>Ga0137451_1000619_pt1 | contig 10981 bp, 9 predicted proteins | sample EasRivERMGT500_2_FD_102336 | JGI IMG/M metagenome (GOLD analysis project Ga0137451, IMG submission 102336) | Soil microbial communities from meander-bound floodplain in the East River, Colorado, USA - East River MetaG ERMGT500_2 | ecosystem: Environmental > Terrestrial > Soil > Floodplain ... | reverse complement strand
TACCCGCCGGTCGCGGATCAGTTTGCGATTGAAGGCGCGGATCGCGCGCGTATCCACCGTCCTGTCTCGCCGATCGACCACGCTGCCACCCCAAAGGGTGTTGTCGACCGCAATCAGGCCGCCGCGGCGCACGAGCTTCAGACAGCGCTCGTAGTAGTTCGCGTAGTTCGCCTTGTCCGCGTCGATGAAAGCGAAATCGAACTTGCCGGCCTTGCCCTGCTTGAGCAGTGCATCGAGCGTTTCGAGCGCCGGCGCGATGCGCAGGTCGACCTTGGCAGCCACGCCCGCCCGCTTCCAGTAGCGCCGCGCGATCGCGGTCCACTCCTCGCTCACGTCGCAGCACACGATGCGGCCGTCCCTCGGCAGCGCGAGCGCCACCGCGAGAGCGGAATAGCCGGTGAAGGTGCCGATCTCGAGGCAGCGCCGCGCCCCGGTCGCTCGCACCAGCACCCGCAGCAGGGCGCCCTGCACGGCACCGATCTGCATGCTCGCGCGCGGCATGCGCTGCGTAATGCGCCGCAACTCACGCTGCAGCGTGGTCTCGCGAACGCCGTGCGCCGCGACGTAGCGCTGCAGGCGGTCGTCGAGCGGCAGCGTGCGCGCCGTCACTGCAGGAACAGGCGATACGCCGGATTGCGCGTCTCGTCGCTCGCCGGATAGCCCAGGCGCGCGACAAAGCGCCGGAAATCCCCCATCTCGCGCGGCGGCACCTGGATGCCCACCAGGATGGAGCCATAATCGGCGCCGTGGTTGCGGTAGTGGAACAGGCTGATGTTCCAGGTCGGGTTCATCGTCGTGAGGAATTTCATCAGCGCGCCCGGGCGCTCGGGGAACTCGAAGCGGTACAGGAGCTCGTCTTTCGCGAGCGGTGAATGCCCGCCGATCATGTGGCGCATGTGGCCCTTCGCCACTTCGTCCTCGGACATGTCGAGCGTGCGAAAGCCAGCGCGGCGCAGCCCCTGGACGATACGCGGCGTCTCGCCTCGGTCGTGCACCGTGACGCCGACGAAGATGTGCGCCTCGCTCGGATCCGACATGCGGTAGTTGAATTCGGTGATGTTGCGCCCGCCCACGGCGCGGCAGAAGCGCCGGAAGCTGCCGCGGCGCTCGGGAATCGTCACCGCAAGCACCGCCTCGCGATGCTCGCCCACCTCGGCGCGCTCGGCGACGAAGCGCAGGCGGTCGAAGTTGGTGTTGGCGCCGCTCGCCACCGCGACGAGCTTCTTGCCGCGCGCGCCGTGGCGCTCGACCCAGGCCTTGGCGCCAGCGATCGCCAGCGCGCCCGCGGGCTCGAGCACCACGCGCGTGTCCTCGAACACGTCCTTGATCGCTGCGCAGATCTCGTCGGTATCCACCAGCACCATCTCGTCGACCAGCCGGCGGCACAGGCGAAAGGTCTCTTTGCCGACATGCTTCACGGCGACGCCGTCGGCGAACAGGCCCACGTGCTCGAGCTTCACGCGCCGGCCCGCCTTCAACGAGCGTGCCATGGCATCGGCGTCGGTGGGCTCCACGCCGATCACCTTGATGCCCGGGCTCAGGTGCTTGAGGTAGGCGGCGATCCCGGAGATGAGCCCGCCGCCGCCCACGGGGACAAACACGGCGTCGATCGGGCGCGTGCTCTGGCGCAGGATCTCCATGCCGATGGTGCCCTGCCCAGCGATCACTTCCGGGTCGTCGTAGGGATGTACGAAGCTCAGGCCCAGCCTGCGCTTGAGCTTCAGCGCGTGCGCGTAGGCCTCGTCATACGAGTCCCCATGCAGCACCACGCGCGCGCCGCGCGCCGCCACTGCGTCCACCTTGATCTTCGGCGTGGTCACCGGCATCACGATGGTGGCGCGGCAGCCGAGTTTCTGCGCCGCGAGCGCCACGCCCTGCGCGTGGTTGCCCGCGCTCGCCGCGATCACGCCGCGCGCGAGCTTCTGCGGCGGCAGGTTCACCATCTTGTTGTAGGCGCCGCGCAGCTTGAAGGAGAAAACGGGCTGCAAGTCCTCGCGCTTGAGCAGCAAGCGGTTCCCCAGGCGCCTGGAGAGCGCCGGGGCGAGTTCGAGCGGCGACTCGATCGCCACGTCGTACACCCGCGCACGCAGGATGCGCTCGAGATAATCTTCGCGTTTCATCGCGAAAAGCCTAGCACACCGCTCCATGGAAACCCTGCTCTCGCCCGAAGGCGGCCTCGCCGGCGTGCTTATCGCGGGCTTTCTCGCCGCGACGGTGGTGCCGTTCTCTTCCGAAGCGGTGCTGTTCGGCTATCTCCATCTCCATCCGGAGCACGCGGCGCTCGCGGTGGCGCTCGCCACCGTCGGCAACACCGCGGGCGGCATGACGACCTACTTCATCGGCAGGCTCGTGCCCGAGCGCAAACCAGACACGAAGGCGCTCGCGTGGCTGAAGCGCTACGGCGCGCCGGCGACATTCTTCGTCTGGCTGCCGCTCGTCGGCGATGCGCTCTGCGCGGCGGCGGGCTGGCTGCGGGTTAACTGGCTCGCCGCGCTCGCCTTCATGGCCGCCGGAAGGCTGGCGCGCTACCTCGCCGTCGCCGCCCTCGCCCCGTCATGAAGCCGTAACAAGCCGCCGCTAGGCTGCGCGGCATCATGACAAGGAGAGTCACAATGAGAATGTGCATAATCGCCGCCGCATTGACCGCCGCGGCCCCCGCGTACGCGCAAATCGTCAAGGTCGACGGCTCGAGCACCGTGTTCCCGGTCACCGAGGCCGTGGCCGAAGACTTCCAGAAAGCCAAGAAGGGCTCCATCAAGGTCACCGTCGGCATCTCGGGGACCGGCGGCGGCTTCAAGAAGTTCTGCCGCGGGGAAACCGACGTCTCCAACGCCTCGCGACCGATCCTCAAGAAGGAGATGGTCGACTGCAAGGCGGCGGGCATCGAGTACATCGAGCTGCCGGTGGCGTTCGACGCTCTCACCGTGGTGATCCACCCGAAGAACGACTTCATCAAGCAGCTCACGGTGGCCGAGATGAAGAAGATGTGGGAGCCCGCCGCGCAGGGCAAAGTGACGACCTGGAACCAGGTGAACCCCGCCTGGCCGGTGCAGCCGATGAAGCTGTTCGGTCCCGGCGCCGACTCGGGCACTTTCGACTACTTCACCGAGGCGGTGGTGGGCAAGTCCAAGTCCTCGCGCGGCGACTTCACCGCATCGGAGGACGACAACGTGCTGGTGCAGGGAGTGTCGCGCGACGCCAACGCGCTCGGCTACTTCGGCTATGCGTACTACGTGGAGAACAAGGACAAGCTGCGGGCGGTGCCGATCGTCAACGAGAAGGGCCAGGCAGTCCTGCCCTCGCTGGAGGCGGTGGAGAAAGGCACTTACACGCCGCTTGCGCGCCCGATCTTCATCTACGTCAGCTCCAAGGCGCTCGCCAAGCCCGAGGTCAAGGAGTTCGTGCAGTACTACATGACCCACGGCGCGAAGCTCGCCAAGGAAGTGAAGTACGTGCCGTTGCCGGCGAGCGCCTACGCGACCGCCTGGGACCATGTGCTCAAGGGCAAGAAGGGCACCGTGTTCGGCGGCATGGCCGAAGTCGGCGTCACCATCGAAGAGCTGCTGCGTCGCGAAGCCAAGCTCTGAGCAAGCGGATCAACAGCGCCCGCCGGCCTACGCCGGCGGGCTTTTCTTGTCATAATTCCAGGGCCCTTCCATGAGCGGAGCCGTTTCTGGCACTGCCGCAGCCCCAATGCCCGGATTGACCGTCAGCGAGCGCCTGGCCCGGCGGCGCGCGCGCTTCGTACGCGAGCGCGCCATCGAGGCAGTGCTGTTCCTCGCCGCGCTGGTGTCGGTGTTCACCACAGTCGGCATCGTCTACGTGCTGGTGAAGGAATCGGTGGTGTTCTTCCAGCACGTCTCGATCGTCGACTTCCTCACAGACCGGCAGTGGACTCCCCTCTTCGACGACGCGCACTTCGGCATCATGGTGCTGCTGTCGGGGACCCTCACCAGCTCGCTGGTGGCGCTGTCGATCGCCATCCCGCTCGGCACTGTCATCGCCATCTACCTCTCCGAGTTCGCGCCCTTCAAGCTGCGCGAGATCGCCAAGCCGTTCCTCGAGCTGCTCGGCGGCGTGCCGACCATCGTCTACGGCTACTTCGCGCTGCTGTTCGTCACCCCGCTGCTGCAGATGATCTACCCCGGGCTGCCGGGCTTCAACCTGCTGTCGGCCGGCCTGGTGATGGGCATCATGATCATTCCCTACGTCGCCTCGATCTCGGAGGACGCCATGCGCGCAGTGCCGATGAGCCTGCGCGAGGGCTCCTACGCCATGGGCGCAACGCGCCTGCAGACAGCATTGCGCGTGGTGTTCCCGGCGGCTTTCTCGGGCGTAGCCGCGGCCTACATCCTGGGCATCTCGCGTGCGGTGGGCGAGACCATGATCCTCGCCGTGGCCGCCGGCATGCAGCCCAACCTGACCTTCAATCCGCTGGAGCCCGCGGCCACCATCACCGCTTATATCGTGCAGGTAGCGCTCGGCGACCTGCCGCACGGCTCGGTCGGCTACCAGACCATCTTCGCCGCCGGCCTGACGCTGATGCTGATCACGCTCGCGTTCAACATCGGCGGCCACGTGCTGCGCAAGCGCTTCAGGGAAGCCTACTAGCAGTGAATGTCGCAAAGGACATCCAGAAGAGGAAACGGCATGAGGCGATCTTCGCCGTGGTCGGCTTCCTCGCGTTGATGATCGGCGTGCTGACGTTCGTTGCGCTGTTCATCGACATGGCGATCAAGGGCGCCGGGCGGCTCGACTGGGACTTCTTCACCTCCTTCCCCTCGCGCCGCGCCGGTCAGGCCGGCATCCTCTCGGCATGGGTCGGCTCGACGCTGGTGATGCTGGTCACCGCCTTCTTTGCCGTGCCGCTCGGCGTCGCCGCCGGCGTGTACCTCGAGGAGTACGCGCGCAAGAACTGGGTTACCGACCTGATCGAGATCAACATCACCAACCTCGCGGGCGTGCCCTCCATCGTCTACGGCCTGCTGGCGCTGGGGCTTTTCGTCTACCAGTTCGGCTTCGGCCAGAGCATCCTCTCGGCTGGCCTGACGCTCGCCCTGCTGATCCTGCCGGTGGTGATCGTCGCCACGCGCGAGGCGATCCGCTCCATCCCGCAGTCGATCCGCGAAGGCTCCTACGCCCTCGGCGCCACGCAGTGGCAGACGGTGCGCTACCACATCCTGCCGTACTCCTCGGCCGGCATCCTGACCGGCATCATCATCGGCATGGCACGCGCCATCGGTGAGACGGCCCCGATCATCACCATCGGCGCGCTCACCTTCATCGCCTTCCTGCCGCCGGCCCCGGTTACGGCGCAGCCGCCTTTCTTCTCCGTCGAATGGCTGTTCTCGCCTTTCACGGTGATGCCGATCCAGATGTTCAACTGGACTTCGCGGCCGGAAGCCGCGTTCCAGGTCAACGCCGCGGCGGCGGGGTTCGTGCTGGTGATCATGACGCTGGCCATGAACGGCCTGGCGATCTGGCTGCGCTACCGCCTGCGCCGCAATATCAAGTGGTAATGGAGCTATGATGTCCGCGCCCGACACCCTGATGAGCCAGGATCTGATGCAGGAAGCGCAGGCAGCGCCCGCCTCCAAGGCGGAGGTGGATCGCCTGGACTTCTACTACGGCGACTTCCGCGCACTCAAGAGCATCAGCATGCCGGTCTACGACCGGCAGGTGACCGCGCTGATCGGGCCCTCCGGCTGCGGCAAGTCGACCTTCCTGCGCTGCTTCAACCGCATGCACGACCTCTACCCCGGCAACCGCTACGCGGGGCGGATCGTGCTGCACCCCGACAACAGCGACCTGCTCGCGCGCGAGGTGGACCCGATCGAGGTGCGCATGCGCCTCGGCATGGTGTTCCAGAAGCCCAACCCCTTCCCCAAGTCGATCTTCGAGAATGTCGCCTACGGCCTGCGCGTGCGCGGCGAGGGCTCGCGCCGCCGCATCGAGGAGAAGGTGGAGCAGGCGCTGGAGGACGCGGCGCTGTTCGACGAGGTGAAGGACCGCCTGCACGAGCCGGCCTACAACCTGTCGGGCGGCCAGCAGCAACGCCTGTGCATCGCGCGCGCGCTCGCCACCGACCCGGAACTGCTGCTGTTCGACGAGCCGACCTCCGCGCTCGACCCGATCGCCACCGCGTCGATCGAGGAACTGATCCACGACCTGAAGAAGCGGGTGACGATTCTCATCGTGACGCACAACATGCAGCAGGCGGCGCGCGTCTCGGACTACACCGCCTACATGTACCTGGGCGAGCTGATCGAGTTCGGCGTCACCGACGAGCTGTTCATCAAGCCGAAAATGAAGCAGACCGAGGACTACATCACGGGGCGCTTCGGATGACCGAGCACGCCTCCAAGCAGTACGACCTCGATCTCGACTCGATCCGCTCGCGCGTCCTGCAGATGGGCGGCCTGGTCGAGTCGCAGATCCGCCGCGCGCTCGACGTGCTCGCCAGGGGCGACCGAGCGCTCGCGGACGAGGTGATTGCCGGCGACCGGCGCGTCAATGCGATGGAGGTCGCGCTCGACGGCGACTGCAACCACCTGATCGTCAAGCGCCAGCCCGCCGCCGGCGACCTGCGCATGATCTTCGCCATCTCCAAGACGGTGACCGACCTCGAGCGCATCGGCGACGAGGCGCAGAAGATCGCGCGCATGGCCAAGAGCATCCACGAGCGCGGCGCGCCGAGCGTGCCGCTGACGGTCGACGTGCGCCACGCCGCCGAGCTCGCCATCGCGATGCTGCAGCGCACGCTCGACGCCTTCGCGCGGCTCGACTGCGACGCGGCACAAGAGGTGATCCGCGCCGACGCCGGGATCGACAGCGAGTTCCGCTCAATCCTGCGCCAGCTCATCACCTACATGATGGAGGATCCGCGCACCATCACGATGGCGCTGGAGATCGTGTGGATCGCGAAGGCGGTCGAGCGCATCGGCGATCATGCGAAGAACATGGCGGAGTATGTGATCTACATCGTCAAGGGCACGGACGTGCGCCATACGGGCACGGTCTCCGCCGAGGCATGAGCGCCACCGTCCTCGTCGTCGAGGACGAGCCGCAGATCCAGGAACTCGTCGCCGTCAACCTCGAGCATGTCGGCCACCGCGTGCTGCGCGCCGGCAGCGCGGAGGAGGCGGAGCGGGCGATCCGCGACGAGCTGCCGGACGTCGTGGTGCTCGACTGGATGCTGCCCGGGGAATCCGGCCTCGCCTTCGCGCGCCGGCTGCGCGCCGACGAGCGCACGCGCGAGCTGCCGATCCTCATGCTGACGGCACGCGCGCTGGAGCAGGACAAGCTCTCGGGGCTGGAGGCCGCCGCCGACGATTACCTGACCAAGCCGTTCTCGCCGAAGGAACTCGCCGCGCGCATCAAGGCCGTGCTGCGCCGGCGCGCGCCGCAGCACGCGGGCGACCAGGTCGAAGTCAACGGCTTGCGGCTCGACCCGGCGGCGCGACTGGTCACCGCGGGCGAGCGGCGGCTGGAGCTCTCCCCCGTGGAGTTCCGCCTGCTGAATTTCCTCATGACGCACCCGGGCCGCGTGTACTCGCGCAGCCAGCTGCTCGACCAGGTGTGGGGCGACCATGTGTACATCGAGGAGCGCACGGTTGACGTGCACATCCGGCGCCTGCGCAAGGCGCTCGAGCCCTCGGGACACGACCGGCTGATCGACACCGTGCGCGGCACCGGCTACGCACTGCGGGCCGCGTGAATCGCATCGCGCGCGACGCCGCCGCGTCGCTCGTGGCAATCGCCCTGCTCGCCGGCCTCGCGGGCGCCGCCGGCGGGGCCGCCTGGGGATGGGGAACGCTCGCAGCGGGCCTGGCGGCTCTCCTTGTGCATCACCTGGTGAATCTCGCGCGCCTCGCCGGCTGGCTCGCGCACCCGGTGCCGGGCAAGGTGCCCGAAGGCGCGGGGAGCTGGGTCGAGGTGTTCACGGCACTGCACCGTCTCGAGCGCGCCTCCACCCGGCGTGGCGCGATGCTGGCCGAGACGCTGGCGCGCTTTCGCCGCGCCGCGCAGGCGCTGCCCGATGGCGTGGTGATCCTCGACGCGGAGAACCGCATCGAGTGGTGCAATGCCACCGCCGAAGCGCACCTGGAGCTCGACGGGCGCGCCGACCTCGGGCAGCCGATCGCTAACCTCGTGCGCGAGCCGGCCTTCGTGGCCTACCTGGCCGCCGGCGAGGACGCGGCGCCGGTCCGCATCGAGCGCCGCCCGGGGCGCGCTCTCGCGCTGCAGCTCATTCCCTACGGCCGCTCGGAGAAGCTGCTGCTCTCGCGCGACACCACACAGGTCGAACGCGTCGAGACCATGCGGCGCGATTTCGTCGCCAACGTCTCGCACGAGCTGCGCACGCCGCTCACCGTGCTGGTCGGCTTTCTCGAGACGGTGCGTGAGCTCAAGCTCGACCCGCAGCGCCTGCGCGACTACCTCGGCATGATGTGGGAGCAGTCCGCACGCATGCAGCGCATCATCGACGACCTGCTGTCTCTCTCGGTGATGGAGTCGGCGCCGCCACCGGCCGCGGAGCGCGTGCGCGTGGCGCCCCTCCTCGAGCGGCTGCGCGCGGACGCCCTGGCCCTGTCGGGCGGGCGGCACGCCATCTCGTTGCAGGGGCAACCGTCGGTGGATCTCGCCGGCTCGGAAGCGGAGCTCGCGAGCGCATTCGGCAATCTCGTGAGCAACGCAGTGCGCTACACGCCGCGGGGCGGCAAGGTAGCGCTGCTCTGGCGCGAGGATACGGAAGGTGCGCAATTTGCCGTGGAGGATACCGGGGTGGGCATCGCAGCCGAGCACATCCCGCGGCTCACCGAGCGCTTCTACCGCGTCGACCGCGGCCGCTCGCGAGAGAGCGGCGGCACGGGGCTGGGCCTCGCCATCGTCAAGCACGTGCTGGCGCGGCACCAGGCGACGCTCCACATCGAAAGCACCCCCGGCGCCGGCAGCCGGTTCACGGTCCGCTTTCCGGCGCAGCGCACGCTGCCGGCCGGCCCGGAGGCTACGCCGCCTGCAGCTTCGCCACCGCCACTGCCAGCCACTTCACGCCCTGGCGGCCGAAGTTGACCTGCACGCGCGCGTCGTTGCCCTGGCCTTCGGCGTCCACGATCACCCCGGATCCGAACTTCGCGTGCGTCACGTTCTGCCCGATGCGAAAGCCGCCGCGCGCCGCGCCGCCGGTGCCGGCCGGCGCGCCGCCGAAACGTGGGTCGCGCTTGGGCGCGCGCGTGAAGGCGCCGGCGGTGAAATGCATCGCCGGCTTGGGCTTCTCGGCAAAGCGCGGCGTGAGCCACTTGAGCAACCCCTGCGGAATCTCGTCGAGGAAGCGCGAGGGCAGGTTGTAGCGCGTCTGGCCGTGCAGCAGGCGCGTTTGCGCGAAGGACAGGTACAGGCGCTTGCGCGCGCGCGTGAGGGCGACGTACATCAGGCGCCGCTCTTCCTCCGGGCCGTCCTTCTCCAGCAGGCTCTGCTCGTGCGGAAACAGGCCCTCCTCCAGGCCGCTCACGAACACCGCGTTGAATTCCAGGCCCTTGGCCGAGTGCATGGTCATCAGCTGCAGCGCGTCCTGGCCTTCGCCGGCCTGGTGCTCGCCCGCCTCCAGCGCGGCGTGCGTCAGGAACGCGGTGAGCGGATCGGCCTCTTCCCCCGACTCGGTCGCGACGTCCTCGCTGGTGAATGCGGCGGCGGCGTTCACCAACTCGTTCAGGTTCTCGATGCGCTCCGCGCCCTCGCGCTCGGTCTTGTAGTGCTCGATGAGCCCGCTCTTCGCCACCACGTGCTCGACCCGCTCGGCGAGCGTCAGGCCCTCGGTCTCCTGGCGCAGCGACTCGATGAGCGCCACGAAGGGGCCGACCTTGCCGGGCGTCGCGAGCGCCGTTTCGTACAGGTTGCGGCCGGCCGCCTTGGCCGCGTCCTGCAGCGCCTCCACCGTGCGCGCACCGATGCCGCGTGCCGGGAAATTCACCACGCGCAGGAACGCGTTGTCGTCCGCGGGCGAGGCGATGAGGCGCAGGTACGCGAGCGCATGCTTGATTTCCGCGCGCTCGAAGAAGCGCAGTCCCCCGTACACGCGGTAAGGCAGCGCCGCAGTGAACAGGGCATGTTCCAGCACGCGCGATTGCGCGTTCGAGCGGTAGAGCACCGCGATCTGGTCCAGGCGCGAGCCGTCGCGCTGCAGCGCCTTGATCTCCTCCACCATCCAGCGCGCCTCGTCGACATCCGATGTCGCCTCGAACACGCGCAGCAGCTCGCCGGCGCCGCTCGCCGTCCACAGGTTCTTGCCCAGGCGCTTGGTGTTGTGCGCGATGAGCGCGTTGGCGGCGTCCAGGATGTTGCCCTGCGAGCGGTAGTTCTGCTCCAGGCGAATGACTTTCCCCACCTGGTAGTCGCGCTCGAAGTCGGCCATGTTGCCGACGTTGGCGCCGCGGAAGGCATAGATCGACTGGTCGTCGTCGCCCACTGCGAACAGGCTCGCGCCGGGGCCGGCCAGCAGCTTCAACCAGCGGTACTGCAGCCGATTGGTGTCCTGGAACTCGTCCACCAGGATGTGGCGGAAGCGCGCGCGGTAGTGCTCGCGCAGCGGTTCGTTCCTCGCCAGCAGCTCATGGCTGCGCAACAGCAGCTCGGCGAAGTCCACCACGCCCTCGCGCTCGCACTGCTCGTCGTAGGCGGCATAGAGCTCCGCGTAGCGGCGTGTCGTGTCGTCGGGCGCCGGCACGTCGCGCGCGCGCAGGCCCTCCTCCTTCTTGCCCATGATGAAGTACTGCACCTCGCGCGGCGGAAAGCGGTCCTCGTCCGCGTTCATTGAGCGCAGCAGGCGCTTGACCGCGGCGAGCTGGTCCTGCGAGTCGAGGATCTGGAACTCGCGCGGCAGCCCGGCCTCCTGGTGGTGCGCGCGCAGCATGCGGTTGCACAGGCCGTGGAACGTACCGATCCACATGCCGCGCGGGTTCAGCGCGAGCATCGCGCCCAGGCG
>Ga0137451_1000617_pt1 | contig 11005 bp, 11 predicted proteins | sample EasRivERMGT500_2_FD_102336 | JGI IMG/M metagenome (GOLD analysis project Ga0137451, IMG submission 102336) | Soil microbial communities from meander-bound floodplain in the East River, Colorado, USA - East River MetaG ERMGT500_2 | ecosystem: Environmental > Terrestrial > Soil > Floodplain ... | reverse complement strand
GCGAAGGCAATGCGCTCGGCAACGGTGCGCAGCCTGGGCAGCTCGCGCTCCGCGAGTTCGAGACGCACCCGGAGGCCGGCCTGGTTTGCCAACTGTATCGCCAGACCCGGCCGCGCGTTCAACTCGAGGATGAGCGGCCCCTTGTCACGATCGAGCACGATGTCGATGCCCTGGTAGCCGAGGCCGGTCATCTCGTAGCTGCGCGCCGCAAGGTCGAGCAGGAGATCCCAGTGGGGGATCTGCACGCCGGACACCGGATTCCCTGTATCGGGGTGCTCCGAGACTATGTCGGTGCGCCAGACCGCCGTCAGCGTCCTGCCGGTGGCCATATCGACGCCGGTGCCGATGGCGCCCTGGTGGAGGTTCGCCTTCCCGCCCGAAAGGCGCGTCGGCAACCGCACCATGGCCATCACCGGCACGCCGCGGTAGACGATGATCCTGATGTCGGGCACGCCGCGATACGTAATGGCCTCGAACACCGGGTCGAAGTTGACGCGGTACTCGATAAGCGCCTTGTCGGTCTGCCCGCCCAGGCTGTAGACGCCGGACAGGATGTTGGAGACGTGAAAGCTCATCTCGTGCTCGTCGTACAGGCTGCCGTCGGCCACGCGGTACAGTTCCCGCGTGCGCCCGGTCACGACGAGGATGCCATCGCCCTGGCTGCCGCGCGCGGGCTTCACCACGAAATCGCGGTACTTCGCGAGCAATCGCGGCAAAGTGCGAACCTGCTGCTGGATCTCGATCATGCCGTAGAGCTCGGGCACTGCCACGCCCGCCTTGGCCGCGAGCTTCTTGGTGAGCGCCTTGTCGTCCACGAGCGGATAGCGGTCGCGTGGGTTGAGGGGCAGCGTGTACTCGGCGTTGCGCCGGTTGAGGCCCAGCACGCCGTTGCTCTCGAGCAGTGCGCCGTTGCGTAGCCAGTTCATCATCGCGCCAGCACCCGGAAGCGGTAAAGCTCGGTGAGCCGGTAGCCGCTGTAGCGCCCGAGCAGCAGCGTCACGGCAAGCACCGCCAGCAGCAGCTCCGGGAACACGAAGAGCAGGTGCTCCACGATGCGCATGTTCATCACGAGATAGCACAGGGTCCCCACGACGAGCGAGCCCAGGCCCTGCTCGAGCGCCTCGCGGGCGCCTCGCTCTTCCCAGACCAGCGTCATGCGCTCGATCGTCATGGTCATGATCACGATCGGGAACAGGCCGATCGACAGACCGCGTTCCAGACCGAGCTTGAACGAAAGCACGGTGAGCATCGCGATGATGAGGATCACCACGATAACCACCGCGGCCAGCCGCGGTACCAGCAGCAGCTTCAGCCGCTCGAGATAGAAGCGCGCCGCCAGGCCCAGCGCGACCACCGTGCAGAAGAACAGCAGGCCCCATGCCAGGCCGGTCTGCCGGAAGGCGAGCGCGATCAGCACGGGCATGAACGTGCCGAAGGTCTTGACGCCGACGATGTTGCGCAGCACCACCAGCAGCAGGATTCCCACGGGGATGACGAGCAGCGTGCGGAACAGGGACTGCGATTGCTGGGGCAGCCCGAACAGCGAGAATTCGATGAGCTTTTGTTCGAGCGCGCGCTGCTGATTGAGGGCGGTCCGGGTCGCGAGCTCGTACGACCGGCTGGTCGAGAGCGTGTGCTGCAGATCCTTCCCGCCGCTGACCTCGGCAACGGGCACCGTACCTCGCCACCACGCGAGTAGCTGATGCGCCGCCGCGCTGTCAGCCTCGTTGAGGTAGAGCGGTCGCCAGCGCCCGTCCGCGTGGAATTCGACCCAGTGCGTAAACTGCGCGTTGCGCCGCTCGGGAGCGAGCGCGAGGCCGTTCACCACGAGGGCCGGCACCCCGGCGAAATGGATGAGCTGCGCGGCGACGGTGGCGATGCGGCGCGTCGTCGGCTGCGGCCCGAGCAGGAACGCCGCTTCCCCGCCGCGTGGCGCCTCCCTGAGCGACTTGACCACGAGAGCTGCGAGCGTCGCGGCATCGGAGGAGCGTTGCCGGGCGGCGGCGATCACGGTTTCCGCCGCGACACGCTGCGCGCCCTCGAACTGCGGTGGAGTCAGCGCCGGGACCGGGTCGCGGCTTATCTCGTCCCGCACGCGTGCCGGCTGCACTACCGCACGGTAATAGAGAACTTGCGTCCCCTGAGCGTCGCGTATCGAATAGTCGGCGCGCATCCCGTGGCCCAGTTGCCGTTCGGTGCCGATGCCGTAACCGGGCGATACGAAACTCTGGTCCACGATGACCAGGTCGCCCGTTCGGCCGGGTACGTACAGGCTCGCCTTTGCCGGCCCTCCCGTGGCCTCGAACTGGAGCTGGACCTCGACGCGCCAGACGTCGGTTCGTTCCTCCGGCATCAGCGGAAAGCCGAGCACGAGCAGCTTGTAGAGGAAAAACCCGCAGCCGGCGGCTGCGAGCAAACCCGACAGTATGTAGAGATGAACCCGGCTCATGCGCTCTCAATGGCCTGCCGGCGGCAACCGGCACGGCGGCAGCGCCAAAGCATAGAAGGGGAGGCTACCGGCGGACTTGATCCAGCGCAAGGTTCAGGCGCCTATGGCGGGCACAATGGCCCGCGCAGCGGATGCGCGGGCGTCGGCGATGCTGTCGTCAGCCGGAAATCGCGGAGGACGCGGTTGTCATCCTACCTATGCCGCAACCTTGAGGTTGAGCATCATGCCGCCGTCCTCGTGCTCGAGGTTGTGGCAGTGGACCATGTAGACCTGGTCGCCGAGGAAAGGGTGGGAAAAGTCGGTGACGATGCGCACGGTTTCTCCCGGCCACGCCAGCACCGTGTCCTTCCAGCCGAGATCGGTGGCCGCGAGGCCGGTTTCGGTGACCGCCAGGCGCCGTTGCTGTTCCGGGCTGCCCGCGCGCGACAGCACGCGGAACTGGAAGCCGTGGATGTGCATGGGGTGCGGCATGCTGGGCTGAAAGTTGCGGATGTCCCACGTTTCCACGGTGTCGCGCCGCACGACGATCGGCGTCGCGGTCATGTCGTACGACGCCCGGTTGATGCGCCACGCCATTCGCGACTGGTCGAGCAGGATCAGGCGCGGGCTGAACGGGCTTTCCGGCGCCGCTTCGATGCGCGAGAGGGCCTCGGGAATGGATCGGTCGTAGGCGGTCTTTTGCTGCACGCGGATCCTCAGCAGCTCGAGCTCGGCGCCATCGGGCCGGTCGTCGTGCTGGCCATGCGCGCCGTGTTGCGCGTGCGCGGCATGACTTCCCGCCATCTCCATGTGCATCGCGTCGAAGGGCAGGCTCACCAGCGTAATCGCATCGCCGCGGGCGGCGCCGCGCAGATCCAGCAGCACGTCCATTCTTTCGCCGGGGGCGAGAAACGCTTCCGTGACCGCGTGGGGCCGGTCGAGCAGTCCGCCGTCGGTGCCGATGACGTGGTAGTCGACGAGATGCTCTTCATGCCGGAACGCGAGCCGGTAGAGGCGCGCGTTTGAGCCGTTGAGGACGCGGAAGCGATAAATCCGCGCCGTGGCATCGAAATAGGGGCGCGGCGTCCAGTTGACCAGTACCTCGCTGCCGTAGTGGCCGTGAAAGCGCTCGTCCGCGGTGGGCGCGTAGACGAGCTCGCCGCTGTCGTCGAATCTGCGATCCTGCAGCACGAGCGGAATATCGGTCTCGCCGAGCCGGAGGTCGAGCGCTTTTTGCAGGGCAAGCTCCTCGTCATCCTCGACGATGAAAAATCCCGCCAGGCCGTGATACACCTGCTTGCCGGTCAGGTGATGAGGATGAGGGTGGTACCAATAGGTACCGGCACGGTTGGCGACGTTGAACCGGTAGTCGTAGGTCGCGCCGCCGGGAACCGCGTAATGCGGATGGCCGTCGTTGTTGCTGTCTACCTTGAGCCCGTGCCAGTGGATGATGCTGGTTTCGTTGAGCCCGTTCCAGAACTTGATGCGGAGCGACGCGCCGCTGCGCACCCGCAGCAGCGGGTTGAGCAGCATCCTGCCTTGATGTTCCATTTCGTACGCCAGCATGCGCGCCGGTTTTCCGGGAAGAATTGACTGACCCACCGGCTTTGCAACGAGAGTGAACGAGCCTGCGGCTTCGGCCACGCCGAACATGCCCTCGGTTCCGGGCAGCCGCAACGGATTGGGAAAAGCGGGATCCGGCGGCAGCGGCGGCTCGATGCCCGCGCCCGGGTCGCGAGGGCGCGGCTTATGCGACCGCAGGAACCCCGCGGCAAGGCCCGCCGCGCCCGCCAGTCCAACCGCGGCAAGGACGAAAGTTCTACGGTTAAGACTTCCCACCGGTGATCCGAATCACTCGACCGGCAGGCCGGCCACTTTCCATTCCGGAAACCCGGTTTCCAGGCGGCGTGCCGTGAGCCCATGCTTGCGCAATGTAGCGACCGCCTCGAACGACAGGACGCAGAACGGGCCTCGACAATAGGCCACGATCTCCCTGCCGCGCGGCAGCCGGGCGACGTGCTCGTCGATCTGCGAAAGCGGCACGTTGATCGCACCTGGGAGGTGGCCGGCCGCGTATTCCTCGGGCGGGCGCACATCCACTACGGTCACCAGCCCCTCACGCAGGCGCCCGGCCAGGTCGGCGACGGACACCGGCTCGAAGTTGTCCTTCGCGTCCAGGTACTCGTGCACCAGCCTCATCACTTCGGCGACATTGTGCTGCGCAACTTCCTGGAGCGCCGCGAGCAGCTTGATGACACCGCCGCCCGACACGCTGTAATGGACGAACAGTCCCTCCTTTCTGGCTTGCACCAGCCCGGACTGCCGGAGGATCTGGAGGTGGCGCGAGGTATTCGCGACCGACAAGCCGGAGAGCTTGGCCAGCGCATCCACGCTTCGCTCTCCTTGAGCCAAAAACTCCAATAATTCAAGGCGGTTGCCGCTGGCCAGCGCCTTGCTGACGCGCGCGAACTGGGCGAAAAGGAGTGGCTTTACAGATTTTTGCGACATCGTATATCCCTCACCTAGGCCTATATTCAAGTAATCAATTGAATAGTATACTACTGCTTAGTCCACCTGCGCGATGCCTAATCCCGCTGCGTCCATGGAAACCACACTCGCCATATTTGAGCACGAAGCCGTGATGCGGTTCGCCATATTTCTGGCTGTGTTCCTGACCATGGCCGTATGGGAGATCGCGCTGCCGCGCCGCGTTCTGCGCGAGGCGAAAGCAACGCGCTGGACCAACAACCTCGTTCTCGTCACCCTTAACACGATCGTGCTGCGGGTGCTGTTTCCGACCACTGCGGTCGGCCTTGCCGCTGCCGTCGGCGATAGCGGCACGGGCTTGCTGAATCACTTTACGGTTCCTTATCCCCTGGCGGTGGTGCTCTCAATCCTGTTCCTTGATCTTGTCATTTACCTGCAGCATCTCATGTTTCACGCCGTTCCCGTGCTGTGGCGACTGCACCGCATGCATCACGCTGACCTGGACTTCGACGTGACCACCGGCACGCGCTTTCACCCCATCGAGATCGCACTCTCGATGTTGATCAAGTTTGCCGCCATCGTGTTGCTCGGCGCGCCTGCGGTGGCCGTGCTGGTGTTCGAAATCCTCTTGAACGCGACGGCGATGTTCAACCACGCCAACGCGCGCATCCATCCCGCGTGGGACCGGGTCCTGCGTTGGATCGTGGTGACGCCCGACATGCACCGGGTGCATCACTCCGTCGACGCGCCGGAGACCAACAGCAATTTCGGCTTCAATCTGCCGTGGTGGGACCGCTTGTTCGGCACCTACCGCGCGCAGCCCGCAGCGGGGCACGAGCAGATGACGATCGGCATCGGGCAATTCCGAACCGGCAGGGACCTGTGGCTCGATCGCATGCTCGCCATCCCGTTTCACGATGATGCCGGATCGTACGCCATCAACCGCCGCCAGGAGGCCTGATTGAACGCTCGCTCCGCCGCTACCCGTTTTGCCGTGGCAGGGCTGCTTGCGGCTGCCGCGCTCTGGGCGGCGACCAACCATGCGACCCTCGACGTGGCTTCGATCGAATCGAAGATTCGCGGCCTGGGCGTGTGGGCGCACGTCGGCTACATCGCTGCCTACGCGCTCGCCACCGTCTTTTTCCTGCCCGGCGCCCTGTTCGGGCTCGCGGGCGGCGCCTTGTTCGGACCGCTGTGGGGCACGGTATGGAATCTGTTAGGCGCCACGCTTGGCGCGACGCTCGCCTTTGTTGCGGCCCGGTACATCGCCTCGGATTGGGTCGCGCGCAAGGCGGCGGGGCGCATGAAGCAAATCGCCGAAGGCATCGACGCAGAGGGCTGGCGGTTTGTCGCGGTTACGCGCCTGGTGCCGCTGTTCCCGTTCAATCTGCTCAACTACGCGCTCGGACTCACGCGCATCCCTCTTGACCACTACATCCTGGCCTCGTTCGTGTGCATGGTGCCGGGCACGGCGGCATACACCTGGCTCGGGTACGCCGGGCGCGAGGCCGCCGCGGGGGAGGGTGATGCCCTGCACTACGGCCTGGCCGCGCTGGGATTGCTCGCATTGGTAGCGTTCCTGCCCCGCCTGATACGGCGGTCACGGGGAAAATCGACGGCCTGGATCAGCGTCGCCGATCTGCACCGACGCCTCCAAACGGGCGCAGCGCTGGACGCAATCGATGTGCGCTCACCGGAAGAGTTCAACGGGCCCTTGGGCCGTATTCCGGCCGCGGTCAACATCCCGCTGGGCGAGTTTTCGGCGAGGGCGGCCGAGCTTGGCGGCGCGACGAATCGGCCGATCGTCCTGGTCTGCCGAACGGACAAGCGATCGGCAGCCGCGGCCGAAATTCTGAGTGCCGCCGGTCGCGCTGACGTTTACGTGCTGCGCGGAGGCATGGAAGACTGGAACCGGAGCGGGCTGCCGGCTGATGGCAATCGCGTTGCGAGTCGCTCAATAGGAGAGATACGATGAAAACGCTGTTCGTTTTGAACGACCCGCCTTACGGCACGGAGCGCAGCTACAACGCGCTGCGCCTTGCGGGCTCGCTGGTCAAGCGCGAAGGCGAGGACGTGCGGATGTTCCTGATCGGCGACGCGGCCGCTTGCGCGAAGGCCGGGCAGAAGGTGCCGCAGGGCTATTACAACATCGCCGACATGCTCGGCGCGGTGACCCGCCGCCGCGGCGAGGCGGCCGTGTGCGGCTCCTGCATGGACGCGCGCGGCATGGCCGAGGCGGACTTGGCCGCCGGGGCGCGGCGGGGCAGCATGGAGCTGCTCACGGAGTGGACGCTCTGGGCCGACAAGGTCCTGGTGTTCTGAGGAGCCGCGCATGGAACGAACCGCCCTCGTGCTCGGCGCGGGACTCGGCGGCATGGTCGCCGCGCAGACGCTGCGCGGGCTCCTGCCGAAAAGCGACCGCGTCGTGCTCGTCGAACGCGAGGCGCGCCACGTCTTCCCTCCGTCGCTCCTCTGGCTGATGGTCGGCAAGCGCAGTCTCGAGGCGATCTCGCGCCCGTCCGAACACGCTGCACGAAGCGGTATCGAGTTCGTGCGCGGCGAGGTGGCCGCGATCGACCCGGCTGCGAAGAGCGCCCGCGTCGGAGATCGCACTCTGCGCGGCGACGCGCTCGTCATCGCGCTCGGCGCCGAATACGCCCCGCAGGCGGTTCCGGGACTGGCCGAGGCGGGCCTGTGCCTCTACACGATCGAGGGCGCAAGCGCGATCCGCGATGCGCTCGCGCGCTTCGCGGGCGGGCGGATCGCGATACTCACCGCCGCGCCGCAGTACAAGTGCCCCGCCGCGCCATATGAGGCGGGGCTGCTCGTGGAGAGCTACCTGCGCGAGCGCGGGAAGCGTGATGGGGTCGCGATTGACTTCTACGCCGCCGAGCCCGGGCCGATGATGGTTGCCGGACCGAAGGTGTCGGCGGGCGTGCGTGCGATGGTCGAGGCGCGCGGCATCGCCTACCATCCCGAGCACCAGGTCAAGAATGTGGATGCGAACGCACGACGCATCGCTTTTGCGAACGGCCGATCCGCGGTTTTCGATCTGCTGCTCTACGTGCCGCCGCACCGCGCGCCGTGGTCGGTGAGCACAGCGGGCCTGACGAACGACAGCGGCTGGGTCCCGGTGGACCGGCACACGCTCGAGACCCGCTTTCCCGGCGTGTACGCGGTCGGCGACGTGACTGTCATTGGGCTCAAGATGGGACGTCCCCTGCCCAAGGCGGGCGTATTCGCGCATGGCGAGGCCGAAGTCGTCGCGCACAACATTGCGCGCGAATTCACCGGCCGGGGCGCGCCGCGGCGTTTCGAGGGCGAGGGGATGTGTTTCATCGAAACGGGCGGCGGGCGCGCCGGCATGGGCAGCGGAAATTTCTACGCCGAGCCGCTGCCCGACGTGCGCCTGCGCGAGCCGGGCCTGCTCTGGCACGGCGCCAAGGTGCTCTACGAGAAGTACTGGCTCTGGAACCGCTTTTAGCGCGGAAATGAGGAAGAGCAATGAAGCTCATGAAGCAATTCCTCGGGACACTGATGCTGCTCGGCACATGCGCTCCGCTCACGGCGAGCGCAGGTGATCCGCCGGGCGTGCACATTAACAATATCAAAGCGGTCAAGTAGAGGAACGGGACGATGTGCGAGCTGTTCGGTTGGTCGAGTGCCGCGCCGGAGCGCCCCGAGCGGTATCTGCGCGCCTTCCGCGCGCGGGGTGGCGCGACCGCCGATCACGTCGACGGCTGGGGTCTGGCGTATCTCGTTCACGGTGCTTTCCGGGTCGAGAAAGAACCGGAGCCCGCGGCGGCGAGCGCGCGTTTCGCCGCACTCACCGGCAGCGTTGCTTCCGCGCTCATCGTTGGCCACGTGCGCAAGGCCGACTTTCCTCCGGTGAGGGCGCTCGCCAACACGCACCCGTTCGTGCACCACTGCTGCGGCGCGACCTGGGTGTTCGCGCACAACGGCCTGGTGCCGGGCGCGGTCCAGAGCTCCAAGTCGGTCGCGCCGCCCGTTTGCCGCGCGGACGGCGACACCGACTCCGAGCACGCGTTCTGCCTGGTGCTGGAAGCGCTGGCAGGATGCCATGCGCAGGGATCGGGTCTGCAAGGCGCGGCTTGCGTCGACACGCTTGCCGCCGCGGCGCGTACCATCGGCGCCTTCGGCAAGTTCAATTTCCTGCTTTCCGATAGTGAGCGGCTGTACGCGTACTGTCACGACCGGTTGCATGCCCTGGAAACCGTGCGGCCGGCGCAACGCTCGATCGTGATCGCAACGCAACCGCTGAGCGGCGAGGCCTGGAGGGCGTTCGAGCCGGGCGAGCTGCGGGTCTATCGCGCTGGCTCCCTGGTCGCGCGCGCCTCCGGCGATATCGCATTAAGTGAAAGGGCGAGTAAGGGGCTCAGCGTAACGTTTCCGCTGACGTCGTTGCCGGAACAAGATTTGCACCGACCCCATTGACCTTCGGCGCCGGGTTAAGCCGTCACCTTCTTTAGATTGAGCATCATCCCGCCGTCCTCGTGCTCGAGCTTGTGGCAGTGGACCATGTAGACTTGGTCGCCGAGGAATGGGTGCGAGAAATCGGTGACGATGCGCACCGTCTCTCCCGGCCACGACAGCATGGCGCGGGGCCAGTACGATGAAGATCCTTCTGTTGCTGAACGACGCGCCGTACGGCGTCGAGCGCACTTACAATGACTTGCGGACAGCCGGGGCCCTTGCCAAGCGCGAGGGCGTGGAACTGAAGCTCTTCCTCCTGGGCGACGCGGCGGCCGCCGCGAAATCGGGCCAGAAGGTGCCGGCGGGCTACTACAACACGGAGATCATGCTCACGAGCCCGGTGCGACATGGGGCCGCTGTCGGGGTCTGCGGGACGTGCATGGATGCGCGCGGCATCCGCGATGCCGATCTCGTCCCTGGCAGCCACCGCGGTACGCTCGAGGAGATGGCGGACTGGATTCTCTGGGCGGACAAGGTAATCGTCTTCTGATAGATGCCCGCTCCTGCTGAACATCACTCGCCAATTGCGCAGGTGCGGAAGCCCGCGAACACGTCGTAGCGGTCGGGCGTATAGAAATTGCGCCAGGTATTGCGTATGAGGCGGCGGGGGGTGGCGAAGCTGCCGCCGCGCAGGACCTTGTGAGTGCCGAACCAGGGCTCGGAGTATTCCTTGTACGGGTCGACGACGAACCCGGGGTAGGGGGCGAAGGTGCTCGCCGTCCATTCCCAGACGTTGCCGATCATCTGCCTGCATCCCGACGCAGCATCTCCCGCGGGGAAATTTTCGACTCCTGTTATGCCGGCGCCTTCCAGATTCGCGTGATCGGAGCCGGGCATCTGCGCACCCCAGGGATAGTGGCGCTTCTGATTGGCGCCGGCATCAAGCGAAGCGGCGTATTCCCATTCCGCTTCCGTCGGCAGCCGACGGCGCGCGTAGCGGCAGTAAGCCTGCGCCTCGTGCCAGCTCACGTGGACGACCGGCTCGTCCGGCCGCAGCGCGAGCACGCGGTCGAAGCGGCGTTGCGCCCACGCGCCGTTGCGTCTGACCCAGTATTTTGGCGTCGTCAGGTTCTCGCGCGATTTCCACGTCCAACCATCGTCGCTCCACCAATCGCGGCGCGTGTAACCTCCGGCGTCCACGAAAGCGGCGTATTCCACGTTGGTGACCGGCGTGCGCGAGATGCGGAGCGGACGGAGCTGGACGTCGTGCGCCCATTTCTCGTTGTCGAAAACGAAAGCGCCCCCGGGATAGGCTCCCAGTGAAAATTCCCCGCCGGGTAGTTCTACGTCTTCGGACGTCTGCTGATAGTGAACGGGGGCGCTTTCGTCAACCTGAAACGGATTATTGTACCCAAGAGTCTGCCGGGTGTAGTGAAACGCCTCGGCGTGCATGTCTTCATGAAAAACCGCGAGCTGGACAAAGTAGTGCAGTTCGCGGTTTTCCGGCTCCCGCTCCAGGCGTCGCAACACGCGCTGCAGGACTTCGGACTGGTACGAACGCGTCGCCTTCAAGTCCGGCAGCGGCAGGTTCCAGCGAGTGTCGTGCGCAACCTTGGCGGAATCGTAAAGGGCGTCGGCGCCCGGAATGATGGGGTC
>Ga0137451_1000616_pt1 | contig 11007 bp, 11 predicted proteins | sample EasRivERMGT500_2_FD_102336 | JGI IMG/M metagenome (GOLD analysis project Ga0137451, IMG submission 102336) | Soil microbial communities from meander-bound floodplain in the East River, Colorado, USA - East River MetaG ERMGT500_2 | ecosystem: Environmental > Terrestrial > Soil > Floodplain ... | reverse complement strand
TGGTCCGGGCAGTGCGGGTCGCCGATGCGCGCGAACAGCAGGCGCAGGTAGTCGTGGATCTCGGTGACGGTGCCGACGGTGGAGCGCGGGTTGTGGCTGGCCGCCTTCTGCTCGATCGAGATCGCCGGCGACAATCCTTCGATCAGGTCGACGTCCGGCTTTTCCATGAGCTGCAGGAATTGCCGCGCGTACGCCGACAGCGACTCGACGTAGCGGCGCTGACCCTCGGCGTAGAGCGTATCGAATGCGAGGGAGGACTTGCCCGAGCCCGACAGCCCGGTGATCACGATCAGGCGGTGCCGCGGCAGCTCGAGATTGATGTTCTTGAGGTTGTGCGTGCGCGCGCCGCGCACGCGGATGTACTCGGTTCCCTTCGCCGCCTCGGGATCGGCGGTGCGCAGCGCTACGACGGTGGGTCGGTGAGTGGCCAAGGGAGAAGAAGGCAAACCCAAACCTGTTAATATACCCAAGATTTCTGTCTTTTCCCAACCCTTTCCACCCCGGTGATCAGTGAACAGCGAACGGTGAACGGAACACGGCCTTCCCGACGGATCTTCGGCCGTTCACCGTTCACTGTTTACCGTTCGCCCATCACGAAGTGATGCAGCCCAGCGATCGCATGAGCCGCGAGGAGTTGCGCGCGGCGCTCAGCCTTTCCGGCATCTTCGGGCTGCGCATGCTCGGCATGTTCGTGATCCTGCCGGTGTTCGCGATCTACGCCGAGGGCCTGCCGGGGGGCGATAACCTGACCCTGGTGGGCATCGCGCTCGGCATCTACGGCCTCACGCAGGCCATTCTTCAGATCCCGTTCGGCTGGTGGTCGGACCGCTACGGCAGGAAGCCCGTGATCTACGTCGGGCTCGCCATCTTCGCCGCGGGCAGCTTCGTCGCGGCAATTGGCACCCATATCTACGTGATTATCCTGGGCCGGCTATTACAGGGAGCCGGTGCGATTGCGGCGCCGGTGATGGCGATGACGGTGGATCTCACGCGCGAGGAGCACCGCACCAAGGCGATGGCGATGATCGGCTCCACCATCGGCGCCACCTTCGCGCTCTCGCTGGTGCTCTCGCCGTGGTTGAACCGCCTGATCGGCGTGCCGGGCATCTTCGTCATGACGGGCGTGATGGTGCTGGCCGCGATGTGGGTGGTATACGCGCTCGTTCCCGATGTCCCCGAAACCCCGCATCGTCCCGCGACGCGCGGCCTGGAGCAGTTTGCCGTGGTCCTGCGCAACCCCCAGCTCGCGCGGCTCAACTACGGCATATTCGCGTTGCACGCCGTGCTGATGGCGCTGTTCATCGCGGTGCCGCTGGAGCTGCGCGCCGCCGGACTGCCCTTGGACCAGCACTGGCAGGTTTACCTGCCGGTCATGCTGGGCTCGTTCGTGTTGATGCTGCCGGCGGTGCTTGGCCCGGGGCGCCGGGAACGGATCCAGGCCATACTGGCGGGGGCCATCGCCGTGCTGCTCGCCGCGCAATTGCTGCTGCTGACGCTAACCGGCAGCGTGTGGGCGATTGCGGTCATGCTGCTCGCATTCTTTACCGCCTTCAACGTGCTGGAGGCGGGATTACCCTCCCTAGTCTCCCACGCGGCCCCGGCCGGCGGCAGGGGAGTCGCGATAGGCATATTCACCAGCCTCCAGTTCTTCGGCGCTTTTTTCGGGGCGGCCGCCGGGGGCTTTCTGTACGGGCACTGGGGAACCACGGGTATTGTCATCTTCGATGCCACCTTGCTCGTGGCTTGGCTGATGCTGGCCGTCGGAAACCGCATGCCGGTACCGCGCTCGACGCGCTAGATCAGCGCACAACGAGTACCGGCCGGCCCGCGTACTGCACGACCGTCTTCGAGACGGAACCGAGCAGCAGCCGTGCGAATTTTGAGCGACCGCGGTCGCCGACCACGATGAGGTCCACCTGGTGCGCGTCGGCGCTGTACATGATCTGCTCGGCGGGGTGTCCTACCGCGATCTCGAAGTGTCCATAGATGCCGACCTGCTCGGCTTCGCGTCGCAGCGGGACCAGCAGCTTGCGATGGTACTCGCGTGAGTTGCCGATGACGGCCTCGGTTTCCACGTCGTCCCCGATATCAGGAGGGCGCGCGACTGCGAGCACATAGAGTTCCGCGCCGTGGTTCTTGGCGAGATTCAGTGCACTGTCGAAAGCTTTCTTCCCCGCTTCCGATCCGTCGTAACCCACCAGGATTTTGCGAAACATCATCAAGGCCTCCTGTCCGGCGCCGCTTGCGCCGCCACGCCCGCATTTTCGCCCTCCACCGCTTCCGGCTTGGGCAAGTGATGCCGGGGCAGGAACCAGGCGTTGGCAATCAGTGTCGGGATGACTGCGCTCGCGATCACGGCCGCCACCAACGCGGAGTATTGGGCCTGGTCCACGACGTTGTGCGAAAGACCGAACAGCGCCGAGATGGTCCCGAACGTCAGGCCCGTGGACATGAGCAGCGTCGTGTACATGCCCTCTTTGCGCGGCGAGCGGAATAGCTGGGTGACCGGGTAGACACCCGCGATCTTCGTCAACACTTTGACCACGAGCATTAGCAGGAACGCGGCAGGGGCGGTAACGAGCGCTGGGATTGAAACGAACGAGCCCGCGCGGATGAAATAGAACGGCGTCAGCAATCCGAAGCACAGCGTGCGCAACCGACGGATCAGCACGTGGTCCCTGCCCACGGTACCGGCGAGGATCATGCCGAGGACGTAGGCGGGAAGAACTGCTTCGCTGTCCGCCCATCCGGCGAGGGCACCCAAGCTGAACAACACCAGCAGCAGGTACTTGGCTTCAAGCTCCGACGCGCGTCCGCCGTAGCGCCTGAAAAATCGCGGGGTAAGCCAGGGCAGGACCAGGGCGGCCGCCAACAGAGCGCCCACGAAGAGTAATGTTTTCAGCGTAAACGGGGCGAAGATCAGGCCAAGCGCCACCACCGTGCCCAGGTCGGTTATGAAGCACGCTGCCAGTACCGTCTTACCGTAGTCCGTCGTATTGAATCCGAACTCGATCATCACCGCGTACACCACGGCGACCGAAGTCGTAGACATGGCAACACCGGCCAGCCAGCTCGCTGCCGGGTCCCATCCGAGCAGCCAGCGTGCCGCGGCCGCGCACCCCAGGAAAGGCGCGAAGAAGCTCACCAAGCCGATAGCAGTTGCTTCCTTCCACTTGCGCCGGAACACCCCGGGGTCGAGCTCCGCCCCGGCCAGGAAAGTAAGCACGATAGCACCGGAGCCTGCGAGGAACTTGATCCAGCTCTGGTCCGCGCCCAGCGCGGCGGCACCGATCATGCCACCGATTACGAGCTGCGCGACCGTGCCGATCACGATCTCGGACAGGGCAGTGGCGATGCGAAGCCAGATGGATAACAGCCCTGCCAACAGCGCCAATCCCAGCCACAACGCTGCCAGGGCCCAGGTTTCGGTCATGATGGAACCTCCTGCGGTTGCGTTTTCGCTTGCGCGGATCCGACGGAGGTTGCAGAACGGAAGCCTACGCCGCCTGTCTTCTCCGGCGAGTCACGTAGGCATCATCAGCCATGCGGCGGTTAAGAGTCTCTAATACCGTAAAGCACGCGTGCGTTGCTGCCAGAATTGGTGATGGCGCGAAGCGAGGCGCAGCCAATATGTCGATATTGGCAAGCCGAGCGACAAAGCCAGCGCCGATCCTGGCAGCAACCCCTTGTGGGCTGGCGCGAGTTTTGGCCCATGGCTTTGTCGCAAGTCCCTTGCTTAGTCGGTATAAGCGGCGGGCCTTGCTTCGCGCCCTGAGCCAAAATCGTGCCAGCGCATCGCGTGTTTTACGGTATTAGAGACTCTGGGGAGGAATGCCATCTCCCTGATTTCCGATGATACACGGCCAGTCCAGGGAGGCCAAACCCATTCGGACCAGTTATTTCTAACAGACTGGAACGACCGGTGTTGTCATCTTTCACCCCGTGCCGATCGTTATCTGGCTTGTGGCCACACCGGGTCCCGCGCCGGGGTGGACAGCGGGCACGTTGACGAACAAAATGCACTTGGAATTCGGTAAGCGGTAAGCGGAAATATTGGTTGTTTTGGGTTTTTGCCGCTGACTATAAACCTGCTTACCGCTCACGAATCTAATTAGGAGTAAAAAAATGGCTTCAGTAAACAAGGTGATACTGATCGGCAACCTCGGCAGAGACCCGGAGACGCGCTACCTGCCGTCCGGGGATGCGGTGACCAACATCAGCATTGCCACCAGCGAGAAGTGGAAGGACAAGGGTGGCGAGCAGCAGGAGCACACCGAGTGGCACCGCATCGCTTTCTTCGGCAAGCTCGCCGAGATCGCCGGTGAATACCTCAAGAAGGGCTCTCCGGTGTACGTCGAGGGGCGCATCCGCACCCGCAAGTGGCAGGACAAGGAAAGCGGGCAGGACAAGTATTCGACCGAGATCGTGGCTGACCGCATGCAGTTGCTCGGCAGCCGCGGCAGCGGCAGCGGGGAGCCGATGGCGCGCGAGCCGGCCACGGCCGGGGCCACGGCCACGGCCGGTGGCGGCAAACCGCAGCAGGGTAAGAAGGGCGGCGGGGCGTTCGACCAGATGGACGACGATATCCCTTTCTAACGAAAGGGACAAAGGAAATCGTGATTGCCCGTCATTCCTTCAGCAAATTGAAGGTATGACGGGCAATCACGATTTCCTCGTCGGTGGGTATCACGCAGACGGTTACCTTGCTGCCCGGCGCGCTGATGAGGGCGCGGTGCTCCCGGTTCGCGGTTTCATCCAGCTCGACGCCCAGCCATCCTGATTGCTCGCAGATCGCGGCGCGCACCGGCGCCGCGCGCTCGCCGATGCCGGCGGTGAAGACCAGTGCGTCGAGCCCGCCGAGGGCCGCCGCGAGCGAGCCAATCTCCCGCGCCGCCCGGTAGCAGAACAGCTCAATTGCTTCCTGCGCGCGCGGGTCGCGGCTCGCCAGCAGCTCCCTCATGTCGCTGCTCGTTCCGGACACGCCGAACAGGCCCGAACGGCGGTAGAGCAGATCCTCGACCGCGGCCGGGCTCATGGACTGCTCCCGCATCAGGTAGAACAACACGCCGGGATCGATCGATCCGCTGCGCGTTCCCATCATCAGTCCCTCGAGGGCGGTGAAACCCATGGTGGTCGCGACGCTCCGGCGTCCGCGCATCGCGCACAGGCTGGCGCCGGCGCCAAGATGCGCCACGATGACGCGCCCGTCCGCCCGTCCGCTGAGATGCCGCGGCAGCACCCCAGCTATGTATTCGTAGGACAATCCGTGAAAGCCGTAGCGCCGCACGCCGGCGGCGGTGATTTCACGCGGCAGCGCGAAGTTCTGCGCCGTCGCTGGCTGGGTGCGGTGAAACGCGGTGTCGAAGCAGGCGACCTGGGGCAGGTGCGGCTGCAGCTTCATCAGCACGCGCACGGCGGCGAGGTTGTGCGGCTGGTGCAGTGGCGCCATCGGCACCAGTTGCTCCAGCGCGGCGAGCACGTCCGCATCCAGTCGCAAGGGCTCGGCATGGCGCGCGCCGCCGTGCACCACGCGATGCCCGGCCCCGAGCAGGTTGCGGGACCGGCCGCGGGACGCGAGCCAGTCACACAGCCGGGCGAGCGCCGTCTCGTGGGTGAACGCGCCCGCATCCGCCGTCGGCAGCCCGGCCGGGACCGGCCTGCCCTCCGCGTCCTCGGCGATGAAGCTGGGTGCAGCGCCGATGCCGGAAATCATCCCCGCCAGCACGCGCGCCGGCTCGCGCGCCGCGGTGTAGAGCGCGAACTTGATGCTGGACGAGCCGGAATTGAGTACGAGGATGTCGCCGCTCATGAGAGGCAAAGCGGAAGGCGGAAGGGTGAGCCAGGAATTCGAGGAACGCGGGAATACCGCGCCTGGAAGGCGCGATTGGCGCCTCGCACGTTCGAGCTGGCGAACGCCCGCCGCGATGCAGCGCAGCGGGCCGGGGTCGGAGACCAAGGCGGAAGCAACCACCGCCAGAAGAAATCCGCTCCGCGGCCAGCACGCGTTGTTAGCTCTTCGTGCTTCATCCTGGCATCGTACCTGTATTCAATGGCGGAGGCTAACCCTATCAGATATAATGCTTTTCCCGATCCAGGTGACCCTATGCCAATCTACGAATATCGCTGCGACAAGTGCGGATTCCAGAAGGAATTCCTGCGGCGCATGAGCGATGCGCCGCTCACCGACTGCCCGAAATGCGGCAAGCGCAGTTTTAAAAAGCTGGTGACCGCGGCCGGCTTCCACTTGAAGGGCACCGGCTGGTACGCAACCGACTTCAAGGGTAGCGGCGCGAAGCCCGTAGCAAAGCAGGATAAATCCGAATCGAAATCCGAAACCAAGATCGAAACCAAGACCGAGGCCAAGACCGAGGCCAAGACCGAAACCAAACCCGACACGAAGTCCGAAACCAGGCAGGACAAGCCCGCCGCAAGCTCCGGCAAGAAATCGCCCAAGACGGCAGCCGCCGTTCCGGCCGGCAATAACAACTAGAGCCGCGCGCTGGCCTGCGCCGCGGCGCGGCCATACGCCCGCACCGAACCGCGCATTATGCTCATCCGCCGCCACGCGCCAGTTGTCCGCAGCAATCCATGACCAAGATAAGCTTCAAGCGCTACCTCATTACCGGGCTCCTGATCTGGGTGCCGCTGGCGATCACGCTGTGGGTGCTCGACCTGCTGGTGAGCACCATGGACCGGACGCTGCAGTTGCTGCCGCCGCAGTGGCGCACCGAGGGCTGGCTCGGCGTGCACATCCCGGGGCTCGGCGTCGTGCTGACCGTGCTGATCGTGCTCGTAACCGGCGTGCTGGCCGCCAACATCATCGGCCAGCAGCTGGTGAAGTTCTGGGAGGGCGTGCTCGCGCGCATCCCGGTGGTGAACTCGATCTACACCGGCGTGAAGCAGGTGAGCGATACACTGTTCGCGCCCGGCGGCCAGGCATTCCGCAAGGCGGTGCTGGTGCAATGGCCGGGTCCGGGCATGTGGACGATTGCTTTTGTCACCGGCACGCCGGGCGGCGACGTCGCGAACCATCTGCAGGGCGATTACCTGAGCATCTACGTGCCGACCACGCCCAACCCGACCAGCGGCTACTTCGTGATGGTGCCGCGGGCGAACGTGATCGAGCTGGACATGAGTGTGGACGAGGCGCTCAAGTACATCATTTCGATGGGCGTGGCCGCACCCGGCGGCAACGGCCAGAAGAGCGGGGAAGCCGCCGCGCTGCAGAAGGCGGCCAGTCCCAAGAAGTGAACAGTGACCGGCATTCCTCGCGCACTTGTCAACCATCTCCGAACTGCATGCGTAGCGAATACTGCGGGCTTATCAACCGCAAGCATCTCGGCCAGGCCGTGACGTTGTATGGCTGGGTGCACCGCCGCCGCGACCACGGCGGCGTCATTTTCGTCGACCTGAGGGACCGCGAGGGCCTGGTGCAGGTGGTTTCCGACCCGGACGCGCAGGAAACTTTCAGGACCGCCGACAAGCTGCGCGGAGAATTCGTGGTCCGCGTGACCGGCAAGGTGCGCGAGCGCCCCGCCGGCACAGTCAACCCCGATCTCGCGAGCGGCGAAGTGGAAGTGCTGGCGCAAGCGATCGAGATACTCAATCCGTCGCTACCGCCGGTGTTCCAGGTGGACGACGACAACCTGTCGGAGACGGTGCGGCTCGAAAACCGCGTGCTCGACCTGCGGCGCCCGACCATGCAGAAGAATCTGCGGCTGCGCTACCGCACCGCCATGGCGGTGCGCCAGTTCCTCGACCGCCAGGGCTTCATCGACATTGAGACGCCGATGCTGACGCGCTCGACGCCGGAGGGCGCGCGCGATTACCTGGTGCCGTCGCGCGTGCATCCGGGTGAGTTCTACGCGCTGCCGCAGTCGCCGCAGCTGTTCAAGCAGATGCTGATGGTGGCGGGCTACGACCGCTACTACCAGATCGTCAAGTGCTTCCGCGACGAGGACCTGCGCGCCGACCGCCAGCCCGAGTTCACGCAGATCGACATCGAGACCTCGTTCCTCGGCCAGGACGAGATCACGCGCATGATGGAAGAGCTGATCCGCGACGTGTTCAGGGACGTCCTGGGCGTGAAACTGCCCACGCCGTTTCCGCGGTTGTCGTACGACGAGGCGATGCACCGCTACGGATCCGACAAGCCGGACCTGCGGGTGCCGCTCGAGCTGACCGAGTTGACCGACGTGATGAAGCAGGTAGCCTTCAAGGTGTTCTCCGGCCCCGCCAACACGCCGGGCGGGCGCGTCGCAGCGCTGCGGGTGCCGGGCGGCGGAGCGCTGACCCGTGGCGAGATCGACGCCTACACCGAATTCGTCAAGATCTATGGCGCCAAGGGGCTCGCCTACATCAAGGTCAACGACGCGAGCCAGCTGAACGAGAGCGGGCTGCAGTCGCCCATCGTCAAGAATCTGTCGGAAGCCTCCCTTAGGGCCGCGATCGAGCGCACCGGCGCGAGCAACGGCGATCTCATCTTCTTCGGCGCGGACAAGGCAAAGATCGTGAATGAAGCGCTGGGCGCGCTGCGCGCGAAGATCGGGCACGAGCGCGGCTTGGCGGAGCAGGGATGGCGGCCGCTGTGGGTGCTCGATTTCCCGATGTTCGAGTGGGACGAGGAGGAGAAGCGCTGGAACGCCATGCACCACCCGTTCACCGCGCCTGCCGACGGCCACGAAGACCGGCTTGACTCCGATCCGGGCGCCGCGCGCGCCAAGGCGCACGACATGGTGCTGAACGGCTGGGAGATCGGCGGCGGCTCGATCCGGATCCACCGCTCGGACGTGCAGCAGAAGGTGTTCCGCGCGCTCAACATCGGGGTGGACGAAGCGCAGGCCAAGTTCGGCTTCCTGCTCGACGCGCTGCAGTACGGCGCCCCGCCGCACGGTGGCATCGCCTTCGGGCTCGACCGCATCGTGACGCTGATGGCGGGGGCGGACTCGATCCGCGACGTGATCGCGTTTCCCAAGACGCAGCGCGCTCAATGCCTGCTCACGCGCGCGCCGAGCCCGGTGGACGAGAAGCAGTTGCGGGAGCTGCACATCCGGCTGCGGCAGACAGAGCAAAAGAAAAGCTGAGACACGAAGGACACTAAGGACACAAAGGAAAAACGAATCAGAAACTAGCCGCCAAGCACTGCTAAATCCGGACGCCGGGCGCCGGTTTAACTCCGCGTGTTCGAACGGACGAAGGCATCGCCGTTCAACACGCGGGTACGAACAGATTACGGGACGCGAAAGCGCTGGATGATGCGGGCCGTAAAAGCGTTACTTGCAATCCTGCTGGGATTGCTGTTCCTGGCGCCGCCGGCGCTGGCGCGGGGCGATGCGCCTGCCGCGGCGGTTGCGGCGGAGATTGCCGTTGCCGAGTTGCCGGGCGAGGCGCGGGAGACGATCGCGCTGATCCGCAAAGGCGGCCCGTTTCCCTACGAGCGCGACGGAGCCGTTTTCGGCAACTTTGAGAAGTGGCTGCCGGCGCAGGCGCACGGCTATTACCGCGAGTACACGGTAAAAACACCCGGTGCCCGGGACCGCGGCGCGCGCCGTATTATCGCCGGCCGACAGGGTGAGTATTATTACACTGGCGACCACTACGCCAGTTTCAAGCGCATCAGGGAGTAGCGTGTGACTAAGGTCGAGGAGAAACTGCGGGACTCTTCGCACGCCGGCCCGTATCTCGCGCCGCAGGATCTGCGCGCGCTTGCCAGGGCGGTGAAGAAATGCGGGCTGAAGCTGGTGCGCGTCGATCTGAAGGGCGCGCACGACAAGCAGGGCCTGCTCGACTCGATCGCAAAAGCGCTCAAGTTCCCGGAATGGTTCGGCGGCAACTGGGATGCGCTGGAAGACTGCCTGACCGACCTGTCGTGGCTCAAGGCGAACGGCTACGTCGTGCTGCTCGAGCATTGCGCGGAGTTCGTCAGGCGCGCTCCGCACGAGTTCGCCATGTCGACACAAGTGTTCGAGAGCGTCGCGGAATACTGGGACGAGAAGGACAAGCCGTTCTGGACATTGTTTGGCGGGATCAAGGCACCGGTCTCCGGCATCAAGCCGCTCGCCTGACGATGGGTTACAAGCTACCGGTTTCGATGCTGGTAGTGGTGCATACGCCGGCGCTCGAGGTGCTGCTGCTCGAGCGTGCCGACCGGCCCGGCTTCTGGCAGTCGGTGACCGGCAGCCAGGAGCAGGAAGGCGAGGTGTTGCGGGAAACCGCCGCACGCGAGTTGATGGAAGAAACCGGGCTCGACGCGGTGCGCTACGAGTTGACCGACTGGCAAAAGCAGATCCGTTACGAGATCTACCGAAACTGGCGCAGCCGTTACGCGCCGGGCGTCACGCACAACTCCGAGCACGTGTTTGGCCTGCGGGTCCCGCGGCCGCTGGAGGTCGTGCTGGCGCCACGCGAGCACGTGCGCTACGAGTGGTTGCCGTGGCGCGAAGCCGCAGAAAAGGTTTTTTCGTGGAGCAATGCCGAGGCCATCCGCGATTTGCCGCAGCGCGTCACGCCCGGCGGTACAAGACCCTGACCAGAATACGGACTCTATTAGAAATCGCCGCACTAATGCGGCGATTTCTTGTCGTATATAATGATGTGCAGGTTTTCCCGGATGGTGGTGAAGGAATGGAAACTGCAACTCTCCTGTTCGATCGTTTCAAGCCGCTCGCCGACGAAGCTTGCGACGGGCGCATTCGCGCCGCTCGCGCAGCGCTCGGCAATAGGGCGGTGATCCTCGGCCACCATTACCAGCGCGCCGACGTCTACCGGTACGCCGATCTTACCGGCGACTCGCTGCAGCTTTCCAAGCTCGCCGCCCAGACCGACTCGCAGTACATCGTGTTCTGCGGCGTGCACTTCATGGCCGAAGTGGCGGACATCCTGTCCAAGCCGGAACAGATCACAATCCTGCCCGATCTTGGCGCCGGCTGCTCGATGGCGGACATGGCGAGCCTCGCCAAGGTCGAGCGCGCCTGGCGGGAAATCGCCACCGTGCTCGACCCCGACCAG
>Ga0137451_1000614_pt1 | contig 11019 bp, 9 predicted proteins | sample EasRivERMGT500_2_FD_102336 | JGI IMG/M metagenome (GOLD analysis project Ga0137451, IMG submission 102336) | Soil microbial communities from meander-bound floodplain in the East River, Colorado, USA - East River MetaG ERMGT500_2 | ecosystem: Environmental > Terrestrial > Soil > Floodplain ... | reverse complement strand
ACTCGGGGTCGAGGATCACCCGCGGCGCCGGGTCGAGCATGGTCTTGGGTTCTTTTGCGGCGGGCGCGTGCCGATTGAAGTATTCGCGGTAGGCCGCGGCGTAAGCACCGACGTCGCGGCCGAGCATGGGCACGCGCTTGGTGCGTATCACGTGGTCGGGCGTCGCCGGGCCCTGCTGCGAGAGGCGCGCAACGTCCCGGCGGCGGGCGAAGGCGAGGTACGGTGGCGCGGCATGGGTCGCGAGCACGACGGGAAAACCCGCGCAGGCGGAGATTTCGCGGCGCAGGCGCGCGAGTTCGCGCCGCAGTGCTACCGTTGCGCCGTCGGTCGGCTTGGGCTGCGGCAGGTCCCACGCGCGCTCGCGCGCGAGATACGCCTCGGCGCGCGCGACGAGCGTGATCATCCTCTCGTACGCTTCGCGCGCCGTGCTGCCGAACGAGAACACCCCGTGGTTCATCAACACCATGCCGATAGTGTCCGCGCGCGCCTCTGCGGCGAACTGTCGCGCGCATTGCCGGGCGAGGTCGAAGCCCGGCATTACGTACGGAATGATGACCGTGTCCTTGCCGTAGATTTCCCGCGCGCGGTGCTCGCCGTCGGGAGTGTTGGTGATGGCGAGGAGAGCGTCGGCATGCGTGTGATCCACGAACCGGTAGGGCAGGATCGCGTGCAGGATCGCTTCCACCGACGGCGCCGGCGCGCCCGCCCGCGTTACCTGGGTGGCCAGTTCGTTCATCATCTGCGGATCGGACAGCGCCTCGAGGCGCGCGAGCTTGAGCAAGTGCGCCATGCGCACCGGCGCGAAGCCGGGCGCCTCAATGGTCTCGAGGTCCCAGCCGCTGCCCTTTACGTAGAGGATGTCCTCCTCCTCCCCGAACAGGCCGCGCTCGCGCACCTTGACCGAGGTATTGCCGCCGCCGTGCAGTACGAGCGTCGAATCGCGGCCGAGCAAGCGCGAGGTGTAGATCCGCAGGTCGAGATCCGACCGGCAGCGCGTGGCGTCGGCGTCGTTCCACAGACTCTTCATGGGTAATGGGTAATGGGTTTCGACCGGTTGCCGGTCACGAGTCAGCGGTCGCTGTATACGTATGTCAGGCGGCGAAGGCAGGGTTACGGCTTGCGCCACACCGTGCGATTCACGTAATCGGTGTAGCTCAGGATGATGCGCACGACTTTCCGCGAAACGTTATCGGCCGTGTAGTCGGTGACCGTCCTGAATGGCGGCTTGCGGTCCGCGTAGTGGGCGACGGCAAGATCGATCGCGTCGAGCACTCGCGCGGGCTTGAGATCGGCCATGATCACGGTGGCCTCGTCCATGCCTTCCGGACGCTCGTGTGCCTGTCGGACCATGACGGCAGGGAATCCCAGTATGGAGGATTCCTCGGTGAGCGTTCCGCTGTCGGAGAGCACACACCAGGCGTTCGTTTGCAGCTTGATGTAGTCGAGAAAGCCGAGCGGCTTCAGGAACACGATTTTGCCGGCGCGGCGCGTGCTGCTGGTGCCGGCAAGCCGCGCGCGGGTGCGCGGGTGCGTCGAAAAAATGATCTTGCGGCCATAGCGTTTCGCGGCCGCGTCCAGGGACTCGAGCAGTCCCCGCAGATTTCGCGGGTTATCCACGTTTTCTTCCCGGTGCGCGCTCACCACCAGGTAGCGGCCCGGGGCAAGACCCAGCGTGCGCAGGATGCGGGAGCGCCGGATGCGCGGCGCGTAATGCTGGAGCACCTCGCGCATGGGCGAACCGGTCTTGATCACGGTTTCCGGCCTCACGCCCTCGGCAAGCAGATAGCGGCGCGCGTGATCGGTGTAGGGAAGGTTGATGTCGGATGCGTGATCGACCAGCCGCCGGTTGATTTCCTCGGGCACCCGCTCGTCGAAGCAGCGGTTGCCGGCTTCCATGTGGAACACCGGGATCTTGCGGCGCTTGGCGGCGATGACCGCCAGGCTGCTGTTGGTGTCGCCGAGCAGCAGCAGTGCGTCGGGCTTTTCTTTCGCCAGGATGCGGTCGGAGCGGCTGATGACGTTGCCTATCGTTTCCGCCGCGGTCCGTCCCGCGCAATCGAGAAAGTGGTCCGGCTTGCGGATGCCCAGTTCATCGAAGAAGATCTGGTTCAACTCATAGTCGTAGTTCTGCCCCGTGTGCGCCAGTACGTGGGTAACGCGGCGGTCGAGTTCGGCGATGACGCGCGACAGCTTGATTACCTCGGGCCGCGTGCCGACGATCGTCATTACTTTAATGGGCATGGATTCGTGAATCGTGGTCAGCGCAGCAGCTCTTCCCGCCCGGACGGGTCCTGGTCGTCGAGCATCAGCCGTGTACTCTTGAGCAGCCGTACCGTGTCGGCCAGGTTGAGCACGTTGTCTCCCGAGCTGTACTCGCGGGACAGTGCGTTGGTTTCGCGCCCCTTGCCGCTGCGTAACTCGGGCAGCATCGGGCGTATCGCGTAGTAAGCGCCGCGCTTGACGCAATGATGCACTTCTTCCTCCGACACCAGCACTTCGTGCAGTTTTTCTCCCGGGCGAATGCCGGTGATCCGGATCGGGATGCGGCGGCTGCCGACCAGCGCCTTGGCGATGTTCATCACCGACGCAGAGGGCGCGCGCGGGATGAAGGTCTCGCCGGCCCTGGCGCCGCGCAACGCGGCGAACACGGTGTCCACAGCCTGGTCGAGAGAAAGCAGGAACCGTGTCATTTTCGGGTGAGTGATGGTAAGCGGGCCGCCGTTGCGGATCTGGTCGTGGAACAACGGGATCACCGAGCCGCGCGAGGCGAGCACGTTGCCGTAGCGCACGCAGATGAAGCGGGTCCTGGCGTTCAACACGTTGGCCGAGATGAGTATCCGTTCCTGCAGCGACTTCGTCATGCCCATGACGTTGACCGGCTTGCACGCCTTGTCGGTGCTGATGCCCACTACCGTATCCACCGGGTAGCTGTTTTCCTCGATCGCGCGCGCGATATTGGTCGCGCCGATGCAGTTGGTCAGGATGGCCTGCGCGGGAAAATACTCGCAGGTGGGCACCTGCTTCAGGGCCGCGGCGTTGATCACGATGTCGGCGCTCTTCAGCGCCGAGCACATGTCGCCATAGTCACGCACGTCGCCGATGCGGAATTCGAGCACGTTGCGGAAGTTGTTGTAGATCACCTCGTCGGTCGTGACTGCGCGGTGGAGATAGCCCATGCGCATGTCGTGCTGCTTCGCTTCGTCGCGCGAGAACACGATCACCTTCTTCGGCGTGCCGAGCTCGCCCGAAAGCACGCGGTGCACGAAGGTCTTGCCCATCGAGCCGGTGCCGCCGGTGACCAGAATGCGTTTGCCTTGGAACATCAGCCGGTGCCTTTCAGGATATCGGAAGCGAGTTCATCCAGCATGGTGTCCCACGCGGGCGGAGCATAACCGAACGTTTTCCGGAAACGCGCCGAATCGAGGCTGCGGTCACAGTTCACGGAGTCGTCGGGGACGATAGTCACGCCGAGCCCCAGCTTCCGGTTGAGGCGGGTGAGCAGGTCGAACTTGCTGATCGGGGCGCTCGAGGCATGGTAGAGGCCGTGGACATCGGGGTGCCGGGTAACCACCTGTTCAATGAGGCGGGTGAGTTCCGCCGTGGTGAAACCGGAAAAAACCGCCCTGCGGTAACCCTTCACGGTTTTTCCCTTCTGAGCGAGGAACCATTCGACGAGGCCCGTTTTCCGGTCCAGCTCCTGCCCGATCATCGAGGTGCGCAAGGTGATTGAGCCCGGTGCGTCCACTTCTCCCTGCAGCTTGGTCTGGCCGTAGAGGTCCACGGGGTCGGGCCGGTCGGATTCCGTGTAGTTTCCCTTCTCCCCCGAGAAAACGCAATCCCTGCTGAGGTGGATGAGCCGCGCCGCGTTCGCGCGGCAGAGCTTTGCCAGACGGTGCGGAAACAGCGCGTTGACGTCGTTGGAAATATCGAGGTCATGGGCTTCGGGCCGCTGCTTGACGATACCGGTTGCGTTGATCACGCCCTCGGCGCGGAAATCGGAGACGACTGCCGCAACGCGTTCGGTATCACGCACGTCCGCCTTGTCGAATGCATTCTCCCGGTTGAACAGGCCGAAACGCGAATAGTCGGCGAGGTTGCGACGCAGTGTCACGCGCGTCTCGTGTCTTGGCGAGAAATGCCGCAGCAGGCGATGCCCCAGCATGCCGTCGCCGCCCAGGATCAGGACGCGCATAGTAGCCTCAGGCACAACTTAGCCACGGAACCACACGGAACCACACGGAATAACGACAGCCGCAATGCGGGCACAGAAACACAAGGAAGCCACGAAAGTTTCTCAACGATCAGTTTCTCAGGATTAATTGATTCTACCTCCGTGTATTTCCGTGTGATTCCGTGGCCGATCTGAACCACTCTTCGAGACGGCCGAGGAGCAGTTCGCGCTCGAAATGCTGCTCGAAATAGCGCCGGCCGCGCTGTCCCATGGCCTCCCGTTCGTGACGGGGCATGCGGTAGAGCCTGAGCACCCCCTCCGCCAATGCCCCGGCATCTCCCGCCCGTACCGCGATCCCCGCCCCGGATTCCTCGATTACGCGCGCACCCTCGCCGTCGAGCGCGGCGATGATCGGCCGGGCGCACGCCAGGTAGGACTGGACCTTGGACGGTATGGTCAGCGCGAAGACGGGGTCCCGCCGGAGCGTCACGAGCATGGCATCGGCAAGCGCGAAGAAGCGCGGCATGGATTCTACCGGATGCCTGCCGAGCAGATGCACGTTATCGCCAAGTTTCCTGCTGCGGACCTCATTCTCGACCCACGCCTGCCTACGGCCGTCGCCAATGATGTCCCAGTGAATGCTGTGCTCGGCGCGGAGCTGGTCCGCGGCGGAGAGGATGGTCTCGAAATCCTGCGCGGCGCCGATGTTACCCGCGAACGCGACGTGGAAGCCCCCGGGCAGCAACTCCGGTCCGGATGGCCGCTGCGGCTCGATCGCCAGCGGGCGGTATATTTCCTCGGCGCTGTTCGGGTAATAGAGTATTTTTTGCGCCGATACTCCCAGGGCCTCGACAGGGACCATGAATGCCCGCGACTGGACGAGAATGAGATCGCAGTGGTGATAAATGAATCGCACCAGTTTCCCGACCGCCTTCAGCATCCACCTCGAGTTCACGACGCCAGTTGCCGACAGCGTTTCCGGCCACAGGTCCTGTACCCAGAACAGCACCGGGGCGCGCTTGACCCATTTCAGGACCAGCGCCGGCAGCCCCACGGTAACGGGCGAGGGCTCGTACACCAGGATCACATCGTACGTTCCGTCGCAGCGGAACGGCGCGAGCAGGGAGCCGAACAAGGCAAAGGAAAAAAAATTGAGTACGAGCCGGAACCGCCCGCCCGACCCGCGCGGGATCAGGGGGGCACGGATGACGCGCACGCCGTGGTAGTCCTCGCGAACGCGCCCGAAGAAGCCATAGCCGGGAAAAAACCGGCCCTCGGGATAGTTGGGCTTGCCGGTGAACACCGTGACCTCGTGGCCGCGCTCGCGCAGGCCGGTAGCAAGATCATTGATGCGGAAGTTCTCGGGCCAGAAGTACTGGGTGACGATCAGGATGCGCACGTCAGTCGTCCGGCGCCAGCAGTCGGCGGACGAATTCACCCGGGCTCAGCGGCGACTCCCGCGCTTCCGGCTTTTCCAGAAAACGCCTGACGGCGCGGGCGATGGACATCGGCGATTCGGGGTCGAAACTCTGCTCGGGATCGGCCACATCACGCACATAATCGCGCTCGGCGGCGAGTATCGGTAATCCGGCGCCGCGCGCCTCTATGAGCGGCAATCCGAGCGACTCCATGGTGGAAGGGTAGATCAGAGCGTCGGCCTCGCGGTAGAGCTCCGCCAGCCTGGTGGCGGACGCGGCGCCGGCGTTGCGGATGTCCAGTCCATGCTGGAGACAGCCCAGTTCCGCAAGCTCCACCAAAGCGGGGAAGGCTTGCGGGTCGAGTGTCAGCCAGAGCGTCGGACGCAGATCGTCCATCGCGAGCAAGCGCCACGCTTCAATCAGTCGTGCGTGGTTCTTGTGGGGCTCCCCCGACGCGACGTAGAGGAAGACCGCGTGCGCGGTATTGGGCCGCATGCCGCCGCGGCTGCCGGTCGTGGCCGGCTGCGGCACGAAGGACATGACGCGCACGCGCATGCCCAACTGCTTTTCCGCCTCGTGCTGCATCGAGGGGGTTTGAACGAGCACGGAATCGACGGTCCGGATACGCGACTTTAGCCAGAACCTCTCGGCCGCAATCCGCATGCGGACCGTCACGGCGAATCCCGCCGTCGACGTTGCTCCGATGAGATAGCGATTCTGCAGGTACAGGATGACACGACCGCGCTGGCGGAAAAGGGGCGGCAGGTTACCAAAGCAAAGTACGCGGTCGCCCGCTTGCGCGAGCTTGCATAGGCGTACTTCGGCCGCTAGCCGCTGCGCGATTGACGGCTCTACGCGGATCAGCACCGTGGCGTGCGCAAGCTCGGCCTCGTCGGCAAATCTCGCGTTAAGCTGGGCGCAGTAGGGATGTCGCCCGTCGAGCGCTCGCAGCAAGGCAAGCAGGAGCACGCGCCCGCCGCCCTGGTGCACGTTGGGTGCATGCACGATCAGGTTCACGGGGTCGTTCCCGGGCGGGCCAGCACCATCAACGTTTCCCCGCCCAGCAGGCGCACGCCCCAATCCTTGGACAACGCAAAAGCCAGGTGGCGTGCCGGGCCTGCGATGCGCGCCGCCCAGGTTCGTTGCGGCGCTGTGAACGCCGCTCCCGTGTAGCGCGCCTCGATTATGTCGTAGCCACAATCGGCGAGGAGCGCAAGCGCGAGCTCCTTCGTGTAGTAATGAAGATGGCCGACTTTTCTGCGGGAGTACAGCAGGGGCGACTCGCGCAGCACGCTGATCGCGGAAAGGTCGAGGGGGAAATGAAAGACGTAATGTGCCGCGAACCCGCGCAGCCTTTCCAGGAAATCGAATGGATTGGGCAGGTGCTCGATCACGTCGAGCACGAGCGCCAGGTCATAACCGGGCCTGGCGAGCGTAAAGAAGTCGCCGACGCTGAACTCGATCTTGAGTGCAGGCGCTTCGGTCCAGAAGCGCCGGGCATCGGGTGAGACGTCGAAGCCTGCGAGCCGCGCTTCGGGAAAAGCACGCCGCATCTCCCGCAAGACTGCCCCGGCGCCGCACCCTACGTCGGCGATACTGTGCGGGCGCAATCCATGCGCCGCGAGCACTTCACGGATCAAGCCTGCTTTCCACGGGGCATCTTCGCTGTCCCACGTGGGGTTGTGGCTCAGGTAGTCGCCGCTCAGGTAGCGCTTCGTCGTCCGGCTGTCGTCGTCCATTGGAAGGAATCTACCTAACGGTCGCTCCGGTGACCGCGATCACGCCTAGCATAGGCCCAACACCTATTTCTGCGGTATTCGACAGGGGATCAGATGCGGGTCCAGAACGGGCCTTTTCCCAAAAGGGCGCGGCCCCAGTCCAGCACACGCTTGGCCCGTTCCGCCCCGAGCAAACGCCAGATAGCAAGGCGGAGATACACCCTTAACACCCAGCCGATCCACAGCACGCCGGGGAAGCGGATGCCGTTCTTCCGCTGTGCCCTCCGCGCGGCAAAAAGGCCCAACAGGGCGTTCTCGGGAACGCTGCTGCGGCCGCCGTATTGGAAACCGGCAACGACGACATCCGGCACGAAGAGGGCATCTCCCCTTCGCAGCGCCCGCAGCTGCAACTCGTAATCTCCACCCATGTCGAACGAGAGATCGAATAGCCCGTGCACGTCGAACAGGCTGCGATGGTAAATCACTGCCGGGCCGGGTAACGTTCTTCCCTGCATGAGACGGCGCTTGCTCTGATCCCATGGCTCGCCGAAGTACTCGAGCACTTGGCCGTCATCGAGAACGAAGGCCAGCCGGCCGTAGACAATCCTGCATGGGGGATAGGCGTGCCTCAAATGCGGCACCAAGTGGTCGAGAACGGAGCTGTCCCAGAGATAATCGTCCGAGCCGAGCATAAAGATCCACTCTCCCCGTGCTCTCCGGATTGCCTTGTTGACCGCATCGCTCGGGCCTTTGTCCAGTCCGGACTCCCAGTACGCGATGCGATGAGCGTTCGCCTTGAGGATTTCCACGCTGCCGTCCGTCGAACCGCCATCCTGGACGATCAGTTCCCATCCGGGGTAGGTCTGGCCCGTAATGCTGTCCAGACAACGCTGGATCGTACGTGAGCCGTTGAGCAGGGCGACGACGATCGTTATGAAAGGTGTCCTCGTGTTCATCGTTTTCAAAGTCCGGTGTGAGTAGTCCGTAGTCAGGTCAATGTCTAAATCGGTGCCAAGACTTTCATTCTAATTGACGACCTAGCAGCCTGTCGGACTCGGTGTCATGAACGGCTGGCGTGAATGCATGGGTAGTCGTTCCTGGCCATGGCGGAGCCGACAGGCTGAATTAATACACCTTACTTGCCTAACGACCGAACGCCATTCAGGATGACTGCAACCCTTCATAACCCATCGTTCAATTTAGGAGTTTGTCCGACGCAAGTCCGACAAACTCCTAGAGCTTGCTCTGGGCCGCGACGTATCGTTCGGGAGTGCCAATGTCGACCACCTCCGCATCTACCACAAATCCATAGCAGTTTTTCCCGCTGACCAGCTCCGGAAAGATGTCGTGCTCGAGAGAAAAAGGGTCCGTGTTGCGCCACGACGCCGGGAGGTCCCTGCGCATCAGGTAGATGCCGGCGTTGGTGAAAGTCCGGGAGGCGTTCTTGATCGGGGACTTTTCGCGAAACCGGGCGATGCGCCCATCCGGTGCCAGCTCGACCGTTCCCCCGTCCGCACGCCCGCGCGCGCTGGCGACGACCATGGACATCGCAGAGCCTGTCTTGCGGTGGAACGTGAGAAAGCGCGCGTACTCGATGCGGCACAGGGAATCGCCATTGAGGACGAGGAAAGGGTCGCTGCGGATGAGCCTGGCACCGTGCCGGATCGCGCCCCCAGTGCCGAGCGGGGTCTCCTCCTCGGAGAACAGGAACTCCGCTTCCGAGCGGCGGGCGAAGTGAGCGACGACCTGTTCGCGCAGATGCGAGACGCACAGTACGATCCGTCCGAATCCCTGGCCAACCAGGTCCGCGACGATGATATCCAGGAATGGCTTGCCTTGGACGGTGGCAAGCACCTTGTGCCGGTCGCTGACAACGCTCTTTAGCCGCGTGCCGAGTCCGCCGGCAAGGATTACAGCATCAACGTCGCCCGGTTTGTCCTGCTGCATTGCGGCAGTTGTCTAGGTCTCAGATTCGATTGCCGGCAAAAAAATCATGCTTCCGGTAAATGTCCATCACCTTTTCGCGGATTTCGGGTGCCAGCGCCCCCAGATCGCTTGCCGCGACGTTTTCCGAGACGTGCTGCCGAGTGAGCATCCCCGGAATTATGGTCGAAACTTCGGGAAAGGACAGGCAGTACCGGAGTGCGAATTGCGCGGGAGTCTGCCGGGAGTCCGTATCCAGGAGATCCTGAAACAGCCGGTGCGCGCTTGCCCACTGTTCACGCTGCTCCGGGTTCCAACGGCGGCGGTGGTCGGCCAGGTCAAATTCATCGTTTGCAGTGTAGCGGCCCGTAAGATATCCGAATACGAGGGGCGTGCGTACGATGACCCCGGCGCGTTGCTGGCCACAAAGCGCGAAGAGACCGTTGTCGATCGCGCGCTGGTCGATCAGATTGAAATTGACCTGGACGCACTGGTACCCTAGCTCGCCGATTGCTGCCACGCCCTCCTCGGGTGAGCGCAGGGAAACGCCGTAAGCCCGGATCTTGCCTCGTTGCTTCAGCTCTTCCATCGTTCCGCGGATCTCGTGGTCGTGCCTCAGCGTGCTCACGGGCGGGCCATGGAGCTGGTAGAGATCCACGTAGTCCGTCCGCAACCGCGCCAGACTATCGTCGATGGAGCGAAGGATATGCCTACGGGAAAAATCCTGGGCTCCGTCGGCGCCGGTGATGCCCACTTTGGTTGCGATTGCTACCCGGGCCCGCAGCGGCTTTAGCGTCTCGCCGAGGATTTCTTCGCTGTGTCCGAAACCGTAGAAATCTGAAGTGTCGAAGAAGGTGACACCCGAATCGAAGGCCCTCAACACCGCCGCGCGCGATTCCGACGCGTCGGCGGGCCCATACGCTACCGCTCCATTTTTGTTCCCGCCGATTCCCCACGCGCCGAAGCCTATTTCCGAAACGCGGATGCCGGTGGAACCGAGCTGCCGGTAACGCATCCGTCAGTAATGGCCGGCGAGCTCCCGCTCCACCGTGTCATTGCCGTAGAGATATGCGCCCTTCTTGTTGCCGTACCAGATCACCTCGCGGTACCAGTCGTTCCAGGAGTTGTACACGACCTTCGTCCGGACGATGCGGTTGACACAAGGACGCTCCACGAGTTGAATGCGCTCGCCGACGAGCGCTGCGCAGTAGAACTCCCAGATGTTGTATGACGTTTCGAACTCGAGGTCCCCGGTCTGGAACGGGAGCTTGATGAGATTGCGGTTAAGTTCTATCGCCTCGTGCAGCAGCTTGGGCGGGAGCTGCAGAAAGCGCGCCTTCAGGAATTCGGCGAGCAGGGTTTCGGCCTCGCTGTAGAAGCCCGCAAGCTTGTTCTCGACGCACAGCTTGATCATGATGTACTCGTCGGTCGGCCAGTAGATATCGAGCCACTCCGAGGAATGGGTGTACTCGGGCCCGCCATTCTGGATCTCGCGCGCGCTCTTGATGAAGAACTGCTTGATATCGGAGGTGATCGGAAACCGGTCTGCCCGCTGCTCCAGGAAGGCCTCGAACAAGTCGCGGTACGACACGCCGCAAACGTCGTGCAGGACAATGAGTGGGATTTGCATCACCTTGTCGAAGTGCAGGAACGCGGTCATCCAGCCGAACGTGCGGGTGCGCACCCAGTCCTCGCGCGGCATCGACCCGGTCGCGACGACGAGTTGCTGCACTTCGGCGATCTCTTCCCGCGATTCGGCGAGCGAGCCGTGGATGTTGATGATTTGCGT
>Ga0137451_1000613_pt1 | contig 11033 bp, 10 predicted proteins | sample EasRivERMGT500_2_FD_102336 | JGI IMG/M metagenome (GOLD analysis project Ga0137451, IMG submission 102336) | Soil microbial communities from meander-bound floodplain in the East River, Colorado, USA - East River MetaG ERMGT500_2 | ecosystem: Environmental > Terrestrial > Soil > Floodplain ... | reverse complement strand
TTACCTGGTACGCCAGTTCGCCTTTCTTGCAATGATCGAGAAATACGCCGTACGGCGATTGCTTCATGAGGTCTGACATGTCTGTCTCCGTGGTTGTCCCTGCTAGCTCGTCTTGACGAGCATGGCCGTCCATTCTACCGGGTGGGTGTTTGGCGATTCCGCATCGTGTAACGGGCGCCGTCGCGGGCGGGCTCCGGGCTATACTAGCGGCCCTGAACATCGGCAGCATATCCGAAACAAATCAACAAGGAGAGCGTCATGATCAAGGTCGGGGACAAGCTTCCGGAAGCCACGCTGAACCAGCTTACCGTCGAGTACACCCAGGGCTGCCCCACCGGTCCGGAGGCCTACAAGGTATCCGACCTTACCAAGGGCAAGCGCATCGTGATCTTCGCCGTTCCAGGCGCCTTTACCCGCACTTGCTCCGGGAAGCACCTGCCGGGGTATGTCGAACTGGCCGACAAGCTCAAGGCAAAGAAAGTGGACGAGATCTGGTGCCTGTCGGTGAACGACGCGATGGTGATGGCCGCCTGGGGCAAGGACCACAAGGCCGGGAACAAGGTGCGCATGCTGGGCGACGGCAGTGCGGCGTTCACCAAGGCGATCGGCGTGGATCAGGACCTCACCGAGCGCGGCTTCGGCGTGCGCTCTCAGCGTTACTCGATGCTGGTGGACAACGGCGTGGTAAAGATCTTCAATCTCGAGAAACCGGCCCAGTTCGAGGTGAGCTCCGCGGAGAAGATGCTGGAACAGCTGTAGGAATTATTTCGCACTCGAGCCGGCGGGACGATTGCCCCCGCGATTCCGGCGCCGGGACGCGGGCAGGCACGAACGAAATTGCCAGGGAGTATCCATCGCATGCCAAAGATGTCGGGAGCGCGGCTGTTCGCCGAGATGATGCAGGGTTACGGCGTCACGCATATCTTCTTCGTGCCGGCGTTCATGCTGAAGTCCTTTGCCGAGATGGAGGACAAGCCAATCGCGCGCGTCATGGTCCACGGCGAGAAGGCTGCGGCGTACATGGCCGACGGCTACGCACGCGCGAGCGGCAAGCCCGGCGTGTGCATGGCGCAGATGATAGGCGCGTCGAATCTCGCCGCCGGGTTGCGCGACGCCCACATGGCCGGTGCGCCGGTGCTGGCCGTCACAGGCGGCCCCACGCCGCAATCGCGCTATAAGCACGCCTACCAGGAAGTCGACGACGTCACGCAGTTCGACAGCGTCACGAAATTCAACGCAGTGGTCGACCAGGTCTCGCGCTTGCCTGACCTGGTGCGCCAGGCCTTCCGGGTGGCCACGTCGGGCGCTCCCGGCCCCGTGCACCTGCGCATCCAGGGCCACCTCGGCCAGATGACGGAACTGGAGGCGGAACTTGATCCCATGGTCGAGACAATGTACTGCCGCGCGCCGGCATTTCGTCCGGAGCCAGAGATGCAGCGCGTCAGGGACGCGCTCGCGGCGCTGGCAGAGGCGAAGCGGCCGATGATCGTAGCGGGCGGCGGCGTCGTCCGCTCGGAGGCGCAGCGCGAAGTGGTGGAACTGGCGGAAAAGCTTTCGATCCCGGTGGCCACAGCGTTGAACGCCAAGGCTGCGATGGCCGACTCGCACCCGCTCAACGCGGGCGTGCCCGGCGCTTACTCGCGCGATTGCGCCAACCGCGCCCTGGCGGAGGCCGACGTCGTGTTCTTCATCGGCAGCCACACCGGCGGCCAGGTCACCAACAACTGGATGTTCCCGCCGATCGGCACGAAGGTGGTCCAGCTCGACATCGACCCGGCTGAGCTGGGCCGGAACTACCCGAATGTCGTATCGATATTGGCGGATGCAAAGACAACCCTTAGGCACATGATCAATGCGGCAGGCAAGCCGTCGGTGGCGGCCGGGGAGTGGGCGAGACGCGTGCAGAAGCTCGTGGCCGACTGGCGCGCCGAGAACGCGGAGATGCGCAACGCCGACGTCGCGCCGATCCGGCCCGAGCGCGTCTGCAAGGAGATCTCGGATGCGCTGCCGCCGAACGGCATCGTGGTGTCTGACACCGGCCACGCCGGCATCTGGACCGCGCGTTTCATCGAGCTGCTGCATCCGGGCCAGAGCTATTACCGCACCGCGGGCTCGCTCGGCTGGGGGTTTCCGGCGGCGCTCGGCGTGAAATGCGCGCACCCGGACAGGCCGGTCGTGTGCTTCACCGGCGACGGCGGCTTCTATTATCACATCGCCGAACTCGAGACCGCGCGCCGGCACAACATCAACGCGGTGATCGTGGTCAACAACAACAGCGCGTTGAACCAGGAAATCAGGCTGAACGACATCGCCTATGGCGGCAAGCAGCGCGGCCGGGCCGAGGAGATGTGGCGCTTCCCCGACGTGAATTTCGCCAGGGTAGCGGAATCGTTCGGCTGCGCGGGCATCCGGGTCGAGAAGCCGGGCGGGCTCAACGCCGCGCTGAAAAAGGCGATAGCGATGGAGAAGCCGGTCGTGGTGGATGTCGTGACCGACCTGTACGCGATCGCACCGCACCCCTGGACCGCGACGGGCCGGGATTTTCATTCCTACCAGAAGGCTTGACGGCCGGAAACACAACGGAGACGACGCAATGGCTGAGGGAATCAAACCGATACGGCGGGTGGTTACCGGCAACGACGCGCAGGGCAGGTCGAAGATACTGTTCGACAGCGCGGCGCCCAATGTCAATGCCAACGCCTTCAAGAAAGGCACCGGCATGACCGACGTGTGGGTGTTTCACGACTGCCCGGCCAACATCTCCGGCGAGCGGGACGACGGCAACCTGCCGTTTCATTTCGAGCCGCCGCACAATGGCGGGCACCTGCGCATCGTCCAGTCGGACCCCAAACCAGCGGACTACGATCCGAAGAGCGACAAGTTCATCGTGCCGGAACATGCACCGAAAAAGACCGAAGGCGGCACTTGGGAGCGCGGCGGCCAGAACCTGTATACCACCCGCATCCACAAGTCGGAGACGCTCGACTACGGCATCCTGCTCTCGGGTGAGCGCGTCCTCATCACCGACGACGGCGAGCGCGTGCTGAAGCCCGGCGACGTCGTGGTGCAGATCGGCAGCTGGCATGCCTGGGGCAATCCTAATGCCAGCCAGATGGCGTTCGTGATGATGGGCGGCAAATTCAGTGATAAGTGATGGTGATGGGAGCGCGTCGAGGGGCGGAAGAGGGGCCCCGAACTTGTCCGGGGATCTGACCCCCGGCAACGTGCTAGGCGGCCGACGCAGCCGCCTCTTCAAATTGCGATATCTTTTCGGAGGCCGCCGTTGAGTGAAAAGCCAAAACCGGTGCGCAGAATCGTCGTAGCCGACGAGAATGAAAAATCGCGGGCGTTAATGGATGGCCCTGCGCCGGACGTGCGCACGGACCCCGCGCGCCCCGGCTTCGCTTCCACCCGAATCTGGCTGACGGATCGCACTCCGGCGGGCATCGGCGACGTGAAGGATCCCACGACGGGCAAGCACACGCTGGAACCGCCGCGGGGCGGCTCCTTGTGCCGCTTCGTGACGTTTCCGCCGGACGCGGGCTGGAAAGCCAAGGTCGGCGCCAGGGAAGTTCAGAATTATTTCGCGGCGATGGGCTCGCCGAGCGCGTCCACGTATTCTCCCAGGGTGCCTCATCCCTACATGCAGAAGACCCGCACCCTCGATTTCTGCCTGGTGCTGGAAGGAGAGATAACGCTGGTACTGGATACGCAGGAAGTGCAGTTAAAGGCGGGGGATACGGTAGTGCAGCGCGGTACCAATCACGCCTGGAGCAACCGGTCGCGGAAGCCCTGCGTCATCGTGTACTCATTGCACGACGCGGCCGGCTGACGCAGGGCCCCGGTGCGAGCGATCGCCGATGGAGCAATGGAGAAGGATAGAGTCATGAAGATGTCTCATCTTGCTCTTTGGGTCGGCGTGCTCGCGGCAACGCTGGCCGGTACTGCGGCGGGGCAGGACCCTTCGACAGGCTCAGGACAGGCGTACCCGGTCAAACCGATCCGCTTCATCGTCGGGCCGGGGCCCGACGTGCTGGCGCGCATCGTGGGACAGAAGCTCACCGATGCTTGGGGGCAGCAGGTCCTCGTCGACCAGCGACCGGGTGCGGGTGGCATCATCGCTGCCGACAGCGTGGCGAAGTCCCCGGCCGACGGCTACACGCTGCTGCTCAGCACCGGCACCTATACGACCATACCAAGCCTGTACTCCAAAGTGCCGTACGATTTCGAGCGGGACTTTGCGCCGGTGACGCTGCTGGCACAGTTGCCGTTCCTGCTGGTCGCGCATCCTTCCGTGCCGGCGAAGAACGTCCAGGAGCTGGTCCGGCTCGCGCGCGCCCGGCCCGGGCAGTTGAACTACGCTTCCTCCGGGAATGGCACCACGGCGCACCTCGCCGGCGAGATGCTGAAGAACATGGCGAGGATCGATATCGTCCACGTTCCATACAAGGGCACCGTCCCGGGCGTGATCGATCTGGTCGCAGGGCAGGTGCACATCATGTTCGCGATCATCCAGTCGAGCCTGCCGTACGTGAAAGCAGGGCGCCTGAAAGCGCTCGCGGTATCGAGCCCGAAGCGCTCGTCGTCCGCCCCGGAGGTGCCGACGATCTCGGAATCCGGCGTGCCGGGCTACGAGTTTATCTCGTGGAACGGCGTGCACGTGCCCGCGGCAACGCCGAGGGCCATTGCCGGCAAGCTCAACATGGAGCTGCTCAGGATCATCGCACTGCCGGACGTGAAAGAAAAAATGTTCAGCCTCGGGATGGATGTCGCGGGCGGCACACCGGAGGAATTCGGCACGCTGGTCAAATCGGACATCGCCAAGTGGGCGAAGGTCATCAGGGACGCGGGCATCAAGGCCGAATGACGACGGACCATACGCTGGGTGCCTACGATATTGCCGACCTGCGCGAGCTCGCGCGCCGGCGGCTGCCCCGGGGCGTGTTCGAGTTCTTCGACCGCGGCAACGGCGAAGAAGCGGCGCTCATCGAGAATCGCGCGGCGTTCGAGCGCTATAAGTTCACCCCGCACCAGCTGGTGGACACCTCCCGCCGCAGCCAGGAAGTCACCCTCTTCGGAAAGCGGCACCAGATGCCGGTCGCCATCGCGCCGACCGGCTCGGCGGGGCTCGCGTGGTATGAGGGCGAGATCGAGCTGGCGCGCGCGGCCGCCAGGGCCGGCATTCCGTTCACGCTCGCGACCGGCTCGATGACGGCGCTGGAAAGGGTCGCCGAACAGGCCGGCGGCACGCTCTGGTTCCAGGTCTACATGTGGCCCGACCGCGCCGCCTCGCACAAGCTGGTGGAGCGTGCGAAGGCCGCCGGCTACCAGGCGATCGTCGTCACGGTGGATACGCCGGTGCCGCCCGGACGCGAGTACAACCTGAGAAACGGCATGACCGTGCCGTTTCGCTTCACCCGGCGCAACGTGACCGACGTGATGCTGCATCCGCGCTGGCTCGCCGGTGTGCTCATGCGCTATCTCGCGACCACCGGTATGCCGCGCTACGAGAACTACCCGACCGAGGTGAAGTCGCGGATCACGGCGCTGCCGATGGGGCGCTCGATGTTGACGACCGATTCGCTCACCTGGAATGACCTGCGCGTGCTGCGCAATTTGTGGCCGCATACTTTGATGGTGAAGGGCATACTGCGGCCGCAGGACGCCGTGCTTGCCGCCGATTGCGGAGCGGACGCGGTCATCGTATCCAACCACGGCGGCCGTGCCGTGGACAGCACGCGCGCGCCGATCGAGGTGCTGCCCGAGGTCGCCGACGCGGTGGGCAAGCGGATGACCGTGCTGGTTGACAGCGGCTTCCGGCGCGGGGCCGATGTGATCAAGGGATTGGCGCTGGGCGCCCAGGCGGTGCTGATCGGGCGCGCGCCGCTGTTTGGCACTGCCGTGGCGGGCGAAGCCGGCGCCGCGCGCGCCATCGAGATCTACCGCGATGAAATCGACCGCATGCTGGCGTTGATCGGCTGTCCTGATATCAGCGCGCTCGGCCGCGACTTCGTGGTGCCGGCCCGGAACGGCGCGCCATAATCGGCGCGTGTTTGTATTCACAGGGGCCGTTTGATAGCATCGGACGGCTCCAGACCCGCGCAAATGGACCGGCGCAATTTCTCCGTCACGCGCTATCAGAGAGGAGCCCATTGGCAAAGACGACCGGCCCGCGTTTTGTCGCCGACACTCTACGGGCGTACGGGACGACTCATATTTTCTTCGTGCCGCAGATGCTGCTCGAGACATTGACAGGCATGGAGGGCATGGGCATCCGGCGCGTGATGACGCACGGCGAGAAGGCGGCCGCCTACATGGCCGACGGTTACGCGCGCGCGAGCGGAAAGCCGGGTGTCTGCATGGCACAGCACGTCGGCGCATCGAATCTGGCGGCGGGTTTGCGCGACGCGTATCTCGCGTGCTCCCCGGTGATCGCGATGACCGGGGGACCGGCAGCAGCGCGCTACCGCCACGCCTACCAGGAGCTCGAGGATTTCACCCAGTTCGACCACACCACCAAGTTCAATGCGCGAGTGGACACCATCGCGCGCCTGCCGGACATGCTGCGGCAGGCATTCCGCGAGGCGACCACCGGCGCGCCCGGACCCGTGCACCTGCAGTTCGGAGGCCACCATGCGGAAAGCATCATGACCGAGGCGGACCTCGAACTGATCGTCGAGGACCGCTACAAGCAGGTGCCCCCGTTTCGCCCGGCGGCGGACGCGGCGCAGGTTACGGCTGCGCTGCGCGCGCTCGATGCCGCCGAACGCCCGATCATCGTCGCCGGCGGCGGCGTGACCTGGTCCGGGGCCCAGGCGGAAGTCGTAGCGCTCGCGGAAAAACTCTCCATACCCGTCGCGACCGCGTTGAATGCCAAGGGCTGCATACTCGATACGCACCCGCTGGCGGTCGGCGTATGTGGAACCTATTCGCGAACCTGCGCCAATCGCGCCGTGGCCGAAGCGGACTTCGTGTTCTACGTCGGCAGCCATACTGGCAGCCAGGTCACCGCCCGCTGGCAGATTCCGAAAGTGGGCAAGTCCAAGGTCATCCAGCTCGACATCGACGCGCGGGAGATCGGGCGCAACTACCCGGTGCAGCACGCGTTGCTCGGCGATGCGCGCACCGTGTTGCGGCAGATGCTCGAGGCCGTAGGCTCAGGCGGCGGCAGGCGTGCGCCGTGGCTCGCCCGCATCAAGACGCTGGTCGAGGAGTGGAGCGCGCTGGTCGCGACCAACACCAATTCGGACGCCGTGCCGATGCGCCCCGAGCGAGTCTGCCGCGAGATTTCGAGCGCGCTGCCGCAGGGTGCCGTGCTGGTGTCGGATACCGGGCACTCGGGAATCTGGACCGGGGCGCTGGTCAACTTCACGCGGCCGGGCCAGCGCCTGGTACGCTGCGCGGGCTCTCTCGGCTGGGCCTTCCCGGGCGCGATGGGCGTGAAATGCGCGCTGCCCGATACGCCGGTGGTGTGCTTCGCCGGCGACGGCGGATTCTACTATCACCTTGCGGAACTCGAAACCGCCGCACGCTACGGCATCAATCTCGTCGTGATCGTGAACAACAACGCCGCGCTCAACCAGGAGATCCCGCATTTCGACAAGGCATACGGCGGCGACCCGGACGAGCGCGGGCGCGAGATGTGGGGCTTCACCGAAGTCAATTTCGCCAAGGTCGCTGAGTCGCTCGGCTGCATGGGCATACGCGTCGAGCAGCCGGAGCTGATGGCGCCGGCGATCCAGAAGGCGCTCGCCGCAGGCAAACCGGTCGTGATCGACACCGTAACCGACCACCGCGCGTTTTCGCCGAAGACCTGGACCGGAGGAGCCGGAGATGGACACTAGCAAGGAGAGAGGCACCCGATGATGCACGGACCGTTGGACCACCTGGAAGTGGAAGTCGACATGCTCACGCCGGCGGGCGAGCGCCTCGTCGGCAAGAATCACCCGCTCGATATCATCGCGCGCGACATCATCTTCGGCGAAGGGCCGGTGTGGGACGCGCGCAACAAGCAGCTGTACTTCACCGACATCATCGGCGACACGATCTGGAAATGGAAGCCCGGCAAGGGGCAGGAGATCGTCATGCGCCCGTCGGTGAAGGCGAACGGGCTCGCACTGGACCTCGAGAACCGGCTGCTTGCCGCCGGCTGGGGCGGGCGTACCGTGTTCCGCTTCGAGAAGGACGGATCGATCAAGACCCTTGCCGACCGCTGGGAGGGCAAGAAGCTTTCCAGCCCGAACGACATCGTCGTGAAATCGGACGGCTCGGTCTGGTTTACGGACCCGCCGGGGGGCCTCTTCAACGTCGGCATGGTCGGCGACGACCTTCAGCGCTATATCGAAACACAGCCGGTCTACCGCATTGCGCCTGACGGCAAGATGGCGATCGTCACGGAGGATTCCGTCTATCCCAACGGGCTGTGCTTCTCGCCCGATGAAAAGCTGTTGTACGTGAACTGCAGCCGGGAGCGCGTGATCCGCGTCTACGACGTCAAGGGGGACGGCACGCTGGGCAAGGCAAGAATGTTCCACCAGTACACCGGTCCCGAGCGCGGCGTGCCCGACGGCATCAAGTGCGACGTCGAGGGCAACGTCTACTGCACGGCGCCCGGCGGCATTTTCGTCCACGATACCTCGGGCAAGGTGATCGCCCGCATCAAGACACCCGGCCATCACCCCACCAACATCGCGTGGGGCGACGATGACTGGCGCTCGCTTTATATCACCATGATCGGCTCGGTGGTACGCACGCGGCTGAACGTCGCCGGCGTGCCCTCGCGGTAGGAAAACATTGGCCACGGAAAAGGAATCTGCAATGACCTGGAAATTTGAGCAAGTGGCCGGTCCGTACAAGGGCCGCACCGGCGGTCTGGCGTGGGACGGCAAGGCTATGCTGTTCAGCGCCGTGGCGGAAGAGCGCATCTACCGCTTCGATCCCGCGACCGGCAAGACGGAAGACTTCCGCAAGTACACCGGCCGCACCAACGGGCTCGCCGTCATGAAGGACGGCACCGTGCTGGGAGCGCAGGAGGGCGGGCGCCGGGTGATCCATTTTCTCAAGGACGGGTCGACCGCGCCGACCGAGGAATTGCTCGACGGCAGGGTCCATCACAACCAGCCTGTCGACGTCATTGTCGACAGCAGGGGGCGCGCGTGGATCGCCGACCCCTGGAACGCGCAGCCGCCGTACGGCCCGCCGGCGTTTCCGTTCCTCGATCATGCTTCCGTGCTGCTGCTGGAGAACACCGGGCCGCGCCGGTGGCGGTTGACGCGCGTCACGCACGACACCCTGGGGCCGCGCGCGGTGTTGCTCTCGAAGGACGAGAAGACGCTGTACGTCGCCGACGGCGACGTGGAACGCGGTAACGTGTGCCAGCTGTTCGCCTATTCCATCCAGGCGGGGCGCGAAGTGGGGCACGCCAAGCCGCTGGTCACGTTCACGGCGGTGGACCGCGGGATCGAGGGCATGTGCCTCGACAGCGACGGCAATATCATCGCCTGCGCCGGCTGGAAGAAGGGCGGCGCCGGACCGTCGATCTACGTGATTTCCGCGTCCGGCACCATACTGGAGACGCACCCGGCCCCGGCGGACATGCCGATGCGCTGCGCTTTCGGTGATGCGGGCCTCGACAGCTTGTACCTGACCGCCGGCGACGGTGGTCTGTATCGCGCCCGGAACACCGGGCGCCGCGGATTGAAGCGCTGAAGTCAGTGACCGGTGACCAGTGACCAGTGAACGGTGACCCGTGACGCGACGTAACCTGCCAGATTTGATTTGTCGTTCAATTATGGTTTTGCGCACTGCGGGGATCGTCATTTCTGCTGCGCTTGCGAGTCTGGTGGCGGGGCAGAGTGTGATGGCGCAAAACTACCCATCGCGGCCGATCCGCATCATCGCCTTGAGTTCTCCCGGTTCGGGGCCGGATATCGTCGGGCGCCTGATCGGGAGCAAGCTCACGGAGGCGTGGGGACAGACGGTGATCGTGGACCCGCGCGCCGCGGCAACCGGCATTGTCGGAACGGAAATCGCCTCGAAGGCCGCGCCCGACGGCCACACCCTGGTGATCGTCACGTCGCAGGCTGTCATCGTGTCCGTGATGTACGAAAAGCTGCCGTTCCACCTGGTCCGGGATTTCGCGCCGATCACCCTGGTGGCGTCGACCCCGTTCATACTCGCGGTCCATCCCGCAATTCCGGCAACGTCGGTCAGGGAACTGGTGGCACTCGCGAAGTCGAAGCCGGGCGCTCTGCGCTACGGGTCCGGCGGCTCGGGATCGCCGCCGCACCTGTCGGCCGAGATCTTCAAGAGCATGACCGGCACCGACCTGCTGCACGTCCCGTACAAGGGCGTTACGCCGGCGATGATCGACGCCGTGGCGGGGGAGGTGCAAATGCTGATCTCCGTGATCCCCGCCGTGCTGCCCACGATCAAGTCGGGCCGGCTGAGAGCGCTGGGGGTCACCAGCGCGAAACGTACTGCGCTCGTTCCCGACGTGCCCACGATCGCTGAATCGGTGCCGGGGTACGAATTCATCGGCTGGTACAGTTTGTTTGCTCCCGCGAAGACGCCGCCGGGCGTGATCAACAAGCTCAATGCCGAGATCGTGAAGAGCTTGAACGCCCCTGAGTTCCGTGAACGGTTCACCGCCCTCGGCGCGGAACCAGCCACCTCGACGCCGCAGGCGCTCGCTTCCTACTTGTTGGAGCAGACGGAGAAGATGCGCAAGGCCGTCAGGGACTCTGGCGCACGTCCCGACTGACGTTTTGAGTGACGAGTGACGAGTGACGGGGGATGAGTGATGGGTGACGAAAAATGCGGTGTATTGAATAGGCCGGCAAGCGCTGTTTTCGCGTTCGCGGCGGCGCTGCTCGTCGCGGCGTCGGCGCATGGGCAGGCCACTTCGACAAGCTCAGGACAGGCCTATCCCGGCAGGCCGATCCGACTGGTGGTGCCGCTGGCGCCGGGCGGCCCGAGCGACATTCTGGCCCGGTCGATGGCGCAGAAACTGACGGAAGGACTGATGCAGACGG
>Ga0137451_1000612_pt1 | contig 11034 bp, 10 predicted proteins | sample EasRivERMGT500_2_FD_102336 | JGI IMG/M metagenome (GOLD analysis project Ga0137451, IMG submission 102336) | Soil microbial communities from meander-bound floodplain in the East River, Colorado, USA - East River MetaG ERMGT500_2 | ecosystem: Environmental > Terrestrial > Soil > Floodplain ... | reverse complement strand
TGATGCAAGGAGATCCCGGTATGCGCTGACCACCGCGTCGCTTCGCTCCGATGCGTGATCAGCTTGCCCAGAATCGGCGATCACCATGACCGGAACGAGCGATCACGATGGCCGGAATGCGCATCACGCACCTGGTGGAGAAGTCGGCCACGGGCGTCTATCGCAATGGGCCCTGTCCGGCGCAACTCGATGCGCCGCGCGATGCCCCAGCCGTGCTGCGGGCCCATCAGGTCGAGGGTCTTCAGGACCATCAACGCGACGGTCCCCGGACGAACGTCCTTCTTGGCCTTGGATGTCACTCCACTGGGCTCCCAACAGGAGAGTGTCACACTTCCTTTTGGGAGGCAACAGGAGACCGGCGCGTGCTGGTTGAAATCGGCGTTCGGCGCGCTGATCTTCGGCATTCGTGGACGAGGATCGCGCCGCGCTTGAAAACGACGCCGAGAACTCTGCGATCAGGAGCTTTCGAATTGCTGAGGGAAAACGCGAAATCTAAAATTCGCGAGATGTGGCGCAAACTCGCAAGACCGGTCACTTTTTTCGCCAGACATTCGCTTTTGACTTTCCGCGCGAGTTGTCGGCGATCGGAATTCGCAGATTCTTTAGGAAATGGCGCGCCCGGCAGGAATCGAACCTGCGACCCTCGGCTTAGAAGGCCGATGCTCTATCCGCTGAGCTACGGGCGCGCGGACCTCATTGTACGGGCTACACGCGCGGACGAGTGCGCGCGATTCCTGGACGTGCCGATCAGGGTTTTCTAGCTCTGACGAACCGCAGATTGCGGTCGCAATTCGAACTACGCCTTCGCGGCTTTCGCGGCCGCGCGGCGTCGCGCCCAGTACTTTCTCATGCCCGCGCTCATGCGTTTGCGCGCGGCGGCAGAGAACTGACGTCTCGGCTTGTGAGTACCGGACGCCGTGAGCAAGGTCGATGCTCGTCGACGCAATTCCGGAAATGCTTTCAGAATGCTGGCGCGTTCTTCATCGAGTTTCTGAAGGCGCGATAGAGCCCCGAGCCTGGCCCACTCTCGCTCCATTGCTGACATCGCGGTCATTGGGAATCTCCGGCAGGACGCGGCTCGAAAGCACCGCGGCCGGATTATGACATCGCCGATAGGAGCCAGCAATGGTGGCTGGCCCGTATTTGAGGCGGGTTGTCTACTGGAGCCGCCGTCCGGACACAGCCACCTCACGCGCCGGGCGCGCCCCGCGTTGTCGATGGGTCATCGGGTTCCCGCTCGAGAGCGGGTGGGCGTGCCGCCGTAACTCTGGATACTCCAACAGCAGTTGATCGGTCTCCAGGTCGAGCTCCTTCAGTCGCCGAAGCGCTAACTGTCGCGAAGAGAGTCGGACGCGTCGAATCATCCAGGGACCTCCGAAGCTCGCCGGCCATATGGATTGACACCCTCTATGGCGTCTTGGCCATAGTGTTGATGAGAAATAGCGTCGGAAGACCCGAAATGTTTCCTTCCGGTGGCCTGCGATTTCTCCGTCGACCCACCACGCCCTGCCGCGCCGGACGTTGGCCAAACGAGCCAGAGCACTGCCTACTTCGCAACGGTTGCCGTGGTCCTCTGGCGATTCTGCCGATGCGCTGACGGAACAGACCTTGAATAACTCATGACTGAGGTCTGCTTTGGACTCGTTGCCCATCAACATGGCCGGCAGAGAACGCGTCGCATCGGTGATTTCCGCCGCTGCATTGTTCGCGATTCCCGCACTCAGGCGTCGAACGCTGCCGACCGTCTTTGCCAGCGCGGCGCTCCTGCTGCGTGGCGCGACGGGACGCTGTCCGTTCTACGCGGCCATCGATCGTGTGGCGCCCAGCGATCAAACAGCGACGGCTCACCGCGCGGTTCGCCTCGACGACGCCGTCACAGTGGCGCGACCGGCGGCGTTCGTCTTCGGGTATTGGCGCGACCTGACGCATCTGCCCGTATTCATGACGCACCTCGAGCGCGTCGAAGTCCTCGGTGGCGGCCGTTCCCACTGGGTCATGCGCGGGCCGAACCACGAACAACCCGAGTGGGACGCGGAGATCGTACAGGACCAGCCGCCGACCGGCCTCTCCTGGAAATCACTGCCGGGTGCGGATCTGGCGAGCTCGGGCGCGGTCAGCTTTCGTCCGACTGCCTCGAACGAGACCGAGGTCCACGTCAGCTTGCGATTCGACCCTCCCTGGGGCCGCTTTCGCTCGGCAGTCGCGTGGCTCCTGGGCCGCTCGCCGAAGTCACAACTCCACGAGGACTTGCGCCGGCTGAAACAGCTGCTCGAGGCAGGTGAGATCCCGACGGTCGAGGGACAGGCGAGCGGACGCAATGTGACGCCGCCGAGAGTCGCGAGGCTCCCGTCGTGAAAGCTGTGTGCTGGTACGGCAAGCGCGACGTTCGCGTAGCAAACGTTCCCGATCCTGTCCTGCTCAATCCTCGTGACGCCATCGTCCGCGTGACCTCGACGGCCATTTGCGGATCGGATCTTCATCTGTACGACGGCGTCATTCCAGAAATGAGCTCCGGCGACATCCTCGGTCACGAGTTCATGGGCGAGGTCGTCGAAGTCGGCTCGGGGGTCTCGACCATCTCCGTCGGCGATCGCGTCATCGTGCCGTTCGCGATCGCGTGTGGCTCGTGCGCGCCTTGCCGGCAGCGGCTCTACTCGCTGTGCGACAACTCCAACCCGAACGCCTGGATGTTGGAAAAGTTGTACGGCTACAGCGGGGCAGGGCTCTTCGGCTACTCACATCTATATGGTGGTTATGCCGGCGGGCAGGCCGAGTACGTCCGCGTGCCGTTTGCCGATGTCGGTCCATTCAAGGTTCCGCCCAGCCTGAGCGATGAGCAGGTGCTCTTCCTCACGGACATTTTTCCCACCGGATATATGGCGGCCGAGAACTGCGACATCGAGCCCGGGCACGTCGTCGCCGTGTGGGGCTGCGGCCCGGTCGGGCAGTTCGCGATCAAGAGCGCCTACCTGTTCGGCGCTGAGCGCGTCATCGCCATCGATCGCGTGCCTGAGCGTCTCGAGATGGCGGCGCGCGAGGGACGAGCCGAGACGATCAACTTTGCGACGGAGAACGTCCAGGAGCGCCTGCGGCTCCTGACCGCGGGACGCGGTCCCGACGCGTGCATCGACGCCGTCGGGCTCGAGGCCCATGGTAGAGGCTCGCTCGGTGCGTACTACGACAACATCAAGACGCACGCCTTTCTCGCGACCGATCGGCTCGACGTGTTGCGGCAGGCCATTCACGCGTGCCGCAAAGGCGGCGTCGTCTCCATTCCCGGCGTGTACGGCGGTTTCCTCGACAAGGTCCCGATGGGCGCGGCGTTCGCCAAGGGGCTGACCCTTCGAATGGGGCAGACACATGTGCATCGGTACGTGCCCCTGCTGCTCGATCACATCGAGCGCGGATTGATCGATCCGACCTTCATCGTGAGCCACCGCCTGTCGCTCGATGATGCGCCGGACGCCTACCGCATGTTCCGTGAGAAGTCGGCGAGTTGTACCAAAGTCGTGATGCAGCCTTAGGAGTTGACGTGACCAGACACAACATGAAGCGCCTGCTGATCAGCACTGAACCGATCGGCGGCACGTGGCGATCGACCATGGAGCTCGTACGTGAGTTCGATCGGCACGGGCTCGAAGTTGTGCTGGCGACGATTGGCCCGCGGCTCACCGACGAACAGCGGCACGAAACGCGCGAGCTGCAACACGTGACGCTGTGCGAGCGCGGATGCCGCGTGCCCGCAGATTGGACGGCCGAGGCCTGGGACGACGTCGACGAGACGGGGCAGTGGCTGCTCGACCTCGCGCGCCGCTATGAGCCCGACCTCGTGCAGATGACGAGCCTGTTTCACGGCGCGTTACCGTGGCGAGTGCCGAGCGTCATCGTCCCGCATTCGTGTGAGATCGGCCGCTGGGAGGCCGTGCATGGCACGACGCCACCGGCCTCGCTGGACGCGTACCGGCGCCGCGTGCGCGACAGCCTCACGGCCGCCGATCTCATCATCACGCCCACCGGCGCCATGCTCGACCAGTTGGAGAAGGTCTACGGGCGGCTGCCTCACGCGCAGGTCGTCTGGCATTCGCGCCGGCACGACGCATTTCATTGCGGTCCGAAAGTGCCGATGGTGTTCGGGTCTGGACGGGTTTGGGATCCCGCCAAGAATCTCGCAGCGCTCGACCGTGCCGCAGGGCATCTTTCCTGGCCGGCAGCCATCTCCGGAGAAGTGTGCGGTCCGCACGGCGAAGTCGTGACCCTCGCCAACGCCCAGTGGATGGGCGTGCTGACTCCTCAGGACCAGGCGTCGCGCCTTTCATCCGCGCGGGTGTTCTGTCTGCCGGCGCGGTATGAACCCTCGGGCATCGGGATCACCGAGGCCGCGTTATCGGGATGCGCGCTCGTGCTCGGCGACCTCCCGAGCATGAAAGAGCTCTGGTCGGACGCGGCGCTCTTCGTGCCGCCGGGTGACGATGCCGCTGTGGCGTCCACGCTGGAGTGGCTCAGCGAACACCCGGTCGAGTGCGACCGCCTTGCCAACCAGGCACACGCGGTCGCTGAGGCCTGGACGCCGGCCGCCATGGCCGGAACCTACCTGGCGAGATACCGATCGACCTGCGCCGCCCTCGTCGCGTGAGGGGCGTCCGGCGACGAAAGCTAGGCCGACTTCGCCTTCGTCTTCGCGTCTGCCTTGCGGCGAGCCCAGAACTTCCGCATGCCTTCGCTCATCCGCCTCCGGGCCGCCATCGAAAACCGGCGCTTCGGCGCGACGTGGCCGTTGACGGAGTGACTGACACCGCCGCCACGTGTGAGGTCCGGGAACGCCTTCAGTATCGCTAACCGTTCGCTTTCAATCGCCATCAGCCGGGCGTGTGCTCCGAGCCGAGCCCACTCTCGTTGTGCTGTTGGTGCCGCCGCCATTGCAATCTCCTTGATGTGACTCTATATGACAGTAAGGAACGGAGTGGGCATCATGTCACTCCGTGTGACGTTGTCAAGACTACGGAGGGGTGTAAACGACGGCAGTGTGCCAGACATCGATTCAGATCGATCCAGTCCGCTCGCCGAAAACCGGTTGCCAATGAAGGGACCACCTCCCTCACAGACCCGATCGCGCCACCCACGGAACCACCGCCCGTCGTGGCGGCCGTAGCGGGTGATGAACTCGTGGTCGCGGGACGGCGCGCTCGACTTCCAGGGACCGCAGGAAGATCTTCGAGTTTGCGCGCACCACGCGAGGAATCACGCTGGCGGCTGAGCGGCTGAGCCTCGCGCCGTTCCCCAGGGTGTGTCACCGAAGGACACTCTCTCGCAAAGTGTTGCCCTTTGTCGGTCCCAAGCGCCTCAGCGGGTCGCGGCGGCTCTCAGTCCTGGATCATCAGAACACGGCGATTTCCGGAGCGATCTGCCGGTGTCATTCCGGCATGGACGTTGCAGCCCGCATGGGCCACGGAGGTAACGTGTTGACACCAACCACGCGTCACGATCTAGTTGCCCGGATGTTGCAGATGATTCGTACTGACTACGCCGAGCTCGTCACGCTGCCAAAGCTGGCAGCGGCCCTCGACCGTCCGCCCGCGGCCCTGGGCAGCTTGTTTCGCCGAGAGGTCGGCATGACCGCCCGCGAATGTCTGACGCGCGTGCGTCTGGCTCACGCGACCGAACTGATTCAGAACGGCGTCAAGATCGAAGCCGTCGCGCTGATCGTCGGCTATCGCAGCAAGAAGAACTTCTATCGGCAGTTCCGGCGTCACTTCTCGACCACGCCGAAGGCCTATCGTCGTTCGCTCGAGATGAACGGCGTACCGCCGGCCGAGACGGTGTCGCAGGCGCTCCACATCCCTGCGTAATTCGCGGCGAGTGGCAAGCACGGGCGAGGGCCCCCCGGGCGCCCGTGCGGCACCACCTCGTGCCGTCCGAATCACGGCTTGCCGCGTTGATTGCCCGACGGGCTGAGCGCCCCCCTGCGCGTCAGCGCCGGAAACGCCTTCAGAATCATCCTTATCTCGCCCTTCCTTCTCGCGAGGGGCAGGTGCCGCGTAGAATGCAGCGGAGGACGGAGGCGCATGGGCGACGCTGGTGAAGGGTTAGTCGATTCAGAGGCACGGATTCAGGAGCGGCAGGACGAGATCGAGCGCGAGCGCGCCGAACGCGGCCGGACGGAGACGCGCGATCCGGCAGCGGTGCGCGCGGCCGAGTCGCTGCGCCTTGCGCGCGCTGAGCTCGAGCGTCAGCTGTCCGCGACCACCAACGATCGCCGCCGGTCCCAGATCACCCAGGCACTTGCCGAGATCGATCGACGGAGCGCCGCCTTGCCTTCGTCGGAGTAGCACGTCACTCGAGAATCAAGACTCAAGGAGCTGTTATGGCCGAGGCCGCTCGCGTGAGGCACACGATCGTCGCCGGGCTCGTCATGGTGTCTGCCGCCGTGTTCGTGACGGCCGCAGCGCAGACCGTCATTAAGCCCGTCAACGATCCCCCGAATCCCTACCAGACGATCGAGGGCTGGGCCAAGCTGCCCGAAGGGCGGTCGTGGGGCTCGACAAGCGCCGTCGACATCGACAAGGACGGCAAGTCCATCTGGGTTGGGGAGCGGTGCGGTCTGTTACCGACCGGACGTGCCGCCAACACTTGCTGGAACGCCCAGACCAGCACGATGTCTCCACTCGACGTCGTCCTCAAGTTCGACGCCACCGGCAAGCTCGTGAAGAGCTTCGGCGCCGGCATGGTCGTCTTCCCGCACGGGATGCACGTTGATCGAGACGGCAACATCTGGGTGACCGATGGCCGTGACAATCTGCCACAGCGTGGGCGGGGAGCGGCAGCCGACGCGCCGTTGCCGTCACCGCCGGCGAAGGTGATCGGACATCAGATCTACAAGTTCAGTCCGGACGGGAAACTCCTCTTGACGCTCGGCAAGCCGGGTGGGAACCAGCCTGGGCAGCCGGTCGATCCCGCATCCTTCTATCAACCCAATGACGTGATCACGAACGCGGCCGGAGAGATCTTCGTCTGCGAAGGGCACTCGAGCAACGCCACGGCCATCGCGCGCATCAGCAAGTTCGACAAGAACGGCAAGTTCATCAAAGAGTGGGGCAAGTGGGGCAAGGGTGGCGCCGGCGAGTTCGATCAGCCACATGCGTTCGCGTTCGATTCGAAGGGCCGGTTGTTCATCGCGGACCGCGGAAACAACCGCATCCAGATTTACGATCAGGACGGAAAGTTCCTCGAGAGCGGCTGGGAGCAGTTCAGCCGGATCAGCGGTCTCGCGATCGACAGGAACGACGTGTTGTTCGCCGCGGATTCCGAGTCGGGCAGCGTGGCGCCGACCCGCAAGGACTGGACCCGGGGCATCCGGATCGGCAACATCAAGGACGGCAAAGTGCTCTTCTTTATTCCGGACCCGGCAGAGAACCCGCCGAGCACCAGTGCCGCGGAAGGCATCGCCGTGGACGCCGCCGGCAACATCTACGGCGCGGAAGTCGGACCAGCGGCGCTCAAGAGATACGTGAAGAAGTAGCAGACGTAGGGGCCGGGCTTCAGCCCGGCCCCATCATTATTTCTTCCAATTCACCGGCCTGCCGTCGCGATGCCAGGGCGCGCGGCCCATCGCCGCGTTCGACATCGCGCGCGACGGCCCGAAGCTGATCCGCAGCATCATCCGCGCGAATCGGTTCTCGACTTTCCCTTCGATCTTTTCCAGCAGCCGATCGAGCGCGTCTTCACCGAACATCAATCCCAGCGCGCCCACCGGCGTCACGACGTAGTCCACCCAGCCGGTCGTTTCGGTGCGCTGACCGACGTTGCCAATCGACGCTTCGCTCAGCGGGCCAATCTCGAACTGCAGGCTGTACAACGCGCTCGCGAGGACGGGACGCCACCGGCTGTCGAGGTACTCCTTGTTCCAGCCGAACGGCTGCGCTCGACTCGTCGGGCTGTGCTCGATGAAGATGAACGCCGCCGCGGCGCCGTGAATGGGATGTCCGACGTAGTTGATGAGGAACCCGTCGGTGTCCTGCCATTGACGCGGCCGCTTGACCGATCGGACGTAGTCCCCGAAGAACGGACCGTCCAGTTCCTTCCGCGTCTTCGATTGGATCGCCACGCGTGTCAGGTGCTCCATCAGCACGAGCTTCAGCGAGTCGGCAATCACGCCCTTGAGGTTGGTGCGTGTGCTGTCGTCGCGGGCCGCCACGACGGCTGCGCTGGTTGGTGGCGTCTGCGCATGCGCGGTCGCGGGCGCAACGATCGACAATCCACCAACAACAACGGAAAAAACAACGGACGGAAGTGACGTGATGGTTCGCATAGGCATCGAGTCCACCGTGTCGCGTACAGCGATGCATGAACCACGCCACCATCATCCGGAACGCGCCATGATCAAGGGGGAACTGAATCGCGCGAGAGCGCGCGAGTGACGTTCGCACCGTGGGCAGGCGCGCGCGCATGATCGGCAGACGATGCCGCCGTGTGTTGATGTCGATCCGATCCGCACTCGGGCGCCGCACGGTGGAAGTCGAACGGGCTCTGGTACTCGCATTGCAGCATTTCGGGAGCGCTCCCGGATCTCAATGCGAATTGCGCAAGTCTCACCGCTCCACGAGAGCGTGCCTCCGCGTGGCTACGGCGGCACCGAGCGCGTGGTCGCGTATCTGACCGAAGAGCTCGTACGGATGGGCCACGACGTCACGCTGTTTGCCAGCGGCGACTCGCAGACGTCTGCCCGCCTCGTGCCGATCGTCGCGCGCTCGCTGCGCACCGATCCGCTGTCCGTCGATGCCCTCGCACATCACATCGTGATGGTCGAGCACGTCCTCCGTTCCGCCGCGTCGTTCGACATCGTCCATTTCCACATCGACTACATGCACTTTCCGCTGAGCCGCCGGCTGGCGCTGCCGAACGTCACGACGCTGCATGGACGCCTCGATATTCCGGACCTGCAGCCGCTCTACGATGAGTTCTCCGATATGCCGGTCGTGTCGATCTCGAACGCGCAACGGAAGCCGCTGCTTCAGGCGAACTGGGTCGGGACGGTGCCGCATGGATTGCCGAACGACCTGTTCCCGTTGCAGCACGCGCCGGACGGCTACCTGCTGTTCCTGGGCCGCATCTCGCGTGAGAAGCGCGTCGATCGCGCGATCGAGATCGCGCGGCGCCTGGGATGGCCGCTCCGGGTGGCCGCCAAGATCGACGCGGCGGATCGGCGGTACTTCGAGCAGGAGATCGAGCCGCTGTTCACGCAGCCGTTCGTCGAGTTCCTCGGCGAAGTGGATGGACCCGAGAAGGCCGCGCTCATCGGCGGTGCACGGGCGCTGCTGTTTCCGATCGACTGGCAGGAGCCGTTCGGTCTCGTGATGATCGAGTCCATGGCGTGCGGCACACCGGTCGTCGCCTGGCGCGGCGGCTCCGTCGAAGAGGTCGTGACGCCCGGCCAGACCGGGTTCATCGTGGACAGCCTCGACGAAGCCGTCGACGCCGTGCGCCGGGCCGTCCAACTCGATCGCCGGCGCGTGCGCGCCGGGTTCGAGGCGCGATTCACCGCACCGAGAATGGCCAGGGACTACGTGGCCATCTACGAGTCCACCGTGGCCGCACCGAGAGAAGACACTCGGCGGCGTGCGATTGCCGGCTGAGGGGATGTGGCTGAGGAACTCGAAGTCGACCCGTTTTACATCCGGGCGACCAGTTCACAGATCGACGTCCGGTGCTTCGTGCTCAAGCACGAAGACACCTTCGTCGTCGTCGACTGTCACGGCGACATTCGTCCCGTCGGCCTCGCGGAAGAGGGTTTGTACCACGACGGCACCCGCCACCTGTCGCGCCTCTCGCTGACGTTCGGCCGCGAGCGGCCGCTGCTGCTCAGTTCAGCCGTCAGCCTCGACAACTCCCGGGTCACGGTCGACCTGACCAACGTCGACATCAGCACCGAGGGCATGATCACGATCCCGCGGGGCACGCTGCACCTGTCGCGCACGCTGGTGTTGTGCGACGGCGTGCTGTACGAACAGGCCATTCTCCGCAATCACGGGCTGGACACGATCACGACATCGCTCGTGATTGGATTCGGCGCGGATTTCTCGGACATCTTCGAAGTGCGCGGCACCCGTCGTCAGCGGCGCGGTCAGGTCGAGTCGCCGATCGTCGAAGCGCAAAGCGTCCTGCTCGGCTATCGGGGGCTCGACGACGTCGTGCGTCGAACGCGCGTTGCGGTCGAACCGGCGCCGTCGCGGCTGAGCGGCACGGGGCTTTCGTTCGACGTTCAGCTCGCACCGCAGAACGAACACATCCACATCGTCAGCTACGCGTGCGAGCAGGAAGGCCGGGCCGTCAGCGTCAGCTTCGCGACCGCACTCGAGAAGGCGACGCAGACACTCTCGCTGCACCGCACAGGCGCCTGCGAGATCGTGACCTCGAATCACCAGGTGAACGAGTGGCTCACGCGCAGCCTCGCTGACCTGTCGATGATGGTGACGGACACGCCATACGGCGACTACCCCTATGCGGGCGTCCCGTGGTTCAGCACGCCGTTCGGCCGCGACGGGCTCATCACGGCGCTCGAGTGTCTGTGGGTGACGCCACGGATCGCGCGCGGCGTGTTGTCGTATCTCGCCGCGACGCAGGCGACGACCACCGACAAGTCGCGTGACGCGCAGCCCGGCAAGATCCTCCACGAGGCGCGCGCCGGAGAAATGGCGGCGCTGGGCGAGATTCCGTTCGGCCGCTACTACGGCAGCCACGACGCGACGCCGCTCTTCGTCATCCTCGCGGGCGCGTACTACCGCCGCACCGGAGACCTCGATCTGATCCGCAGCATCTGGCCGTCGATCGAAGCGGCACTGCGATGGCTCGAGCACGAAGGCGACATGGACGGCGACGGCTTCATCGAATACGAGCGGCAGTCCGAGAACGGCCTCGTGCAACAGGGCTGGAAGGACTCACACGACGCGGTGTTTCATGCCGATGGACGCCTGGCCGACGGCCCCATCGCGCTCTGCGAAGTGCAGGGCTACGCGTTTGCGGCGTGGCAGGCGGCGTCGA
>Ga0137451_1000610_pt1 | contig 11062 bp, 10 predicted proteins | sample EasRivERMGT500_2_FD_102336 | JGI IMG/M metagenome (GOLD analysis project Ga0137451, IMG submission 102336) | Soil microbial communities from meander-bound floodplain in the East River, Colorado, USA - East River MetaG ERMGT500_2 | ecosystem: Environmental > Terrestrial > Soil > Floodplain ... | reverse complement strand
GGTGTAGGGAGGGCCCGTCATCTTGTAGTAAACAGCAATGGCGATATTTATGTAAAGTTGTCAAATGCAAATGGCGGCAAAAGCATTGTTGTATTAAAAGATAAGAATGGGGATGGCATCGCTGATGAGACTTCGGGTTTTGGCAATTATGGAGGTACGGGCATTGCCATTAAACATGGTTATTTATACGCTTCTTCCAACGATGAAGTATTTCGATATAAGTTCAACGCAAAAAATGAAGTGGAAGATCCGGGCAATCCCGAAAAAATTATTACCGGTCTTGTAAATGGCAACCAGCATAATACCAAATCCATTGCATTGGATGACAACGGAAATATTTATGTAAACATCGGTGCCCCATCAAATGCCTGCCAGGAAATCGATCGTACCAGGGGCTCGAAAGGAATAGATCCCTGCCCCATCCTTGCAAAAGCCGGCGGTATCTGGCAATTCAGGGCTGATAAATTGAATCAATCATACGAGCAGGGAACAAGATATGCAACGGGCATACGCAACGTAGTTGGTCTTGATTGGAACAGCCAATCAAAACAATTATATGCCATGCAACATGGCCGTGATCAACTGCATGATTTCTTCCCGGAATTATATGATGAAAAACAAAGTGCAGAATTGCCTGCGGAAGAAATGCTGCTGGTGAAAAAAGGTTCCAATTTCGGCTGGCCATATTGTTATTATGACCAGGTCCAAAGCAAGAAAATATTGGCTCCGGAATATGGGGGAAATGCAAAAACCCAGGGACGCTGTGCAGGAGTCGATCAGCCCATCATGGCTTTTCCCGGCCACTGGGCTCCCAATGCGTTGCTGTTTTATACCGGTAAACAATTTCCGGAACATTATCGCAATGGAGCATTTATTTGTTTTCATGGTTCATGGAACAGAGCCCCGTTGAACCAGGCTGGCTTTTTTGTTGCCTTCGTTCCTTTCAAAAATGGAAAGCCTTCCGGTCTTTATGAAGTGTTTGCTGATGGTTTTGCAGGAGGCGCAGAAATAAAAGGTCCCGCACAGGCAAAGCATCGTCCAATGGGATTGGCGATTGGTCCCGACGGATCATTATATATTTCAGATTCAGTAAAAGGAACGGTCTGGAAAATTGTTTATAAAGGGAAGTGAGAAGATTAGAATTCAGAATTGAGAATTCAGAATCAAAGAATTTTTATAATCACTAAAACTAACTTATTATGGAACCAGCCAAAACTTTTGAAGATTTAATTGTTTGGCAAAAAGCACATCAATTTGTATTGGATGTTTATTCCTACACTCAAAAATTTCCTAAAGAAGAAGTGTATGCACTTACTTCACAATTCAGGCGTGCAGCAATCTCAATAGCAGCAAATATTGCCGAAGGGTTTAAAAAAAGAGGTTGGAAAGATAAAACAAGATTCCTCAATATTGCCCAAGGTTCTTTAGAAGAGTGTAAATATTATATTTTACTTTCAAGAGATCTGAATTATGGGGAAAATATGCAATTAAAATTTTTGGCAGAAGAAGTTAGCAGGATCCTTGATAGTTATTATAACACGATCGCCAAATCCGGTACAAAAGGTTTGCTGACATTCCTGGCATCAATTCTTCCATTCTGAATACTGTATTCTTTAATTCTTTTATGAAACGAATTTTGTTTATCGATAGGGACGGTGTTCTGTTGAAAGAAGCTCCGCCGAGTTACCAGGTTGATGCATGGGACAAACTTGAATTTTATCCCGAGGTTTTCAAATTCATGAGCAGGATTGCCGAAGAATTTGATTATATATTGGTCATGGTCTCAAACCAGAATAGCCTTGGCACTCCATCATTTCCTTCTGAAAATTTCTGGCCCATTCATCAACATGTTATTAAAAGCTTTGAGAATGAAGGAGTAAGTTTTCATGCCACGCATATTGACAAAAGTTCTCCCGCGGAACATTCTCCCAATCGCAAGCCGGGCATTGGCATGCTCACGGAATATTTGAATACCCCGGCCTATGATATTCCTAATTCATTTGTGATAGGTGACCGCATCACGGATGTGCAGCTTGCAAAGAATTTAGGATGCAAGGCGATCTGGTTAAACAATCATCCCGGTTTAGGAGAAGCAGAAGTTAAGGATAGCATGGAAGAGCTCAGAAAAATTGTTGCACTGGAAACACATTATTGGGAAGATATTTACAATTTCCTGAAACTCGGGTTAAGACAAGTAATACATGACCGCAACACGAACGAAACAAAAATTCATGTCGAATTAAATGTAGATGGAAGTGGTAAAGCAAATATCTCAACAGGGATCGGATTTTTTGATCACATGCTGGAGCAAATTGCAAGACATGGAAAAATGGATTTAACAATACAGGCAAAAGGTGATCTGCATGTCGATGAACACCACAGCATTGAGGACACCGCTATTGCGCTGGGAGAGTCATTTGCCAAAGCTCTGGCAGATAAAAAAGGAATGGAACGTTATGGTTTTATTTTACCAATGGATGAAGCCGATGCCAAAGTACTGATCGATTTTGGAGGAAGAAACTGGATAGTCTGGAATGCAGAATTCACAAGGGAAAAAATAGGAGAGATGCCAACAGAAATGTTCTTTCATTTTTTCAAATCATTTTCCGACGCGGCAAAATGTAATCTGAATATCGAATGCCATGGAGAAAATGAACACCACAAAATCGAAGCGATCTTCAAGGCATTTGCAAAAGCAATAAGGATGGCGGTAAAGAGAGATCCGATGAGTAATTATTTGCCTAGTACAAAGGGAATGCTGTAATATGGAATTGGGAATTGGGGGGCATCACTGTGCAGTTAACCTGATATCTAATTCCTGATCCCATAGCTATCGGATCCCGATTACTGTTTATAGATCACTCCATTTTTCATCACCAATTTTATCTTTCTTATGTTTTTTATATCAGCGGATGGATCGCCATCAATAGCAATTATATCAGCCAGCAAACCCTGTTCTATTGATCCGATCTTATTGCCATAGCCAAACAGTTTTGCGTTTACTGAGGTCGCAGACCTCAAAACGTCAATCGGTCTCATGCCATATTCAACCATTAATTCCATTTCTCTTGCATTATCGCCGTGTGTAAATACACCCACATCACCGCCCATGCAAATGGTTACGCCTGACTGCAAGGCTAACTGAAAACTTTTTTTCTTGTTTGTTATACTTGCTGGTTCCGGATCGATTCCTTTTTTCCAGCCCCGGTATCGCTGTAAGGCATCACCGGCAGCAAGTGTTGGACAAAGGGCAATACCTTTTTCTTTCATCATCTTAAAAACTTCTTCAGTTCCATTGTCTCCATGTTCAATAGTTGAAACGCCTGCATTGATGGCTCTCATCATTCCTGCTGCTGTGGTGGCATGAGCAACTACAGCGCGGTTACTGCTGTTTGCAATCTGAACGGCTGCTTTTATTTCTTTCACAGTAAAAGTTGGCAATGATTCATCATTTGGCCCCCAGCGATAGTCGGCATAAACTTTAATCAGATCAGCGCCTTTGCTTATTTGCGTTCTTGTTTCATTCATCATTTCATCCATGTTAGACACTTCCGCTGCACCCTGGGGCAATATTACATCTGATGAAGGAGATTTTGGACCGTAAGTTCCTTTTGCAACAATGGCCCTTGTAGCGCAGATCATTCTTGGTCCGGGGATTACCCCTTTTTCAATAGCGATCTTTAATCCTACATCATCATACATAGCTCCTTCGGTACCTAAATCTCTCACGGTAGTAAATCCCGCCATTAATGTGGCTTGTGCATGTTGAACTGCCCTTGCTGTTCGTTCGGCTCTTGATTCTTTCAACACCTGATCATCCCAGGGTGTTTCATTGTAGGGGTGAAGAAATAAATGGGAGTGGCCTTCTATCAACCCCGGTAATAAGGTTGTACCCGGTAATTCTATTATTTGTGTCCCTTCTGGTAATTTAAATTTCATGCTACCCGCCTGTTCAATTTTATTACCCTTTACAAGTACCACCCAGTCAGTATGCATTTGTTCTCCGTCAAAAACACGATCGGGTCTTAATAAAATGTATTTACCGGTTTGTTGTGCTTTACAAAAAAATAAAAGCAGTAGCGAAGGAATGAACAGAAAATATTTTTTCATTGGCAATTATTAAGTGTAGAGCACATCTGCGTACTCCGGCTTTTTTTTAAAGACAGCATTGGCAAAAGGGCACAGAGGAATGATCTTTATATTATGCTTTCTTACATATTCAACAGCCGCATGTACTAGCTGGTAACCTACATTCTGTCCCTTCAGCTCATCATTTACTTCCGTATGTTCTATGATCATTCTGTCGGGTGAAGGTATGGTGTAGGTCATTTCAGCCAGTATTCCTTCATCCCCGTCAACATAGAACATTCCTTTGGAACCCACCTGTTTTTGCTCTATGAGCATGAGAATTTTAATTAAAGCTAACAAGATTTTTTTGCTCAATTGAATTTGTATTTCCATATTTGCAGTAGAATGAAACAGAAAATAAATATTCAGTGGTGGTGGCATACAAACTCTTCCGGGGTTCTGTAAGCCATTGCTATGTTTATTTAAACATATCCAGAAACCCCGAAGTATTTCGGGGTTTTTTTATGGCTCCCCTTCCGCCTGAGGCGGATCAGGGGAGATGAAAATAATTTTTTTAAACTCTCTCCGCCTAAGGCGGAGAGCCGGAGGGGACTTTATGAAGAAAATCGGAATCAATACAATTTGTAAAAAACTATTGGCCGATGTATATACACCTGTTGGTATTTATCTGCGGTTGCGGGATCGTTTTCGTGATACGATCTTGTTAGAGAGTACAGATCATCGTGCCGCTGAGAATAGCTGGTCATTTATCTGCATTAATGCCATTGCCGGAATTGAAATTCATGATTCAAAAAAAATTGAATTTAAACTTCCCGGTCTCCACCCTGAAAGGATGGATATAAAAAATCCCCAGGACGTTCCAAAGATTTTGTGGGAATTCATGCAACGATTTGACCCGCAAAAACCAGAAATGAAAGAAGGCAGGTTTGCACAAGGATTGTTTGGCTATACCTCTTATGATGCAGTACAATTTTTCGAAACGATTCACCTCTCCCCGTCGTCGCCAGCGGGGGCAGGGGTAGACGTTATCCCTTTCATGCGTTACAGGCTTTTTCAGTATGTTATTGCCATCAATCATTTTAAAGATGAATTACTTATTTGCGAAAACATGGTTGGCGGTTTGGAAAGTGAATTAACTGTTGTCGAATCATTGATACGCAGTAAAGATGTTCCTGTCTATCCTTTTAAAACAAAGGGTGAAGAACGCTCCAATATGAATGATAAAGATTATAAGGATATGGTAAAGAAAGGAATTCAGAGCTGTCATCGCGGTGATGTGTTTCAGATTGTGTTGAGCAGAAGATTTCAGCAAAGTTTTACAGGGGATGAGTTTAATGTATACAGGGCTTTACGGAATATCAATCCGTCTCCCTATTTATTCTTTTTTGATTATGGTGACTATAAGCTGATGGGCTCCTCGCCGGAAGCACAGTTGGTAATTCAGAATGGAAAGGCTTTAATACATCCGATTGCAGGTACATGTAAAAGAACCGGGGATGATGAAGCGGACCAGCGGGAAACGGAACGATTGTTAAAAGATGCCAAGGAAAATGCTGAGCATGTGATGCTTGTTGACCTGGCAAGAAATGATCTGAGTCGCGTGTGTGATGATGTAACTGTAGCACATTTCAGAGAAGTACAATACTATTCTCATGTCATTCATCTGGTAAGTGAAGTGACAGGAAAACTAAGATCGGAAAGCAACCCTTTTTTGCTGATGGCAAAAACTTTTCCTGCCGGTACATTGAGTGGTGCCCCAAAATTCAAAGCCATGGAATTAATTGATGATTACGAGCCCGGTTCTAGAAATTATTATGGCGGCTGTATCGGCTTTATGGGATTTGATGGAAGTTGCAACCATGCCATTATGATACGGACGTTTTTAAGTAAGAATAATACATTAACCTACCAGGCAGGAGGAGGAATTGTAGCAGCAAGCAATCCTGAAAATGAATTACAGGAAGTGAATAATAAATTGGGAGCATTGAAGAAGGCGATTGAAATGGCCGCCTCCCTGAATCCCTCCGAAGGAGGGAATTTTTGAAAACCCTGAAATTTGAAGATACTCAAATGAATAGACAGATTTCCGATAATATTCCTTCCCCTTCGGGGAAGGCTGGGATGGGGCCGAGAATTTTAGTATTCGATAATTACGATTCTTTCACTTACAACCTGGTGCATTTGGTTGAAAAAATTCTGCATCAGAAGGTAGATGTGTATCGTAATGACCAGCTCCCTTTGGAGAAAGTAAAAGAATATGATAAGATCATTTTATCACCGGGCCCGGGTATCCCTGTGGAAGCGGGATTATTATTGCCATTGATAAAAGAATATGCTGCCACGAAATCAATACTGGGAGTTTGTTTGGGTCACCAGGCTATTGGCGAGTCCTTTGGGGGAACGCTGGTAAATTTGGAAACCGTGTATCATGGTGTGGCTACACCTATAAGAGTTCTGAATAGTGACCCGATAGCTATCGGGTTGTCAGTTGTGAGTGAAGGCAGTAATTCATCACTCATCTCTCATCACTCACGGAGTAAATTATTCGAAGGTTTACCTGAAGAGTTTGAAGCAGGTCGTTATCATAGCTGGATCGTTAGCGATGAAAATTTTCCGGAAGAGTTAGAAGTGACAGCAAGGGATGAAAATAATTATATCATGGCATTACAGCATAAGATTTATGATGTACAGGGGGTGCAGTTTCATCCCGAGAGTGTGTTAACCCCGGTGGGTGAGCAGATTTTAAGAAATTGGTTAAGGGAATAACCGCAGAGGCAGAGAGGCGCTGAGAATTTCTTTGCGCCTTCGCGTCTCAGCGGTAAAATTTACATAAATGAAAAAGATTCTTCAATATTTATTCGAACACAAAACTCTTTCAAGAGAATTAGCCAAAGAAGTTTTGGTAAACATTGGTAAAGGAGTTTATAATGAGCATGAGGTTACCGCGTTCATGACCGTATACCTGATGCGCAGTATTACCATTGAAGAACTACAGGGTTTCAGAGATGCATTGCTGGAACTTTGCGTACGGGTCGATCTGGATGGTAATGATGTAATAGATATTGTGGGCACCGGCGGTGACGGGAAAAATACATTCAATATTTCAACACTCAGCTGTTTTATTGTCGCCGGCACAGGACAAAAAGTTGCCAAGCATGGAAATTATGGAGCCTCATCCATCAGCGGGGCATCCAATGTTATGGAGCAACTGGGATATAAATTCAAAAATGATAATGAAAGGTTGAAAAGAGAAATCGATGAGTCCAATATTTGTTTTTTGCATGCGCCGATGTTTCATCCTGCATTAAAAGCAGTGGGCCCGATAAGGAAAAATTTAGGAATGAGAACTTTTTTCAATATGCTGGGACCGATGGTGAACCCCGCTGAGCCGAAATTTCAACTGGTTGGGGTGTTTAGTTTGGAGATGGCAAGAATTTATAATTATTTATTGCAACAAACAGAAAGCGCATTCACCATCATTCACAGCCTGGATGGTTATGACGAAATTTCATTGACGAATGATACAAAGGTCATCACCAACGAAGGAGAAAGGATCATGACGCCGGAACAATTGGGTAAGAGAATGGTAGAGCCATCGGATATTTATGGAGGCAGCACAGTAGAAGAAGCTTCAAAAATATTTTTGAAGATTTTAAAAGGCGAAGGCAGTTGGGCGCAAAATGCTGTAGTGCTGGCGAATGCGGCTATGGCGCTGCAAAGCACAGATAATTTTAAAACCTATGATGAGGGGTATAATGCTGCGGTAGAAAGCCTGGAGAGCGGGAAGGCAAAAAAATGTCTTGATAAGCTGGTCTCGCTGCAATAGTTTATGGTTTATAGTTTATTGTTTTTAGTATGAACATTCTTGATAAAATAATTGCTGACAAAAAAGTTGAAGTAGCACAGAAAAAAAAATTGATACCGGAAACTTTCCTCAGAAGCCGGGATGAATTTGAAAAAGAATGTGCTTCTTTAAAATATTCATTGCTGGAAAAAGATGCAACAGGAATTATTGCGGAATTCAAACGTAAATCACCTTCCAAAGGCTGGATAAATAAAAAAGCTGACGTTTTTGACATTGTCACTGGTTATAAGATCCACGGGGCATCAGGTATTTCGATTCTTACTGATGAAATTTATTTTGGAGGAACTCTTGATGATTTGCTGAATGCAAGAATTTTACCGGATGGTCCCATTTTGCGGAAAGATTTTATTATTGATGAATATCAGGTAATTGAATCAAAGGCCTGGGGCGCTGATGTAATCTTGCTGATTGCGGCCTGTCTGACACCCCCTGAAGTAAAAAGACTTGCTGGTTTTGCAAAAAAGGCAGGACTTGAAGTTTTGTTGGAACTTCATGATGAAAATGAACTGGATCATATTTGTGATGAAGTGGACATTGTTGGAGTAAACAACCGTAATCTGAAAACTTTTGAAGTAGATATTGAAAGAAGTTTGAAGATGGCTGAAAAAATTCCTGGTGATAAAATTAAAATTGCTGAAAGCGGAATTAATTCTGTAGATGATATTTTATTGTTCAGGCAAAATGGATTTAAAGGATTTTTGATCGGAGAGCTTTTTATGAAAGAAGAAGACCCGGGAGTTGCCTTTGCAGAATTTGTAAATGCATTGCAACTGATCCCTCCGCATGCGGAAGGTTTCTGAGGACTACAACTCACTTAACACGAATTGAATTACCCGGCCTGAGTTGCCCCGGCCTTCAGGCCGGGGATAATGGATAAAATGAAATTCAGGGCTTAAGCCCTGTAAATAAAGAGCTATGAGGATAAAAGTCTGTGGCATGACGAGTGTTGAGCAGGTAAATGCCCTGGATGAAATGGGAGTTGACCTGGCCGGATTTATTTTTTACGCGAAGTCGCCGAGATATATGGCCCATAAAATATCTCCCGAACAGATGAAGAAGGTCGGTGGAAAAATTGCCAGGGTGGGAGTCTTTGTAAATTTGAATTATGATGAATTAATGAGAACGGTTGAAGATTACCGGTTGGACATCGTTCAATTACATGGTGATGAAACACCGAGATTTTGTGAGCAGGTAGCGAATTATGTCACGGTGGTAAAGGCCTTTCGTATGAGTGATGATGACCCGATTGATTGGATCATACGGCCATATCATGAAGTTGTGGATATGTTTATGTTTGATACCCTTGGCGCAGGCTATGGAGGAACAGGAAAAAAATTTGACTGGAATGTTTTAAAAAATGCTGCAATAAACAATCTCTATTTTCTCAGTGGAGGCATTGAACCAGGAGATGAAGAAAAGCTGAAAGAATTTGCCAGTGAGGAAATAGCGCAGAAATTATTTGCAGTTGATATCAATAGTAAGTTTGAAATAAGCCCGGGAGTGAAGGATTTGGAGAAAGTGAGAGAGTTTGTTGATGAGTTGAAACGTGAGTAGGAAGTTGGATCCGATAGCTATCGGATTAGTAATTAGGAATTGAGGTTGAAGGGAATAAGACATTGCAAATTACAGAGTCTTGTCATGCCGGGGAACGAGGCATCTCATACTCTGGCACCCAAAGAAACTGTGAACCGATTTTGCGAGCTCACTAATTTCGGAGACTCTGAGATGTCTCACGCAGCCTGTACTGAGGAACGAAGTATTCGACATGACAAGACTCTAAACGATTGAAATTTCTTGTTGTGATGGAACGTTAAATTGTGCCCATTCTTTCGGAGTATTGTCATCCGATAGCTATCGGATTCGATCCCGATTTATCGGGAGAGAAATCTCAAACTTCGAAATCTCTGAGATGCCTCCTTTGATTGATAGAATGATTGAAAATAATTTTATGGTAACTATGACGATGGGGTCATAAAAAATAAATGTCAATAGGATAATTGAAAATGAAATCAACTAATTTAAACGACCTTAAGCCTCCCCTTTGGGGAGGTTTGGAGGGGCTTCCCAACTCACAGGGCTACTACGGAAAGTTTGGCGGAGCCTTTATTCCGGAAATGCTGCATCGCAATGTGGAAGAATTGAGATCAAAATATCTTGAGATCATTTATGAACAAAATTTTCAGAAAGAGTTTCGTGAGTTGCTGAAAGATTATGCTGGTCGGCCAACACCCTTGTATTTTGCGAAGAGGCTGAGCGAAAAATACGGAACAAAAATTTTTCTGAAGCGGGAAGACCTTTGTCATACCGGTGCACATAAGATCAATAATACTATCGGGCAGATCCTTTTGGCACAACGGCTGGGCAAGAAAAGAATTATTGCAGAAACAGGCGCGGGTCAGCATGGGGTTGCCACTGCCACTGTTTGTGCACTGAAAGGTGTGGAGTGCATTGTGTACATGGGTGAAAAAGATATTCAGCGGCAGGCCCCGAATGTGGCAAGAATGAAAATGCTGGGGGCAACGGTGATACCAGCCATTTCGGGAAGCAAGACGCTGAAAGATGCGACCAATGAAGCCATCCGCGACTGGATAAATAATCCGAACGACACCCATTATATAATTGGTTCTGTTGTGGGACCGCATCCTTATCCGGATATGGTGGCGAGATTTCAGAGTGTGATCAGTGAAGAGATCCGCTGGCAACTTTTGGAAAAAACGGGAAGTGAATTGCCGACTCATGTGATGGCTTGTGTGGGTGGCGGCAGCAATGCAGCCGGGGCCTTTTATCATTTCCTTGATGAGCCTTCTGTGCAATTGATTGCAGTGGAAGCAGCAGGGATGGGTATTGATAGTGGTTACAGCGCTGCCACAACTGCCCTGGGTAAACCAGGTATTTTACATGGAAGTAAAAGTTTGGTCATGCAAACTGAAGACGGCCAGGTTACAGAACCACATAGCATTTCAGCGGGTTTGGATTATCCCGGTATTGGCCCATTGCATGCAAATTTATTTGCAACAGGCCGGGCAACATTTTTAAGTGCAACAGACGAAGAAGCATTGAAAGCCGGTTTTGAATTGGCAAGGCTGGAAGGAATTATTCCTGCGTTGG
>Ga0137451_1000609_pt1 | contig 11065 bp, 11 predicted proteins | sample EasRivERMGT500_2_FD_102336 | JGI IMG/M metagenome (GOLD analysis project Ga0137451, IMG submission 102336) | Soil microbial communities from meander-bound floodplain in the East River, Colorado, USA - East River MetaG ERMGT500_2 | ecosystem: Environmental > Terrestrial > Soil > Floodplain ... | reverse complement strand
CGCCTACTGACCTGACCCGCGCGACCACGACTCAGGCTTCCCCGTCTCGGGGTCAACGGATTACTAGCCCGCGCTGCAAGCTCTCTGCGCGCCGCAGCTTCCCGCATTCTTCGCACCACCATGGAAATTGTCAGCGGGACTCCGAGGGCCTATCCTTTCCTGCCTCGAGGTCCTCCATGGCCGAAATCGACAATAGCCCCAGCGAGATCGCCCCCGATCTCGAGAGCCCGCACCTTTACGTCAACCGGGAGCTCTCGCTGCTCGAGTTCCAGCGCCGGGTCCTCGAGGAGGCGGCCGATCCGCGGGTGCCCTTGCTGGAGCGGGTGAAGTTCCTCGCGATCGTCGGCTCGAACATGGACGAGTACTTCATGATCCGGGTTGCCGGCCTCAAGCAACAGGTCGCGGCCCGCGTCGTGGAGGCGGGGCCGGACGGCATGTCGCCCGCGGAGCAGCTGACCGCCGTGCAGGTCAGCGCCGGCGAGATCGAGCAGAAGGCCAGGGCGCTGTGGAGGGACGAGCTCCTCCCGGCCCTCTCGAAGGAGGGGATCCGCGTCGTCCCCCACGCCCGCCTCGACCCGGACGCCCGTGCCCGGCTGCGCGTCGAGTTCGAGGACCGCGTCTTCCCCGTGCTCACGCCGCTCGCGGTCGACCCCTCGCGGCCCTTCCCGCACATCTCGAACCTGAGCCTGAACCTCGCCGTCGTCGTCCGTGACACCGGGGGGCGGGAGCACTTCGCGCGGGTCAAGGTCCCCGCGACCCTCCCCCAGCTCGTTGCCGCGCCCTCGAGCGGCCGGTTCGGGCACACGTTCGTGCTCTTGGAGGACCTGGTCGCGGCGAACCTCGACACGCTCTTCCCGGGGATGGAGATCCTGGAGGTCCACCCGTTCCGCGTCACGCGCAACGCGGACGTCGTCATCCAGGAGCTGGAAGCGGGCGACCTGCTGGAGTCGATCGAAGAGAGCGTCCACCAGCGCCAGTTCGGGTTCGTGACCCGCCTGACGGTGGGGACCGACATGCCGCCGAGGATCCTGGACGACCTCCTGGTGAACCTGGAGGCCGACCGGGCCGACGTGATCCGCGTGGACGGGCCGCTGGCCCTGACGAACCTCACCGTGCTCGCTGCGGTGGACCGCCCCGACCTGAAGGAGAGCCCGCTCCTCCCCGTGGTCGCGCGCTCACTCGAGCGCAAGGACACCGACATCTTCAGCGTCGTGCGCGCCGGGGACATCCTCCTGCACCACCCGTTCGACTCGTTCGGGCCGGTCCTCGACTTCCTGCGCGCCGCCGCGACCGACCCCGACGTGCTCGCGATCAAGATGACCCTCTACCGCGTGGGCCGTAACGCCCCGGTCGTGAAGGCGCTCTTGGACGCCCGGGAGGAGGGGAAGCAGGTCGCGGTCCTCGTGGAGCTGAAGGCGCGCTTCGACGAGGAGAGGAACATCGAGTGGGCCCGGGCGCTGGAAAGCGAGGGCGTTCACGTCGTGTACGGCCTGCTGGGCCTGAAGACGCACTCCAAGATCGCACTGGTCGTGAGGCGGGAGGGGGACCGGATCCGCCGCTACACCCACCTTTCGACCGGCAACTACAACGCTTTGACCGCGCAGGCGTACACGGATCTGGGGCTTCTGACCTGCGACGACGCGATCGGGGCCGACGCGACCCACCTCTTCAATTACCTGACCGGGTACTCCGCGAAAGCCAGCTACCGGAAGCTCGCGGTGGCCCCGATCGACCTGAGAGAGCGGGTGGAGCGGCTCATCGAGCGGGAGATCGAGCACCACCGCGAGGGCCGTCCGGGCCACGTCATCTTCAAGATGAACGCCCTGGTCGACCGGCGGATCATCCGGATGCTCTACCGCGCCTCGCAAGCGGGGGTGAAGGTCGATCTGATCGTCCGCGGGATGTGCTGCCTGCGTCCGGGGATTCCCGGAGTCTCGGAAAACGTTCGCGTCGTCTCCGTCGTCGGCCGCTTCCTCGAGCACAGCCGCGTGTTTTGGTTCCGTAACGGCGGCGACGAGGAGGTCTTCCTCTGCAGCGCCGATCTCATGCCCCGCAACCTCAACGGACGGGTCGAAGTCATGTTTCCCGTCGGTGATCCGCACCTCGTCGGCGTGCTCCGCGAGGAGGTTCTCGGCGCGTACCTCGCGGACAACATGAAGGCGCGCGTGATGAACGCCGACGGCACGTACACGAGACGCGTTCCGAAAGACGACGAGCCGATCGTCAACGCTCAGTCGTGGTTCGCGAAGGCGCGCGCGGTGCCTCGCCTCGGGTGACGCGATCAATTTCGTCTTGACACGCACCACCACCCCTTTCATATTCGATGACGATGCATCGCAGTGATGGTCGTCGCACGACGACGACCCACGGAAGGAGGTGAGGGTTCATGGCCACGAAGAAGAAGGCTGCCAAGAAGGCTGGCAAGAAGAAGGCTGCCAAGAAGTAACCGCAGCACCGATCAACAGATCTCAAGGGGACGCCGCTAGCGGCGTCCCCTCTTTTTTGCGGATGCTTTGCGCTCCGCGACGCGCACGGTGACCTCGGCGCCCAGGAGTTTCCCGAGCAGCTCGGTGCGGCGGCGCGTCTCCCACAGCTCGAGCGCGGCGTCGTTCTGGGTCGACAGCTCGATCGCGATCCGCCCGTCCCGCCCGACCACCCGGACGTCGCGCACCGCGGCGTAGTGGCTCCGGTCGAGCCCCTCCGCCAGCCGCAGGATCGAGCTCGCGGCCCGGACCTGGCGCCAGATTTCGGGTGGGAGCGGGTCGCCGCCGGCGTCCTCGGGCTTGGGCATGCCCTTGCGGTGGTGGTGGAGGGCGATCTGGCCGATCGCCTCGACCTCGTCTCGCCGGAAGCCGAACAGCTCGGAGTTCACGATCAGGTAGTACGAGTGGCGGTGGTGGTCGTCGTGGTCGATCAGGTGCCCGACGTCGTGCAGCATGGCGGCGTGCTCGAGCCACTCTCGGGTCTCGGATTTCAGCCCGAGCCGTGCCTTGAGCTGGTCGAAGAGCTTCAGTGAGGTTTTCGAGACCTGTTCGCTGTGCGCCGGGGGGGCGCCGAGGCGCCGGAGGAGGCGCACGACGCTCCGCCGCCTGACGTCCGCGATGCGCGCGGACTCCTCGATCCCCTTGGCGTGCCGGCGGATGTACTCGAGGAGCAGCCCCTCCCGCAGCGCCCACGTGCACGCCTGGATCCGCTTGGCTCGGACGGTGCGCAAGACGACGTCCGCGAGGATGGCGCCCGCGACGATCAGGTCGGCGCGCTTGGGGTCCATGCCGCGGATCTCGAGCCGCCCGGCCCGGTCGGCGCGGACGAGCTGCCGGCGAAGCTGCGAGACGGCGGTGGCGGGGACCTCGAGGCCGTGCGCCTCGCGGCCGGGGTGGACGCCGAGCTTGTGCGCCGCCATCGAGATCAAGGCGAGGAGCGTCCCCGAGGTGGCGACGACGCGCGGGATCCTCCGCTTCGCCGCGGTCTTGAGGGGGCCGGCCAGCTCCTCCTCGATGTGAGTGGTCAGCTTCACGAGGTCCCGGGCGCGGGGCGGGTCGGCTTTGAGGTACTCCTCGGTCAGGCGGGCGACCCCGAGCTTGACGCTGTGGAGCTCGACCGGCTTGCCGTGCTCGACGAGGACGAGCTCGACGCTTCCGCCCCCCACGTCGACGACGAGGACCGGGCCGCGGCGCAGGTCCACGACCTGCGAGACGGCGAGGTAGATGAGCCGGGCTTCCTCGCGCCCGGGGATGACCCTCACGCGGAGGCCGACCTCGTCGTAGATCCGCTGGATGAACTCGCCGCCGTTCTTCGCCTCGCGTACGGCGGAGGTGGCGACCGCCCGGTAGCGCGTGACGCCGTGGCGCCTGGCGATCGAGGTGAAGGTCTGGAGCGCCTCGATGCCGTGGTCCATGGCGGATTTCATGAGGCGGCCGGTCGTCAGGCTGCGGCGGCCGAGGCGGACCATCTCCTTCGCCCGGTCCAGCACGACGAAGTGCCCGTCCGGGCGCGCCTCGGCCACGATCATGTGGATCGAATTGGAGCCGACGTCGATCGCGGCGATGCGCACGGGCCGATGATAGAGAAGAAAAGGGGACAGTAACCGAATTAGCGAACTGCGCTAATTCGGTTACTGTCCCCTTTTCTTCTCTCTAGTTCGCCTGCTGGCCCCGCTCCGGTTCCTGGATGCGGTACCCGACGCCGCGGACGGTGACGAGCCAGTCGGCGGCGATGCCGAGCTTGGTGCGAAGCCGGCGCACGTGCGTGTCCACCGTGCGGGAGAGCACGTCCGAGTCGTACCCCCACACCTCGGAGAGGAGGGTCTCGCGCGTGCGCACCCGCCCCTTCGCCCGCACGAGATCCTCCAGGAGCCGGAACTCGGTCACGGTGAGGGTCATCGGCTTGCCTTCGACGAGCGCCCGATGGTCGTCGGTCGAGATCTCGATCGGCCCCACGCGCAGCGGGGCGCCCCCGGGGTTCTCGCGGGGCTCGCCGCGCTTCAAGAGCCCGCGGACGCGTAGCACGAGCTCGCGCGTGGAGAACGGCTTGGTGACGTAGTCGTCGGCGCCCAGCTCGAGCCCGAGCACCCGGTCGATCTCTTCCCGCCGCGCGGTGAGGAGGATGATCGGGACCATCCGTGTCTCGTTCCGGACGCGGATCTCCTTGAGGACGTCGATCCCGGACAGCTCGGGGAGCATCCAGTCGAGCACGATGAGATCGAAGCGCTCGCGCCGGATCGCCTCGAGCGCAGTCAGCCCATCGTGGGCGACGCCCACCTGGAACCCTTCCTTCGTCAGGACGTGCCGAAGAAGCTCGGCGATGTCGATCTCGTCCTCGACGACCAGGAGCCGCGGCGTCATGGGGAGACGGTACGAAGACGGCGTCGCCGAAGGGTTACGTCGAAGTAAAGACGTTGTAACTTGCCGCTCACGGGCGTCAGCGGCTGGCACGCGCCAGCCGCTCCACCTGCTCCAGGTACCGGCCGACGTCGTCCCGCGGCTTGAGCTCCTGGGCGCGCTTCAGGAGGGGCACCGCGTCCTGGAACCTGGACTGCGCGACCAGGAGCTGCGCGTGGCGCAGCCTCGCGTCCGCCTCGACGGCCTCGATCCCTTCGGCGCGCTCGTAGTAGAAGATCGCGCGCTCGGGGGCGTTCGCCTGGGCGTAGTGGCGGCCGAGGAGCATGAGCGCCTCCCCATCCAGAGGGTCGAGCGCGACGATCTCCTCGAGAGTCGCGACCGCCTCGGCCCCGCCCCCCTCTCCGACCGCGAGGCGGGCGTCGATCTTCAGGAGCTTCTTCTTCTCGTCGGGGTCGAGCCTTTCCCCCCACGTCGTCCGCACGTGCTGCGACAGGTCCCGCGCCGCCTCGGACGCCCCCCGCTGCGAGAGGATCTCGACGCACCGGATCGCGCGCGCCGGCTGTTGGGTCGTGTCGATGTCGACCGCAGACCCGTAGGCGCGTGCGGCGAGGTCTAGGAGCCCCTCGTTCGCGTAGATGTCGCCCAAGGTGAACTGGCTCGCCGGGGTCGCCTTCCCCATCCGGGCGACGATCTCGTAGTTCTCGGCCGCCTTGAGCGGCTGGCCCAGCCCGACGTAGGCGCTCGCCTGGATCAGCCACAGGTCCGTCCGCTCCGGATTCTTGCGGATGAGCTCGTCGGAGAGCGTCACGGCCTCGCCGTACTTGCGCTGCTTGAGGACCGCCTGCAGGAGGCCGAGCTTCCAGTCGACCGCGTCGGGCTGGAGGAGGACGGCGTTGCGGTACGCCGACTCCGACGAGGTCGTCTGCCCGGACGCCGCATAGGAGTAGCCCAGGAGCCCGTAGGTCAGGCCGTCGGCCCCTCCCAGCTCCACGACGCGCGACAGGGCCTTCACCGCGTCCTCGGGGCGCGACTGACGGACCGCGATCAGGCCGAGGTTCTTCCACGCGCGGCGGAAGCTCGGGAACTTGGCGACCGCCGTCTGGTAGGCCGTCTCCGCAGCCTCGATCTCGTCGGCCTGGAAGTGGAGGTTCCCCAGCGTGAAGTCGAAGACCGCGCTCGCCTCCGGCGTTGCGGCCTTCTGGAGCTCGGCCTTCGCGGCGGAGGTGTCGGTCGCCATCAGGCCGAGGATCTTCTCGAGCTGGGCCCGCTCGACGACCGAGACCTTGGGCTCCACCTCCGCCTGGGTCCCGTAGGTCCCCATGAACTGCTTCTGGAAGGTCGGGTCCTTCCAGAGGTCGTCGAGGGAGCCCTCCGGCGCTGCGGTGACCGCGGCCAGGAGAACGAGCGCGAGAACGCCCACGGCTCAGCTCGCCGAGAACGTGATCGGGACGCGCATCTTGAACGACACCTTCTCGCCGTGGCGCGTCCCCGCCTCGAACTTCCACTGCCTCACCGCCTCGAGCGCCGGGCGCTCGAACGCGGGGTTCGTGGACTTCTCGACCTTGGGCGACACGACCTTTCCGGCCGTGTCCACGAGGAAGACGACCTGGACGGTCCCCTCGACGTTGCGCTTGCGCAGCTCTTGCGGGTAGCTCGGCGGCGACTGGAAGACGACGCGCGGGCGCTGGTCGAGGTCGGCGATCGAGGCGACCTCGCTCATCGTGTCGTCGAAGGTCACGCCGGTCCCGGTGCCGCCGATGCGTCCGCCGGAGCTCAGCCCGCCGCCCGCGCCGAAGTCGCCGCCCCCGCCCGAGCCGTCGAGCACGCCCGAGAGGTCCGCGAGCGACAGCGGGGCCAGAGCCGGCGCGTTGACCGGGGATTCGAGCTGGGCGAGGTCGCGCATCTCGGGCATCGGCTCGTCGGATTCCTCGATCGGCGCTTCGGATTTCACCTTCTCGGGCTCCGGCTTTTTCTTTTCTTCCTTGGCCGCCGTCTCGTCGATCAGCTCGACGCTCTCGCTCACGACCCGGGCCTCGGGCTTCTTGAACAGGAGCAGGCCGCCGAAGGCCAAGAGAACCGCGTGGATCGCGGCGGCCGCGAGGAGCCACTTGAGCGCCGTTTTCATTACTTCTTCTCCGTGGAGATGCCGACCTTCGAGATGCCGATCTTCCGGGCCTCGTCGAGCACGGCGACGACCCTCTTGAAGTCGGCGTCACCCGCCGCGTTGACGACCAGCTTCGGCTCTTTCTGCGAGGCCTTGAGCGTCTGGAGCTTGAACGGGAGCTGCGCCGCCGTGATCTTGTCCTTGTTGTAGAAGAGCTCGCCGTTGGCCATCACGGTGAGGGTGACCGCCTTTTCGGAGTCGTCCATCTTCGATGCGGAGGCGGCCGACGGCAGCGGCACCTGCATCCCCTGGTTGCGCGTCATCGACAGCGACACCATGACGAACGTCGCCAGGAGGAAGAAGACGACGTCGATGAGCGGGACGATCTCGATCTTCGCCCTCTTGATCTCGACGTGGCGCATCTGCATGGCTTAGGCCCCGGCCGCGGTGGCGGTCGTCGACGAGGCCATGGCGCGCTCCGCGAGGAACTCGAGGACGCGCTCCTCACGCTGCGCCGCCTCGGCGTCCGAGATCGGCTTCATCAGGATCTCGAGGTGCGTGGACACGTCCTCGAGCTCGTGCCGCGCCGCGTTCGCCTGGCCGTGCAGGTAACTCATCGGGATCAGGCAGGAGATCGCGATCGACAGGCCGAACGCGGTCGCGATGAGCGCTTCCGCGATGCCGCCCGTGATCTGCGCGGGCGCCGCCAGCTCGGCGCCTCCGAGCATCCCGAACGATCCCATCATGCCGGTGACCGTGCCGAGCAGCCCGAGAAGCGGCGCCGCCGTGATGCACGTGTCCAGGATCGAGATCCCGCGGTTGAACCTATGGACCTCGTTCGCCCCCGCGCGCAGCAGAGCGTTCGACAGCGACTTCCCGCGGTTGAGCAGAGCGTAGGTCAGGGCGCGCGCCACGAAGTCCGTTGCGCCTTCCCCGGCGCGGATGGCCTTGTTGACGTCCCCTTCGGAGATCGCAGCGAGGATCGCCTCGATGACCTTCGGCTGGCGGCTCCTCTTCTCGCGCGTGAGGAAGACCAGGCGCTCCAGGATCACGGTGAGCGCCAGGATCGACACGAACAGGAGCGGGTACATGATCGGCCCGCCCTTCTTGAAGTAGCCGAGCAGGCTCCCGCGGTGCATCAGCTCCTTGAGCGCCCCGCCGCGCGACGGATCGAGGGGCAGCGTCCCCTCCCCCGAGGACGCGATCTGCGCCACCCCGGCGTCCTCCGCCTTGCCGAGCCCGCGGATCGCTGCGAGCGCCGACCCCGCCTGCGGGATCGCGAGCCCCGCGGGGACGCCTCCCGTCGCGGCGAACAGCACGACCGGACCGATCGCCGCGAACTCGCCCTCCGCGACCAACCCCTGGGCGTCCACGGCCTTCCCCGAGTAGCGCGTGCCGCCGACCAGATCGAGCAGGCGATCGAGCGACACGCGCAGGACGTGCACCTGCCGGTCGAGCTTCTGGGTCGTCGTCAGGTCCGCGTCGTCGCGCGCGTTCTTCGCCGCGTCGATCGCTCCGGAAAAGCGCGGCACCTCCGAGACGTGCAACGACCCCTCGAACCCGCGCGTGTACTCGTCGAGCAGGTTCGCGATATAGGTCGTCTCGTCCTGGCGGAGCTTGGTCGCGGCCTCCAGGTTTCCCAGCTCCAAGGCGTGGGTGTCCTGGGCGCGCGTCGTGTCGTCGTACGTGCGCTTGAGCGTCGCCAGCTCGTTCTCGAGGCGCGACAGCTCCTCGTTGAGCGGCACCTTTTCGGACTGGATGCGCGCGCGCTCCGTGGAGAGCTGCTTGAGCGACGCGTCGAGGTCCTTCTGCGCGTTCGCCTCCGCCTGCACGAGCGCGTCGGAGGCGAAAGCACTCGACGAGGCCAACAGCAAGATGGCGAGTGAGGTTCTCATTGCACCTTGACCGGCAGCGCGACGAACCGCGGCTTGGCTTTGTTCTGCAGAATCTCGACCGCCTCGGCGATCTGAGCCGCCGACGCGGGCGACGGCGTCCATTCCCACGCGGTAGCACCCGGCCGGCCGATCCCCGCCTCGCCCTTCGGGCTGACGTAGTAGGCCTGCGCGAGCCCGACGTAGACGGTCCGCACCTCCGACGGCTTTCCGTCGCCGAGCGTGCGGATCTCCGTGACCATCGTGATCTCGTTGTTGAACTTGTTGATCTCGTTCAGGATCCCTGCGACGTTCTGGTACCGCTCGGCGAGCGAGACCTTGGTCGCGGCGGGGTCGGGCGGGATCCGGTCGAACAGCGGCTTGACCTTCTCCTGGAGCGGCTCCGGCAGCCGGGGCAGCAGCGCCCGAAGTCCGGCTTCCAGCTCACCCGATTCCTTCCCGAGACCGGTCCCGACCTCGTGCAGCGACTCGCTCTCGGCGACCGTGCCGGCCTTCTTCGAGTTCGCCTCGGAGGCCGTCTCGCGCGCGTCCTTGAGCTTGACCTTCACCGCTTCGATCTCGCCCTTGATGACGTCGATGCGAGACGTGAGGATCTCCTTGCCGTCGGCCCACTCCCGCTTTTCCTTCGAGATGAGCTGCTGGGTCTCCACCCACTTCGCGAGCGTCTCGCGGGCGGAATCGGGGGTGGGCTCGTCGGCGGCGAGCGCCGGAACGAGCAGGAGCACACTGATCGCGAGGTGAATCGGTAGGGGTCTCATAGCCGAGGTCAACGCTAGGCAGAACGTGTGACGGAACCGTGTCGAACCGGCTACGGAACTTCGGCGATGCTCGAAAAAAGGTGTTAACGGCGCGCCGTTGCGATGTCGGCCCTCATCGCAGCGTGCGCTGAACGTTGACCGCGCCTTCCTGGGCCGCCTCCTCGGGAGTCCGACTGCGGCACAATCGAGGAGATACTCGATGCGCGTGAGGTGGTGAACGCAATGCGCAGCAACCCGATCGATGTAATCGTGATCGCGCTCGCTGTCGCGCTCGCCGGGTGCGGGTGCGGCGCGACGCCTGCGCGCGCGCCCGAGATCCGCGCCGAAGCCTGGCTGAACGGCGCTCCGCCGGAAGACCTGCACGGCAAGGTCGTGCTCGTCGAGTTCTGGACGTTCGGCTGAATCAACTGCATTCGCACGGTTCCCGCGTTGCGGGAGCTTCACCGCCTCCATCGCGACCGCGGTCTCGTCATGATCGGCGTCCACACCCCCGAGTTCGACGAAGAACGGGACATTCCGTACCTGGTCGCGATCGACAACGATGAGCGCCTCTGGACGGCGTTCCACAACCGCTATTGGCCCGCGACGTACCTGATCGGTCGAGACGGAACGATCCTGTGGCAGCACGTCGGCGAGCTCCACCGCGACACCCGCGCGTTCCGGGACGTGGCGAGCCGCATCGACGCTGCGCTGTCCACGGGGGGCTGACCACAGATTTGGAGTACGATCGAACGCGCACGGGTGTCTCGGAGTCGACTCGAATCCTGAGGAGAGTTGCCATGAGCAAGCCTGCGACCACCGCAACGGGAAGCGACCGGGCGCGACCGATCGATCACCAGAAAGCCCACGAGTTCCAGGCGTTCGGGCACATGACGCACCGCCCGATCGCGCTGGCCGAGAGCGCCGCGAAGCAAAGCGTCGAGAACCTGAATCAGGTCCTCGCCGACACGATGACGCTGCGCGACCTCTACAAGAAGCATCACTGGCAGGTCGCCGGGCCGTCGTTCCACCAGCTCCATCTCCTGTTCGACAAGCACTACGAGGAGCAGAACCAGCTCGTGGACACGATCGCCGAGCGGATTCAGATGCTGGGAGGGGTGAGCCTGGCGATGGCGGCGGACGTCGCGGAGACGACGATCATCCCGCGACCGCCGAAGGGGCGCGAGGAGCCGCCCGTCCAGATCTCGCGTCTCCTCCACGCGCACGAGATCGTGCTCAAGGAAGCCCGCACCATGGCACGGCTGGCGGCGGAGGTGGGAGACGACGGAACCAACGACCTCCTCGTGTCCGACGTGGTGCGCGGCAACGAGAAGCAGGTGTGGTTCCTCTCCGAGCACGTGGTGGACGTCCCGCTCGTGAGGGCCGACTGACATGGCGAGCGAGAAGTCCGACCGGCCGATCGTGAAGCACATCGAAGAGCTCGTCGGCGAGGAGCATCGCCTCCGCGCGCACACGGACATGTCGCCGGCG
>Ga0137451_1000608_pt1 | contig 11070 bp, 15 predicted proteins | sample EasRivERMGT500_2_FD_102336 | JGI IMG/M metagenome (GOLD analysis project Ga0137451, IMG submission 102336) | Soil microbial communities from meander-bound floodplain in the East River, Colorado, USA - East River MetaG ERMGT500_2 | ecosystem: Environmental > Terrestrial > Soil > Floodplain ... | reverse complement strand
ATGAGATAGGTTGGAAGTCCTGGATCACTCCTCGAGGCTGGTATAATAGAGATCAAGTCATCAGCGAGATTGCAGATCAGATGCACTTCCAGGCTCACATCCTCAACGCTGTAGGCTGTACTGGGGAGGAGTTGACTGCAGTACTTAAGGCTAAAGTGCAGAAGAACTATGAGCGACAAGCTCAAGAAGAGGGCGACGACATCCGCAAGCGTAGGTGTTCTAAGTGTGGGCGATCTCTCGATGATGTTGGAACAATCACAGAAGCTGATGAATGGGATAGCAATGGTCGTCCTGTTCACTCAGTTACTAAGTGTGCTGCGTGCGGCACAGTGAAGGAGACACAATGAAAGACGAGAAGTACATGGTTTTTAAGCGCAATGAGTTCTACGAGTTGATGGGAGAGTTAGCATTACCCGTAGGGGATGTCGACTGTGCTCCCGTTGCTCAGAACATCGAGAAGCGAGCAAAAGAAGTATCGCTGCAAGATGCAGTGGTGATTCGCAAGCAGGACATGTTTGCTGCTCCTGCGTTGCACGCCTATGCGAGTAGCATCCAGACAGTCATCGAACTGCTCGAGAGTCTGGCACCCGACCCCAACATCAAGGACCATGGTATCCCCGGCATGCCTGTTGGGAAGATGGCTCGCTTGCATGAGATCAGGGACTACTTCTTTCAGCAAGCCCTCGAAGCTGACGATGTACGCACGAAGAAGGTGCCAGATTGACTGATCCGCAGGCACCCATCGAGAAGATCATCGTCTGGTCGATCATGCTGATGTTTTGCTTGATCTGCTGGGTACTGTTCATTAAAGCCCTACTCTGGTTGGTATTCTGGTGAGGGCATTCAGAGCAGCCACACTAACCGATCTACACGAGTCGCTCTGCCGCACGCTAGTCGAATCCTCAGCAGGGGGTCTCGACGTTGTCAGTAGTGTGGATGTGCAGATTCACGACACGATCAGCGAAGCTCGCTCGATGCAATGGGAGTTCGACCTGAAGTCGATGTGGTTGACTAAGAGTCGATGGTCGATGATGCAGCGACAATACATCGACCCGGTCGAACTGAATCTCTGGATCGACCGCATCACTTCCAAGATCGGGTTGAAAGATCGAGGCATCGCACACATGCGAACAAAGACAGTGGCTGCTCGAGGCGGTGCTGCGACTGGCCACACGAACAAGGAGACACGTCGATGGGGCTCGTGCATGCTTGGGTTGAGTTACAAGGCAGTTCCCCAGCCGACCTTGGTCATGTACTCACGGACTTCTTATTTGGGCTATCTGGCGGCCCTCGATCTGTCTGTTGCGTGGATGTGCGGCCGGTACCTGGCTCAGGAACTTGGATGCAATGTATCGGACTTCAAGTTCGTGTGGATGAACGAGGCTCTTCAGTACCACAACTTCAAGTCACTCGCGTTTCTATTGAACCACCGAGACGAAGAGGAGAGACACAAATATCGGAAGTTGATGCTGAGCAGGAAGCTTGGTCCGAATGGTGCCGCGTACATAGCGAAACGTCCCGGTCTCCGCTTAAGTCGACGTTGGATGGAGCGAATGTTGACCCTCGACACAGAGGGTAAAACCTACGGCGACATGACTTACAACACCTATCGCCGCATCCGTCGTCGATACCACACCGAAGTGCTTGGGTACGAACGAGCGCAAGAGGCTGAAGGCTGGAGTTACTACAAGCAAGATACAGCGAAGGGCAAGAAAGGAGAAGAAAAGGAGTTCTTCAAGGCATACTTACCACTGCCCTCAGTGAGCATCCACGATCTTGACTTCAGTGCGATCGGCATGCCGCTAGGTAACCGTTACGGTTCTGAGTTCGTTGGAGGAGGTGATGACGACGATGACGAGGAAAGCGAGTGAGGGACTCGATGATACTTGGGTGCCAGCTAAACCCAAAGACCTCAGCAATCAAGAGATGTTGGTGATTCGCAACACTCGCAGCATCTTCGAACGACGAGGGCGAATGCTTCGCTGCCATTGCGGCGGGCTCATGGTAAGTTTGCTGCCGGGGGAGGAAGTGCCTGAGTTTCACAGTCAGATCGTTCGTGAGGAAGGTGTGACCGGAGTATGTCTGGAGGGATTGAAGCGTGAAGCTGATCGTAAACAACGACTTTCAGAGAGTGGAACGTCAGCTGGGAACCCTGATCATCCGGGAGGGTGAGTGGGTTGGCACGAAGACGTGGCAAGCACTGGACGTTAGCGACCGAGAGGAGATGATTCCTCTTGAGTTGTTGAACGTAACCACCGAGGTCCCGATCCCCGAGAGCGTGGCGTTGACTCAGGCGCTAATCAAACCCAACCTGCCTTGGGCTGAGGATCATTTCCTTGAGCGAGTGTCGGGAGTTCCTCACAATCCTCCGCCGTCGCATGTAAACTGGCCACACGCTCGCAAGGGCAACGAAAAGCACAGAGTTGATGGGAAGTTCTCCCACACTTATCCCGAACGTTTCTGGCCGAAATGGGCAAATGGAGGTAGGCACGAACGCTACGGAGGTGACAGCCCTAATATTGGTCTTCGCTATTACCTCGGAGATTTGGGTGATCTCGTTGGGTTGCTGCGCAAAGATCTTCACACGCGCCAAGCATTTCTACCTGTCTTCTTTCCTGAGGATACAGGCGCAACTCACGGCCAGAGAATACCTTGTACGCTAGGCTATCACTTCATGGTTCGACAGGGTAAGATGCACATTGTTTACTACATCCGCAGCTGCGACTTCCTTCGCCACTTCAAGGATGATGTCTATATGGCGATGAGATTAGCGCAATGGGTGAGAGATCAGATCGAAATCGAAAAGCTAGAGATTGCCATGGGAGACTTGACTATGCATGTCGCCAGCATGCACGTCTTCCGGGGCGATCTCCGACTAATGAGAAAGAGGTATCTGTGAGAATCACGCGAGATCAAATGCTGATGGAGCATGCTGAGGTCGCAGCGAAGCGTGCTACCTGCTCAAGGCAGTCAGTGGGTGTGGTGATCGCTCGTGAGGGTCGGGTGCTGGTCACTGGATACAACGGTGCGCCAGCAGGAATGCCTCACTGCGAGCACAAGTGTGATTGCCACCAAATACATAGAACTGGAGTTAAACTACAACCGGGATCACATGACCCTGATTGTGGCGCGATAAAGCCTTGCGAAGTTTCAGTTCACGCTGAGGCCAACGCACTCGCGTACGCAGCTAGGTATGGCATTCGCATCGAGAGCGCTGAGCTCTTCACGACGTTCTCGCCCTGTCTCGCCTGTGGGCAGTTGATGATCAACTCAGGTCTTAGTCGGGTAGTCTATGGTCAGAAGCATCGTGACACGAGAGGACTCGAACTGTTGCAAAAGGGACTAGTTCGAGTGGATTGCTTCGGGAAGTAAGTTGTGATACGATCATGGTGATGATCAGGAATCCCGACTGCACTGACTGCCGCCACCATGAAGGTGTCGAGAAGGTGTGTGAGCTCGGTCGAGGCGACAAGCATGCCAAGATCATGGTGGTGACCAGCCGACCAAACAGCAAAGCCTTTGCTCAGGTATTGCACGGTCATCTCTCCGACGCGGGCATCGACCCAGCAATCTGCTACTTCGCCTCCGCCATCAAGTGCCGCAACTTCGACATGAACATAGGTCGCAAGGATCTCAAGGCATGTGCTCCCTATCTCGAGCTAGAGATTAAGGCAGTTGACCCCGACTGGATCCTGACCATGGGTAATGAGGCTCTTCAGGCAGTGACTGGGCATTCCGGAATCATGCAATACCGAGGCAAGATTCTCGAAGCACATGGTCGCAAAGTCATACCAACGATCAGCTCTGCCGCAATCTCTCGCAATCCAGGGCAAACTGCTTCGTACATGGCTAACCTCCGATTCTTTGCTGCCCAAGTCTATGACAAGGCTGCTAAGGTTAAGCCCCCCACCATCCACTTCATCAACACATCGTACCACTTCAAGGTGCTGAAGCGAGCGATCAAACGTGCTGACGTTATCTCCTTCGACATCGAGACAACACGCGCACCAACTGAGTTCCACCCTACTGCTCGCGTTGTCTCACTCTCTGGTACATTGGTAATCGACGGCAAGACTTTAGTGTGGGCATTGCCTCTGTTTCATCCGCAGTCACCCTTTCGCAAGTCATGGCAAAAAGCGCTGCGTCAGCTAGTTCCGCTGATGGCTAAAGTGCCAAAGCGAATAGCTCACAACGGCAAGTTCGACTGCCGCTGGCTGCGTCGCTTTGGTCAGTGCGACATCGACATCACTTTCGACACCATGCTCGCAGCTCACCTCCTCGACGAAAATCGTGAGAAGGGTTTGAAGCCGCAGGGTACATCTCGACTTGGCGTAGCTCCATGGGGAATCGACACTAAAGACTTGCTGACCACACCGATCAACGAAGTCCTTGAGTACAATGCCCTCGACACATATTACGCCTACCACATCTATCTGCAAATCCGGCAGGAGCTTCAGGATCAGCCGAGGTTGATGCGGATATTTAAGTTCATCACAATGCCTGCTGCGAACTTGCTCATCGCCGTGGAGCAAAAGGGAGCATGGGTTGATCGCTCGAAGTTGGTCACCAACGGCAAGATTGCTAGAGAAATGCGTGACGAGATTGAGCGTCAGCTTATGGAGTTCGTGTCAGCTTCTGAGTCACCCGGCTCGTCGCTCTTCGCTGAGTCAAACTCAGAGTGGCCAACTGACGCGAGGGGTCGACCTCGTGAGGTCAACTTCAACCCCAGCATCTGGGCACGATGGTTCTTGTTCGATCACCTTCGTCTACCTGCTCTTGCCTACGGTAAACTCAAGGAGAACGGTGAGCAAGATCCTAGCATGGCTGAGGATGTTCTACTTGAGTTAAGAGACCTGCACCCAGCGGTTGATCTCATGCTGAAGCGATCAATGTGGAATCAGCTAGTTAAGGCATTCTTCAACGCCTACGACGAGCTGCTTACTGAAGACGATCGCATTAGAACAACGTTCAAAATCGCAGGCACAGTGACTGGGAGGTTAAGCAGTGGAAAAGAAGACAGTGAGAAGTTCGCCTCTGGTAGACCAGAACGTGGAGTTAATCTCCAGCAAGTGCCTCGTGATCCATTGGTACGGGGGCTCTTCGGTGCCCCACCAGGCTTCACTTTTGTTGAAGCTGACTTTTCCCAGGTCGAACTTCGGATTGCTGCGTTTCTTTCTCGTGATAGAACCATGCTCTCACTTTACCAGCAAGGTGAGGATATTCACGCTGCAACAGCCAGCTGGGTGTTGGGTATACCTAGAAGTCAAGTTACCAAGGACGATCGCAAGAAGGCTAAGGCAGTTAACTTTGGGTTTGTTTACGGCATGGGCTGGCGCAAGTTCATTTACACTGCCTTCACTAAGTACGGTGTTCGATTCTCTGAGGAAGAGGCTCAAGCGATCCGGAGAGTATTCTTCGAGCAGTTCTCAGGACTCCTAGCTTGGCACGCTCGACAGCGACGTCTCGTCAACGACAACCGGCGAGTGCAGAATCCCATCGGACGAATCCGACACCTACCCGACATAGATTCACCCGAGATGTTTGTGCGAGGCGAAGCTGAGCGGCAAGCAATCAACTCACCCGTGCAATCGTTCGGATCAGATCTGTGCATGCTGAGCATGATCGAGATTGATCGGCAGTTCAAGTCAGCGGATATCGCCGCCCACACGATAGGGACAGTCCACGATGCGCTCATGTTCGAGGTCAGAGATGACCACGTGGGGCTAGCACTGCCCATCATCAAGGATACGATGGAGAACTTGCCGCTAGCGAAGAAGTTCGGTTGTTATCTCGATGTACCCATTGTCGCTGACATCTCAGCTGGCAAGCACTGGGGCCAGAGCAAAGAACTCACCAAAGAGGAGGTTTACGCATGGGTCGCATAGCTAATCAATGCGAAGGGTCTCTGTCGATGCCGACAGTCACCGACATAACTGTTCAACCTCAGACTTACAACGATCGCTTTAACTATCGTTGCGGTTCTTTGGGCCGAGCGCTTTGTCGGCTGTGTGGGAGAGAAATCGGAATCAATCCTCAAGGACGAGTATCAGCCCATTCACGTCCAGGGGAATAAGAAGATTGCTCTAAGAGGCAGGTTTTGATAGTATAGCTTTAATCGACTGAGGAGACTGACATGCCGCAAGATCCTAAAGATCCTCGATGGTGTGCTTGGGCTGGCACAGAAGTCAACACTCCAATAAAGTATGAGCAGAAACGTTGCGTTTGCGGGCGACTTTGTTGGCCGATCGACTCAAACAATACTCTTGTTTTTCCCCGCCACTTCAAGCTAGAGAAATCTAGCGCATGACTGGGCTTCTCTTGCCCGCTATCTATCGAGATGATGAGGGCAACCCCATCTCGACGCAGAGCATGATCAAAACGTTCCGACGCTGCCCAAAGCAAGCCCAGTACAAGTACGTAGATAGACTGAAGCCGAGGGTACTGGGCAAACCTCTTCGTGAGGGGGACTGGGGACATAAACTTTTTGAGACGCACTACAAAGGTGGCGACTGGCGAGAGACTCATGCTCAGCTAACTGCTAAGTTCGCTACCTACATGGACGAAGAACGAGAGATGGTCGGCGACCTGCCTCGCACCATGGCTCGCTTCATGCGGTCGTATCTTTGGCACTATGCCAACGACCCTTGGAAAGTGCTTGACACTGAGTTCATGCTTGAGGCAGAACTGCCCAACGGCCACATCTTCCGAGTCAAGATCGACCTCCTGGTTGAGGATCAGTTCGGTCTTTGGCTTGTAGATCACAAGTTCAACAAGAAACTGCCCGACCTGAGCCAGCGCATCAAGGATGTTCAGTCTGCGATGTATATGTGGGCAGCGATTCGCAACAAGCTCAAGGTCAACGGCTTCATCTGGAACTACATCAGACGCAAGCCTCCAACAATACCTCAACTAACCAAGGCCGGTCGGCTCAGTTATCGAGCCATCGACACTGACTACCCAACCCTGTTGACTGCGCTGAAGCAGTACGACATCAACCCCCAACTGCACAAAGACTGGTTGTTGAGGCTGAAGCGACAACGCTTCGTTCACGGGGCGCCTCAGCAATCTACGTTCTTCCGCAGAAACATCATCGAACGCAACCCTGAGATGCTTCGGCACTTCGCCAGAGAGGCACTCCACACCAGCAAGCGGATGCATGAATATCCGTTCGACATACCCGACATCGTTGAACGAGTGCCTGACACCAGTTGCTCGTTCAGCTGCAGTTACAACGAGATCTGCACCCTCGAGGCGTTCGGAGGTGACACTCGCAACCTTCGCAGGCAGCGCTACGAGGTGGTAGATCCGCTTTACTACTACGAAGACGACCCGAAAGTAGAGAGGTAATAATGCGGCTTTTTAACATTGTCACCAAGCCAACCTACAAGAGAGCAGTTCGAGTCGACACTCACGACTACGATGAGATGTGCGAGATTGTGGCTTGGTGCAACGGTGAAGCTATCGCCGAGGATGACCACGTGATCGCTTTTCAAACTGTTGATGGTAATAGAGCAACAGTTGGTGACGGCGACTGGATCATTCAAGGAGTAGTGGGGGAGTTCTACCCTTGCAACCCCGAAGTCTTCGGTCAGTCTTTTGAGTTTGTGGATGGGAGTAACTAATGCCTCGCATCAGTGGAGGATGGTCCAAGGTTCGCAACGCGATCAAGGATCGGGGCACAAAGCGACATGAGAAGCAGAAAGCTAAGGCTGATGCTTACGTTGCTACTAAGTTCGCTCTGATCCCCGGCTTTCGCCGCAAGCCGAAGCAGCACAAGGGTAAGCATCCGCAGACTGCCCTCGACTATTTCTACACAGCTAAGGCTGAGGCTCGACGAGCTCGCCGCAGACGTCGTCGCATCAACGAAGCCCTAAGTGGCGGCTGGGGTGAGAAAGCTCGACAACTAGCGATGGAGAAATCTACATGGTAGCAAAAGAGAGGAACTACCTGGCCGTAGCCAAGAAGCACATCACCACACCAAGTCGGCTGGCCTCTTGGCGAAGAGTTCTTGTCTACGGTCGCAACAAGAAGGGCAAGTCTACGTTCGCCAACTCTGCTGGTCGAGCTAAGACTCTTGAGCTTGACTGTGAGCATGGCACTGACACGATGCTGAAATCTGACCCCTACGTCTGGCATCTGACGAAGTGGGAAGAGATCAACGATGTTGTCGGGGCTATCCGCACGGGCGAACTCTCGCCTAAGTACCTTGGCCTTGGTCCCGAGGAAGAACCGTTCAGTTGGTTAGCGCCAGACACGCTGACTCGGTTCAACAACATGGCTCTTCGGTACACCATGAAATTGGCCGAAGAAACTAACCTTGACCGCAGACCAGGGTTGGTTGATCGACGCGACTACTTCAAATCTGGCGAGCTGATGAAGGAGATGTTGATGCAGTTTCATGGGCTGCCCATCAACATTTGCTACACTGCGCAAGAGCGGATGAAGGCCATCGGTGGATTCGACGACGATGAGGAAGCTGAAGAATCTGATTACATCATGGTACCAGACCTCCCCGACGCAGTTAGAGGAGCAGCTAACTCTTGGGTCGAGGTAATCGGCAGAATCTACGTAGTGCGAGTGGAGATCAAAGGTAAGCCTAAGCCTCAGCGACGGCTGCAGATCGGCATCAACGAGAAGTATGACACAGGCTACCGCTCTGACTTCGTGCTACCCGACATGATCAAGAATCCCACCCTACCCAAGCTTGTCAAGATGATGACAGAAGGTCCTCCGCCGCCGAGGACCAAACGGACTGGGAAGATTGCTCCCAGCGAGGAGACTTGATAAGATCTCGCAGTAAACCAACTAGGGAGAGTGATACATGGCAGTAAACCCCCGCAAGCTCGACTTCACAAACGTAAAGGAGGGAGGAGGGCAGTTCCGCAAGACTCGCCAAGTTGCCGGCGACTACAGAGGTCAGATCACTAAGGTCGCTGAAGTTGCTAAGAAGGGCGACAAGGACAAAAAGATGTGGCTCTTCACCATCAAGGTGGGCTCGGGCATCTACCCCTTGTATTGCGGCTTCGGTCCAGACGAGCTCTGGAAGCTCCGCAATCTGTTCGTTGCCGCCGGCAAGAACGTACCTCGCAAGATGCTCAACACCGACCCCAACCTCATCGTTGGCAAGACCATCGGAGTGACCCTCGAGGACGATGAGTACGACAACAAGAAGCAGTCCAGCATCGCTGCCACTTTCCCGACCTCAGAGTTGAGTGGAGAGGACGACGACAGCGACGACGAGGACGACTCAGAGGAGGATGAAGACGACGAGGACGACGAGGAAGACGACGAGGAAGAGGAGCCCCCGTCGCCCCCGAAGAAGGACAAGAAAAAGAAGAAGAAGTCCAAGGTCTCCGACGACGAGCTCGAAGAGTTGGATATCGAGGACATCTAGGTAGGTATGGGCGGCTGCGGCGCGTCTCCGACTCCTCGGTCGAGCGCTGCGGCCGCCCTCCTCTCATGTACAATCAAAGGAGTTCATATGAAACATCGAATCATCGTAGGGCTTATTACCCTACTCCTCGCTTTTACCGGACTCATCGGCATTGGCGTTAAGCCAGCCTCAGCCCTTGGCAGTTGCTCTGTCGCTCCTGCTTGCTATGCTGAGGATATCTGGTATCTTGCGAACGGCAGCGGCGTCGACGGCGGACAGGTTAAGATGAAAGTCTGCTCGATGTCGACGCTGAACACAACTACTACGTTTTGGGTAGATCTCACCGACGGAGAGCGAGTCCAAGGCGGTATCAATCTGCTGTCGAACGGTGGTTTCGAGTTCTACTCGGCCAGCGTCGACTCAGCTGGTGTTTCGCACACATTGCACGGCGCCGACTCTGGCAAGTTCGCAACTGCGAGCCACTACTACTACGTTAAGATCACGCAAGAAGGCGGCGTCGGCGCGTCTGCGTGGGATGTGACGTTCTACGACGGTTCGACACTCGCAGTGCTATGGGACACGATCCAGTTCATGGATTCAAGTGCGAATGGTAGAGCACTACGCACCGGCAACTCCACGACTAACGGCTTCGGCACTGCGTGGTCGTCGGAGTCCGAACTCCAGTTCTACCGCACCGATCACACCTGGGCTTCGAACTGGAACACAGCAACAAATCCAGGGAGCTACACTGGCTTCTACTACGGCGATACAACTGCAAACGGTGCCGCAGCTTGGCATGTCGGCTATGCCTGGTTAAAGACGAGTTTAAACCACGTCCTCGGTTGCCTATAAGAGAGCAAGACCGGGGTGTGGGGACCCCGGTCACTCTCCTTGAGTCAGGAGCCTAACTATGACGAGTGATGACGTAGAAGCACAGCAATATGCCGTCGAGGCAGAGACACCCGCAAAGGTGTGCGGCGACACGCTGCACACGGCAAACGACGTTTACGAATGCACGTTGACGGCACCGCATTTCGGTGACCGCCATTACGACGCGCCGAAAGGGTTCTCATGGTGAGTCCGAGTGATGACGTAGAAGCGCGGACACAGAAAGCGTGGACGACTGACCTACCGGAGCCGAAGCACATCTTCGATCGCGGAGTGCGCGACGGCAATCCGGTACTCGTCTGTCGTGCGTGCGACAAGGTGTGGTGGCCCGATCAGATGGCGAAGCAACAAGGAGCCTGCCAGAGCAGTGAGCCTAAATGGCGTGGTGCTGACTGGAAGGGTGTCGTGATGCCGAGTGATGACGTAGGAGTAGACCCCCGCATCGAAGCGGCGGCCCGAGCACTTCTTGAATACGACGAGGCTGACGATCCGATGATGTTCGTCGAGACGCTGGAGTCATACAAGAAAGCGATGGCACTCGTCCTCGCCAAGTTGGATGCTGTCTCCCCACAACCCGAATCCTCCGATTGGCGTGAGATTTTCAACGTGCTCGACTCGGCCGATGATTTGCCCCAGCGAGCGACGGAGATCATGAAGGGCGGGGACCGCCGTACGGCTGCTCTTGCTGCGATCAGTCGTTATCTCGCCGATCGTATGAGCGTTCCGTGCGTCTCCCCACAAGCCAAATACGAACAGGCGGCAGTGTACGAACACGTCGGGCGCGTGCGATTGGCGTGGAACGATGAGTT
>Ga0137451_1000607_pt1 | contig 11070 bp, 11 predicted proteins | sample EasRivERMGT500_2_FD_102336 | JGI IMG/M metagenome (GOLD analysis project Ga0137451, IMG submission 102336) | Soil microbial communities from meander-bound floodplain in the East River, Colorado, USA - East River MetaG ERMGT500_2 | ecosystem: Environmental > Terrestrial > Soil > Floodplain ... | reverse complement strand
GGGAGAAGCCCGTGCGGCTGATCTCGGCGATCAACCGGATCTACAAGTACTGCGGGCTGAACGATCTGGAGCAGATCGAGGACGCCCCCGAGTACGACCCCGAGGTCGTGCTCAACGCCGAGCTCGTCAACCGGTACCTCACGGGAAAGATCAAAGAGCCCGCCTGAGGCGGGCGGAGCATCCATGGCCAGAAACGCCGTCGTTTCGGAAGAGTTCGCAAGCAAGTTCGCCACCGAAAAGGACACGCCGTATACCCGCTGGGTACGCAGCGAGGGTTTGGATATCATCAGCGCGCACTACGTCGAGAACCTGAATATGGTGGGGCTGAAGCCCTGGGCAAGGCGCGGCGGGTCCGGCGTCTACGTGAACCACGATGCCTCGCGGACCTCGAACGACTGCTACGTTTGCGAGATTCCCGCGGGAGGGAAGCTTGCGCCGCAGCGGCAACTGTTCGAGGAGATGATCTACGTGTTGCGCGGGCGTGGGTCAACGACGGTTTGGGACGATTCGGATCGGCGCATTACGTTTGAGTGGAAAGCAGGATCCCTCTTTGCGATTCCGCTCAACACCTGGCACCAGCACTTCAACGGGTCGGGCAGAGAGCCGGCGCGCTACATCGCGGTGACCAACGGGCCCGCAGTCATCAACCTCTACGAAGACATCGATTTTGTGTTCAACACTAAGTACGATTTCAAGAACCGGTTTTCCGGCGAACCGGACTACTTCAGCAACAAAGGTGAGCAGAAAGGCCTGCTGCTCGAAACGAACTTCGTAGCCGACGCCGTCAACCTGCCCCTCATCTCGGCCAAGGAGCGTGGCGCGGGCGGCGGGCATATCCGGTTCAACATGGCGCGGGGATCGATGAACAGCCACATTTCCCAGTTTCCCGTCGGCACGTACAAGAAAGGGCACGCACACGGCCCGGGCGCGCACGTGATCATGCTCTCGGGGGAGGGTTACACTCTCATGTGGCCCGAAGGCGACGAACCGCGCCGTTACGAGTGGCACGTCGGGACGATGATCGTGCCGCCAAACATGTGGTTCCACCAGCACTTCAACACGGGCACGACGACGGCGCGGTACCTCGCCTTCAAGCACGAAGCCGTTTCGATACGCAACCAGCAGGGAGTGCCGAAGGCCTGGATCAGCCGGCGGCTCGGCGGCGATCAGATCGATTACGCGGACGAGAAACCGGCGATTCGCCAGTTGTTCGCGGAGGCGCTTGCCAAGAACGATTTGAATCCGCGCATGGACGAGGCCTACAGGGCGGAACTTGCCGAATTGCAATCCAAGGCCGCTTAATCGCCTGAATGTTCAAACAGCCCGCCGGCGGGCTCTCTGCGCGGGAGGGTATGGCGTGCACAGGAGTTTTGCGGCACAATCTGTTGCAGTCGCTTGTTTGGCCGGGGGAATTCGGATCCGGCATCGCGATGGGTAGAGTAGCTTCGAAAGAATCGGAGACATGGCATGGCGGGCGAAATTCCGCTGATTTTGACCCTCGATAATCACGGCGTGCCTCACCGCTGGGTGACGTGGCAGCAGGCGTGCTTCTACTACGCAAAAAATCTCGTCGCCTGGACGCTGGGCGAGCGCGAGTTCGTTTTTCACGGCGGCATCTCCCGAGCGACCGGCATGCGCTCCAGCATCACCGCGCGTTCGATCATCGCGATCAAGGGCAAGGCGATGGCGATGAAGGGTTTCAATCAAGTGCCTCCGCTCAACAACCGCGAGTTGTTTCGTCGTGACCGTCACATCTGCGCGTATTGCGGCGGGGAATTCGGCTTCCTGCGGCTGACGCGAGACCATATTCGTCCCGTATCGCGCGGCGGCACCGACACATGGATGAACGTCGTCACGGCGTGCAGGTCGTGCAACGGCGTCAAGCGCAACCGTGTGCCGGAAGAGTCGGGACTTCAGCTGATTTACGCTCCATACGTGCCGAACAAGGCGGAGTACCTGATCCTCACCAACCGCAAGATCCTCGCGGACCAGATGGAATTCCTGGTCCAGCACGTGTCCTCCCACAGTCGCGTATTCACGCTGAACGGCGCGGCGGCCTAGCCGGCTCCGCGGCGCATCTATCGCCCTCGCGCCGTGCAGGATTTCTGGCGCAATTCGGGCTTTCATCTCCTTGAGCGCGACGGCGATGGGCGGCTTTCGGTTACCGACGATTTCCTGCGCGCCTACCTGATGCGCCCGGAGATCCGGCCGGTCGAGGATTCCGGGGCGAACGAGATCGCGCTGCACGAAGCGCTTTTGGAGGATCCGCGCCAGGACATGAACGCGCAGGCTCTGGAGCTCATCGAGGACGCCGATTCCCGCGACAATTACCGGGTGCTGCTCGCGTTTTTCGAAAGACTCAAGCGCGCTGCCTGTCTGGAGTCCTGCTACCTGCAGATCTTCTCCGGCGCGGTCAGCGTCCCGCCGCTTTTCATCGACCAGCTCGCGCAGATCATCGTACGCAACGTTCTCGACGGCTGCGAGGATCCGCTCGAACCGCGCGCGGCGGAACTCTTCTTCCGGGAACAAAAGGTGAACACCGAGGACGGCGTGGTGATGCTTGCCGATCTCGAAACCGTCGAGGCGCACGCCTCGGGCGGCAGCCTGGGCAACCTCGGTCGGCTCATCGTCGAGGCGCAGGCGCCGCTTGCGAGCGTTAACCTCGAGGTGCTCGATACTGAAAACGCTTCCGAATACTGGCAGCGCGATCAGCGTCACGATTTAGTGATCAGCATGAATTTCGGCCGAGCCGCCAACAAGGCGTTCTGCCGCGTAATCGAGAAATGGATACGGCACTTTCACGGAGTCACTGTGAGCGTTCAGCCGCTCCGCGCGATCGAGGACCGCAGTTGGGCCTGGCACATCGGCCTGGACGCGGAGTCCACTGTGCTGTTGAATGACTTGTGGCGCGGCGAAGAGATCGAGCAAGGAAGATTTCGGCGGCTGCTCGCGCTGTTTCGCCTCGATTTCGAAGAGCCCGCCGCGATGCGTGCGGATATCGCCGGCAAGCCGGTCTATCTGGCTTTGTCGACGGACGAAAACGGCGTGGTCCGCATGAAGCCGCAGAACCTTCTCCTCAACCTGCCGCTCGCTCCGCGCGCTTGAAGCGGCACGCCGCACCGACCTACTGGAATCGAGCCAAACGCGCTCTTGCGCGCCGCGATAAGGTGCTGGCGGGGATCATCCGCAGTCATCCCCGCATCGCGCTCGAGCCCCGGGGCGAGCCGTTCTTCACGCTGGCGCGCTCGATCGTCGGCCAGCAGATATCGGTGAAAGCGGCCGCGAGCATCTGGACGCGACTTGTCGCGCTCGCGCCGCGAGTGCTGCCGCAGCAGGTTCTCGAGGCGGGGAATACCGGGCTGGTGTCCTGCGGGCTCTCTCGCCGAAAAGCCGAGTATGTCGCCGACCTTGCGCGCCACTTTGTCGACAGGAGTCTGCTCGTCGCCGAATGGTCCGGGATGGAGGACGAGGCGGTGATCGCGGAATTGGTGCAGGTACGCGGTATCGGTCGCTGGACCGCCGAGATGTTTCTGATTTTCGGCATGCTGCGTCCGGATGTATTGCCGCTCGACGATTTGGGGTTGCAGCGTGCGATCCGCCTCAACTATTTCAAAGGTCGGCCCGTCACGCCACGCTCGATGCAGCGGGTCGCCGCCGCCTGGGCGCCCTGGCGTTCGGTCGCAACCTGGTATCTTTGGCGCAGCCTCGACCCCATCCCAGTCGAGTATTGAATCCGGGCTGCGCCCTTGGAGCAAGGCCGCTTCCTCGATTGGGGTACAATAATGGCCTGTTTTTCCGGGCTTTTCTTCCTATGAAAACAGTGTTTCTGGATTTCGAGCAGCCGATCGCCGAGCTCGAGGCGAAAATCGAGGAACTGCGCTTTGCGCAGGACGACTCTGCGACCGACATCTCCGACGAGATTCATCGCCTGCAGAAAAAGAGCGCGGCGCTCACCAAGGAGATCTACGCGAAGCTCACGCCATGGCAGGTGGCGCAAGTGGCGCGTCATTCGCAGCGGCCTTACACGCTCGATTACGTCGCGGCGTTGTTTACTGATTTCGAGGAGTTGCACGGCGACCGGGCGTTTGCCGACGACCTGTCGATCGTCGGCGGTCTTGCCCGTTTCAATGGTCAGTCGGTGATGGTGATCGGGCACCAAAAAGGACGCGACACGAAGGAGAAGATCCTACGAAATTTCGGCATGCCGCGCCCGGAAGGCTATCGCAAGGCGATGCGACTCATGCGGCTCGCCGAGAAATTCGGCATTCCGGTCCTGAGCATGGTCGACACTCCCGGGGCATATCCGGGGATCGGCGCGGAAGAGCGCGGACAGGCCGAAGCGATCGGCCGCAACCTGTATGTCATGGCGGAACTGAAGGTGCCGATCGTATGCACCATCATCGGCGAAGGCGGCTCGGGCGGGGCACTCGCCATCGCCGTAGGCGACGTCGTCATGATGCTTCAATATGCGACTTATTCGGTGATCTCTCCCGAGGGCTGCGCTTCGATCCTGTGGAAGAGCGCAGACAGGGCGCCTGAAGCCGCGGAAACGCTCGGCATCACCGCGAATCGTCTGAAGACTCTCGGATTGATTGACCGGATCATCGGCGAACCGCTGGGCGGCGCGCATCGCGACCCGGCGGCCATGGCCCAGACCCTGAAAAGAGCTCTCACCGACGCGTTGCGCGGTTTCGCCGACAAACGGCCCCAGGAACTCGTCGAGGAGCGTTTCGAGCGCCTGATGGGCTATGGGAAGTTCAGGGAACTCGAGCCCGGGTGAGCTGCCCGGCAGGGTGGCGGCGGAGATTGCGCCGGCAATTTTTCCGGCGGCGCACCTTGCGCTGGGCCTGTCGGGGGGCATCGATTCGGTAGTGCTGCTCTCGGTCTTGCTTGAGCTGGCGCCCAGGCTTCAGTTTTCGCTTCGCGCCGTGCACGTCAATCACGGCATCAGCCCCAACGCCGGACGCTGGGCAGAGTTTTGCGCAGAATTGTGCGGTAGGTCGAATATTCCGCTCCAGCAAGAATCCGTGGACATCACCCCTTTTCGCGATCTCGGACTCGAAGGCGCCGCGCGGCGGGCCCGCTACGAAGCGTTCGCCCGCGTTGACGCCGATTTCATCGTGCTTGCGCAGCATCGCGATGACCAGGCCGAGACGCTGCTCCTGCGGTTGCTGCGCGGGGCGGGACCGCGAGGCCTTGCCGCCATGTCTCCCTTGAGGTCGTTTGCCGGGGCGCGCGCACGGCTGCTGCGGCCGCTACTCGGGACCTCCCGTGTGGAGATCGAGACCTGCGCACGTTTGCGCGGCCTCAAGTGGATCGAGGATGAGAGCAACACTGATACGCTTCGTCGGCGCAACTTCCTACGGCACGAAGTTTTTCCGCTGCTTGAGCGACAGTTTCCCGCGGCGAGCGTGACCATCGCGCGAGCCGCGGCACACCTCGCCGAAGCGCGGGAACTGCTCGACCAGATGGCGCGAACCGACCTGGAGGGCGGCGGCGGCACCGCCCTCGATATCGCGGTCTTGCGTCGGCTGGGGGAGGCTCGCGCGAAGAACCTTCTGCGCTATTGGTGCGAAGCACGAGGCATTCAGCCGCTCTCAGCCGCGCGGACTACCGAGCTGCTGCGCCAGCTGAGAGAGTCCGGATCCGATTCCCGAGTCAGCCTTGCGGGGCGGGGTTGGGAGCTTCTGCGTTACCGGGATAAGCTTCACTTGCAGCCCGCCGCAAAGGCAGTTGGGCGAGATTTCAGAGAAACCTGGGATGGCGGCAACGCCCTGCCGCTCCTCGCGCTCGGTGGGGTGCTGAAATTCAAACCGGAAGAGGGACGGGGCCTGAGTCTCGCGAAGCTGCGTGCGGACCCGGTCACGGTGCGGGTGCGCCGAGGTGGAGAGCGTCTGCGGTTGGATCATCGTAGGCCGCGGCGCACGCTGAAGAATCTGTTCCAGGAACGGAGCGTTCCGCCTTGGTATCGCGACCGCCTGCCCCTCATTTTCTGCGGCGAAGAGCTGGTTTCGGCGCCCGGCATCGGCGATGCATGCGAATTTCGCGCAACGCCCGGTGAGGCGGGCCTTATCGTGACTTGGGAACCGTTCGGTGATGTCTGAGACACCACCAACCGTTCGACGAGCGCGACACCTCGGCAAATGGCTGATAAAATTGAAAGTTAGCTTGCGTCGCTTCCCGAATCCCAGTGGAGATTTTGAATGGCCGTTGAGAGGACCCTGTCCATCGTCAAACCCGACGCGGTGTCGAAAAACGTCATCGGACAGATCTATTCAAGGTTCGAAAAGGCCGGTCTGAAGATCGTCGCGGCGCGCATGTTGTCTCTCTCGCAATCGCAAGCCGAGGGCTTCTACGCGGTGCATCGAGGACGTCCTTTTTTCCCGGATCTTGTCAGGTTCATGGTGTCCGGTCCGATCGTCGTTCAGGTGCTGGAGGGCGAAGACGCGATCGCCAAGAACCGCGAGCTGATGGGTGCGACCGACCCGAAAAAGGCGGCAAAGGGCACGATCCGCGCCGATTTTGCCGAGAGCATCGATGCCAACGCCGTACATGGCTCCGACGGGCCCGAAACGGCACGCACGGAGATCGGGTACTTTTTTTCCGCCTCCGAGATATTTTCCCGCTAGATGAGCGTCAACCTTCTCGATCTGGACGGAGGGCAACTCACCGGTTTCGTCGTTGGTCTGGGCGAAAAGCCGTTCCGCGCGCGCCAACTCAAGCGCTGGATGCACCGCTTCGGCGAGTCGGATTTCGCGCGCATGAGCGACCTCGCAAAATCGCTGCGTGAAAAGCTTGTGGGGACGGCAAGCGTGTTGCCGCCGCGCATCGTGGGCGACAGCGTGGCCGGAGACGGCACGCGCAAATGGCTGCTCGACGTGGGCAAAGGCAACGCGGTGGAGGCGGTGTTCATTCCAGAAACCAATCGCGGTACCCTATGCATCTCCACCCAAGCGGGCTGCACGCTGGCCTGCGAGTTCTGCTCGACGGGCAGGCAGGGGTTCAACCGCAACCTGTCGGTGGCCGAGATCATCGGCCAGCTCTGGCTTGCCAACCGCGAGCTGGGCGCGATCCCGGGAGGCGAGCGGGTCATCAGCAACGTGGTGCTGATGGGGATGGGCGAACCGCTGCTCAACTTCGATAACACCGTGTCTGCCCTCAAGCTGATCGTCGACCAGGACGCGTACGGGCTTTCACGACGGCGCGTGACGCTGTCCACGTCCGGCATCGTGCCGATGATCGACCGCCTTCGCGAGGAGTGCCCGGTGGCGCTTGCGGTGTCCTTGCATGCGCCGAACGACGCGCTGCGCGACAGACTCATGCCTATCAACCGCAAGTACCCGCTCGCCGAGTTGCTCGCCGCCTGTTGCCGGTATCTCGAGCGCGCCCCGCGCGATTTCATCACTTTCGAATATGTCATGCTCGAGGGCGTGAACGACGGGGAGGAGCACGCGCGCCAGCTCGTAGATCTGGTTTCGCGGATACCGTGCAAGATCAACCTGATTCCATTCAATCCGTTTCCGAATTCCGGTTTCGTGCGCTCGCCGCGCCGCGTCATCGATCGGTTCAGCGAGATACTCAACGCAGCCGGAATCGTCACGACTACGCGCAAGACGCGCGGGGACGAAATCGATGCCGCTTGCGGACAACTGGCGGGAAAGATCCAAGACCGAACTCGAAGGTCGTCAAACCTGGAGGGGATGACGCCTTGAAGCAGCCGTTACGCGCCTTGGGTCCGCTTGTCTGCCTGGCAGCGCTTTTCGGCTGTGTCGGCGGGCCGCTCTCCGGCGCCATACCCGGGGAAACCGATTCCGGGCCGGTCATCAGCGAGAAGGCCAGTGCGCGGGAGCGTGCGCGCATCCATACCGAGCTGGCGGGAGCCTATTACCAAAGGGGAAATTTGGGCGTTGCTCTCTCCGAAGCGCGCATCGCCGTAGCTGCAGACTCGGGTTACGCACCTGCCTACAGCATGCTTGCTCTCGTCTACGGCGACTTGCGGGAAAATGACCTGGCCGAAGAGGCGTTTGAACGCTCCCTCAGACTGAATCCCAACGATCCGGACGCCAATCATAATTTCGCTTGGTTTCTTTGCGAGAATAAGCGCGAGGAAGAGTCGATCCGCTACTTCCTGATGGCGATTCGCCACCCGCTTTACGCCACGCCGCAAAAATCCTATGCAATGGCCGCGGTCTGTGCCCAGCGCAAGAACAACGAACGCGACGCTCATGAGTATCTCGAACGCGCGCTGCGGCTGGACCCGAATTACTACCCGGCCCTGATCATTCTTGCGCAGATCAAGTACCGACGGGGAGAGCTTGAGTCCGCGCGCGGGCTTGTCGGCCGCTACAACAAGCTCGCCGAGCCGACTGCGGAATCGTTGTGGCTCGCGCTGCGCATCGAACGCACGCTGGGCGATTCTTCCACTGTGACAAGTTACGCCAACCAGTTGCGCAGGCGCTTTCCCGGGTCGAAGGAATACCAGGAGCTGCAAAAAGGGCGATTCGAATGATCCAGGCGGCCGAACCCATGGCGGCGCCGGTCGAGATCGGACCGGGAAGGATGCTCGCGCAACTGCGCGGCGAGCACAAACTCTCGATCGCCGATGTCGCGCAACGCCTGAAGTACGGCGCGCGTCAGATCGAAGCGCTTGAAGCCGAGGAGTTCGACAAGTTGCCAGGAGGTACTTTCATCCGAGGGATGGTGCGCGGCTACGCAAGGCTGCTCGACACCGATCCGCAGCGCTTACTCGATGCGCTCGATCAGCGATATGTCCCCGGGGAGATCGATCTGGATCTGCGCAACAAAGGTATTCCCTTCGTGCGGAGCGGCAGACGGGGCACCCGGACCTACCTCGCTCTATCCATCCTGGTCTTCATCGTCGTGGCCGGATTACTCTACGAATGGCGTACGGGGACTTTTCCCTGGGTGCAGTTCGGACAGAATACGACGCCGAAAGAGCCATCCAAGCGCCTTCCCGTCGAATCACCCGCCGCGCTGCATGCCGAGGCTCCAGCGATGGTTTTGAGCGAGCCGGCACAAATCGCAGTTGTGCAGGCGCAGCAAGCGCCCCTTAGCGAAGGGCGAATTCAGCTCCAGTTCGGCAGCCAGTCCTGGGTCGAGATCAAGGAGCAGGACGGCAAGACGCTGATGTCTCAGCTCAACTCTCCCGGAACCCGGAGCGTGATCGTCGGGCGTCCGCCGTTGTCCCTGGTTATCGGTAATGCTGCCGACGTGCGGCTCGTATACAACGACAAGCCGGTCGATCTGAAGCCCTACATCCAGATCGAAGTCGCGCGGCTGACGTTGAAGTAGACGATTCACATGAACATCCCGAGGCACAGGACGCGCCAGGTCCGCGTCGGAAACGCGTTGATCGGCGGAGACGCGCCGATCCTGGTGCAGTCGATGACGAACACCGACACCGCCGACGCCGAGAGCACCGCGAGGCAGGTGCTGGCGCTAGCCCGCGCAGGCTCCGAGATCGTGCGGGTCACGGTCAATACCGCCACGGCGGCGGCGCAGGTACCTCGCGTCCGCGAACGGCTCGACGCGATGGGCTGCGAGGTGCCTCTGGTCGGCGATTTTCACTTCAACGGTCACAAACTGCTCGCCGAGCATCCCGATTGCGCTCAGGCGCTCGCCAAGTACCGCATCAATCCGGGCAACGTCGGACGGGGCGCCAGGCGCGACGAGCAATTCGCGGCCATGATCGAGACCGCATGCCGCTACGCAAAGCCCGTGCGCATCGGCGTCAACTGGGGAAGTCTCGATCAGGAGCTGCTCCTGCGGCTGATGAACGAAAACGCGCGGGCAGCCGAGCCGCTCGATTCCGACGCGGTGACTCGGGAAGCGCTGGTCGCCTCGGCGCTCGAATCCGCTGCGCGCGCGCAAGAACTGGGTCTTCCGGAGGACCGCATCGTGCTCTCGTGCAAGGTGAGCGGCGTGCAGGATCTGATCGCGGTGTACCGCGAGCTTGCCCGCCGTTGCGATTATCCGCTGCATCTCGGTCTGACCGAGGCGGGGCTGGGCACAAAAGGCATCGTGGCCTCCACCGCAGCGCTCGGGGTGCTGCTCCAGGAGGGAATCGGCGACACAATCCGCATTTCGCTCACGCCGGAGCCGGGCGGGGACCGGACGCGCGAGGTCGTGGTCGCTCAGGAAATACTCCAGACCATGGGCTTGCGCTCGTTTTCGCCTATGGTGATCGCCTGCCCGGGCTGCGGCCGCACGACCAGCACGTATTTTCAGGAGCTTGCCGACAAAATCCAGCGCTACCTGCGCGAGCAGATGCCGCAATGGCGGGAGCGCTATCCCGGGGTCGAGGACATGCACGTGGCGGTCATGGGTTGCGTCGTCAACGGTCCCGGAGAGAGCAAGCATGCCAACATCGGCATCAGCCTGCCCGGATCCGGGGAGCGCCCGGTCGCGCCGGTCTATGTGGACGGAGAGAAAACCGTCACGCTGAAGGGCGGGCGCATCGCCGAGGAATTTCAGCAACTGGTCGAGGAGTACGTTCGCACGACCTACGGACAAGGCGGCCGCCTGCGCCGCGACGTGCCGGAGAACAAGAGAAACATTCCGATCAAAGCCGCGGTGTAGCTGGCGCCGGGCGAAACCCATATGGCCGAACCTATCCGCGCGGTGCGCGGAATGAACGATATCCTGCCCGATGAGGCCGAGCGCTGGGAGACGCTCGAAGAGCTTCTGCGCGACTGGCTTCGCAGCTACGGGTACCGCAACGTGCGCTCGCCGGTCCTCGAGCACACTGCGCTGTTCCGCCGCGCGATCGGCGAGGCGACCGACATCGTCGAGAAGGAAATGTACAGCTTTACCGACGAGCTGAACGGCGAGGAACTCACCCTGCGTCCCGAAGCCACGGCTTCCATTGCACGCATGGCGGCCGAGCACAGCCTGCTCCATGACGGCGCGCAGCGGCTCTATTACATTGGGCCCATGTATCGTCACGAAAGGCCGCAGAAGGGCCGCTACCGGCAGTTTCACCAGGTCGGCGCCGAGGCGCTGGGCTTCCCCGGTCCGGACGTCGACGCCGAGTTGCTCCTCATGTGCGCG
>Ga0137451_1000606_pt1 | contig 11091 bp, 8 predicted proteins | sample EasRivERMGT500_2_FD_102336 | JGI IMG/M metagenome (GOLD analysis project Ga0137451, IMG submission 102336) | Soil microbial communities from meander-bound floodplain in the East River, Colorado, USA - East River MetaG ERMGT500_2 | ecosystem: Environmental > Terrestrial > Soil > Floodplain ... | reverse complement strand
TGCCCCGCCAGAACGATGCAGGGACGCGGCGCCGCGGAGTCCCGTACCTGCCGGATCACGTCGGGGCTGTGCGACAGGACGACTCGCTCACACGGGGACTCGGAGGTACTGAGGAGCCACCGCTCGAGGGCGGAGCCGGAGTCCCAGTGCGCGAGCCACCCCGGCTCGAAGCTCTCGCGGAGCAGCGTCTCGCCGCGCCCATCCCGCACCTCCACGTCCGCGTAGCGTGCCTCGCCCCACAGGCCGCCCAGCGCGACCGAGCCCCGCGGCCCTTCGAGATCTCCGGGATCGAGCGCGTCGATCGTCCACTCCGACGGCTCGGCCGCGCCCTCGTCCCAGAACCGGGCCCGGAGATGCGTGCCCCCCTCATCGACCCGCGCCTCGATCCGCGCGCGATACCACACGCCTTGTCGCGGCGTGAACCCCGAGACCGCACGCCCGCGCAGGACGCCGCGGGCCTTGAAGTCCGGCCTCCCCTCGTGGCGCTCGATCACCCTGCCCCCGAGGTCGATCGCGATCCGCGCGTGGTCGGTCGCGGACTGGAAGGCGAGCGTGATCTCCCGCGGTGCGGCCTCTGCCGCGCCTTCGTGACGAAGCCAGTGGGGCGACCTCCCCGGCGCGTGACGCGAGGTGACGAAGGGACGTCCCCGGTCCTCACCCGTGCTCCACGGTGGCGGATCGCCCGGCTCGAGCGAGCCGAACAGCTCCAGGCAGCGGTCGCCGACGACGATGCGGCGCGATGCATTGACCAAGACCGCCGTCTCCGGCTCGAGCGAGGCGCGGACCGTGCCGAGAGCACCCGCCTCCATCTCGCCGGGAACCATGAACCGGCCCCCGGCCGACGGAAGCGAGGCGAGGAAGCGAGCCGCATCGGATCGCAGCTCGGGATCCTCAAGCACCCACACGTCGTCGATGAAATCCCCCGCGATCAGCACGACGTCCGGAGCGAAGCGCGCCGCTGCGTCCCTCACAGCTCGCTCGCGGACACCTTCACCGCGGAAGGCGACGTCGGAGAACAGGAGGATCCGAAGCGCCCCGTCGCGCGAGCCCGCGCAAGGAAGCGTCGTCGCGACCGGCTCGACCCGCCGCGGCTCGATCCAGAATCCCCGGACCGCGACCGACAGGGCCGCGAGCGCCGCGACGGCGAGAGCGATGCGTCGCCTAGTCGTGGAGGAGCCCTTCCCGCTCGAGGAACTCGAGGAGCGTCGTCGCGGCGAGCGCGTGACCGCGCTCGTTCCAGTGTCCGTGATTCCCGCCCCCGCCGAAGCCGTAGAGCGTCTCGCCGCTCCGCGCGTAGGCCTCGCGGAAGGTCGGAGCCAGAGCAAGCATCGGGATCCCGTGCTCCTTCGCGAACGGAACCAGCAGGGCGTCGGGGCGGTCCCAGTCGAGCGCGCGCCCGAGCCGCGTCTCGATCTCATGCTGCGCCGCCGGGTCGATCTGCTCCGCTGTGGGAATCGTCATCACCGCGAACCGCGCGCCGGCCGCCTGGGCGTCGTCGCGGAACTTGAGGAGCACCGCCTGGGTCACGGCCCAGGCGTCGCTCCAGACCCGCGGTGCATCATCCACGAAGAGGTTGAGGTCATCGAGGGGAGGAAGGCCAGCCGGCTTGGACGCGGCCGATTCCTCCCGCTCCTTGATCGCCTTCGCCGCGCCCGCCCGACGGAGAAGGTACAGGCGCTCGGAAAGCAGGCTCGCGACGTAGGAGTGTCGCTTCACGGCCTGGAACGCGCGCTGGAGGCCGGTTCGACCTCGCTGATACGCATCCGGGAGGCTCGTGTCCAGCTCCAGCCGGCCGTCGGGCCCGATCACGTAGTAGTAGGTGACCGACTCCGTGTTGAGGGTCTTGGAGTTGTTCCGGATGTCGTTCCCGACGAAGACGGCCACGACGACGAGATCCGGCGAGAACGCTTTCCCGAAGTGGTCGAAGCGCAGGCACTCGTCGGTCGTGCCGAAGCCGGACTGGCCGAGGTTGAGGACCTCGACCCTCCGGGACGATGCCGCGATCGCGCGCTCGAGTCGGGCGGGGAAGGAGTCGGGAAGCGCGACCTGAAGCGCGTCCACGAACGAATCGCCGAAGATCTCGATCCGGAAGGCGCCGGGGGGCTTTGCGAGCGTGCGCTCCACGTCCCGGAATCCGTGGGAGTTGAAGCGGCCCTCCGAGTGCCCTTCCTTGTCGTGAACGTACCGGGCCCCGGGGACGCGCCGCAGTCCCTTGCCGTCGACGAACTCGACCGTGGAGGGGGTGTTGATGCGCGCGAAGCGGAGTGCGACTTCGGCCAGAACGCACGTCACGAGTATCGATCCGAGCGCCAGCGCGACGTTCAGCGCGATGGCCTTGACGGGGATCTTCATGTCGCCCGTGCCTCCACTTCGAGCAAGACATCGGCGAGTCGCGCCGCGATCTGGCGCCGGGATGCGACGCCCGGAGGCGGGCCGGGCCCTTCCGGGTCGGTCGCCCGCTCCATCGCGGCGATGAGGGCCCGCACGACCTCCTCCCGATCTCCCGGCGCCACCACCGTTCCGAGCGGGCTCGATCGAACGAGATCGGCCGTGGCGCCCTCGCCCGTGAGGGCGAGAACGGGTCGGCCGAGGGCGAGGTACTCGTACGCCTTCGAGGGAACCTGAAGGTGAAACCCCGGACCCTGGATCAAGAGGAGCAGATCGGCGGATGCCATCATCGCGAGCACCTGATCGTGCGGCACGTATCCGGGGCATTCCAGCGATGATTCGAGGCCGAGCTGGCGCGCCGTGTCGAGGAGCACGGGATTCCGGTGGAAAGAGCTTTCGCCCGGGATGATGAAGCGCACCCTCCGTCCGCGGCCGCGAGCCGCGAGCGCCCGGGAGAGCGCTCCGAGGAAATCCAGCGGATCTCGCTGTCCGGCGTACAGCGCCCCGGCATGCACGATGGTGAACGCGTCATCCGTCCGTCGCCCCCGGGCCGCTGCTCGGGCCGTCTCGATCTCGGCTTCGTCGTAGCCGTTGGGGAGGACGACGACGCGGTGCGGCGGAGGGGACGCGGAGCCAAGGTCGTCGGCCAGTCGCGGCGTATTCGCGAGCACGCAATCCGCCGTGGCGAGGGCGCAACGCTCCAGACGCCGTCCGGCGAAGTGCCGCAGGCGCGGGATGCCCAAGGGCTTGCTCATCCAGGGATCCCTCAGGTCCATGACCCAAGGCACGTCGGCGACAACGGAGGCGATCAGCCCCGCGACGTGAAGCGAGTGCGGGGGCGATGACGTCATGAACACCCGAGGCGGATTCTCCCGGAAGCGTCTTCCCAGACGCCATCCGGTGGCGATGCTCCATCCGATCGCCGGATCCGGATACGAAGCGAAGTTCTCGAGGAAACGGCGCACCGCACCGCGAGCGACGGATCGGGGTGTCCTGCGCTGCGGAGCCGACTTGCGGTAGGCCCAGGCGGCCAGCGATGTGAACCATCGCTCGACGTCTGTCTCCGAGGGGATCCGTGCCGCGAGCGTCCTGTCCGTCAGGGTGCCTCCGAAGTCGCCCACGGTGACGATGCGTGGACGCCATCCATGCTCCGGAAGGTGCCGCGCGAAGGAGAGGAGACGCAGACTTCCCGCGCCGCCTTGGGGAGGGAAGTGGAACGCCACGATGGCCACGTCGCGAGATCCGCTCACGCGCCTTTCCCGAGCAAGCCCCGAAGCATCACTCCGGCGGTCGCGAGGACCATGCGGGCGTCCGACCAGGGCGTTCGACGCTCGACGTATTCGAGGTCGATGGCGAGCTTCGGCGCGAGAAGGCGCTCGACGTAGTAGTCGTCGGCGGCCACGCCTTCGGGAATCTCATGCTGCTGATCGGTGGTGTAGTAGAGCTGGCCCGGGCCGACGATGCCGGGGGTGAACGCGAGGATCTCGCGTTGCGGCTCCGTGTAGCGCGCGACGATGTCGGGGACCTCGGCCCGTGGCCCGACCAGCGTCACGTCGCCGAGCAGGAGGTTCGCGAACTGCGGGAGCTCGTCGATCTTCGTCCGGCGCAGGAAGGCTCCCACCCGCGTGATCCGCGGGTCCCGGCGCCCCGTGATGCCCGGCCCGACGCGATCGGCGTCCTTCACCATCGTCCGGAACTTCCACATCCGAAAAGTCCGGCCGCCCCGGCCGACGCGGCGCCCGCCGTAGAAGGGATTCCCGGGCGACTCGACGGCGACGATCAACGCAACGATCGCAAACAGCGGCGACAGAAGCGCCAGGCCGGAAACGGCGGCGACGAGGTCGATGAATCGACGCATGGTGGCCCGGCGAAAGCTACCGCAGACATCGAACGAGTGCGAACGGTTCGGCGGCTTGTCGGTTCACGAGGCTGCCCCAGTACCGTGCTCGCGCTCTCAGCGATTCGGGGCTCCGCGGGTGGGGCGACGGCCGCACTTCCTTCGTATAACAGGCGAACGCCTCGATCTTCCGTTCGAGCGTCGCCGCGATGTCCACGAAGAGTCCCGGTTGGAAGCCCGGGACGAGCTGCACCGAGCCCCATTCCGTCGACGAGGGCGTCTCGAACATCAAGACCTCTCTGACGCTGGGAGCCGCATAGGGACGCGTCGCGACCAGCACGGCCTCGGTCAGAATGCGGTGATCGCGATTGATGTCCCCCCCGAAGTGCGTGTAGACGATCTCGGGCTCGAAGCCCGCGACGACCTCGTCGATCTGGCTCACGATGTCGGTCAGCGACAGCGTATCGAGGCGCTGGTCCGGGAGGTCGCGCAAGACGATATCGCCGACGCCGAGAATCGCCGCGGCGGCGCGGGCTTGAGCCTGGACTTCCGAGTGACGCTGCGGGTCGTACCGGACGCTGACGCCCTCGCACATGACGGCGAGGCGGACGCGGTCGCCCTGGTCGACGTGGCGCGCCACCGTCCCACCGACGCCGAGAAGCTCGTCGTCGGGATGAGCTGAGATCACGACGACGTTCATCGTCCCCCCGGAGCAGCATCGCCGAGCCGACAACCCGGCGTCAAGAATGTTGCCGCCGCGTCGGCCCCCGTCAACTCCTCCGCCCCCTCGAGCTGAGCGGCGAGGATCTCGAGCCACCCGTCGCCGGTCGCGACGAGCGGCCGGTCGCCCTCGACGCGGATCACGCCGGGGAGTGACCGCGGGAAACCGCTCGCGGTCACGGCGGGCTGGGCTCGCCAGATCCAGACCCGCCGGCCTTCGAGTTCCGTGAACGCGCCGGGATACGGGTGCGTCAGCGCCCTCACCCAATCGTTGAGCTCCCGAGTGGACCGCTCCCAGGCGATGCGCCCGTCCTCCGGACGCCGCCGCGGCATGACGGTGGCTTGGGAAGGATCCTGTCTTCTCCGCGGAAGCTTGCCGTCACGAATCAGCGGAAGGACCTCGGCGAGCATCTCGACCTCCGTCGCCGCGACCTTGTCATAGAGAGTCGCACAGTCGTCTTCGTCCTCGATCGCGATCCGGCGCTGCGCGACGATGTCACCCTCGTCCGCCCCGGGCTCCAGCACGATCAGGGTGTTGCCCGTCTCGGACTCACCATGGATCAGTGCCCAGTTGATCGGCGCGCGTCCTCTGTACTTCGGAAGCAGCGAGGCATGGAATCCCAGACACGCCACGCGCGGGAGCTCGAGCATCTCGGCCTTGAGGAGCTGCGTCCATCCCACGACGAGCAAGAGATCCGGTTCGAGCGCCTGCGTCCACGTCACGCACCTCTCCTCGTTGACGTTCGCAACCTCGAGGACCGGGACGCCGCCGGCCGACGCGACGCCCGTGAGGTCCACCGCCCCGGAAACGCCCGACCGCGACGTCGCCGCAAGCGTCACGAGGCCGACGACGCGCTCGCCCGATCCGATGAGCCACCGCAGCGGGCGCTCGGCCTCCCGGTGGACGCCCACGAAGATGATTCTCGGGGCGGCCGTCACACGGTACCTCGCCCGGCCAGCTCGTCGTAGAGATCGCGGACTCGTTGCAATCCGGCCGCGAGCGAGCCGCGCCGCTCGACGATCTCCAGGCTCTTCCGTCGCATGTCGGGCCATCGCGTCCGGGTCTCGCGAGCGCGGGCGAGCGCCGAGGCCAAAGCGTCCGGATCGCCGGCCGCGAACAGGAAGCCGTTGACCCCGTCCTCGACCCATGCCCGGTTGGCTTGTATGTCGGTGACGACCGGAATGCACCCGGCCGCCATCGCCTCGAGCAGGCACGACGACGTCCCGTCCGACAGCGACGCCGAAGCGTACACCTGCGCTTGGCGGTAGGAGTCCGGCATCGCGTCGTGGGGCCGCTCGCCTTCGAAGCGGACCACGTCGCCCAGCCCGAGCTCGGCGGCGCGCAGCTCGAGCGCGGGACGCAAGTACCCCTCTCCGACGAGCGACAGGCGCAGCTCGCCTCCGCGAGAAACGAACCGCGAGGCTCCTTCCAGAAGCGTACGGTGGTCATAGACAGGCTCGAGCTTGCGCGTGCAGGTCGCACGCAGTGTCTCCGTCGTGTCGCCTTCGTCGCGGACCGTGCGGAAGCGCTGCGTCTCCACTCCTCTCGGGAACGTGACGATCTTCGAAGGCGCCGCACCCATCCGGACGAGCTGCTCGGTCATGTGGTCCGCGACCGAATGGATCCGATCGGCCCTCTCGATCGCCGCGCGCGTCAGCCGGTCTCGCAGCGGCCGGAGCCATCGGGACAGGTCCGGCGCACCGAAGACGTCGCTGCCCATCGCCGTCGCCAGCACCGGAGTCCCTTGGACCCGCGACGAGAGAAACCCGTAGCTCGTGAGGTAGAACGCATGGACGATGTCCGGGCGCAGCTTGCGAATGAGATCGCGTACCGCCGGTCTCGCCAGAAAGACGCTCACCTTGGAGCCGGTCTCGAGGGGGTGCGTCGCGATCCGCCCGTCGAAGGCCAGTGGGCCGAAGCCCGCGGCATGGACCTCATCTCCGCGCGCCACGAGGTACTCGACGAGGTGCCGGACCGGGACGAATCTCGACTCGCCCAGGATGCACACCTTCACGCGGGCCCCCACCTGCTCTCTCGCACGCGGGGATTATAGGGGCCGCGGATCAGTGATCGTCGGTGCGGCGGAGGTTGTTGACGTTGGGCGGAGGAGTCGCGTTCGGTGCGCCGGTATCGACCCGGAAACGGTAGAACCCGAGCGACCAGGGCCCCGGTCCGCGCCCCTCGTTGTCGGGGCTCGTCGACTCCCCGACGCGCACTTGAACGTAGTAGTCGCGCTGATTCTGAAGCGCGGCCGCCGGCACGTCGTAGAACTTGTTCGCCGACGCCACAGCACCGCTCGCGTGCATGGCTCCGAATCCCGCCGCCGTCGTGGAGTTGCCGGTACGAAACGCGTTGGAGCCATCGATCTCGACCCAGAACACGTCGGTCGCGGACGTTCGTGAGGACGTGAACAGCGACGTCGGATCCCACAACGGGATGATGACGTCGCATCCGCTGATCCCGGTCCCCCAGCAGATCCTCGGAGTCAGCTTGTTCGTGGTCGCGATCGTCTGGAACTCGTAGGGCCAGGGACCGGCGCCGAATTCATACGCGCCGATGTCGATCCGCGATCCGCCTCCGATGGGCGGAGGGAAATAGGGGGTCCCGGCGAACGTATCGCTGCTCCCCTTGTCGATGAGCGCCGAGCCGGTCGTGGGAATCTGGTCGGTGGCTCCGGAGCTGGCCGGAACGATCTCGGTCGCGTGCTTGCTCCAAGCCGACCCGCAGGAGCTTCGCGTCCCATCGACGGGAAGGATCGTGATGCCGATGTACGCGTTGAACTTGTTCTCGTGTCGCAGGCAATCGTCGCCGCTGGCGCTCTCGGTCGTCGCGAGGATTCCCATCGGGAATCTCTCGGCGACGCTGTTGTAGACGCGGAAGTCCGGGACCTGGCTTCCGCCCGTTCCGGTCCCCGAGTGGGCCCATGCCCCGTAGTTACCCGCGGTCACCGAGGCCTTCTCGAAGTAGACGCTCGCCTGATAGAGACTGGAGCGTTGCCCGAGCGTCGCATCGGTGCGGCGAGCGTTCCGCCACCCCCACACCGGCGAAGGGCTGCCCGACGAGGCTTCCTTGGCCGACCAATAGCGATCGACGGCGTAGCTCGAGTTGTACGAGTCACGGACCGCGCCGTCGTCGTCCGTCCACGCCCGGAAATTGCGCATGCGCACGAACTCGAACGTCACGTTTCGATTGAAGTGCGCCTGCTCGACGCCGCCCTTGATGTCGGAGACGTCCAGCATCCGGACCTTGCCGTCGAAGGCGTACTGGAGGGAGAAGACGTTGAACGTCGCGATCGTCCCGCCGTTCGACACCGTGATCCGATCCGCGAAGAAATCGGTGAGGCTGTACGCGTTGATGATCCCGTTCGACTCCGCAGAGCCCATGGCGTAGCGGCTCTGATTGTCGAACTTGAGGTCGTGCAGGTAGACGTGCTGCGCGCGGGTCATGACGAGTGCCGACGAATTGCCGGTGCGCAGCGTGAGATTTCCGATCTCGAAGTACTGAGAGGCGACGCTCGTCGTCGCCTTGATGCTCAGGGTCGCGATGTTGTCCTGGTAGTACGTCGAGGAGGAGTACGCCGTCTGCGACGTCGTGCCGGTCAAGATCGCCGTATCCCCGGCCGCTCCCAGGATCCTCGTCGGGGTCAGCTTCGTGGCGACGAGCGGCGCCGGCGTCTCGAAGTCGCCGACGTAGTCTCCGGAGTGGATCCAACACGTGCTGCCGGGAGTGAGGACGCTGAGACACTTCTGGACGGTGAGGAATGCCGCGCTTCGACTCGAGCCGGAGTTCGAATCGGATCCGGCGCCCGATCCGTGCGTGCACGTGCCTTGCGCGACGTGATAGTCGGCGGCTTGGACCGCGCCGGAAGCGATCGCCAACGCCATCAAGCTGGCGATCGAGCTCCCCATGCGTCGAACGGTCGGGCGCCTCACGTGATCACTCCCTGGGTGGCAACTGTCTCAACCCCGGCTCGAGGAAATCAGCAGAAATCGTGCCATTACCGCCCGTCCACCGCGAGAGTACCGGCCTGATTCCACCTCTGAGCCCGTGCGCCGCCATTTCGATATCGGGATATCGACGCGGCATTTGGTGATTCTACACACGCCACAGCGGCACGGCACCAGCCCATCCACTGTTCATCGACGCGGCTTCCTACCCGGCCGTCGTCCCCGGTAGTTACTTCCGAAGAATGCAATTCCTACATCGGATTCGAACCGCGACGCGCCAGAAGCTCACGATAGAGGCCAGCCGTACGAGCCACCATCGCGCCGCGACTGAAATGATCCTGCACGCGGCGGGCACCGGCCTCTCCGTGGGCCTCGGCGAGCTGCGGCCGTACGAGATAGCCGTCGACGGCAGCCGCAAGCCCGTCGATCAGGCCGAACGGAACGATGCGCCCGGTCTCGCCGTCGAGGACCAGCTCGGGATTGCCCCCCACGCCGTAGGCGACGACGGGGCGCGATGCGGCCATCGCTTCGAGGATCGCATTGCAGCACCCTTCCCGTCGCGACGTATTGACGAACACGTCGCACGCGGCGAGGTACCGCGGCACGTCGGTGCGTCGCCCTTCCCACCGCACGCGCCCGTCGAGGGCCAGCGCCTGGTGACGTTCCATCAGCGCAGCCCGAGACGGTCCGTCTCCCACGACGACGAAGAGCGCCTCGGGACGTTCGCGACCCAGGGCGGCGGCGAGCCCGAGGAAGTCCTCGTGGTTCTTCTCGGGCTGGAGGTTGCCGACGGTGAGAATCACCGGAGCGCCCACGGGGATCCCGAGGCTGGCCTTGGCCTCCGGCCTTCCGGGAAGGCTCGCCAGCGGAGCGAGCTCGATCCCGTTGGGTATGACGTGGAACAGCTCGTGCGGGAGCCCTTCCCGCTTCTGGAGGTGGTCGCGGATGGCCACCGCGTTCACGACGATCGCGCTCGTCTTCCTGGCGAGCAGTCGATCGATGACGACGTGGTACCACCGGAGCCAGGTCTCCACGCTTCGCGGCGACGCGATCACGACCGGCACACCCGCCGCGATGGCGGCGATGCGCGCGCGCCAGTTCGCCGGCCAGAGGAAGGCATGGACGATGTCCTTGCGGTGCCGCCGCAGGTGCCGTCGAAGATCGAAAATCGTCTCCAACCCGTGGACCGAGGTCCGCTTGAGGTGGCGCACCGGGACGCCCGAGGCACGCAGCATCGGCTCGAGCTCGCCGTCCGGGTAGAAGACCGCCACCTCGACGTCGAAACCCGCCGCTCCGAGCGCGGACGCCAGATGCACGACTTGACGCTCCGCGCCGCCGATGTCGAGCTGAGGGATGACGATCAGAACGGTCGGGCGATCCAGGCTCACCGCGGCCTCGCAACAGCGGCAACCCCGACTGCGGGGGGCCTCGCGCGCACCGCCGGGCGTGAGATCTCCGCCGCCCGGCGACAGGCGATGCCCGCGAAGATCCACAAGACGCCGCTGAAATCGAGGCGGAACATCAGGCTGATCGCGATCGTCGCCGCCATGGCGCCGACCATGCCCCCCAAGATGCCGCTGCCGAACGCGCGCATCGTCGGCTCGGGGTCGCACCTGGACGTCTTCCAAGCGGCCATGAGGACGGCCCCGAGCAGCGCGAGATAGACGAGCCCGCCGACGGGCGTGAATTCGACGGTCATCAGGACGAAGTCGTTGTGAGCGTTCTTGACCGGCCGCGACATGATCCCTTCGAGCCCGTACGTCGGGACGATGTACGGGTACAGCCCGAGGCCGAGCCCGAAGGGATAGTCCGGGATGGTCCGGAATCCGGCTTTCCAGATCTCGATACGCGACGCGGCGGTATCGGCCGCCTGAAGCTTTCCCTCGTCGTCCACGGTGTAGGCCACGTCGAAGCGAGCGAGCAGAGGAGCCGGCATCCACTGCTGATACGTCAGCGCGAGCAACAACACGGCGATCGCGATGAGGCGGTTCTTGGCGAAAGCGGTCAAGAAGAACGACGCCGCCAGCGCCAGGAAGCCCCCGCGCGATCGCGTGCCGAGCGTGGAGATCGCGCCGGCCACCCCGAGCCCGAGGAAGATCCACCGGCGCTTGTCGGCCTTCCACGCCATGAAGATCCCGAGCGAGAGCGCGGCGTACGTCGCGAGGAAGGCTCCGGTCGAATTCGCCTCCTCCAGGTGG
>Ga0137451_1000605_pt1 | contig 11091 bp, 10 predicted proteins | sample EasRivERMGT500_2_FD_102336 | JGI IMG/M metagenome (GOLD analysis project Ga0137451, IMG submission 102336) | Soil microbial communities from meander-bound floodplain in the East River, Colorado, USA - East River MetaG ERMGT500_2 | ecosystem: Environmental > Terrestrial > Soil > Floodplain ... | reverse complement strand
CTGCATAGAACAGTGTCTTGCCGTCGGGCAGGGCCGCGATCCGCTCGATGGCCGCACCGTGCGCGTGTTCGAGCCGCCGGACGATGCGACCGTCGGTCGCGGACGCAATGGCCAGCGTTCGCGCCGAGCCCAGTCGGAACGCCACTTCCTGTGTCCCGACGGCGGCCGCCGGGCCGGACGTCTCCTCGTCGGTCTGGACAAACGGGACCGGATTCTGTCCGGGCTTCGCGATGAGCAACCTGTTCCGGCCCCCGCGCCGAGCGGGAAACACCAGACGTCCGTCGAGCAGCGCCGCGGCCTCTCTGCCGGAGTTCCCCGCGCCGATCCCGCTGTACGTCATCAGTGTTTGAGGCCTGCTGCCATCGGCCTCCAGTAACGTGGCTTCGAGTGAACGGGACATCTGATCGACGTACAGTTCTCCGTTTGGGGCGACGTCGAGGCCGGCAACGGTGTCGGTCAGGGTCATCAGCTCACGTGCCGGTCCTCCGGCGCGTGGAATCTCGATGATGCGCAGGGCATCGCCGAGCCTGTCAACCGTCAGAATTGCTCGATCGCTCACCGCCAGCGGAAATGTCATTGAGGGATCGGCACGAGCCGTCGTCGAGATGCGCGTCACGGCGCCGCTTGTCAGGTTCAGCAGGTACCACGCCGGCAGCTGATCAGCATCACGTTGATCCGACGGCCGTCCGTAAAAGACCGCCTCCGTGCCGTCGGGGAAGGGCTGCACAATTCGCGCATAGAGCACCTCGCTTCCGACCAGCGCGCCGTACGGTTGGAGCCGCCGCGTGTCCGGCCAGTACCGGTTGATCTGGTACTGACGTTGCTCATTGATCTTCACGACGAGCAGGCTTCCGTCGGGCAGCGCCTGGGGACAGATGGCGTCTTCGAGCACCGTCCGCTCCTCGCCGCCAACCGCCGAGATACTCAGCACGCCGCGAGGGACACCATCGACGCGGCCGTAGTAGATTCGGGTTCCGTCGGCCGACCAACTGAGCGAGCTGATCGAGCCTCGCGTGCGATCGCTTGTCAACACGCTGAAGTCGCCCGACTCCGGTTGCATGACCGCGACCTGCGCCAGACCGTCCTCCATGACCTGAAACGCCACGAGTGTGCCGTTTGGCGACACGCGCGGATCGGTAGCGAAGTCCGAGGCGGCGACCTGCGTGCCCGTGTAGCTCACGCGCACGTCGCGGCCGGCGCCGGCGTACAGGATCCACACGCCGTCAACCGCCAGGACAGCGACGGACACTGCGACCCACGCGAATGGATGGATCTTCCGGCGGACGAGCGCGGGTGCTGGAACAGGAATCGCGCCCGCGGTCGTCGACTTCTGCTCGTCTGCGATCCATCGCAGCTCGCGGCCAAGATCGCTCGCGGTTTGCCAGCGCTCGTCGGGATCCTTCGCGAGGCACGTGCGCACGATGCGATCGAGCGCTGAGGGCGCGAGCGGCTGGATGGCGGCGATCGACGGGGGCGCTGACGACATGATGGACGTGATGAGGCTCGCCTGGCTCTTGCCCTGAAACGCTTTTTGTCCCGTCACCATCTCGAACAGCACCGCACCGAGCGCAAAGATGTCTGAACGTGCGTCGGCGTCGCTCCCCTCGAGCTGTTCCGGCGACATGTACTGCAGCGTGCCGAGAATCATGCCCTGCGCGGTTTGATCCGCGAGCTGCGTCGGGAGCAGCGTTTCGGTCGTCGCCGCGCCCGGCCGGAGCTTCGCCAGCCCGAAGTCGAGCAGCTTTGCGCCCGCCTTCGTCAGGATCACGTTGCCGGGTTTCAGGTCGCGATGGACGATGTTCTGGCGATGCGCACGATCCAGCGCACTCGACAGCTCGATCGCGCACCGCAGCGCCTGGTCGATCGGGAGCGGCCCGCGCGCGAGCCGCCCCGCGAGCGTCTCGCCGTCGACGAGCTCCATGACGAGAAAGTCCACGTCTCCGTCGTGACCGACGTCATGAAGCGTGCAGATGTTGGGATGGTTGAGCGCGGCCACGGCGCGCGCCTCACGGTCGAACCGCTGGCGGCGCTCGGGATCCTCCCGCGCGAAGGGCGGGAGCACTTTGATGGCGACGAGTCGATCGAGCCGCGTGTCGCGCGCGCGGTAGACCTCGCCCATGCCGCCGGCGCCGAGCTTGTCGAGGATCTGGTAGGGGCCGAGCGTTCTGCCGATCATGGAGTGGCGCGATTATATTTCGAGCAGCCGCACAGCGTCCGGGCCGTACTGCGCGAGCATATCCTTGATCTCAACGGCGGAGGTCGCGGAACTCCAGCGTCAATTGATTTGAAGTCGCGCCCAGCAATCGGTAGCTGAATGAATGTGTGCCGGGCGTCGAGATCGCCGGCGACAGGTCGACGGCACGCACGTCGACCTCGTTCACGGGAACGTTCATGTTGCCGTCCCACCTGGGCCGATCGATCGCGGGGTACTCTTTGCCGTCGATGACCCACATACCTCCGGTGCTCCTCAGCGCCCCTAGATCCCTGTTGCCGACGTTCTCGATCAACGCCGCGACCGGAATCCTGCCGGGCACGGTCAACTTGTCCGGCGGCAGTACCAGCACCCGAATCTGGTCGGTCGGCGCGCCCCACTGTGCCGTGAGTCGCAGGAGGGCCAGCTCCGGCAGCCTGTCATGATCGCTGTGCGCGCTGTTGGTAATCATCCAGTCGCTGGAGATCGACGTCGTCGTGCACAGCCGTAGAATGGCGTCGCGTGCTGGAGCGTACCGCACAGCCGCGAGCGCATACACGAGGCGGATTCGTGTGAAGGGTCAGCTCACTGCTCGAGCAGCCGGGCGCATAATACGGTCTATGAATCGCCGGCGCTTTCTTTCAACGCTCACGGCCGCCGCGTGTGCGGCGCCGATCGCGAAACTCGCCGGCGCTGTCGCCGAGCGGCATCTGCTCTACGTCGCTGAACCCGGCATCCGCAACTACATCCGGTACGGTGGCGTGGGCGTGCTGGTGTACGACATCGGCAGCGACTACAGGTTCGTCAAGCGGATTCCGACGTGGAGCGTGCCGGCGGGCCAGGACCCGGAGAACGTCAAAGGCATCGCGGCCAGCGCGAAGAGCGGCCGGCTCTACATCACGACGATCAAACGGCTCGCGTGCATCGATCTGGTGACGGACAAGATCGTCTGGGACAACGCGCCCGAAGGCGGCTGCGATCGCCTCACGATCTCGCCGGATGGGAAGATTCTCTACGTGCCGTCGCTCGAGGGTCCGCACTGGAACGTCGTCGACGCGGCCACGGGTGAAACGATCAAGAAGATCGTCCTGAACAATCGCGCGCACAACACGCTGTTCGGGCCGGATGGCCGGCGCGTGTACCTGGAAGGCCTGGCCTCGCACTCGCTGTCGATCGCTGACCCGGCGACGCACACGATCGTGGGCACGGTCGGCCCGTTCATCGACAACATCCGGCCGTTCACCATCAACGGCGCCCAGACGCTCTGCTATGTCAATTGCGACAACTTGCTCGGCTTCGAGATCGGCGACATTCGCACCGGCAAGAAGCTGCACTCGATCGAAGTCCAGGGGTACCAGAAGGGCCCGGTCGATCGGCATGGCTGCCCCAGCCACGGGATCGGATTGACGCCGGACGAAACGGAAGTATGGGTCAGCGACGGCCACAACAAGGCGATGCACGTCTTCGACAATACGGTGATGCCGCCGAAGCAGATGACGACGATCCCGTTGCGCGACCAGCCTGGTTGGGTCACGTTCAGCATGGACGGCAAGCACGCGTACCCATCGACGGGCGAAGTGTTCGACACGCGTAGCAAGAAGCTGGTGGTCGCCCTCAACGACGAGATGGGCCGACAGATTGGGAGCGAGAAACTGCTCGAAGTGGTGTTCGACGGCAACACACCCGTGCGCGCGGGCAACCAATTCGGGATTGGCTTCCGTACGTAGGCCGGGTCTTTAGACCCGGCGTGCTCACGTCTCGAGCAGCCGCACGGCGTCCGGACCGTACTGCGCGAGCATGTCCTTCAGCGTCCGGCCGGGTTCATCGATGAACGGTTCATCAAGCGCGGCCGGCTCGGTCATGCGGTCGAGCCGGAAGTTGCGAAAGTCCGTCCGCAGTTCGCACCAGGCCGCCAGCGTCCACGTTCGACCCCAGAAGAAGATGCCGAGCGGCCGGACGGTGCGTGCCGTGCCTCCGCCTTTCGCATCGGCGTAGTGAAACCGGAGCTTGCGCCGGCCAACGAGTGCGCCGCGGGCCACGCCGAGGGCGTCCGCCGACGCGCTGGTGGCCGCGATGCCCGGCACGAATAGTTTCGTGTCGTCCATCAGCGGCGCCAGATCGTCGGGCAGAATCGCCGCGACTTTGTTCAGGATGGCGTCGCTCGCCCGTGCGAGCGCGGGATCGCCGAATTGCCGGACGATCCGCGCGCCGAGCACGAGCGCCTGGATTTCCTCGCGGTCGAACATGAGCGGTGGCAAGTCATAGCCGGGACGAAGGCGATAGCCGACGCCGGCTTCGCCGTCGATCGGCGTGCCGGCGAGCACGAGGTCTCGTATGTCGCGATACACCGTGCGCTCGGAAATGCCGAGACGCCGAGCGATATCTGTCGCCGTCGTCGCCCGCCGCCGTCGGCGGAGCAGCTGGACGATCTGAAACAGGCGATCGGCGCGGCGCATCGGCCGCATTCTGGCCGGAGACGACCTCGGGAGTCGAGGCTCTCGAATCGCCTTCGGCTAGTGCGAGCGTCGACTCCCGAGGTCAGGCCGCCTTCGCTTCGACGAGCCCGATCGGGTGACCTTCGGGATCCTCGAAGATCGCGAGCGTCACATCGGGCATGACGGTCCGCGGGACGACGACCTTGCCACCCCGCCGTTCAGCCTCGGCAAGCGATGCCTCGATGTTTGGTGTCTCGACGTAGAAAGTCACCCACGAGCGCGTGCCCGGGTAGACCTCACCGATGCCGCCGGGAATGCCCCGCGCCGCGCCGGTTTCCACGCAGCCGTACTGAATCGGGTCTTGCGCGCGGAAGGTCCACCCGAACACCCCGCTGTAGAAGTCGCGCAGCGCGCTGCCGCTCTTGCCAAGCACTTCGAACCACATCACTGGATGCGCCATGTCGGTCTCCTTATATAAGGAGACTAGCGGGCGGCTCCTGACAGCGTGGTGTCAGGAGAGGTTGACGGCCGCTTGGCCGACTCCCGCGCTAGTCGGCTTTCAACGTCGCCGCGGGATCGATCCGTAGCGCCCGCCGCATGGGAATCGCCGTGGCGACGAGCGCGGCAACCGTGAGCACGATTGCGACCAGTCCGTAGCTGATCGGGTCCGCCGGCGAGAGTCCGAAGAGCAAGCTGCGCAGCGCCATACCCGCGATGGCGGAGAGCGTCAGTCCCGCCGTCAGCCCCATGACGACCGGGAGGCGAACGGCTCGGAGCAGCGCGCCGCCGACCTGTCGGCGTGACGCGCCGAGTGCGAGGCGGATGCCGATCTCGCGACGCCGCTCTTCGACGAGATACGAGAACACGCCGAAGACGCCGATGATCGCAAGGATCAGTGCGATCACGCCGAGCGCGCCTGCGATGCCGGCCGCGCCCATCGCCGTCGCAAGCGTCTCGCGCACGCTCTGCGAGAGCGGCGTGAGCGTCACCGTGAGCGTGGGGTCGACAGACGCAACGAGGGCCCTCACCCGGCCGGCGAGGTCCGGGGCGTCGCGGACGAGGAGGCTTGGCAGGCCGTTCGTCGCTGTCGCATGAATGATCGGCTCGACCTCGTCGAGCGTGGTGAGGTGCGCGTCGCGCGTGACGCCGACGATCAGGTAGTCCTTCTTGTTGAAGTGGAGCGTCAGGCGCCGGCCCACCGCCTCCCCGTCAGGCCAGACCTGCCGCGCGAGCCTTTCGTTGATCACGGCCTCGCCGTCTTTCGGCTCGTCGGAGGCCCAGCGTCCGCGCGTGAGCGGAACTTCGAGCACCTTCAGCGCCGCGGTCGAGATCGGCACGAGGCGCGCCCGGAACTCGACTTCGGATTGCGGGACGTTCACCGACGTGGAAAGGCCCGCGCGGCCCGACGCCGGGATTGTGCCGGCCAGGCCAATCTCGAGATCGGATGTCTTCACGGCGCTCGCCAGGCGCTCGCCAATGCGGTCCCTGGCCTTCGAGTCCTCCCCGACCTCCGCCGGCACCTGCAGCGTGACGGCGATCGTGGAGTGCAGCGCGAAATCCGGCGCCGACGCGGCCTGCAGGATGCCGCGCGCGATGAGCGCGGCGCTCAACACCAGCACCGTCGCGATGGCGATTTGCACGGCGAGCACAGCGCCGCGCATCTGTCCCGTCCGCGCGGAGATCGATGCGGTGGCACCTCGCCATTGAATGCGCGTCGTCTGCAGCGCGGGCGCGAGCGAGACCAGCAAGCATGTCGCGAAGACGCCCGTGACCGTGAACAATGCGACGCGCCAGTCCGCCGCGAACATCGACATCGACACGTTGTCCTCGATCATGTGGAGCAGGATCGGGACGCTCGTCGTAATCGCGAACGCTCCGGCGCCCGCGATGGCCGCCATCACGAGCCCTTCGGTCAGCAGTTGCCGCACGACCCTCGCGCGGCTGGCCCCGAGCGACAGCCGCACGGCGATTTCACGCTGTCGCCGCAGGCTCCTGGCGAGATAGAGATTCCCGACATTCGCACAGGTGAGCAACAGCACGAGCAGAATCCCTGAGCCCACGAGCGTCAGCGCCATCACGAGCCCGTTCGATTTCGTCCGGCCGAGGCTCTCGCCCGGGGCCGTCGAACCGAGCGACACGACGAGGTCAGGCAGTCGGAGCGCACGCCGATACTGCATGGTCAGCAGGTCCAGCTCTTCACGGACTTGTTCACGCGAGAAGCCTTCGCGAATGCGCCCCGCGAGCGTGACACAGCAGCGCGTCTCGTCCTTGATCTCCTCCGCGACGCCGGCGTCGAATTGGGGCGCCGCCTCGAGCTCCGCGACGACGTCGAGTGGACGCTCGCCGAGACCGTCAAATCCCCTCGCGGTGACGCCCACGACCGTCGCCGCGACGCCCCTGGCCCACACGGTCCGTCCGACGATGTTCGGGTCGCTCGCAAAGACACGACGCCAGACAGAATCCGAAATCAGGATGCGAGGTGTCTCGCCCGGTCGATGGACACCGGCGAATCCCTGGCCGCGTTGAAGCGGGATCCGCAGAGTCTCGATCGCATTCGAGCTCATCAACATGCCTTGCGTATGAGTGCCGCGGCCTTCGGTGTTCTCGGCCTTGATGCGGAAGGTCTCGATCGACATCGCGATGTAGTCGCCCGCCTTCGCGTTCGCAAGCAAGTACTTGAACGCGCCGAACGAGAACCCGTCGTACACCGTGCCTGCCGCCGGCGCGGCCTTGCGTTCGGCCCCCACCCGGAAGACCTGAGAAGACTCGGGCACGTTCCAGCCACGGAGGAAGAAGCCGTTGACGACGCTGTAGCCGCCGGCGAAGAGGCCGAGTCCGATCATCAGCATGAGGACGACCGCAGCGGAGAATCCCGGCTGGCGCCTGAGGCCACGCAGCGCGTAGCGGGCGTCCTGCTGAAACTGCTGGAGATAGAGCGGGATCCACGTCGCCCGGCTGTCCTCGCGCGCGATCGTCGTGTTGCCGAGCGCGCGGGCGGCGCGATAGCGCGCGTCGCCGGCATCGTCACCGCCGGATGCGAAAGCGGCCTCGGCGAGCGACCGGTGCGTCTCGATTTCCTGCGCGAGATCGCGTTCGAAGTTCCGGTATTTGATGCGCGCGATCAGACGGCGGAGGAAGGCTGGCAGGATCATGGACATGCCCTCCTACGCCGTTTCCATCACGCGCTGAATGGCGGCGACGAGCTGGTCGAACTCCTTGCGCTCAGCGGTGAGCTGACGCCGACCCGCGCGGGTGATCGTGTAGTAGCGCGCCCGCCGGTTGTTGTCCGACGGCCCCCACTCCGCGTCGACGTAGCCGTTCAGGAGCAGGCGTTGCAGCGCGGGATAGAGCGAACTCTCGCCGACCTGCAGCACTTCCTGCGAGAGCAGTTTCAGGCGCTGCGCGATGCCGTAGCCGTGCAGAGAGTCACCAGCAAGAATCCGGAGAATCAGCAGATCGAGCGTGCCGGGTAGCAGGTCGGGTACCGCCGCCATGAACGTCCTCCCATCGACAAACGATGGGAGAGGATAGGCCAGGTCGCACTCAGCTGTCCACTCCCATCGTCTACCGACTGGAGGGATTCTGCCGAACCGGAGCCTGGACCGTGGCGTCGTGTCTCCATGAATCGCAATATCCTGGCCTCAGGCCTCTGCTGTCTGACCCTCGTGCTCGCGTCCTGCTCGTCGCCCGCCGTGCCCATTCAAGCGAAGACCAGCGAGGCGAAGCTCGTTGAAACCAGTTCGAACGGCACGATGTTCGCGATGACGAAGGCCGAATTCGAGAAGAAGGTCGGCGGCCTGCGAAAGCCGGCCGGACTCACGCTTGCGGCACGGTTCGGCATGAATCTCACCATCGAACGACAGAAGCGGGACTGGATCCTCGACGGCGATCTGAAGACCGGTTACACGCTCTACGCCGACATGAACGGCAACGGCGATCTCAGCGACGACGGCGCGCGGAAGTTCGAGGTGGAAGACGGCAAGCCGACGCTGCGATTCCGCGATGGCGCCATCTTCAAGCTCGTGGTGGACCGGGTCGTCCCGCCGGGTCAGACAGACAAGCAACTCGCGGTGATTCGCTATGCGACGACGAGGCGCACGGGAGAGTTCGCGATGCCGTCGCGCAAGAAGCCGCTCCCCTTCCGAATCACCGGCATGAACGGCGTCTACAACGCGAACCATCTGCCGATCTCGTTCGACTTCGACAACGACGGCAAGTTCGACACCGAGATCGAGCGGTATGTCATGTCGGAGAAGCACGTCAACATCGACGGCCTTAGCTACGCGTTCGTCGTCGATGAGCGTGGTGAGAGCGTGACATTGACGCCATTGGCGGAGCGGCGTCCCGATCGCGCGATCCTCAAGACCGGGTTCCCGGCGCCTGATTTTCAGTTCGTCGATCTCGAAGGACAGACCCGGCGGCTGTCCGACTTCAGAGGCAAGGTCGTGCTCCTGGATTTCTGGGGCATCTGGTGCCCGTCGTGCGTTCAGATGGCGCCGGAGCTCGTGCGGCTGTACGAGGCGTATCACGCGAGGGGATTCGAGATCATCGGCATCGCATCCAACGATCCGCGGGAGAAGGTCGCCGCGTTCATCGCTGAGCGACGCATGCCGTGGACGCAGACGCTCGAAAGCGACAAGGGACCGATTGCGACGCTGTATCGCGTCAACGGATGGCCGACATCCTTCCTCGTTGGCCCTGACGGCAAGTTTCTCGCGGCCACTTATCTCGGCGAAGTCGACGTGCGTGGTGAACTGGAGAAACTGTGGGGTGAAGTTCCCAGTTCCGGGTTCTAAGTTCTAAGTTCTGAGTTTCAGTGTCCCTTCGTTGCGCACCACGTCCACTCGCTGCACGAGCCTCGCACGCGTCGCATTGATGTCGCACGACCGGAATGCCGATTCCGTGCGTATGGCGACCAGCAAAAAGACAGCCACGGCACGGTCCAGGTCGGTGAGTCGATCTGCAGCCCTCGCGCTCGCGTTCAGCGAGCGCCGCGAGGCGCCACGCCTCAAGTTGCCCAAGGTCGAGGCAGAGATCGTGTCGCTGGGCCAGCGGGCGACGGTCCTTGATGTGAGCTTTGGCGGGCTGTCCATCCTCGGTGACTACGAGTTCCAGGTCGGCGAGATCCACGATCTGCGCGCCGGCACCTCGAACCGGGATGCGGCTCCGGTGCGCGCCCGGGTCAGGCACTGCCGCCAGGAACAAGGGGCCGGCAAAGCGCGCTACGTCACGGGACTCGAGTTCCTCGATCAGTGGTGTCCCGGAGACGGATCGGCCGTCGATGAATTCATCTCGCAAGTCACCCGCGGCATCTTCAAGGCCAGCTGACGAGGTCGAAACGCGCGTCACCGCGCTGAGCGCCCTCGGCGACGCGGCCGTCGTCGCGTACTCCGCGCGACGATTGAAGCTCGGCCCGAATGGCGAGTCGGACGTCGCCCTCGTGTTTCGCACGGAGGATCGCGGCGCCACCTGGACGCCGCTGCCGTTCACGAGAGAAGTCTGGTCCTTCTTCCGTTTCTTTGGATTTCCCGTGTGGCCGCCCGAAGCCGTGAGCGCAGTGGAGCTGCGACAGGACACGGTCGTCATGGCGTTCAGAGATGAGTACGTCATGTTCGAGCCCGGCGGCGAGTCGCTCTGGATCGGCACGTGGTCGCGGCGAAACGTGTGGAGGATCCGTCGCGTCAGGCGGATGCAGTACGAGACCAACGTCGACGACTGCAGCACGCTGCCATCGATCGCGCTCGATCTTCCCGCCGGCTTCACACCACCGGACGACGCGCTGGTGCAGCGCATCGCGGCATGGGCGGGCTCGTACTCCTCCACCGACGCGCCTCTCTGGCTCTGGCTGATTCCCGCGTGTGCGGCCGGAATGCTCATCGGCGCGGGCCACATCCTTTCCGCGATCGGCCTGATGACTGCCGCCGTCATCAGTTTGCCGTCCATCTGGATCCTGCTCGATCGACGACGTCACCGACGGGAACTGGGATTAACCGTGGTGGGCTGAATTGACCACCAATGCAGCAGTGACTCCCATCGAGGTCGTGCGAAAGTAGACCGATGAAGACGACGCTGATCCTCGTGTTAACCGGAGCCCTTCTGGGCGTCGTCGTCGCCTCGTACGTGGTGCCGCCGGCGCTGAGCTGGTACGCCGAGCCCGGCGGCCTGCCGGGCGGCACGAGCGTTCAGTCGCTCGTGCAGATCCCCGAGGTGATGAAGTACACCACGGCGAAATTGCTGCGCGGACAATTCATCGGCGGCGTCATCGGTGCGGGCCTGGGACTGGTCCTCGCGATCACGATGGGAGGTCGGCGGCGCAAGAAGGCGGCTGCCACACCCGGCGCCACGCCGGCGCCGCGCTGAGCGGCCTGCGGTTTCTGCCTTCTGGCTTCTGGCTTCTGGCTTCTGCCGGGCGCAAGCGTCCCGCCAGCATAGAATTGCGCATCCGTGACAGGCCAGTTACTCGGT
>Ga0137451_1000604_pt1 | contig 11094 bp, 7 predicted proteins | sample EasRivERMGT500_2_FD_102336 | JGI IMG/M metagenome (GOLD analysis project Ga0137451, IMG submission 102336) | Soil microbial communities from meander-bound floodplain in the East River, Colorado, USA - East River MetaG ERMGT500_2 | ecosystem: Environmental > Terrestrial > Soil > Floodplain ... | reverse complement strand
CGAAGCTACCTGAGTTGGAAAGACGGGACGATATACAACATAGACGGACAGTTAGCGACAGCAGTCAATGACGTACTGCTATTCATAAATGATTGGATGGAGAAGGGCTATGATAAAGGACATGAGGGAACTAAATCAGGAGTTTCTGAAGAGAGCGAGGTCGATAAACCTCAAAGTTGATTGCGCAATGGATGGTACATTTAATAGTCAGATAGCAATCGTTGGTGAAGCTCCCGGTCCACGAGAAGTCCAACTGAAGGTGCCTCTAGTCGGAGGGAGTGGTGGATTGCTGTGGTCTACGCTAAAGAAACACAGTATGCATCGATCAGAGTTCTACATTACGAATGTGGTGAAGAGACAGCTCGCTCTTAGTGGACTAGAGGAGAACAGTCGTGTAGAGTTGCCAAAGACGGAGATCGATCATTGGGTGGCTATGCTTAAATGGGAGCTATCGTGTCTACCTAATCTGAAGTACGTTCTCATACTAGGTAACATGGCCCTAAATGCACTACTAGAGAAGAAGGGGATCACTAAATGGAGAGGCAGTGTACTCGACTTTGAGATGTTAAGTCTAGCCGACAGCCAGCCACGTACATATAAGGCAATCGTTGCTAATAACCCTGCGGCAGTATTGAGAGAACCAAAGACTGAGATCGCCTTCTTAATGGACATTGCTAAGTTGCCCAAGGTTATCAGTGGTAAGTGGTCGCCTTATGTAATAGAAGGCATAGTGTGCTATGACTACAAATCCGCGATTGAAAGGATTAAGTACTACAGTCAGACTGAAAAACCTATCAGCTTTGATATCGAAACGGGAGGAGGAGAAACCGCGTGTATCGGGTTGGCCGATCATAAGCATATTGGGACTTGCATTCCATTTAGAGGAATCCGAGGTGAGAATTACTTTTCTCTCGACGAAGAAGCTGACATTAGGATGCGCTTGCAATCAATGTTTGCAGACAAGAGGCGAAGATTTGTTGCTCAAAATGCGAACTTCGATATGTATTGGCTCTGGCTTAAAGATAAGATCCGCGTACACGCAGCGTGGTTTGATACCATGTTGGCGCACCACTGTCTCTATCCCGGTATCCCCCACGATCTTGGATTTCTTTGTACACAGTATACAACGCATCCGTATTACAAAGATGAAAGAGCCGAATGGAAAGATAAGGGTGACATCGACCTTTTCTGGCAATACAATGTTAAGGACATTTGCATTACTCTTGCAGTACAAGAACGACTCTTAGACGAGTTGAAGAAACAGAAGATGGATGAGTTCTTCTTTACACATATAATGAAACTCCAGCCTAACTTAGTGAGGATGACAGTCGGAGGAGTATTGATCGATGGTGAAGAGAAGCAGAAATTTAGGGATGAAGTACAAGAAACGGTCGCCGATCTACTACACCAGTTTCATGAAAAAGTTATCGAAGCAACTGGAGACGACAGCTTCCGCCCTAACCCAAGTAGTGTCCGCGATAGAAGCGAACTCTACTTCAATAGACTTAAACTCGTTGGACGAGGAACTAGTACAGACGCGGCGAACAGAGAGAGAATGCGAAGCCACCCTCGTACACCTAATGTTGCTAAGGAAATCCTTAGCCTCCATGATCGTTGGGCTAAGGACTATAAATTCCTTTCTACTTACGCGGAGAGTGAAATTGATGTCGATGGAAGGATGCGATGTGAGTGGAGACAAACAGGAACGCAAGCAGCCCCAGGCCGATTGAGCAGTGGACAAACTCTGATCGGCACTGGAGCTAACTTACAAAATCAACCTACAAAGGCAAGGAGAATGTTCATCGCAGATAAAGGTTATGTGTTCATTTACTTCGATTTGTCACAAGCAGAGGCCAGATACGTGGCGTGGGAAGCTAACATACCCAAGTGGAAAGAACAATTTGAAAGAGCAAGGTTAGATGGAAGTTACGATTGTCATAGGGCGCTCGCGAGTGAGATGTTCAGGGTGCCATACGATGAGGTTCCTACCGCTGACGAAGATGACAGCGGGGTCAAAACCATCAGGTACATCGCTAAGAGGTGCCGACATGGGCTTAACTACCGGATGGCTGCGGACAAGCTGGCGGAGACGACTGGCCTCCCGCTTCACCGAGCGCATGAGAGCTACGTCGTGTATCATCGCCTAACCCCAGAACTCCGTAAGTGGTGGTCGAGCCTTGAGCAAGAGGCCAGAAGCACTCGGATGTTGTACAATGCATTTGGTAGACGCCTCTATATCATGGAACGTCTAACAGAGGAAGCCCTAGAGTCCATCGTGGCCTTCAAACCTCAATCCACAATAGGCGATAAGGTTTCAAAGGTGATCTACCAATGTCATGAAGACGACAAATGGGACGTGCGAAAGGAAAGGATATGTCTCAACGTCCACGATGCTCTGGTCGGACTTGCACCTATAGATAGAGCGAAGCAGTGCCTAAGTATTATGAAGAAATACGCCGAGCAACCTATTATAGTGCGAGGCGAGCCGATGATTATCCCCGCTGATCTAGCGATGAGTGTGGCAGACGAGAAAGGATTACACCGATGGAGCAACCTGAAGAAGATGAAGCTATGACATTCACCGAAGCAAAGACCCCAGACTTCGACAATGAGTTCAGTGTATATCAACATAGAGCGAAGGAGACATCAGTCTACCCGAGTGAGATCGCGCTAGTATACTTATCACTAGGACTGTTCGGTGAGTGCGGTGAGGTTGCTAATAAGATTAAGAAGATACTTAGAGGCGACTACATCGGGAAAGGATTAGAAGCACATAATAAAGCTGTGGATAATATCATGGAGGAGTGCGGAGATGTAATGTGGTACGCTTCGCAACTACTGCTTGTAGTGAACGTGGACATGGGAACTTTGAGCGTACACGAAACGTTTGAAGACTACCACTCCTCGCTGAAACGTCTCGCTTCCAGCTACAAGAACGTCGAAGAGATAGTACTAAATCTCGGTCGGAGTGTTGGCTTCCTTTGCGACACGGTAAGTCTCGACCTAAATTCATGTAGCATAGACGCAATCAGTTCGATTGTGATGGGTATCACCCAGAGTGTAAGTCTGCTTGCACATGTATATGAGCGTCCATTTACACCTGTATTTACACTTAACCTTGACAAGTTGAAAGTGCGACACGCTGAGTACAAACGTCAACACACAATGTGAGGAGACAGCTATGGCTAAGGAATACCAACCGCCTAATAAGAAGGAAGACGGTGATAAGAATGCTCTTCCGGGTGATCGGTCTACTGGTGGTCTTCAAGGCGGCCCGACTAGTGAGTATGACGAACGTGCTATGAAGGAAGCACGGATGGCGAGTGATAAGGCGAACAAGGAGCGTGAAGAGTACATGGGTAGGCTCAATGCGTCTATCGAAGCTATTCTGAATGCTGCTGGTAGCACTAAGGATACCAACCCGCAGATGGTAAACCTCACTGTGGAGGCGCTTAAGAACGCAGCGTGTCAGCTAGAAGCAAGTACTCCACAAGGATCGCAACACGGTACGCAACACACCAATCTCTAATGCTCAGTATTACAGCCCCGAAGGATAGCTACATCGAACTGTTCATGTCGCTACTGAAGGATCAAGAGACACCTTCTGAATATGACTTCTGGGCTGCTGTGTGGACTATTGGCGCGGTGGTAGGTCGTACTTGTTTCATCGACAGACCCCGCGCTCCTATTTATTTTAATTGGTACATCGTCGTCTGTGCTGAGAGCGGTATGACACGTAAGTCAACCGTGATTAACTTCGCATATGACATGATACAAGGCTGCCTTCCCGAATACGCATCAACATTGCAGACTAAGACAACACCTGAGAAACTGTGGGCTTTAATGTCCAATCAGAGTGGGAGATATGGAAAGAGCCATGTGGTTATTAACATCTCAGAGATGGTCACTTTCTTCGGAAAAGAAGGTTACAGTATGGGAATGCCCATCATGCTTACTGACCTTTATGATTGCCCCGACAGGAGAGAAGGAGGAGGCTCACTCAATTATGGAACACTCCCTCTTGTTAATCCCTTCATCACCTTCATCGCCGGTAGTACTCCATCGTGGCTTTCACGAGCCATTAACCCTGATGTCATTGAAGGGGGATTTACTAGCCGTACAATATTCATCTCTAGTGAGCAGAGGAAGAAACTAATATTCTGGCCCGACAAATTACAATCACCTAATAAGATGGCAGCTAAGGAGTACTTAAATGCAATCCGCGACCACGCTAGTAGGCTTGGGACAATACAGCCGGATGAAGAGGCGAAGGCTTTTCTTACTAAGTGGTACAGCAGCCGCCAGTTTAATTCAGAAAGTTATCTCCGCTCATTCGAGAGCCGTGAAGATAGCCACATTCTTCGACTTGCAGGGACGCTCGCCCTCTCTCAACTCAAATCACATATTGGGATTAGCGAAGTCGAACTGGCGCTTTATGCTATATCACGGGCAAAAAAGTCTGGTCGTGAGATATTCCGACAAGCCGTATTTGATCTTAAACTTACAAACGGGCTTGATAAAATACGTGAAACCCTCCTCAAGCGTGGGCTTAATGGAGTGAAGAATAACGAACTACAGTTAGCGAGTAGGTGGTTTCTAACTGCGATGGAATATAATAGTATAATGGAAGTGCTGGTCGATATCGGAGCGGTGAAGCAGTACACAGTAGCGACTAAGAATGGACAAGGCAGACCGTTCAAGTATTACATAGCGACGACGAAGCTGCTAAATCCTAAGACATGGGAAGAGATACAAGTGCGGAGTGGTAAGACTACGGACGATCCTTCTGCAACCCACCTTCCCGAGCAGATGCTTGAGCCGCCTTCAACAAATTCTCAGGTGTTAATTTCCCATACTTCGCCTCAAACGCCTTCCCACTCGGACTCGTCGCTATCTCTTTCCACTGATCTTGATATAGACTATACAGTTCCCGGTCTAAAGCATTGACCTTCTTCGCTGCTTCTTGTGCGCGTTTGAAACGTATAAGAGGGGACTCGGCGAACTTAGTTGGCGCACCTATAGTTAGTGACTCATGTATCTTCCTCTCACGGGTACGCTCTTGTTGTATCTTAAGCATCGGACCCTGGAAGAATGATTGATGAACATCAGCAACGATCACCTGTAAATCTTGATCTGCCATCGGTGCTCCACCTCCACCACCTTGTACATCTGCGTAGTCAGTAGTGTTAGGTTTAGATCCCCCTTTACCGAATAGCATCCGCAACTCCGGCTCTGCTCCCCACTGTGCATTCACCTTACGCAAGATGCCCATCTGATTACTAAGCTCTTGAGTAGGTGGAGTGAAGACGTACTGTCTATTAACCTCAGGCCATATGTGTGCAGCGTATGGTACTTTACTGCCACGTTCGACAGCTAGTTTCTTCGCACCCTCTACAACGGCCTCCCCCATATCCTTATTCTTTCCGTAGATGATGTCGGCATAGTTACCAGCTTCTAGCAAGGTACCGGCAACACTACCGAACATGGCATTGAAGACATCATGCCAAGCGTGAGGAATACGAGACTGTGGTGACATCTTATCTTTATTCACACCACCGAATGTAATGTCTCTAATCTCACGGAATGGGGACTCCCCATGCATCATCTTAGACGGTTCAACCTTCTGTCCGAAGTATGCAGCACCAGCTTGTATCATCGGAGGAAGACCAAGACCGAAGACCTGATCTACCATGCCACCTATATCCTTACCGAGAGCAGGAGGCACATCCATATTCTTATTACTAATAAGACCGAGAGCCATCATACCATGCATTACAGGTACGATGAACGGCAACATCTCCGGTGGCATACGTACTAGTAAGAACTCCTTAGATGGATCGTCCATTGGTAAATCTTCGCCCATCATACGACGAGCATGTCTAATGAAGTTGGGAATAGGAAGTGATTGCATCCTCTGTTCTTGTGGTAGTTGATTGAAGTACCAATCAGCAGCTTTCGGATCACTAGCTATATAACTATACGCCCACCCTGCTGCTGATCCCATTGCAGCTAGACGTAGCATACCCTCCGATCCATTCGTCCTCACTCTATGCGCAGTGTAACGGAGAGACTGTAAGGCGACATTACCATACGGGACAGTGGAGAGTGCCTGTTGTATATACTTATTACCAGATGTCCTCGCTAAGTCACCACCGATCGTTCTCGCTTCATTAGCAATGAAGTCCTCACTGACATACTTCGCAAGTTTACGTCCTTTAGCTAACTCGCGCCTATACATCTTGAGATTTTGAGTGAGGAACATTTGCTTAGGTACGTCATGCAATACTGAGAGGACGGACTTATAACCCGACCATGCACTCTTATACATCGGGTAGGCTTTGGACAATTTATCGAGTGACTGTATGTGACTCAGTATTTCATCACTGTAATTACTGACGTGACCGACCTTCATCGCTTTAGTCACATGTGTCCACGATGCGTCATACGCTTTGGACATTGCACTAACAGTCTTCTCAACGATCTCCTTACCTCCGGGTAGTTTAGCGATCTGTGATATCACTCCGCTATTAGATGCTAACTGTGCCTCCCATCTCTTCGCTAACTGTCCACCCATCACCTCAGTCAACACAGCTTTAGATGCGACGAGCGGCATCTTCAACATGTTATAAGCTAAGTCGATAGGAGTACCTGCTGCACTGATAATCCTCGCTCCTATAGACCCACGACCAAGAGCTTGATGAGCAAGACCACTAATAGGACCGAATGCCATCTGCTTATTACGAAAGACTGATCCCATTATAACATCCCAAGGCATTCCTATCATTGCCCATGTAGGGTTCATCGCTCCAGTTACCCACGATTGAAACCCTCGTCTCGACTGGTGAAGAATAGGAACAACGGCAGACGGAGCAAACTTAAACATATCCCTAATAATCTTACTATTATGTGTTGCTACTACTAAATCCCCTCCATCGAAGTATGCAGTCTTAAATGGTCCTGTCTTCGCATCGAGATCGGATATGATCTCCTTTAACTTAGAGTCAGCTAGGTTATGAGGGATACGTTCAAGACGTACTAGTCTATTCCCGGCATTCCCCGGTGCATTCTTCATAGTCTCGAAGTATTCTTTCATCAACACATTAGCATGTGCTGCCTGCCTAGTACGCATAGACATGTGAGCGAGTTCGATGAAAGGATTAGATGGGTTATTAGTCCGCGGCTGAGGAGTCCAATCAGGTTGCTTATTTACGTAGCGAACCTTCTCCTTACCCGTAGCGGCGTCATACGTTAAATACCCCTTCCGTGTACGCTGGTTATTCACTCCTCGATATAATGCGAGCGCACCATTAGTATCTGTATATATAAGGTGATCCTCAGTCCACTTAGTAGCCTTTGTCTTCGCTCGCTCAAGCCATGACTTCTGCGCCATAGGGTTTTCGTTGAGCGTGTAATTCCCTCGTTTAATAGCCAACTTCATATCAGCAGCAGTAGCCGAGTTGATAATTCCTCGACCTTCGTTTACATCTATAAGGTCATTATAAAGACGACCTAATGCCCTCTCAGTATCCTGTATTCGTGGATCGGAGGATGACTGTTTAAGTCGCGCTTTAACAGTAGCGAAGTCATCACCCATCATAGACGAACGGAGATTAGGATCAGCGTCTCTAATACGTACCTGTCGCTCTTGTGATAGCTCTTTGATGCGATCTAATACATCAGTAGATTTCTCTGCTGACTTTTGTATCTGGCCGGGTACCTTTGTCTTTGGCTCTGCGTTACGTAGCCCCTGATACCTCGCCTGTAACGATGCAAGCTCTTCATCGATATCTTTAATCGCCTTCACATCTCCATATACTCGAGAGCGATCTGCTATATGCTGCTCGAATAATGTCTGAAACTTTGGATCTTCCCTGACGTAGCGTTCAGTAATAGGTGATACCTTCTCAGCCATCCATGCATCGTGGTCACTCTTAGCCATAGGTCCAGCATAACGCTGCGCCTTATCATAGAGTATCTGCACATCCTCATCAGCTAGACCAGCAGCCTTAGCCGACTTTCTAATAGGCTCGATGTCTGACCCGAGAGACGATACAGTTAAATTAGGCTCAGGATTAGCTATCCCTTCCATTGCCTCTCTAGCTGGCCCCGCATTAGGAGCATGAGGCTTAACCTTAGTCAGAGTTTTGTAAGTCTTTCCCGCAATGACAGCAGCGACCGCACCTGCCGCGCCGATAGTTGTGATATCTGCTGATCCGTCATCTTTTGTAAAGAATGTTTTAGCTGTTTCAACTGGAGCTGCGATAATGGAAGGTTCGTCCGCGTATGCCCTAGCTCCCTGATTAATCGCAGTACCGACCCCGATATTGAGTCCAACTCTTCCAGCGGCACTGGCTCCCTCTGGAACAACGGTAACTGGAGTGACGGCTTCAACTGCATTGAGGCCATATCTAACTGCCCTATTAGCTGCCGCTGTTTCTGCTATCTTGGTCGCAGCTTTCGCTCCCGCTGCACCTGTAGCTTTAACGATACCGCTAACAGGTAACGGAGCCGCACCACCAATGATGTTCATCACTTGATCGCTCTGGGTCTTCTCAGTCGGTAGCCTCTCGTCCCCAAAGAACTCATTAGTCCCCACACCCCACTTCCTACCGAAGCTGACACCACTACGATAGAAGTCAGCCGTCTCATTCCAATACTTCTTAGAATGCTTCCTCACCTTATCGAAGCGTTCGTTAATCTCTTCAGGTGATGCTTCGGGATGGTTCTTACGTAGCGACTCAACGACTACGTTATCATACTGTTCAAGTTTCTCCTTCCCACCATTAGGGTCTAGGAGATGCTCACCGAATGTACGCTTATCATCCTTACCGGAAGTCGCATAATCATAGCCAGCTTTCGCTAACCCACCAAGAGTTGCGAATGTACCTGGAGTTTCAGCTAATCCTATTGCTGCTTGACGAGCGGCCCATGCTGCGTAACCCTCTTCGGGATCATACGCTTCGCCAGTATCCTTCCCCTCTTTATCGAAGATGACTTTCTTTGCCATTAGTCAAGTCCCGCTTCCCAATCATCATCTGGATTAGGTGTTGCTGCTGCCGGTGCTGCTGCGCCCGGAGGACCAATCTCAACTGGCGGACCTTTACCAACTACCTTAATCCCACCTATTCCCGCAGACGGTACACGATACATATGTCCGCCGATCACAACGTTTGAGTATTTAGAAGTATCGAACTTCTTATCTCTAAATGCCTTTAGATTATATTCTTGTGCATCCATCGAACCCGGAGGAAGGATGACGTGACTATTACCAGCAGCACGACTACCGAAGCGTCCAGCTTTAACACTCTCGTTAAACCTATTCTGTCGTCCAGCTTCAGCCTCTCTAGATAGTGTAGTCCTATTCTCACGATCCGCTGCACCCTCCTTAGCACGCGCTTTTTGATCGCTCTCATGTATAAGGAGACGGTTCTTAATCTCATCGCGAAGTTGCTGACCTTTAGATGCATCAGCAGCATACTGTTCTGCCCATGAGAATGGATCACGCTGTGGACCCATAGCTTTAACTAGGGCGAGTGGGTCGAAGCTACTATCAGCCATTATGGCGCTCCTGCAAATGAACCACTACCACCGCGTAATCTCTCCTGATCGCTCATGGCTCCCCAAAGATTAAACCCACCACCCTGATCGCTAAACTGTGGGGACATGTTCTTCGTAAGACCCTGTAGTGCAGCACCAGTAGCGCCGACAGCATTAGCCATTCCATATTGAGGAGGAACGAACGGCATCCGTCCACCCTCCATCATTGCAGCTTTAACTGCAAGTTCACCAGAACCAGCAGAACCCTTCATCGCAGCTTGAGCCGCACCACTATCAATAGGTACTGGTGAGAACGACACATCAGGCATCGCAGCGCCACGGGTAGCGAACATATTATAGAGATTAGCCTTCATCTTCTGATCTTGGTCTTCAAGTTGCGGAGCCATCTGCATCCCCTGCAATAATGCCTGAGATGCCATTGGTCCCTGCTCTTGTGACCTCGCTCTACCAATCTCACTTAATATCTTAGATGCGTTAGTCCCCGTCCTCATTGCCTGACGTGCGCCGACTTTAAGCGTATCATCAAACGCACGATTAGATGCAGTACCTTGAGCACCTTGGAGTAGATGTGCAATTTCATTAGCAGACGGCGTGGTCGTCCTTCCAATCTCATCGAAGAGAGCACGCGCTTTGTCACGCTCCTGAGCTTGCTGTGCGACATTCTGTTGTATCTGTCTCCGCTTTAATGCAGTGTCTCCAAACTGCTGCATCTGTTCATTTTGCTGCCTATTCATCAGCGCCTGTTTCTGCGCTGTAGGCGTAGTTCTCCAACCTAATCCTTCAGTAAACTTAGTCTGCGTCCCCTCGATATCCGTCATACCGAGGTCTTGTTTACGCTCTATCCTTTGTGCTTCAAGACGTGCTTGTGTGCGCTCCCTCTCGCGCTGATAGTAGTTCATCAACGCGATAGAGTAGTTTGTATTAGCAGCATACTTCTGAGCATCAGCGGCGATGAATGCACCGGCAATGCTACCGACAGCTCCTAATGCTCCGCCCATCATTTCCATCCTGCGTTCCTTTTAATTAGAACGCTCCGACAGAACCTGCTGACCGACGACGTTCTTCTTCGGTCATTGCATCTTGAAGTGCAGTAGCTCCAGCGTTCACAGCACCTTGAGCCTTACCACCTTTAGCGATGAGAGCTTCAGGATCGAAGAACTCAGTCTCTCCAAAAGCGTTACGGAGTTTACCCTCAAGTCCACCAGTAAACGTTGATGCACCAGTTTTAATCTTCCCTGACCACGATGATGGATCGTAGCTGTCACCGAAGTCCCAATTAGACAATCCCTGTCGTGCCTGCTTATCGATATCCTTAAGTGACGTGCGACCTTGCTCAAGAACACCTAGACCGAGTTGATTAGCGCGTTCAATGGCACCAGCTTTCTGCTGTCCTAGTGCGCGACTCGCTGTATTATAACCCGTGTCGTTAAGCGTACCACGAGACTGTGCGCGTGTCAGATACTCACCAGCTTCACCGAACTGTTCGTTGATGATATTCTGGATCAACGCATCATCCGCAGTGTCAGGGATATACGT
>Ga0137451_1000603_pt1 | contig 11096 bp, 10 predicted proteins | sample EasRivERMGT500_2_FD_102336 | JGI IMG/M metagenome (GOLD analysis project Ga0137451, IMG submission 102336) | Soil microbial communities from meander-bound floodplain in the East River, Colorado, USA - East River MetaG ERMGT500_2 | ecosystem: Environmental > Terrestrial > Soil > Floodplain ... | reverse complement strand
TTCGCGGAGGAAGTGCTGTTCCGCGGCTGGCTGTTCCGACAGCTCTCACGCCGCGCTGGATGGCCGGCGATGGCGGCCGTGCTGACGAGTGCCCTCGCGTTCGGCCTCGCGCACCTGCACAACTTCAACAGCTACGCGTTTCGAACGACTGAGCTGTTCGACGCGATCAGCGCGACGGCGGCCGGGGTGCTCTTCGCGTGGTTGGTCTGGCGCTGGGACAGCCTGTGGCCGGCAGTGGGCCTGCACGCCTTCATGAATCTCTCGTGGCAGCTCTTCGGCAGCCCGCCGCTCACCGCGAGCCCGGTGACGACCGACGCCACCACGCTCGCGACCGCAGGACGGCTCGGGACGATTCTGCTGGCGGTTGCGTTGACGCTCGTGCTCAGACGCCGAGGGGAAACTCAAGCAATGAGGCAATGAGCCAATGAGGCAATGGGGCAATGTTGCTGTTCCATTGCCTCATTCACTCACTGCCTCATTGCCCCATTGCAAGTAACAAGCTACTGTCCGCCGCCCCCGCGTCCCTGCGGCGCGGGCGCCGGCGGCATCTTCCCCGGCGCGAAGCGCGGCAGCATCTCGTCGCGCATCGCCAGGTGATACATCACGGACGCCGTGATGACTGCGTTCTTCATCACGTCGTCCCACACGATGCGCTCGTAGCTGTCGAGGTTCGTGTGGTGCGTGTGGCTGTTGTATTCGATGCCGTCCTGATTGACGCCGATGCCCGGAAGTCCAGCCGCGTTGAAGGACGTGCTGTCCGTGCCGCCCGTCGTTCGTCCGAAGGTCGTGCTGGCGCCGTAGACGCCGAACTCTTCCCAGGGTTTGAACAACTGCGAGAGGACCATTCCGGCCTCGGCGGGACCGAAGACTGAGGCGCCGCGCATGCGGCCCGTGCCGGTGTCGATGTTCCAGTAGCCATTGAATTTCGCGAACTCGGGCTTCGGCGCTTCGGCCGTGCCGAAGTGCTGCGCGACGTACGCCTTCGATCCGAGCAGGCCCTGCTCTTCACCGCCCCAGAGTGCAACGCGAATCGTGCGGCGCGGCTTCGCGCCTACCGCCTGAAGAATGCGCACGGCCTCCATCATGATCGCGCAGCCGATCGCGTTGTCCGTCGCGCCCGTCGATGACTGCCACGAGTCGAGGTGGCCGCCGAGCATCACGACCTCGTCGGCCTTGTCGGTGCCGACGATTTCCGCCGTCGCGTTGTACGACGTCTTGCCGGCGGGATACACCTGATTGAGGATGTTGAACTCGAGCGTGACCGGCGTGCCGTCGGCGAGGATGCGCGCGATGCGGCCGTAATCTTCGCTGCGCATCACGACGGTGGAAATCGCCTTGCTCGAGTCGTAGCCGGCCGCGCTGAACGCGATGATCTGGCCGTGCTGCCGCGCGGCGTCGTTGATCCGGAGCGCCGGCGGGTTCTTGAGCAGGAAGTCGTTGATGCGCTGCGTCACCTGCTGCGTCGTGAGCCTGCCGTCTGTCGCCGGCGCCGCACCACGTCCGCGGTTGCCGCCACCACCGCCACCGCCACCACCACGGCCGCCACGTCCCGCGCCCGCGGGTGCGTTCGGATCCGGCGGCGCGTAGCGCGCTTTCGCGACGTCATCTGCCGTTCTCTTCTGCGGTGCGTTGAAGTCCACGTCGACCTGCCGCCACGCGCCCATCAGGACGATGCCGCCCTTGACCTTCGGCGCGATCGAATCCAGGTACTGTGTGAGTTCTGCTTCGGTCGGACCGAGGCGCGCCGGAGCGCCACCGCGACCGCCGCCACGTCCGCCTGCCGCGGCTGCCGGATCGGTCGTTGAGACCGGCGCGAGTGGACCTTCGGGCGCGACGATGTTCACGGCCTGCGCCGTGATCGTGCCCTTCGTCGACGGCGTCCACGCGAGCACTTCGAACTCGAGCTTGTCCTTCACTGGCGCGACGATGTGGCCGACCGCGCGCTCGTTGAGCCAGCCCTCATGTCCCCAGTCCCACGGCTCCATCTTGCCGTTCTTGAGTCCCCAGCTCTCCATCGTCTTGATCGCCCACTTGCCGGCGTTCTCGTGATTGGGCGAGCCGGTGACGCGCGGACCGTAGATGTCGGTGAGGTAGTGCTCGATCCACTGCGCTTTGGAGCGCTCGAATCCCTCGGCGCGGATCTTGGCGTTCATCTCCGTGTCGATCTTTTCAGCCGGCACGGTGACGGGGACCCACTGCGTCAGCGTCTGCGCTGGTGGGGCGGCCTGTCCCGCGGCGCCTTGTGCACCGGCACCACGCCCTCCGGCTCCTTGTCCGCCGGCCGGCGGATTCTGGGTCTGGGGGGCGGCAGACACGGCAACGACAAGTCCGAGTGCCAGGAGCGGCACGAACGCTTTGCGGAACATGGATAGACTCCTTGGGAAGAGACTGCGTCGACCTCGGGGGTCGACAGGCATCACCCGGTTTCGACCCCCGAGGTCGAAACCGTCGGCGACCCCCGGTGACGTCGGTCCGCGAAATCATACATGACCGTGCCGCGCTGGTCCTATCCGCCGGAACTACTTGAGGGGCTCGCACGCCTGGGAGCTCGGCCCGAGTCCCACACGCGACCGTCAGTCGTGCGGGAGTTCGTCAACGATCTCTACCGCTATGAGCTTCGCCGGCTGAGGGATTCCTACCGCGGCAGCGCCCTCGATAAGGCGGAGTATCATGCGCGCGTCGTCGCTCTCCGCAAGCACTACTGGGTGCTGACGCTGCCGCCGAAGGCGTGGGGCGAGATTTGCCGGCCGAAGGACACCCCGTTGCGCATCGCCCTCATTCAACAGTCTGCGACGCCAGATCCAGCGATCAACGTGCAACGCGCGATGGATGCCATGCGTCGCGCGGCGGCTGACGGCGCGCAGTTCGTCGCGTTCGCCGAGCTCGCGTTCACGCCGTTCTATCCGCAACAACCGCCGTCAGTGGACGTGCGCACGCTCGCCGAACCGGTGCCGGGCCCGACGACGGAGGCCTTTGCGGCGCTCGCGCGTGAGCTGAGCATGGTCACGGTGCTGAACGTCTTCGAGCGCGACGGCGACAAGACGTACGACTGCTCGCCGGTGATCGATGCCGACGGCACGCTGCTCGGCAAGACGCGCATGGTGCACATCACCGAGTACCCCTGCTTTCACGAGCGCCAGTACTACGCACCCGGCGATCTCGGCGCGCCGGTGTTCAAGACGCGTGTCGGCCGCATCGGCGTCGCGATCTGCTACGACCGGCATTTTCCTGAGTACATGCGCGCGCTCGGCATCGGCGGCGCCGACCTCGTCGTTATTCCGCAGGCTGGTGTAGTCGACGAATGGCCGGCAGGATTCTTCGAAGGGGAAGTCTGCACGGCGGCGTTTCAGAACGGCTACTTCGCCGCGCTATGCAATCGCGTCGGGGCCGAATCGCATCTGACGTTTGCCGGTGAGTCGTTCGTGTGCGGGCCCGATGGCGCCGTGCGTGCCCAGGCGCCGCGCGGTATCGACACCGTCCTCATTGCCGACGTCGATCTGTCCGAGGCCGAAAAATCTCACGGCCGCCGGGTCCTGATGAAGGACCGGCGGCCGGAGCTGTACGCCGACTGGGTGGGCAAAAGCGGTGCGTAGTGCGCGGGCGCGTTGCGCGATGCAGAAAAACTCTTAAGCACCCCGCACCGCGCACTGCGCACACCGCACAGTTAGTCAGGCTCGATCTTCGTCGCGAAGATGAAGCCGAGTTTCAGCTGTCCTTTGACTTCAACTTTGACGCCGTCCGCGAGTGCGGCAAACGTCAGGCCGTCGTCGAACTGGGTCGTGGCGTCGCCTTTGATGAGCTTGCCGCCGAGCATGAACTGGAACCCCAGGATGGTGCCGCTGAAACCGGAAATCGTCCCCTCCAGATGCACGCCCAGGTCCACGTTGGTGTTCTGAATCTTCACGATCTTCGCCAGCACGCCCAATGGGTTCGGCGTGCCGCGGACATGCACGCGCATGCCGATGGCGAGGTCCCCGAACGTCGCCGGCGCGTCGCCCTTGACGATCTGCGTGTCTGCGTTGGTCTGGATGTTCAGCCCAGCGATCGTGAAGGTGCCGGGCGGCGTTAGCGGCGGCAGACCGTCGATCCGGCCCTCGATCTCGACCTTATCGTGACCGTGCCGCTTGATGCAGTCGACCACGAAGTTCTGTCCTTCGCGGCTGATGTTCACCGTCACCTGCTCGGAACGTTCAATCGGGCCCAGTGAGACTCGACTATTCACGCCCGCGCCCTTGAACTCGAGCGAGACGTCTCCGGCGCGCACGTTGGTCAGCGAAAAGGTGCCGTTTGAGCCGAGCGTCGTCGATGGTCCGCCGCCGACCACACCGACGTTCATCCCCGTTGAACCGCCGGCGCCGACCACGTTTCCGTTAATCGTGGCGCCGCCTGCGAACGGTGACGTAGGAGTTCCCCCGCAGCCAATCGTAAGGACCGTCGCGGAAAGGAACGAAAGGAGAACACGACGCATAAGAAACCTCCTCGTTGAACGTGGTCCAGACGAGCAAGGATTGTTCCGGCGTCGCGACGCAGATAACTGCTGGAATTACGGCAATCTAGGAGGATGGTCGGGTGTTCTACTGACCCTCACCGGGCCAAAAGTTCATATCGATCGGGTCGGAACTTCACGCCCGTTTCACGGTTGGATCGACACGGCTGCGACGATCCGCCGGCTCCCGCCCGCTTGGACTAGCACAACGACATGCAACGCGGGCTTGCGCCAGCTCCCGGCGAGGTCGACGCGCACGCCCTCATGTGTGAACGCGCCGTTCCGATCCGTTCGACCAATCTCCGTCAGGCGACGCGCGACGGCGCTGTGCCGCAGTAGCCCGCCGGCGTTCTCACCCGCGCGGACTGACGTGCGGAGCTCGTCCTCGACGACGGCAAGGAGCACGGCTCCCATTCCCGGCGTCGCGCCGGTGACGCCGACCTTCAGGACGTGGGGTGACGTCGATGTCCAGGTGACAGAGACGGGGGCCTTGGGCGACGCCGCTGAACGCGCGATTGCTACCAGCGCCGTTGCCCGATCGCTGCCGACGAACGACTCGCGCCCGTCCACCACCATCTGCGGCGTGTAGACGTCCGTCGTCCCGCCAGCCGCAGCGTAGGCCGATTGACGCTCGGTGAACTGGTGATTGGAGAACGGATCCTTCCAGCCCAGGTGATCCCAATAGTCGACGTGTTCGCTGAGGCCGATGATGAGGGCGTTTTTCACCGGCTGCTGGTCCAGCAACTCGGTGAGCAATCGGTCCGCCGGCGGGCAACTCGAACAGCCTTCGGACGTGAAGAGCTCCACGACGACTGGGACCGGCGGAGCGCTCTTCGCGGTCTGTGCAGACACGCCAGGGCGCTCTGCGGCCGCCCACAAAGCTATCGCGGCCAGAAGTACGAACGTCACCCGAGTCGCTCTGGTTCCCATCTCAAGCCCGTCGTCAGAATACGCTGGAGCAGCGCGGGGTAGGCAAGTCCGCATGCGGCGGCCGATGCCGCGAAGTCTTCGGTGCGGGCGATTTGCGGATTGGGGTTGGCTTCAATCACGTACACACGCCCCTGCGGATCGAGGCGCAGGTCGATGCGCGCGTAGCCGCTGAGCTCGAGCGTGCGATAGACCCGTCGCGACATGCGCTGCACCAGTGCGGCAGCGCCTTCGGGCAGGTCTTTCGCCTGGGCGGTGTCGATGCCGATCTTGTCCTGATACTTCTTGCTCCACTTCACGCGCTCGGTCGCGATGCGGCGCTGGCCGTCCGGCATGTTGGCGAACGTCATCTCCCAGGCTGGCAGGATCTGCAGGCGCTGGTTGCCGATGACGCCGCAGTACAACTCGCGCCCTTCGATGTACTCCTCGACGATCGCGTCGGTCGCAATCGAATCGTGGATGAACTGCACGCGCTCCTTGAGCTTTGCCTCGTCCGCGACGACGGACGCCTGTGAGATGCCGATCGAAGACTCCTGGGTCAGCGGTTTCACGAAGAGCGGAAACTTCATCTTCTTCGAGATGCGCGTTTTACGTCCGCGCGCCACGACCGCGAAGTCCGGCGCCGGAATGCGGTGGTAGTGGAGCAGCTTCTTCGACAGCGCCTTGTCCCGCGCGAGCAACATGCCGCGGGGATTGCAGCCGGTGTAGGGGAGCCGCAGTAACTCGAGATAGGCGACGACGTTCTGATCGAACGTGCCGACTTCGTGGAACGCCTCCATCATGTTGAAGGCGATGTGCGGATTGAACGCGTCGTTGGCCTGCCGGATGCCGGCGAGGTCGTCCTTGACGCCGAGTACCTGCACGTCGTGCTGCAGGTCATCCCGCAGCGTCTTCAGCACGTCGTACTCGGTCCGCCACGGCGCCGTCTCGACATCGTGCCCCGACACGTCGTCAGGCGGCACCAGGTAGTCGTGCATGAGTACCAGCACGCGCAATTTGCGCATTGATGCGCGCATGATACTTCAGGGTGCTACGTGCTGGGTGCTATGTGCTTCGTGCTCGGAACAGAAGCACCAAGCACAGAGCACCCAGCACACAGCACTATCGAAAGGGATCGCGCGGTGGAACGAATCGCTGGTCGCCAGGCGATGCCGGCAGGATCTCGCGCAGGTACCAGTCGATGCCGCGCTCGACGCGCCAGTCGCGCGGGTATCCAAGCGAGACTTCTTCGTACCGAACTCCGTGCCGGACGAGCGTTGTGCGCAGATGCAGATGACCGGATACGGCTGCGCGTGCCCGGTAGCGTTGTCCCCAGTCTTCCGTGCGCGTGGTGCCGCACCAGATTGAAAAGCGCGGAATGCGTGGCGGACGCGCGAGATCGTAACGAAGCGGCCAGTGACTGATGAGCACGGTGCGGGCGTCCGTCGGCAGTGCATTGAGACGTGCCTCGGTCGCGTCGCATCGCGCGTGGCACCACGCGGTGCGCGACGGCCACGGATCGGACGCGAGCATCTGCTCGTCGCCGCAGACGATGCCGCTCTCGCGAGCCCAGGCAACTGCATCCTCATCGCGAATCTCGGGTGGATGGAAGCTGTAGTCGAAGAGCAGAAACAGCGGCACGATGAACGTGCCCGGCTCGCCCGGCCACTGGACGTAGGGATCCTCCGGCGTGAGCACGCCGGCACGCCGGCACATCTCCACCAGTTCGTCATATCGAGCCTGTCCACGAGTTCGATCGAGTTCTCCCGGCGGACACCAGAGGTCGTGATTGCCGGGGGTCCAGATCACCCGTGCGAAGCGCGGCACGAGCGCCTCGAGCGCAGTCGCCAGATGTCCCGGGGTGCCGATGTCGCCGGCGACGATGAGCCAGTCGTCTGGATGGCGGCCCATGTCCATCAGCGCGTCGCGATTGGCGCGATGCGCCAGGTGCAGGTCGCTGATCGCGAGCAGCCTCAGGAGAAGCTCCCGATCGGCTCGATGACAATCGACGGTCGAACGCCGTCGGCACTCGAAGCGGCGACGGCGAGGAGATGGTTCGGTGTCGGTTGCGCCATCTGCAGACGCCAGCGTGTGTCCAGGCCGGCGAGTGAACCGTCGAAGCTGACGTTGGCGTCGACGCCATTGATATTGATGGCGAAGGTGATCTCGGAAAGCGGGACCGAGATGCCGAGACCGCGTGCCTTGAGGTACGCCTCTTTCAGCGTCCAGTAGGCGAGGAAGCGATTCTGCCAGTCGTTCGCGCCACGGCCTTCGATGTCGGCGGCCTCGACCGGCGAACAGTACCGGCGCACCATCTTTTCATCGACCTGCGGGCGCGCAAGATGCTCGACATCGACGCCGACGTCGCGCCCTTCGGCCAGCGCGCACGCGACGAGACCGGCGCTGTGCGCCAGATTGAATCGCAATGTTGTGGCCGGCTCGGCGATTTCCGGACGCCCGTGCGGTCCTTCTTTCCAGCGCCACGAATCAGGCGGAACACCCAGCGCCCGGCCGACGAGCGTGCGGGCCATCATGCGCCCGCAGAGGAACATCATCCGGTCGGCATCCACGCGATAACGCGCGAAGCGTTCTGGTTCGGTGGACTGGAGCCACGCCAGCGCGCGCTCGACGCCGCCGGACGCAGCGATGAACGCGTGCGCGTCGGCGAAGTACACACGCACTTCACCGGGCGCAGGACACGACGGCATCGCGGTCATTCGGATAGTATGTCTGTTCTCGCGGCGCATCCGCATCCCACACAACATCATGTCCACTGTTTGCATGTTTCCAGGCCAGGGCTCCCAGTCGAAAGGCATGGGTGCCGATCTGTTCGACCGTTTTGCCGATTGGACGTCGGCCGCCGACGCCATCCTCGGTTACTCGATTCGCGAGCTGTGTCTCGATGATCCGCGCGGTGAGCTCGGACTCACGCGCTTCACCCAGCCCGCGCTCTTCGTCGTGAACGCGATGACGTTTCGGGCGCGGCAGGAAAGCGGAAAGCCGGCGCCGGCATTCGTCGCCGGTCACAGCCTCGGCGAATACAACGCGCTCGTGGCCGCCGGTGTGTTCGACTTCGCGACGGGCGTCAAGCTCGTGCACCGGCGCGGCACGATCATGAGCGAAGTGAGCGGCGGCGGCATGGCCGCGGTGATCGGGCTCGAGCCGAAACGCATCGAGGAAGTCCTTGCAGCGAGCGAACCCGGCCGCCGGCTCGACGTCGCGAACTTCAACTCGTTCGAACAGACCGTGCTGGCTGGACCGAAGGACGATCTGGCGGCGGTGAAGCCCGACTTTCAGGCCGTCAAGGCGCGCTATATCCCGCTCAACGTCAGCGCGCCCTTCCATTCGCGCTACATGCGCGACGCGGAAGCCGCGTTCGGCACCGCGCTCGCCGGCGTGACCTTCAGCGCGCCTGCGATTCCGGTCATCTCAAACGCAACCGCGAAACCGTACGAGTCGTCTGCCGCGCGCGAAACCCTTGCGCGGCAGATCGGTCACTCGGTGCGATGGTTGGATTCGATGCTCTATCTGCTCTCAGCCGGCGCGACCGAGTTCGAGGAAGTCGGTCCGGGCAGCGTGCTGACGAAACTTATTGGGCAGATTCAGAAGCGTGCGTCCTAACGTCCCCTCACTCTAATCGCCCCGTTCGTCGTGTCGAGCTTGATGAGCGGTCCGCCGCCGCCGATCGTCGCGCGGAGGTCGTTGCGATCCTTGCTGGTGACTTTCAGATCAAGGCCGCTCGTGTCGATGCCGCCGTTGTTGGTTTCTGCCGTGAGTGAGGCTTTGGCCGATGCCGGGAGCGTCAGGACGATCTCGCCGTTCGTCGTGCTGCAGTCGATTCCGTCGTCGGCGAGCTTGCTGATTTCGAGCCTCACGTCGCCGTTGGTCGTGTCTGCGCGCACGGGGCCTTCGAGTGAGAGCGCCTGAATCTCGCCGTTCGTGGTCTCGAGGCGCGTCGACCCGGTGAGACCGGCCGCGAGGATCTCGCCGTTCGTCGTCTTCAGCACCACATTCGCCCATTTGGGGAGGCGCACCGAGTACTCGACTTCGCGGGAGACGGCAAACGAGAAATCTGCCATGCCACCTGCGCTGTCGAGGACGATGCGTGTGGGGGAGGCGGTCTCGCGAATCTCGATGCTCTTGAGCGCGTTGTTTGCGCTCTCGAGGGTGCTTGCCCGGGCTGTTCGTCTCGCGACGACCTCCACAGTGCTGCCCTCGCCCGGTTCAACCTTGATCTCGCCGTTGGTGTTGCGAATCTCGAGTGTGCCGCCCTGTGACAGGGGGTAGCTGCGCTTCCATTCGTCGTGCGCCTCGACCAGCGGCAGGTGACCACAGGCGGCGGCCGCGAGAAGCGCCAGGCTCAGCACAGCAAATCCGCAAAGGGTTGATCGGCGCATCATCATGTAGGCTCCCGGCCGGATCATACGGGCGGCTTCAACGCGCAGTTCATTTCCGGTCGTGTTACCATCCGGGCGTTTTTCTGAACGGTCGGCCAGCCGGGTCTAGAGACCCGGCCTCCATATAACCGGCCTCCACATAACTCGAGGCTCCCGCATGCGTGTCCGCGCCAGAACCATCGTTCTCAGTCTCATTGGCCTGCTCGCCGTCCTCGTTCTGGCCGGCATTACCGCGATCGGCTGGCAGATCGTGCTGGGACCGAAGGCTCGCGCTCTCACGAACCGGAAGATCGAGTCCACGCCGGCCCGGCTCGCTCGCGGCGAATACCTCGTCAACAGCGTCGCGTCCTGTTTTCACTGCCACACCGAGCACGATCTGACCCAGCAGGAGCTTCCCCGGATCGAGGCAAAGAAGGGAGCCGGCTGGTTGATGCCGATTCCTGAGCTCGGCACGCTGGCGGCGCCAAACATCACACCGGATCCCGAGACCGGCATCGGCAATTGGACCGACGACGAGGTTTTGCGCGCGTTTCAGGAAGGCGTCAGCAAGGACGGCCGCGCGCTGTTTCCGGTGATGCCGTACATGAATTTCGCGAAGCTCGACGACGAAGACGCCGCGTCCATCCTCGTCTACATTCGATCGATTCCGCCGGTGAAGAACGTGCTGCCGAAGCGGGAGCTGATCTTTCCGCTGAGCGTACTGGTCAACACGATGCCGCAGCCGATGGCCGCACACGACCCGGCGCCGCCGCGAACCACACCCCAACAGCGCGGCGAATATCTCGTTCGCACGGTCGCCGGCTGCCAGGACTGCCACACGCCGACCAACCAGGGCGTGCCGCTGCCGAACATGGAATTCGGTGGTGGAGGAACGTTCCACGATCCCGCCAACGACATGAAGCCGTTGTTCAGCCTGAACATCACGCCGGACCCGTCAGGGATCGCGCACTACGACGAGGCGATGTTCATTCAGGTGCTGCACACCGGGAAGGTCCCCGGCCGGATGGTGAGTCACATCATGCCGTTCGAGAGCTTCAAGACGATGACCGACGACGACCTGCGGGACATCTGGGCGTACATGAAATCGCAGCCGCCTGCGAAGCACCGCATCTCGAACACCGATCCGCCGAAGCTCTGTGCGATCTGCAACCACGAGCACGGACTCGGCGAGCTGAACGTCAAGAAGTAGACCGCAGGAACCGCAACATCTTTTCCCGGTGCGCGATCTCGCGCGGGAGCAGCGTGCGCGCTGCCGCCGTTCCCGTGATCAGGGACTCTTCAGCACCACTCGTCTCCGCAGGGGTTCG
>Ga0137451_1000602_pt1 | contig 11108 bp, 19 predicted proteins | sample EasRivERMGT500_2_FD_102336 | JGI IMG/M metagenome (GOLD analysis project Ga0137451, IMG submission 102336) | Soil microbial communities from meander-bound floodplain in the East River, Colorado, USA - East River MetaG ERMGT500_2 | ecosystem: Environmental > Terrestrial > Soil > Floodplain ... | reverse complement strand
GGTTTACTGGGGGTGACGTTTGCCGTAGATGTTGAAGCGGCCACACAAATTGCTGCAGCATTCCGTAAACAGGGTGTACCCTCCGAAGTCATTAGCGCTAAAACACCCGCACTTCTTCGCTCGCAAATTATGCGTAAATTCAAGAATCGGGAGATTCTGCAATTAGTGAATGTTGACTTGCTAGGAGAGGGGGTGGACGTACCTGCCATCGAGGTCGTTAGCATGGCAAGACCCACACAATCCTATGGTCTATACTGCCAACAATTCGGTCGTGCGTTACGCCCGATGCCTGGCAAAACACATGCGATTATTATTGACCACGTTGATAATGTTAAGCGCCACGGGTTACCCGATGCGCCCCGCGTGTGGACATTAGATCGCCGTGAGCGCAAGCGTAAAACGGCCGATGACGTTATACCTACAAAAACCTGCATGGATTGTTTTGCGGTGTTTGAGGGCTTCCGTAAATCATGCCCATTCTGTGACTACGTTAATCCACCAAGAGGACGCTCTACTCCTGAAGAAGTAGAGGGCGATTTATTCGAACTAGATGCGGATGTGCTTGCGGCCTTACGCGGTGAGATTAAACGTATTGATGATGTGGCACGTATACCTCATGGGCTTCCGGTCCCTGCAGAGATTGCTATAGCAAAACGGCACCTCATACGCCAGGAAGCCCAACATGATTTGAGGGCATCAATGGCATCGTGGGCAGGTTACTACCATCCACAGTTACAAGATTGTGAAATTTATAGACTGTTCTACCATACTTTTCATATTGATATACTGACGGCGCAAACCCTAAATACTGCCGATGCTTTAAAATTAAAAATAACTATTGACGAATTGGTTAATAGTAAGTTACGCTTACTCGGTACTTAAAGCCAAGGAGCAAGAGCATGAAGCTTGAAGCGTGGGCAAGACGCTGGGGGATACCTGACCTAGCTATAGAAGACTTAAGGAAACTATTTGGCATGGCATCATTTGACGTTATACAACCCGATAAGATCCAAAAATCAGAATCTGCCGTGATGAGTTTGGTGCGTATCGAAGCAAGTAAAAAAGGGTTGCGTATATTTAGAAATAACGTTGGAGCAACTTATAATCCTAAAGGTGACTTCATTCGGTATGGTTTAGCTAATGAATCGGGAAAAATGAATAACTTCATCAAAAGCGCGGATTTAATCGGCATACGACCTGTAAAGATTAGAGACCACATGGTTGGAATGACTATAGGGCAATTTGTTAGTCGCGAGATTAAAGGTTCCGATTGGAAGTTTACAGGCAACGAAAGAGAAACAGCGCAACTACGGTGGATTGAGCTTATAACCGGAATGGGTGGCGATGCTTGTTTTGCAACTGACGAGGGTACGTTATGACAAATCATATTAAGTGTACGTTAACAGATGATAAATCTTGGTGTGGCGCTCTTCTTGATAATAGCTTCGGTTTTAAAGATACGGAAGCCGCTGTACTAAGTAAAAGATTCAAGCACGGCATACCAGTATGTGCAGAATGTATAAAGGTAGTTACGGATTACCTGTGTGCAGAGTATGTAGAGCCTGTATATGAAAATGAAATGGAACAAGATTATGGTAGCGGCGAACAACTTACCTTTGCCGATTGTATAATTGGAATTAAGAAACATACTGGAAATTAAATATATGAAAATTACTTTAGATATGAAGATCGATGATATGGAAAAAAAACTTGGAGCAATTGGCGGAATATGTTTTGCGATACACTCCCTCCAACTTTCAAGTGAAGACTTTGAAGTTAATGTCGTAACCGAATCACCCGAAGAAAAATTAGCAATAGAAAATCATATGAAAAGCATTAATGACCCAAGTTATAACGGAGATAACGATGCTACAGAAATCAAATAACAATAAAGACATATTAGACCAATTACCGCCAAATGGTCGCAGTTTAGTAGGCGGTTATAGAATAGGGGATGCCATATTCAGTACGTATAACAAGCCCAATTGGTTCCACAGATTTATGTTGAAGTTACTAATGGGGATTATGTGGGTTGACTATTAACGGAGTTTAAAGATGAAATGCAAGGATTGCGGTAGAATCGATGGATTGAAAATATTTTTATCAACTAAAGAGATTGTGTGCAAGGAATGTGAAGCAAAGCGCAATGGTTGTACACACCCTCGTGTTAAAACTTACCAAGATTTTAGTTCGGGGGAATATTACACGATTTGTAAAACATGCGGGGATAGAAATGAGAAATAGAAAAGAACCGGAAGAACGTAAAAAAGAAATACTCGAAGCGGCTATCGAGCTGTCGAAACGAATAGGCTATAGTCATATAACGCGAGACGGAGTGGCAGAGCGGGCAGGTATAAGTTTCGCGCTTGTATCTGTGTATTTTGGAACCATTGAAAATCTAAAAAAAGAAGTACTAAAGGAGGCCATCAAAAAAGAAGTGCTAGAAATTATAGCCCAAGGTTTAGCTAGGAAAGAAACATTAACGGCAAGGTTGCCACTGAAGTTGAAACGGAAGGTGCTGCAATACTTGTCAAAATAAAACTTGACAATATAAGGACATACCGGAATGGAATCACTCCCTACGGCGTTTTATTCTCTAAATTTATACAAACAGTTTATAGTTTATAAGATCGTAAGAGCAGAACCAAAGGACATTAAGAAGCCTGCAAACCATATGAACGGACAGATATGGGACGCACATGACCCAACAATATGGACAGATTCAGCTACGGCCATACGAGCAGCCCAACATCTCGGAGATGAGTACGGCGTAGGCTTTGTGTTTACAGACAATGACCCCTTCTTTTTCCTAGACATTGATAAATGTTATGATGGTAAAGATTGGTCACCATTAGCTAAAGCATTACTGGCTAAGTTAGGCGGCGCGGGGGTGGAAGTATCACGGTCGAATCGCGGTTTGCACATTATAGGGCGTTCAGCCTCTTTTGAGCATGGTTGCCGTAATAAAGACTTAAATCTTGAGCTATACCATACTAAGCGGTTTGTTGCTTTGACGGGTGTTTATGCGACAGGTAATGTTGATACTGACCACACAGCGGCAATTAAAGAAATAGCGGCTACGTATTTTCCACCAAATATGCCCAAAGCGGTATCGGGTGACGATTGGTGGAGCGAGACACCTGTCGCTGATTGGAGCGGCCCTACTGAAGACGCTGAATTGTTGCGCATGGCACTAGCCTCGCAATCTATTAAAAGCAAATTCGGACAAGGCGGTTCTGCTCGTTTTTTAGACTTATGGGACAACAATGAATCCACGCTTGCCAAATTTTTTCCTCCTAGCGATGCTGATGTTTATAACCGCAGTGACGCTGATGCAGCACTTGCATTACATTTAGCATTTTGGACAGGTAAAGACGCAGAGCGAATTAGGTCATTAATGAGTCAATCGAAGATGGTGCGGGAGAAATGGGAGCGGGCAGATTACTTACCGCGAACGATTCGAAACGCCTGCTCCAAGTGTACAAGTGTACTAAAGTCAATCAATACTAATATAAGGACAACTGAGGATAGCACAGCCACATCTGATGGTCAAGAATACGGCGAACTCGTTACGTCAAGTACAATTTTAAGCATACCCGAACAACGACAATCGTTTAAGAACTGTGTGTATATTTGTGATGAAAACGCAATATTCGTACCGGGTGGAATGGTGTTAGACAAGGAACGGTTTAATGTAATGCATGGCGGCAAGACGTTTGTCACCGACCCATCAAACTCCAAAGTATCTAAACATGCTTGGGAAGCTTTTACACAAAACTACGCAATTCGTTTCCCTAAAGCCAATAGTGCAACATTTCTACCCGACCATCCTTCTGGCGAAATTATAGTACGCGATGGAATGAACCTTGTGAATACTTACTGGCCTATTGCAACCCCACGCATGAAAGGAGACGTTAGTCCATTTCTATTCCATATTGAAAAACTTATGCCCGATGGGACTGACCAAGAGATACTAATTAACTATTTGGCTGCAATGGTTCAATATTTAGGTAAGAAATTTCAATGGTGTCCAGTTATTCAGGGGGTGCAGGGCAATGGGAAAACCTTTATCAGTTTGTGTATCGCATTTATTCTTGGTCATCGTTATACGGCTTTCCCAAGGGCAGATGAAATTACCTCAAAATTTAATGACTGGCAATACCGAACGTTGGGCGTATTTGTCGAGGATTTTCACACCCCCGGGGGCTCAAAACATGATACTATGGAAACTCTTAAACCTATGCTTACCGCAGATCGCCAAATGATCGAAGGTAAAAATAAGACTAAGATTATGCGAGATATATGCTGCAACTACATTATTAATACTAACCATAAAGAAGCCCTCCGCAAAACCCGTGATGATAGACGGTTCGCTATGTTTTATACTGCGCAACAAACCGAAGATGACCTTAAACGTGATGGTATGTTGGGCGACTATTGTCCTAATATATATACGTGGGCAAAGCAAAAGAACGGGTTTCTATATATATCCGATTGGTTACAGGAGTACCCGATCAAAGACGCCTATAACCCGCTTATATGCGCCAGAGCGCCTAAGACCTCATCGACCGAGCAAGCCATTACTGAATCAATGGGTAGTGTGGAAAATGAAATATTAGAGGCTATTGCACAAGACCGTATCGGGTTCAAAAGGGGTTGGATTAACTCCAGCGCACTTAATGAGCTATTAGATGAAACAAGTAATTCACGCCGTGTTCCACATAATCGCCGTAGGGCACTTATGAAAACATTAGGCTACGAATGGCACCCTGGACTCACTAATGGACGGACCTCGACAAACATGCCGGGTGAAAAGATTAGACCATGCTTGTACATTGTTAAAGATCATAACAGCAGGTTCTTAATTGACAATAACTTAATCATTGACGCTTATGTAAGGGATCAAAAATAATGCAAACTACAATTTATACATGCGATTTATGCCGTACCGAAACTAAAGACGCTAAAGATATGTATGCACCACGCAATACTAAAGAACTTTCTAATGCTTATGTATTAGAATTTGTCCGAAAGAAATTTGTTGTACAAGATGTGTGCGTTAGTTGCTTTAACTCGTTCGGGGAAATGCTTAACAATAACTACAAGACGTTAACGGGAAGAAGTAGTTGACGAACTACATTAACCGAGGTAGTCTGATAGGGTATAAACTAATAAAGGGAATTAGGACTATGCAAGCTATCAGAAGACCTCGATTAACACTTCGTATTATACATATACTACGTCATCATAGTATTACTAATATCGTTAACCTCTTATGCTTCGGAATTGTAATTACATTTCTTCTTAATGTTATAATCCATTAAAAGGTAGGGGACGTAAGTCCCCTACATATTATCTTTAGTCTTTAATAAAACATTTCGACATGAACGGGTTACAAGTTGCAACTTCGCTGGGCTTATACCATTCTTTTTTATCGTAAGGATAAAGAGAGGAACCCATTCTATTTGTATATGACATTATCGCGTCTTCTGTTCGAGATTTAGAGTATAGACAATTTACCCTATCAACAGTACCTTCATGGTATGCATGTAGTATAACTAATACTAAGGGTGTATCTTTTACAAATTCTTTTTGAAGACCCTGAATCATAACTTCTGGACGCGGAACGCACGAATTCATACCGCCCGTTTTACATACCATGGACGCAGGGCATTGGAAAACATTATTTGCTTGTAGATTTGTTGCTACTACGGCGCTTACAGCGAGCAGTATGAGCTTTTTCATCATAGGTATACTTCCTTTTCTGAGGTTGATTTAAGAGATCCGTCTCAGTGATAAGTATACTACGTCCGCACTCGCAATTGTGGGCGCTAGGGAAATGTCCTTGTTTAATTTTTGCTAATATCCGTTGTTGGCATAAACCTAGCTTTGCTGCAGCTTCTTTTGTTGAATACTTTTTGATCATGTTATGTACGCATAGTTATTGTTTGCACAACTGGAGATTTTCTTCCCATCAAGAACGATAGTCGTCACAGCCCTTGTGTAATATTGACCCGAGGAATCCCAAACCTTTTTGTTAACAAACCGTCTAATGTCGGTGTAAGTTTGCCCCGGGTTAACGATAATATTTAAGGTCATCTTGTCATTGAACATATTCATGACCTCATGATAATAACTAATCTTGTAACTCATAGGTACTGAGGAGGTGTTGCTTATTGATACACCGTGGTCACTGTAGAAGTCTGCGGGCATGGGTGAATGCGCAGACAAGATAACGCTCATTGCACATGTAGCTATTTCAAGATTACTCATTTAATATCCCTTTTAAATTCAATTGTAATACTTTCATTTTCCATTACGCTCATGGGTTTGTAGTGCATCTCACCTATAATCTCTTCCAATTCGTCACACACCTTTTGCGCTTTCTCTTCCGTTGAAAATGCTAGCAGATTCGGTTCGTAGGGTAAGGGTAATTGAATGATATAAACTGTAAACATTATTTATCCCCTACGGCATCGCGTAGGTTAGAGGCTATGATTTCCGCGCATTCTTGCGTAAACGGTTCGTTTTTATCAATCATGCTGCCGCCTAAAGTAACCACATCCGCTGCAACAGCTACCGGCAATAATGCGACACCTATTGTTGCTTTAAATAAACTATCAAACATATTATTTATCCTTTAATGACTCACGTTCGTTAATACCATCGCCAACATTAACCCAAGCTTTTGTCGCCCACATGATTGCATCTTCTAGTTGTGTTTGCGCAATAGACATCTCTCGGCTTTTAACAGGGTCTAAATAGGCTTTTAACTCTTCGGCTTTAACTTTCATGGCATAAATTGTTTCTTTAATATCGTCTGGCATATTTGTATAAACTTTCTTAAACGTGTCTTTCATATAACTCCTTGTAGCGCTCGTGTGCCGCCGGTTCAGACGGCATCGTTGCGTTTAGCTAGCCTATCGTTTAAGTGGCGCAGGCTTTCGGCTTGGCCCCACACTAGCGTAAAAATGGTGGCCTATCGTCTGTATTAAATAACCGCTTTGTTGTTAAATCAAAAGGTTCGATAGGCCGTAGTAAGTGTGTCCTCTCACACGGTCACGCCTAGTTTCCGGTCGTAAGTTGTCCGGCGTTCTACTAACCCTGTTAACATACCGTTTGCTCCTACGCCCTCTCCGGGTTTGCGTAAGCTGTCTGTAGGGTTCTTTAAGCCCATGCCCGGCGACAGAATCGTGGTGCTGAATTAAAGGGAAGCAAGCCAAGTAGGAGAATTGGCGACTCATCAAACTGCATGCATTTCCGCAAGATCAGTCCCCTAAGATGATCACACCGGCTACGGTGCTTTTCGCTTCCAAGTACAATATAGTGCATCACCTATAGTTAGTCAAGTATTATCCATTGGTCTTGTAAAAGATCGTAAGGCATCCATCCATTGTAAGGGTTTATCGTGTCCAGATTGGCTTCGAAATTCCAGTTAGCATGACGTATGGTTTTACCTTCCTTCATGGCTTTGAAAGCAACTTCAAAAGGAACCAAAAGAGGAGGATGTGGATCACATCTCTGCCGACCCACTATATTAAGACGCTGGTTTATTTTTGCAATTTCATCCGATAAACTATCATTTTTCGCCGTATGTCGGTTAAATTGTGCCTGCAGATTATTATGCGCTCCAAAAGCCAGATGTCTTTCGGGTAAATCTTCTTTCAATACTTCAATAAGTGCCAACACTGCGTCCAAAACTTCTACGATAAATATCCCTTCACGTCCTTCCATTACCGAAAGCTTTTTTGCAGTTAATTTTTCCGCTAAACTTTCTAAGTTCATACTTTGTCCTTTTGTTTTAAATAACCTTCAATTTGTTTTAAATAACATTCAATTTGTGAATATGCCGCTTCTAACTTAGCCACACGGTGAGACAAACTAACTATTAACTCGGCATTTTTCAACATCTGTTGCGCCATTGTTTCCACAAGCTTCATTATCATGAGTAGCGATATCTCGCCTTGTTCAAAGCTTTTCAATTGGTCTTCTATACTCATTTCTGTATTTCTCCATTTTGTAAACGTCTAGCCATTTCTAGCATCTTTGCGTACTTTAAGACCGCCTCCCAATCTTTATCATGAACCGATAAGATGCGTTTGCGATAGCCTAATTTTGCAGCACGATAGGCGCCTCGTGTGAATCGAGCGCGTACTTTATTACACTCAACGCATACGCCAGTGCTGGTATACCTCAAAGGGTCGTGCCCTCTCTTGCATTTCCGTAAGGCCGTATAAGTAGTTTCGCCTTTGTCATATGCCTTTCTTCTCTCACTCATATATACCTCTTGTTTTAGTAGAACAGGGGTAACATACCTCAATGAGTATCCGAAATCAAGCGTTTTATGACGTGAGCCGTCTGTACTGCCTTATTGTTCCGTCATCCCGCCAAGCCACGTCCGGCGCGGGTTTCAGGATTTATGACGTGAATGCCGTGAAAGACGTAACAACTCACTACCCCCCCCCAGTTCTTCTTACATATACATATGTATATACGGTAGTACTATATGCGTATTAATTATAGATTCTGGCACCAATATCTCTCTTTCTTACGTCATTAAGTCATAATAGTAGTAGATAGATAATAGAAACAAGGGGTTAAGAGGGTATGACTCAACTTATGACTTAACGTGACGCAACTTCGTTGCGTCATAAAGTATAAAATTAGTGCAACTCTGCCTGAAGTGTGATAATTTAAGTAAGTTAACTATAAAGGGATGTAAAACATGGAAATTATCAAGAAAACACTTGACAGTTTAAAAGGATATGAATACAACGCACGCACCCATAGCGAGGAACAAATCGCGGAAATAATGGACAGTATTGAAGCATACGGGTTTTTAGACCCTATTGAGGTCGATGCCGCCAATGTGGTCATTTCAGGCCACGCAAGGCTTGAAGCAGCGCGAAGGCTAGGACTTCTCGAGGTACCCACTATAACCCATAGCCATTTAGATAAAACGGCGCAGAAGGCTTATATCTTGGCCGCTAACAAACTCGCAACCAAAGCGGGATGGGACTACGAATTACTTAAGCATGAGTTTGAAGATATCCTCGGCGCTGATTTCGACCCGTTACTTACAGGCTTTACGCAAGATGAAATAGACGCAATCCTTAACCCCGAGATAACCCCCGTGTACGATAACAATGAAGATGACGCGGGTAATGTGAGCGAGGATGTTACAACACAGCGCGGGGATGTGTGGATATTAGGCGAACATAGGTTAATGTGTGGCGACTCCACGTTCGTTGAGGACTTGGACAAACTAACACTTTCGGTCAAAGCTGACCTAATATTTACCGACCCACCATACGGCATGAGTTACGGGGGTGGACGTGAGAAAATGGCTAGAACAGACGGCACCGTTAGAAACTTTGGCACCATCATGAACGATGACAAAGAGGGCGCTGATTTAATTGAAATGATACAAACGGCCCTTAGTAACGCTGCGTTATTTGCCAAAGAATCTGCCGCCGCTTACATTTGCTTTACGTGGCGTACATACTCCGAGTTTTATTCCGCTTTAGCACTTGCGGGCCTAACGGTTAATAGTTGCATCGTGTGGGATAAAAAGTCTATCGGCCTCGGCAATGCCAACTACCGCCCGCAACATGAGTTTATATTTTATTGCAAAGGTGACGTGTGGAACGGTGGCAAAGACCAATCGGACGTATGGGATTTAACCCGAGGTAATACTGGCGACTACGTACATCCCACGCAAAAACCCGTTGAGCTAATCGAAAAAGCAATATCCAATAGTTCCAAGCCATCACATTTAGTACTTGACGTGTTTGGTGGTTCAGGCAGCACTCTTATTGCTTGCGAGAAATTAAATCGCAAATGCCGTATCATGGAACTAGACGCCAAGTATTGCGATGTGATTATTAAGCGATGGCAAAAGTTTTCAGGAAAGAAAGCTGTTTTAGAATCAACAGGAGAGATATTCAATGGCTAAAGTAGGCCCCAAGCCACGCATAGTTCCCACCCCCGAGAATCTAAAAACTATCGAGGGACTTGCAGGACAAGGATTAACCCAGAAGCAAATAGCGCATTTCTTTTGCATTAAAAGCTCGGGGTGGTATGCTAGTGTAGCTAGGCATCCAGAAATTGCAGAAGCTGTCAAGCGCGGAAAAGCCAAAACAATGGCCTTCGTCACTCAAAAGTTAATGGAATTGGTGAAAAAGGGTAACTTAAAGGCTATAATGTTCTATCTTGAGAAACAAGGCGGCGGCAACTGGGCGAAGAAAAGTAGCTTAGAGATTAAGGAAGATGTCAAGCCCGCTGCGGGTCTAGAGTTAAAAATTCACACCAAAGACCCGGTCGAAGCAGCAAAAATTTATCAAAAAATCATGACAGGGAGTCACTGATATGTCAGAAACCGTACAAGCAAGCGATGGCGCAATGCTTCCTCTCGATTCACTAGAGCAGGAATTAGCTTATGCAGGAACGCTATTATCTACAATCACCGTAAATTACCCACCCGGAAGCATTAAGTTTTACAAGCAAACTTTTACTTATACCGGAACTAACTTAACCGACATATCAGGGTGGATCTTACAATGAGCTATATTATCGGTTCGGACTTTTACAAATGGCTTAAAATATTTGGCGTTCCAACTGGAGGCGGCCCGCCACCGGCCGGCGCTTTGCTTGCGGTTAATAACTTATCAGATGTACTGAACTCTACGACATCGATCGAAAACATTGGTCTAGGTCGTCCAGGCATTCAGATCGTTAATGATGCGGATTTTGCTGCCGGAGGTGGAACATTCACACTTACTAACCCGCCGCCAATATTTGTCGTCATGGACGCAACAAGTCCCGGTCGTATATTAAAATTACCGCCACAGAACCAACCGACATCTTTACAGGGTTCGCAAAATATACGCTTGATTACAAGCAATACCTCAGATCCCATAAACATACACAATGGGGCTGACACACTTGTATTTCAAGTAACGCCTAAAAGTGCATGGGAAGCGGTACCAAATGATCGCACAAGTGTCGCAGGCGCATGGGAATTTCTTGGCATTGTAATGACTATCAATGGCAATAAGACCGGAGATGTCGATCTAGCATCAGACCCACAGATTGTATATGTTGCTCCG
>Ga0137451_1000601_pt1 | contig 11109 bp, 5 predicted proteins | sample EasRivERMGT500_2_FD_102336 | JGI IMG/M metagenome (GOLD analysis project Ga0137451, IMG submission 102336) | Soil microbial communities from meander-bound floodplain in the East River, Colorado, USA - East River MetaG ERMGT500_2 | ecosystem: Environmental > Terrestrial > Soil > Floodplain ... | reverse complement strand
GGGCGCGGCGCGGCTTACGGTGCTTTGAGCAGCGGCCGCAGCGACTTCCAGACGTTGTCGAGCAGGATCGGTTGCGCGGCCTCGGTCGGGTGAATTCGGTCGGGCTGGAACTTGGCGAAGTCCTCGCCCATGCCTTCGAAGAGGAACGGCACCAGCGCGGTGCGGTGCCGCTTCGCCACTTCCGCGAACGCGGATTCGAACTCGCGCGTGTAGTCCGGGCCGTAGTTGGGCGGCATGCGGATGCCCACGAGCAGCACGCGCGCGCCGGCCTTCTGCGCCTGCTGGATCATCGCCGAGAGGTTCTGCTTCATCTGCGCGACCGGCAGGCCGCGCAAGCCGTCGTTGGCGCCAAGTTCCAGGACCAGCACCGCGGGCTTTTGCTGCGCGAGGACTTTCGCGATGCGCTGCAGTCCGCCGCTGGTGGTTTCGCCCGAGATGCTGGCGTTGACGACGCTATAATCGAGGCGCTCGCGCTTGAGGCGTTCGGCGAGCAGCGCCACCCAGCCGCGCTTCTCGGCGATGCCGTAAGCGGCCGACAGGCTGTCCCCGTAGACGACGATCGTCCTTCCCCACGCCCCGAATGAAAGGCACATGAGCAAGCAGGCAACAAGCGTTCTGGCGGCGCGCGGCATCGGCAAGACGGTGAAGAGCGGGGATCGCGATCTCGCCATTCTGCGCGATATCGAGCTCCAGGTCATGCCGGGGGAAGCGGTGGCCATCGTGGGCGCCTCGGGATCCGGCAAGTCCACGCTGCTCGCGCTGCTCGCGGGCCTGGACACGCCGAGCGCCGGCACGGTCGAGCTGGACGGCGAGAGCCTGTTCGCGCTCGACGAAGACGCGCGCGCCGAGCTGCGCGGGCGCACCGTCGGGTTCGTGTTCCAGTCGTTCCAGCTGCTGCCCTCGCTCACCGCGCTGGAGAACGTCATGCTGCCGCTGGAGCTGGCAGGCCGCGAGGACGCGGAAAGCGCCGCGCGCGAGGTGCTGGCGCGCGTGGGGCTGGCAGAGCGGCTGCAACACTACCCCAAGCACCTCTCGGGCGGCGAGCAGCAGCGCGTCGCGCTGGCGCGCGCCTTCGTCGTGCAGCCCAAGCTCCTGCTGGCCGATGAGCCCACCGGCAGCCTCGACGCGGAGGCGGGCGAGGCGGTGATCGCGCTGCTGTTCCAGCTGAACCGCGAGTCCGGCACCACGCTCGTGCTGGTGACCCACGACGAGCAACTCGCCAGGCGCTGCGCGCGCGTGGTGCGTCTCGCCGCCGGGAGGATCGTCGCATGATGCGGCAGGCGCTGCGCATGCTGGCGCGGGACTGGCGCGCAGGAGAATTGCAGGTTCTCGCTGCTGCATTGGTGGTGGCGGTGGCGAGCATCTCGAGCGTCGCATTCTTCGCCGACCGCGTGAGCCGCGCGCTCGTGCGCGACGCGCACCAGCTGCTGGGCGCGGACCTGGTGCTGGTGTCCGACCACGCCTGGAAGCGCGACATGGCGCAGGAGATCGAGCGCCGCGGACTGCAGCGCGCCGAGGCCGTCAACTTCATCAGCATGGCGCGCGCGGGCGAGGCGAGCGTGCTTGCCGGGGTCAAGGCGGTGACCGAGAACTACCCGCTGCGCGGCAGGCTGCGCACCGCGCCCACGCCGAACGCGCCCGACGCGCCCGCGCCGCGCGGCCCCGAACGCGGCACTGTCTGGCTGGAAGAGCGCCTGGTGAGCGCGTTGAACGCTCCGGTCGGCGCGAGCCTCAGGCTTGGCGCGGCGGAGTTCAAGGTGGCCGCGGTGCTTACGCTCGAACCGGAGCGCGGCGCCAATTTCTTCAACATCGCGCCGCGCCTGATGATGCACGCGGCGGACGTCCCCGCCACCGGACTGGTGCAGACCGGCAGCCGCGTGTGGTTCTACCTGTACGCTGCGGGCGAGCCACCGGCCGTGGTCGCGTTCGAAACGTGGGCGCGCGCACGCCTGCAGCGCGGCGAGCGCGTGGACAACCTGGAAAGCGGTCGGCCCGAGGTGCGCGCCTCGATCGAGCGCGCGCAGCGCTTCCTCGGCCTCACGGCGCTGCTGGCTGCGATCCTGGCTGGCGTCGCCATCGCGCTCGGCACGCGCCGCTACGTCGAGCGCCACCTGGACGGCTGCGCGGTGATGCGTGTCTATGGCGCAACCCAGCGCCAGCTGCTCGCGCTGTATGGCGCGGAATTCCTCTTGCTCGGCGTCGCCGCCTGCGCCGTGGGCTGCGCCATCGGTTATGGCGCCCAGGGCGCGATCGCCGCGGCGCTCGGCGATCTGCTACGCGCCGCGCTGCCCGCGCCGTCCCTGGTGCCCGCGCTGCAGGGCTTCCTCGTCGGCGTGGTGCTCCTGCTCGGCTTCGCGCTGCCGCCGCTGGTGCAGCTGAAGAACGTTCCCGCTATCCGCGTGATCCGCCGCGAGGCGGGCGCACCGAGCTCGAGCGCGCTCGCGGTGTACGCGACGGGCGTCGCCGCGTTGAGCGGCCTGCTCATCTGGCAGGCGGGCGACGCGAAGCTTGGGCTCACGGTGATCGGCGGCTTCGGCGCCGCGGTGCTCGTGTTCGCCGCCGTCGCCTGGGCGGCGCTACGCCTGGTGTCCGCCGCTGGGGTCGCGCGCCTGCTCGGCGCGCGCAGCACTGCGCTGCGCTACGGCCTGGCGAACCTGCGCCGGCACGCGAAGGGCAACGCGGTGCAGGTGGCGAGCCTCGCGCTCGGGCTCACCGCGGTGCTGCTGCTCACCTTCACGCGCAACGACCTGGTGGACGCCTGGCGGCGCAGCGCACCGCCGGATGCGCCCAATCGTTTTCTCCTCGGCGTGCAGCCCGACCAGGTCGCGCCGGTGAACCGGTTCTTCGCCGAGCGCGGCATCGCTGCGCCGGAACTCTCCCCCATGGTGCGCGGGCGCCTGGTCGCGGTGAACGGCAAGCCGGTGAGCGAGGCGGACTTCGACGAGGAGCGCGCCAAGCGCCTGGTGGAACGCGAGTTCAACCTGTCCTACGCAGAACGGCCGCCCGCGCACAACCAGATCGTCACCGGAAGTTGGTTCAAACCCGGAGAGCGGGAGCTATCGGTGGAAGAGGGCATCGCCAAGACGCTTGACTGGAAGCTGGGCGACGAGCTCACCTTCACGGTGGGCGCGGAACGCTTCAGCGCGCGCGTCACTTCGCTGCGCAGGCTGCGCTGGGACTCGATGAAGATCAATTTCTTCGTCATCGCGCCGCCCGGGCTGCTCACGGATTTCCCGGCGAGCTTCGTGTCCGCATTCCGCGCCGAGCCGCCGCAGGAGGTTGCGCTCAACGACCTTATCAAGCGCTTTCCCAACCTCACGCTGGTGGATGTCGGCGCGGCGGTCAAGCAGGCGCAGGGCATCGTGGACCAGTTGATCAACGCGGTGCAGTTCGTGTTCCTGTTCGCGCTCGGCGCGGGGCTGCTGGTGCTCTACTCGGCGCTGGTGGCGACCGAGGACGAGCGCCGGCGCGAGGCGGCGGTGATGCGCGTCTACGGCGCCTCGCGCGCGCAAGTCAGCGGCAGCCAGCGCGTCGAGTTCCTCGCCATGGGCGTGGTGGCGGGTATCCTCGCCACGCTCGGCGCGGCGGCGATCGGCGAGCTGCTCGCGCGGCGCGTGTTCGAGCTCGACCTGCCGCCGAGCCCGGAGCTGTGGATCGCCGGGCCGCTCGCGGGCGTGGCGCTGCTCTCGCTCAACGCCTGGCTGTCGGCGCGCAAGGTGCTGTCGGCGTCGCCGGCGCTGACGCTGCGCGATTCAGTTTGACGTTTACAGTGACTGGATGGCGGGGCGATAGAATCGCCGGATGAGTGAAGTCTCTCTACTTGTCGCTGGAGTCGTCGGTGTCCTGCTTGGTGTCGGCGTCACTTGGCTTGTCCAGCGTGGCAAAGCAAGTGTCGAGTATCAGAGAGGTCGCGGCGAGCTGACAGCTCTGGTTGCGGCGGCAGACGAAAGAGTTCGTTCTACTGAAAAGGCAATTGCAGCGCTTGAAGCTGACAAGCAATCATTGGAGCGTCAGATCGAGGCGTTGCAGGGCGAGTTTACGGAGGCCAGAGAAGATGTTGCGCGACTCACGGCCTCACTGGATGCGGAATCCAAGAGATCCGACGAGAAGCTGGCTACTTTGAATGAAGCGCGCGAAGCACTAGCGAACCAATTCCGGATTCTTGCGAATCAGATCTTCGAGGAGAAAGGTACTAAGTTCGTCCAGCAGAACCAGGCAACCCTAGACGTGATGCTGAAGCCGCTTGGCGATCGATTGAAGGAGTTTCAATCCAAGGTCGAAGAAACCTACGACAAAGAATCGAAGCAGCGCTTTTCATTGCAACACGAGATTCAAAGGCTCCTGGACCTCAATAACAAGTTGAGTCAGGACGCGATCAATCTGACCAATGCATTGAAGGGTGACACGAAGAAGCAGGGCTCCTGGGGTGAATTGATTCTTGAGAGGATCCTCGAGTCTTCGGGCCTTCAAAAGGGAAGGGAATACGACGTTCAAGTTAGTATGGATGCGGAGGATGGCGGCAAGGTGCAGCCTGATGTAGTTGTGCACCTTCCCGACAACAAGAACGTAATAGTAGATTCAAAAGTCTCACTGACTGCATACGATGCGTATGTTTCGGCTGACGATGACGAAACGCGCGCCACGGAGCTGGCCAAGCATATCGAGTCCGTGAGGCGGCACGTCACGCTTCTGGCGCAGAAGAATTACCAGTCGCTGCATGGAGTCGCCTCATTGGATTTCGTGCTGATGTTCATGCCGATTGAATCCGCGCTTTCACTCGTGGCGCAGAAAGAGAAGGAGATCTTTCTTGAGGCGTTCAGCAAAGGGGTGATGATCGTCAGTCCTACGACCCTGCTGATTTCACTTCGCACCATCGCCGGAATTTGGAGATACGAGTATCAGAATCGGAATGCACAAGAGCTGGTGCGACAGTGTGGTGCCCTCTATGACAAGTTTGTGGGTTTCGTCGGTGACATAGAGGATATTGGGAAGAAGATAGACGCTGCGCGCAGCAGCTATGACGATGCATACGGAAAGCTTAAGTCTGGGAAGGGCAACTTGATCCGGCAGGCAGAGCGCATCCGCCAGCTTGGAGTCAAGCCGACCAAGGCGCTTCCGCAGCAGCTCGCCGACGCGGCTTCCGACGACGACGCTTGACGTATGCACGAGCGATGAAGCGCCTAGCGGTCCTCACCAGCGGCGGCGATGCCCCCGGCATGAACGCGGCGGTGCGCGCCGTGACGCGCGCGGCGCTGGCGCGCGGCTGGGAAGTGTGCGGCGTGCGCAACGGCTACGCCGGGCTGCTCGCCGACACCATCGTGCCGCTCGCGGCGCGCGACGTCGGCGGCATCGTGCAGCGCGGCGGCACCTTCCTCGGCAGCGCGCGCTGCCCCGAGTTCGCGCAGGCCGCCGGGCGCACCCAGGCGCTGCGCAACCTGACGGCGCGCGGCATCGAGGCGCTAGTTGTGGTCGGCGGCAACGGCTCGCAGACCGGCACGGCGTCGCTGGCGCGCGAAGGCTTCGCCGCGGTGGGCGTGCCTTCCACCATCGACAACGACGTCTACGGCACCGACGTCAGCATCGGCGCCGATACCGCAATCAATGTCACGCTGGAAGCCATCGACCGCCTGCGCACCACCGCCTCCTCGCACCAGCGCGCCTTCGTCGTAGAGACCATGGGCCGCGACTGCGGCTACATCGCGCTGATGGCGGGCATCGCCGGCGGCGCCGAGGTGATCGCAATTCCGGAGCTCGAGGTCGAAGCCGCGGAAGTCGCCGAGCGCCTGCGCGCGGCGTATCGCCGTGGCAAGACGCACGCGCTGGTGGTGGTGGCCGAGGGCGCCAAGCACGGCGTGCAGGCGCTACTAAAGCACTACGGCGAGCAGAAGGATGTCATCGGCTTCGAATTGCGCCTGACCCGCCTCGGTCACGTGGTGCGCGGCGGTGTGCCAACGGCGGCTGACCGAGTGCTCGCCACGCGCTTGGGCGCTGCCGCCGTCGACAGTATCGCTGCGGGGCGGAGCGGCGTGCTGCTCGGGATGCTGCGCGGTGACATCGCTGCCACTCCACTTTCCGAGATAGCTGGCCGCACGCGAGCGGCCGACGCCGCGTTGTGCGAGCTGGCGCGCATGCTCGCGATGTGAGGCCCGGCGCCATGATTATTGCGCCCTAGTTCAATTCCGGAGACGCAATACTCTAAGTAACACCTGAAGAGCGGCTCGCCCCGACTCTGCGTCCGTGCAGTACGAATGTCACTCGACCCGGTAGCGGGCGGCGCGCAACCCCGGTTGCCCACACAAGACGCCATCGATGTATCAGAAATTGTCATGCGTGCACTGCCGCTGGGCGCGACGCAGATGGCAGGGGTCGGCCCCAGGAAAAACTGCTTGCCGCGCTGCCTAGAGATGTGAGTTACTGCAGGCACAAATTCCTTGCATGTGGGAAGACAGGACTGGCGCACCGGGCGCGGCCCGGTTTGTCGCACGGCCCAGGAGGATCGCATCATGAGCGCGCGCGCACACGGCAATCAAGCGACTGCAGCCTCCAACTGGTCGCCAAGCCTGGTGGACATTTTCTGTGGACGCTTCGCCAACGGGTTCCGGCGCATGGCGCAGTGGCGCAAGGCCGGAGTGCTTGGCGACCAACTGAAGACGCGTCGCCGCTCGATGATGCAGTTCGAAGCGCTCGAGCAGCGGCTGCTGCTGTCGGCGGACCTCAATCCCGTCATCGACGGATTCCTTGCCTCGCTCCAGACGACTACCCCGCAGCCCGCGGTCATCGCGTTTGACTATGTTGCGGACGATGGTGTCATCACGATCGGGAACTCCGTGGGCAGCGGCGTGGCCGATATCGCGCTCGAGGGCGTGACGCTCACATTCAGCGACCTGGTGTACGCAAGCGGACGCTGGGACGGCCAGGTTGGCGTGGAGGCGACGAGCGCGCGCCTCTTCCCGGGCCTCTTGAACGTTGCGGTCACGGACGGTGACGACAGCGACGCGTTCGCGGTCGTCGGCGTGATCGACCTCGTAGACGACGCCAATGACGTAACCGTGGACAGGCTACACCTGGACGACATCGACGCGGAGGCGATCGGCTGGCCCAAGTTCCTCGACATCAATTTCACCGAACTCGAGCTGAGATTCCCGGAATTCCGAGTAAACAACGACCTGAACTCCCTGCACCTTGAGGTGGCGCTCACGGGCATCGACACCGGCAACGAGACGCTCAACGAGCTCCTTGCCGCCGACAATCCCCTGTTCGGGCTCACCATCGAGGGCTCCGCGGCCGTCACGCTCGCGATCTCGGCGATCGAGGACACCGTGGACGCGATCGGCGGCCTCAACATCCCCGCTGCCTTTCAGTCCGCGCTGGCCGCCGCGATGGGCAGCAGCCTTGACGGCCTCACGGGACACATCTCCGGCAAGCTTTTCATGGTCGGAAGCATCGAGGCAGGCTTCATCTACCAGAAGGTCACCGTGGACCCCGACGGGGCCGGGGATCTGCCGGAGGAAACGGCCACCTACCTGGCGATCCAGGGCGGGTTCAGCATCGGGGACGAGGACTTGGGCGGCAGGAGCACGAGGCTCGACATCGCCTTCGCCGTTTCCGATCTCGGGCCGCTGCATTTCTTCATTTCCGGCGGCCCGATCAGGCGTTTCGAGCCGACCACGGGCCTGACGATCGAGGAGGCGCACCTCGGCGTGCGCTTCAACACGACCATCGAGGATCTGCAGACCGAGACCGACTTCCAGGCGATCGCCGCGACGGTCGAAGACCTGGCCACAGGCGCGCGGGTGACGATGAACATCCCCGGCCACGACCTGGCGATCGGCAACGAGTTCCGGGTCCGCGACGCGGGCAACGACGACTACAACGGCGACTACGAGGTTGTCGGCGTCAACGGCGACCTGGTGACCTTCAACGTCGCGGCGAATCCCGGGTTGTTCGTGGGCGACGCGGACGTCATGCGCCTCACCATCACCGACCCGCTCGATCTGCGCGATGAAGGCCTCGAGTCCGGCATCACCCCGCCGGAGAGCATTTTTGTCTGGCGAGACCAGCTCGATGCGGCGGTGACCAATCAGATCCTGGCGGGCGACGATATCTGGGCGCGGCTCTTCGGCGAGGTGGTCATCGGCGGCGGCGCCACCCTGAGCATCGACCCGATCCCCGACACGGTCATGCAGCTCAAGGTCGACCTGCTGATCGACACCGACCTGCGCATCCTGATGACCGGGAACATGTCGTTCCTCGACGGACTCGTCGAGTTTCCCCAGACCCTGTACGCCGACCTGAGCGATCTGTTCAGCGGCAGCGGCCGCTTCCTGTACCTCGCGGACATGCCGGCGATTCCGGTTCTCGACCCGATTCTGGTCTATCGCGGGGAGGTCTTCTTCGAGACCCTTGCCGGGTTCGACTTGTTCGACGCCGATGTCGCAGAGAACGGCGGGTTCTGGGATATCGAGCTCGAGCTCGCGATCGACAACCCGTCGGAAGAGTTTATCGTCGGCGACAAGGCGGTCATCTACGGCGCTGACGCGTCCACTTTCGATGGCACCTACGACGTGATCGCCATCGACGATGCGGCCAATTCGATCACCGTGCGCAGCGCTACGAACCCCGGTCTTTGGGCTGCGGGCAGCATGGGCGAGGTCGCCAACGAGAACGCGCTGCTCGGCGGATTCCGCATCGGCATGGAGGGCGGGATCGACCTGAACATCCCCTTCGTGACGACGCTGACGCTCGAGGGGGAGTCGGAGCTCGAATTCAGGGTTCCCGCCCCCGCGGCGGTGGAGGAACTGCGCATCGACCTGTCGTTCGGCGTGACGCTGAGCGAGTCGAACGTCGGGAACATCGGCAATGCCAACGGCAACTTCCACGTCACGCTCGATGCCGATATTCTTCCGAGCCTGGCGAACCCGTTCGGCGGCCTCGAGATCTGGGGCGCCGCGCTGCTGACGACGGATTTCGAGTTCCTGGAGACCGTCGGGCTGTTCGCCAGCGCGTCTGGCCTGCTGCGCATCAACAGCAGCTCGTCGGACAAGCCCGACGAGGTCCTCAGAGACGTCAACGGCAACCTGATCGCCGTGGAGCTCCCGGCGCAGTCGTTTGCGCTGCGGCTCGACGGCAGCGTCGATTTCCGCATCGACTTCAATGGCGACCACAACTTCGTATTGAGCGAGTCGGCGTTCCTGGTCGAAGGCGCGTTCGTGCTTGAATTCTCGGCCGAACAGGGCTTCAACGTCGCCGTATTCCGGGAAGGCGCCGGCGGAATACTCGCGCCCGCCACGCTGCAGCTCGGACCCACCGGTCACCGCCTTCTCGAGTTCGACGTGTTCGGCTTCCTGGCAATTCGCGAGGATGGCTTTGCGGCGAACATGGTGCTGTCGGCCGATGCGAGCCTGCCCCTGGGCCTGGCGAGCATCGAGGCGACGGCCGTTCTCATCGTCAACACCACCGGCGAGGAAGTGCTGTTCAGGATTCCCGGGGGAGCGGTCGACCCGGATCGCAGCGGGCTCACCGTGCGCATCCCGAAGGCGGCGCCGACCAACCCGAGCGCCGTTCTCGAAACCCTAAGCGTCGAGAATCTGATCAACGGTGACGCCTGGTCGGTGAATCCCCTGGCCGCTGGGGCACCCTACGGCGTGGTGTTCCTCAAAGGCGAACTCGAGCTGCTCTCCGTTCTCGACCTCGACGTGTCGGGTTACGTGCTGCTGAGCGCCAATGTCGTCAGTCTCGAGGTGAATTTTTCCGCCGCGGGCAATTTCCTCAACCTGGCCAGCGCCTCGGCGAGCGGCAGTCTGTTCTTCAGCTCGGAAGGCGAATTCGAGGTGGACGTCGATGGCTTTGTGCAACTCGGACCCGACTGGATCAACATCCACGGCGGCGCGGAGCTGGAGATCAGCTTCCTGGACAACAACGGCAAGGCGTCCGGAGGTAATCTGAACATGGTGCTCGATGTCGAAGGCTTGCTGAGCGTCGGGGCGACGGTTTTTGGCCTCGACGTCGGCGATCTGACGCTGGGCGTGGGCTACAACTCGAATTCGGGCAACATCAACGTCAGAGTCCCATATCTGGAGCCGTTTTGGGATAGTTCATGCTGGGACACTTTCTTCGGTGATATCTGCGTCTACTACCCGAACGTCAGGACGAGCCACTTCACCATGTCCGTCGGCACGCTGACGGCCCAGGCGGAACCGCCGCCGCCCCCCGTTCTCGGCCAGGTCGATGCCAACGGCGTACTGACGCTGAACGTCGGCGTCAGCGCGGGTGCGCGCAACCTGCTGGTCGACGAGGAGGACGAGACCGTCCTTATCGATCGCGTAGGAAACGCGATCCAGGTCTCGATGTTCGGTCACTCGCAGACCTTCAACGGGGTCACTCGCATCCTGATCGCCGACATGGCATCGGGCAGCGATTTCGTGGAAGTCCGTGCTGCCGTCACCACTCCGCTGGAGGTTCATTTCGGCGACGGGAACGACAGGCTGAAATACCTCGGGTCGGGGGCGGTCCTCGCATTTGGCGGCAACGACGACGACCGTCTGGAGGCGGGGAGTGCGGGCGACCAGCTGTTCGGCGGCTCCGGGGACGATGCCATCGATGGTGGCGGCGGTCAGGACTGGATCGAGGGCGGCGACGATGGCGATACGCTGTTTGGCGGCGATGGCAATGACACGATCTTCGGCGGGCTCGGCAATGACCTGATCGCCGGCGACTTGGCGGTCGTCGAGGGCAGCACGACGAGCGCGGTCTTCAGAACCATGGCATCGGCGATGGGCGGCAGCGACGTCTTGCGAGGTGGCGGCGGCGCCGACATCGTGTTCGGTGGCAGCGGCGGCGACACCATCGCTGGCGATGCCGGAGCGGACAGGCTGTACGGCGAAGACGGAGTGGTCACCATCCAGGTGAACCCGCCGGGATCGTTGCCTTCCGTGGCGCTGCTCGACCTGGGCTTCGGCGGGGGCGATCTCGTGACCTGGGCGGTCGGAGACGGCGACGACATCGTGGACGGGCAACTCGGCAGCGATGTGCTCGACATCTTCGGCACGGACGGTGGCGCGGAGCAGGTGACTGTCAGCGCCACGGGCGCGGGTTTTTCGGCGAGCGTCG
>Ga0137451_1000599_pt1 | contig 11150 bp, 8 predicted proteins | sample EasRivERMGT500_2_FD_102336 | JGI IMG/M metagenome (GOLD analysis project Ga0137451, IMG submission 102336) | Soil microbial communities from meander-bound floodplain in the East River, Colorado, USA - East River MetaG ERMGT500_2 | ecosystem: Environmental > Terrestrial > Soil > Floodplain ... | reverse complement strand
CCTTCGTCGCGACGATCTGGGACCGACCGACCTCACGCGACGAGCGACGATCGATTTGGTTCGAGCGCCGCGCCTCCGAGATCCTCAGGTGAGAAACGGGACTTGTACCACGGGCTGCTAGACGGATGCCCCTCATCACCCTGTCCTCCGTTTCGACCGCCTTCGGTCACCTGCCGCTCCTATCCGAGGCCTCATTTCAAATAGAGCTTGGCGAGCGTGTCTCGGTCATTGGGCGTAACGGCACCGGCAAGTCCACGCTGCTTCGAATCCTCTCGGGCGAGCTCGAGCCGGACGCGGGCACGGTGTGGCGCGCGCCGAACATTCTGGCGGCGCGACTGGTGCAGGACGCGGCGCTCACCAGCACCAAGTCGGTGTTCGATGTCGTCGCCGAAGGGCTCGGCGATCTCTCGGATCTGGTGACCGCGTATCACCACGCAACGGTCGCGGTCGCGGAGGACGGATCCGACGCGCGGCTCGCAGAGCTGGGCCGGTTGCAGCACGAGCTCGAAGAGCGAGACGGCTGGCGTCTCGAGCAGCGCGTCGAGCTCGTGATCTCGAAACTGACCCTGCCGGCTGACGCCATCGTGAACACGTTGTCGGGCGGATGGCGGCGCCGCGTGCTGCTTGCCCGCGCGCTCGTCGGCGAGCCGTCGCTGTTGCTGCTGGACGAGCCGACGAACCACCTCGACGTCGAAGCCATCGAATGGCTCGAGACATATCTCTCGACCTATCCCGGCGGCGTCGTCTTCGTCACGCACGACCGTGCGTTTCTTCAGCGCCTGGCGACGCGCATCGTGGAGCTCGACCGCGGACGGCTGACGTCGTGGCCGGGCGATTACGCGACCTTCCTGGAAAAGAAGGAGGCGTGGCTCGCGAACGAGACGCTCGCGAACGAGCGATTCGACAAGAAGATGGCGCAGGAAGAAGTCTGGCTGCGGCGCGGCGTCAAGGCCCGCCGCACGCGCGACGAAGGCCGCGTGAAAGCGCTCATGCAGATGCGGGCGGAGCGGGCCGCGCGACGAGCCGAGATCGGCACGGTGCGTTTGTCGGTCGAGACCGCCGAGCGTTCCGGCAAGGTCGTGTTCGACGTCGACGGCATCAGCAAGTCGTACGGCGCGCAACCGGTGGTGCGCGACTTCTCCACCCGCATCATGCGCGGAGACCGCATCGGGCTCATCGGCCCGAACGGCGCCGGCAAGACGACGCTGCTCAAGATGCTGGTCGGCGAGCTGGCGCCTGACTCCGGCGAAGTACGGCGCGGCGCCAACATCGAGATCGCGTACTTCGATCAGCAGCGCGAGCAACTCGATCCCGAGCGCTCGGTGGTCGATACGGTCGCCGACGGCAATGACTCGGTGACGATTGGCGGCGTCACGCGCCACGTGCACGGCTACCTCGAGGACTTTCTCTTCCCGCCCGAGCGCGCCCGGTCGCCGGTCAAGGCGCTGTCCGGCGGCGAACGCAATCGACTGCTGCTCGCACGCCTCCTCACTAGACCGGCGAACGTGCTGGTCTTCGACGAGCCGACGAACGATCTCGATCTCGAAACGCTCGAGCTCGTCGAAGCACAGCTCGCGGAATTTCCCGGCACCATCCTGCTCGTCAGCCACGACCGCGTCTTCCTCGATCACGTCGTCACCAGCACCTTCGCCTTCGAAGGGGACGGTAAGGTCGTCGAGTACGTCGGCGGATACGAGGACTGGCTGCGCCAGCGGCCAGCGCGAGGCGGCGCATCGTCCGCGGCCTCGGTGTCGCTGAGCAGCAAGATCAATCAGAAGGAGGGGCGAGCTTTAGCCCGCCCCGAAGCCCGGCCCCTGAAGAAGCTCTCGTACAAAGAGCGCATCGAATACGACGCGCTGCCCGGGCGCATTGCCGCACTCGAGGCCGAAGACGTGCAAGTTCAGGCCGCCATCGCGAGTCCCGACTTCTATAAGGAGGGCGCCGCCGCGATCAAAGCGACGCTCGCCCGCGTCGAGACACTGAAGAGCGAGCTCCAGGCGGCCTACGCGCGGTGGGATGAGCTGGATTCGCGGGCGTAGAGTCCAGTTACTGAAAATCTCGAATCAGCACCAGATCGCCCGTCCGGCTGCCACGCGCGAGGAACAGCCTGGTGCGGTCAGGCGTGTACGCAAAGTTGAAGATGTAGCCGTTCGTGAATCGCGTGAGCTGGCGCGCAGGCCCGCCGGCGATCGGCTGCTCCCACATGTTGGAGACGCCGTTCTCGTGGAGCACGTACGACACGAGATCATCGCGGCGTCCCCAATCGGCCCGGGCCAGCCGCGGCAACACCAGAAGTTTCCGCACCGCACAGCATCGAGGATGGCGTAGGGTTCTGGTGATGCCGTCGTCGCGCGCTTTCGCACCAGCAACTGCCGTCCATCAGGCGACAGGCCGGCCGCCTGCATGCCCTCCTCACCCAACGCCGTGCTGGGGCCGCCGTCCGCGGACACGCGACGCAGGCGATCGCCGCTGGCATCCGCCGCCATGTAGTAGACCCACCGGCCGTCCGGCGAGATACGCGGATTGATGTCATCCTGTCCGCTGGTGATCGGGCGAGCCTCGCTGCCGTCCGGCTGCATCCGCCAGATTCGGAATCGTCCTTCCTGGAGAGCGCCAAAGATGATGAAGCGTCCATCTGCCGGCAGCGATGGCACCTCGGCGTACTGGCGTGTGAGGTTGCGTGGACGGCCTCCGGCCGCATCGACGCTCCAGATCGCCTGGTCCACGCCGTCGCCCGACGTGTAGAACACGCGCCCGTCTGCCAGCGGCGCGATGCCGACATCGCCATCCACTTGCGCGCCTGACGTCCACTGCTCGAGCGGAGCGCTGGCGTCGGCATTCGTGCGCCACAGATTGCTGATGAGCTCGAACGGTACCGTGGCGATGGTCGAGCCGTCAGCGGTCACGCTGACGCTCATGTTGCCGAACCCGCGCGCGTCGTTCGTGATGCGTGTCGCCCGCCCGCCAGGGTACTGCGCGATCCAGAACTGAAACGGACCGACGATGCTCTCCTGTGCGGCGAAGAGAAAACTGTGGCTGCCAGGCAGCCACGCGGTGCGGCCGACGCCGGCCCATGTGTCGTTGCTGATCGTGCTCAGCTTGCCTGTCTCCACGTCGATCACGACCGGCCGCATGCGATACCCGCCGACGATCGTTGCCTGCGTCGTGGAGATCAACTTGCCATCAGGCGACCACGACAGCCCGGCATTTTCAAACCAAGTCTCGGCCATCGTGCTCGACAGCAGTGCGCGTTCGTTGCCGCCGAACGCGTCGGCGATCATGACGGTCTGCGTCTGTGTCTGCTCCGTCCGCTTCTCGCGCAGGAACACCACGTGCTTGCCGTCAGGCGACACGCCGACGGCGCCGGCCACGTCGCTCGCCACCCGGCGCGGCTCTCCGCTGAAAGTTGGATACGCCCACAGGACGCCGCTCTCGGAGTTCTCCGATGATCGCGTGACGTAGACGAAATTGCTGTCCGCTGAAAACGTCGTCGCGCCGTCGACATTGCCCAGCGGCACCGTCGAGCCGGTCGCGACCTGCTGGACGATGAGTTCGCCCGAGAAATCGCAATAGGCGACGTACTTGCCATCGGGCGAGATCGAGCCGCAGCCGCGAATCTCGCCGCTGGTCGTGAGGCGGTTGATGCGCATCCGGCTGGACGCGGTGCTCTGGGTGGCCGGCGCAGGGCGCCAGACGATCGCATAGATGCCGTACGCGGCGGCGGCCACCGTGGCGACCAGCACCATGCCGAGCACGCTGACCAGGCCCTTGCGGCGTCGCGCTTCCGCCGCCAGAATCTCGCCGCTCGATCGAGGCGACTCGGCCTGCGTGTGCGACGTCGCGGCCACGAGTTTTCCGGAACTGGCATCGCGCTTCAGCCGCTTGAGATCGCCGCGCAGCTCCTCTGCCGTCTGATAGCGCAGCTCGCGATCCTTCTCGAGGCCCTTGACGATGATCTCGTCGAGCCGCGCCGGCAGCGCGTGGTTCACGCGCGCCGGGGACTCCGGCGTCCCATCGAGGATCTGCTGAAACACGACGGCCGTGGTCCTGCCGTCAAACGCCGGCTGGCGCGTCGCCATCTCGTACAACACGGCCGCCAGGCTGAACAGATCGCTCCGCGCGTCGAGCTCGTCACCGCGCGCCTGCTCCGGTGACATGTAGCCAATCGTGCCGACGGTCAGGCCGACGCCCGTCAGCCGGCTCCCCGCCGCCGAGACACTCATGGTCTCGTCGTTGCTGCCGGGCGTGGGCGTCACTTTCGCGATGCCGAAGTCGAGCACCTTCGCGCGGCCATCGCGCGTGAGAAAGATGTTCGCGGGCTTGATGTCGCGGTGGACGATGCCTCGTCGATGCGCCGCCGCGAGCGCGTCTGCGACCTGGATGCCGATGTCGGCGACCGCGTCCCACGTGGCGATCCGGCTGACAATCTGACGGTCGAGCGACTCGCCGTCGAGCAGCTCCATCGCGATAAAGCAATCGCCGCCGGACTCCTCAATCGCACAGATGGTGCAGATGTTGGGGTGATTCAGCGCGCTGGCGGCTCGCGCTTCACGCTGAAAGCGCTCGAGCGCCGGGCGATCGCGCGAGAGCTCGGGCGGCAGGAACTTCAGGGCAACGCGCCGGCCAAGCTTGGCGTCCTCGGCCTCGTAGACGACGCCCATGCCGCCGGCGCCGATCGACCGGACGATAGTGTAGTGAACAACCTTCGAGCCGACGACCGGAGCGCTCACGCGCCATCACTCTACCGCGGCGGTCGGAACGGATGCCACAGCTGACCGAGCAGGCCGGGCGCCATGGGCTCCTCGATGCCGAAGTCGCCGGGCCTGCGGTCCTTCGGCAGATAGAACGTGCCGAATACGACGTCCCAGCACGAGAAGAGCCCGGCGAAGTTCTTGTCGATCGCTGCCGGGGCTTTCGAGTGGTGCCACCGGTGAAACGCCGGCGACGCGATGACGCGCCCGAGCCATCCGTACGTCCAGTCCACGCGCGCATGCAGCAGGATCGCGTAGAAGGTGAAGACCGGCGCCGCAGATAACGTCACGAACGGATTGAATCCCAGACACACGAACGGCATGGTCTGCACGAGATTCGTGATGATGCTGTTCACGGGATGGACGCGTACGCTCGAGAGCCAGTCGAGGTCCTCGGAACTGTGGTGCACGGCGTGGAACGGCCACCATCGGCCGCGATGGAATTTCCGATGCACCCAGTACGCCACGAAATCGGCGAGCGCGTAGACCTCGAATGCCTGCAGCCACACGGGCTGGCGCGACAGCGGGCCGAACCCGGCGTATTCCCGTGCTCGAAGGCCCTCGACGCTGGCTACGCCCGCGCCAACGAGCAGGAGGAATGGCAGCAGTGTGAGCGTGCGCGAGACGCTCTTCACCACGAGTGGCGTGAAAAACCACCACCCGATGTCTGTCCAGAGCTGACGCCGGGTCGCGCGACGGCCTGCCCCGGCCAGACGCTCGATGACGAAGAACACCACCGACAGCACGGCGAGTGCGACGACGGTCGAGCGGAAGGTCGGCGTCATGGCATCAGGCCGTGATCTTAGACGCTCATGCTGGACGGTGTAGCCCGCAAGCGACCTTTTTATCCAACGAGCTGCCCGGCATCACCACTTTCAGCCGTCGCCCCCTTTCGCCGCCCGTGGTGCCTGACTTGCACCCTCAGGATCGGAGGTCTCCATGCACTACCGATTCTGGCGACTTCTCAGTGCAGGACTTGCGTCGTTCGCGGTCATGCTCGGGCCCATCGCGGCCGCGCAGGACACCGTTGACCGGATGACGGCGTTTGCCGTGGCCACCAATCAGGAGGCGACCCTGGCGTCAACACCAGTAGACATCCTCATCATCAGATGGTCGACCGATGCCGAGCGCTCGCTCATGATCGACGCGCTGCTCACGGACGGCCCTTCGAAAATGCAGGATGTGCTCTCGGACCTGCCGCGCGTGGCGATCATTCGACAGGCGACAACGCTGGGGATCGAGTTTCACTTTGCGAGCCGGCAAGTGATGGAGGACAAGTCGGAGCGGATCATCCTGCTCGCCGGACGCCAGATCACGCTCTGGAAGGTGCCGCAGCGGGCCGACATCGATCAGTACCCGTTCACGCTCGTCGAAGTGCGACTTGGCCCCGACGGCACGGGCGAAGGCAAGGTCTCACTCGCGACGCGGGCAATTGCCGACAAGCGCAACAAGAAGATCATCATGGAGGACTACGCACACGAACCCGTGCGGCTGGAGAACGTCAAGCGCTAATGACACACACCACAGGGAGGAGACATTCATGAAGCCCAGACACATCAGCCTGCCGCTGCTCGCCGCCATTGCGGCGACGCGCGGGATGCTCGGCGCCGGAATCGGCCTGCTCGTCTCCGGGCGCATCAGCGAGGCGCGGCGCCGCAATGTGGGACGAACGTTGCTCAGCGTCGGGATCGCGTCGACTGTGCCGCTGCTCTGGCGTGCCCTGCGTGGTGGCAGGCGCTCGGTGACTCAGGTGAACGCGTAGGCGTTCACGCTGCGCGCCTGCGGCGTGCGTACAACCAATTGACCACCGCGCTCGCGGCAACGGCGCCAGCGATCCAGGCGTGCGCCGTTTCCATCTGCGTCACGAGCACGGCGCAGAAGGCCAGGCCGAAGCCCGGCACCAGCCAGCCGCCGGGCAGACGCAGTCGCGGCGCGTCGGGATGGCGCCGCCGCAGCACGGGCACGGCGGCACAGACGATCGAGTACGTCACGAGCCGGGCCACGGCGGACAGAATCGCATTCCAGATGAAACTGCCGAAGATCGCAAACGCGCACACGAGTGTCGCGTGTACGAGGACCGCGACGTACGGCGTGCGAAAGCGCGGATGCACCGCGGCAAGGCCGCGCGGGAAGTCGCCCTGTTCGCCAAACGCAAACAGCAGCCGCGGCGCGGCCAGGAATTGCAGCGACAGGTTTCCGTACGTCGAGCACAACACCAGCACCGAGATCAGCACGGCGCCGGTCGCGCCCATGAACACCCGTGCGGCCTCGGCTACAGGCCGATCGCGCACTTCGGGCCGATCGAACGCCGCTGGATCGGTGATCGCACCCATCACCACGAGCTGCACGGCGAGATAGACCAAGGCGACGATCGCCAGGCCGGTGAAGAGCGCAAACGGGGCATCGCGCCGGGGATCCTTCACTTCGCCCATCGGCATCATCGCCGCTTCGAATCCGCCGAACGCGAAGACGAGCGCGAGCACCGCCTGAAGCCACTCGGTGCCGGGTGCGTGCGACGCGCCGACATGAATATTGGCGCCGACGAACCACAGCCCGGCGCCCGCAAACAGGACGATGGGCAGCACCTTGATCACCGCGAATGCGTCGCTCACGCGCGCACCGGTCTTGACCCCGCGGACGTTGATCAGCGCAAACAGACCGATGAGGACGATCAGGATCGCCGACCGCGACGCCGGCGCGTTCGCGTTGGGCCAGAATTGGGCGAGATACACGACGAAGAGATTCGCGTTGGCGGCCGCCGACGTAATCCGCACGAGGTACGCGAACCAGCCCATCTGCACGCCCGCGAACCGGCCGAACGTCACGCGGGCATACAGATACGGGCCGCCGGCCTCACGGAACTGCGAGGCGACCTCGGCGAACGACGCCATGATGAGGCCCATGCCGAGCGCCGCGATCGCATACGCCCACGGGGCCGAGGCGCCCACGCGGCGGATGATGTCGTCGGGCAGGCCGAAGATGCCGCTGCCGATGATCGAGTTGATGACGAGGGCCGCGAGGCTCCAGCGCCCGATCGCGCGGACGAGCGTGACGGGCTGCGGCGTCTGACTGGTCGTGGGTTGACTCATCGTGGGCCAGGAGGACGCACGAGGTCGCGGAGCGCGGCCAATCTGCGTGGCTGCTCGTAGAACTGACCGGCGCGGTAGATGTCTGCCGGCGACAAGCCGGCGAACAACGGCGACGCGAACAGCGCCAGACTCGCAGCCTCCGCCGCTCGCTCGCGGGCGCGGGTCGTGCGGCCGGCGCGGCGATCGATCTCGGCCAGCGACTCGAGCGCCAGCGCACGCGACGCGTCGTGGCGCGCCGTCCGCGCGAGCGAGAGGGCCCGCTCGAGTACGGGTTGCGCTTCAGTGGAGCGTCCCTGCGCGAGCAGCAGACGGCCAAGCCGAAGCTGCGCCGCGACGTGGTTCGGGTCGGCGCGAACCGCCATGCGCAACAGCGCCTGGGCGTCGGTCATCTCGAACTGCGACTCCGCAGCAACGGCTCCGAGCATCAGCACGTCGGCCGAATCAGGAAACCGCTCTCTCGCCGACGCGAGCAGTGTGGTGGCGCAGTTCAGCTGCCAGCGTGCGCAGTGCGAGATGGTGATGACGTGCCACTCCCGGACAAACGTCTCGACCCGCGCGCGGTCGGCGGCCGGCACCTGCGCTGGTGATGACTGAGCGCGCGCGGCGTCACTGCGCGGTCGCGGCAGCAGGTCCCGCTCGCGCGGCACCACTTCATTCCTGACGCGGTGCAACAAGTCGTCGAGCGACTGATACGTCGTGAACGACTCGAGCTCGAATGCACCATTCAGACCAACGACGCCCTCTTTCACGGTCTCGATGGGCGCATAGCTCGCATATTTCCCGAACGTCCGGCGGTACATGCCGATTTCCGTCCCCAGCAGCAGCCCGCCGAGCGCCCGGGGATACTCGAGCGGGTTCAGCGAATTCCAAACCCTGGAATTGTCCCCGGTGTAGCCAGGTGTTCTCTGCGAAGCGAAGTACGCGATGGCCGCATCGGCGTCGCCGTACCAGTACTCCTGCGACATCTGCGCCGACTTGCGCTGTGCGGCGATCTGCTCGGGCGTCAACTCCTGAACGACGACCGGACGCAGCACGGACGTCGTCGTCTGCCCGGCGACGGTCACGCCGGTCCAGAGCGCGGCTGCGCACACGAGTATCGGGGAACGTGTCACGGCGCGGGAATCGTAACAGAGAAGGGCCGAGCTGAAGCCCGGCCCCTACGTCTACACGCTGGCCCTCGGCGTGCATCCACTCGGGCATGTCTAATCGGAAACGGATCCGCCTCAGAACGTTCGACTACGTCGGTGAATACCGGTGTTTCTTCACGGTGTGCACGGATCATCGCCGGCGGATCTTCACCTCGTCGGATGTCGTTGACCGCGTGTTGTTGCAGTTTCAGCAATGCGCCGAACGGGAGGAGATCGAGATTCTTGCGTACTGCTTCATGCCCGACCATCTGCACTTGCTGACGCGCGGGTTGATGCCTGCAAGCGATAGCTTGCGATTCATCAGGGTAGCCAAGCAGAACGCAGGATTCTGGTACTCGCGCCGGACCGGGCGGCCACTCTGGAAACGCGATGTCTGGGACAGGGTCCTCCGCGCCAACGAAGACGCCATGGACGTCGTCCGCTACATCTTCGCGAATCCAGTGCAAGCCAAGATCGTGACGGACCCGTTCGACTACCCGTTCTCAGGATCGAAGGTGTATTCGCGCGAGCAGATCGAAGCCGCGTTTCGGAAAAATCAACCAGACCGCGCCGAAGGCGAGAGCAGCGGAAGCTGCGGGAATGACCTGGGTGCCCCGGCGAGCCTGATCCCCGAATGAGCCGAGCCCAGACAGACGTAGGGGCCGGGCTTCAGCCCGGCCCCTGATGGTGCGGACGAACGAGTTTACGGAACCCCGACGGACCGGCCCGGCGTAATCACGCCGGTTCAATGCGCTCCCGGCGTGATTACGCCGGGACCGTGAGATCCGGCATCGGTTTCCCCGCAAACAATCGCCGGCACGGCTTCGCAATCCACCGCGCCCACTGCGCGGAGCGATTGACGCGCGCGCTGTCGGTGGCAATGCCGGTGTTCGCGTACATCTGGCGATACAGCTTCGAGATCAGCAAGAAGGCCAGTCGTGACTTGAGCGACTTCACGCACTTCGATCGTTCCCAGATGTTCGGCAGGCTGTAGAACTGATCCCAAACGCCCTGCGTGCGCTGGCGGATCTCGTCGGCGCTCATCACCGGGTGCGGGGTGTAGACCTTCGGGCGGTTCGCCTGCGGGATCAGCCAGTGCCGTGTGATCGGCACGCCCGCGATCACGGTCGTGTCGTTCGCCATCGTCTTTTCCCAGGCGTTGAAGTCGAGCGTGCCGGGGAACGGCGTGAGCATGACGAACTGCGCGAAGGTGATGTTCGCCTTCTGCGCGAGCTTCGCCGTCGTGTCGAACGTCGTCGGTCGATCCGATGGCAGGCCGAAGATGAACGAGCCGAGCACGTGCACGCCGCCGTCGCGGAACGCCTGGAGCTTGTCGACGAGCTCGTCGCCGGCCGCGTTGAACGGCTTGTGGATGTCCTTGAGCCCTTCCGGCGTCACTGACTCGACGCCGACGAGCGCGCCCTTGATGCGCGCGCGGCGCATCGCCGCGAGGAATTCCGGATCCTCCGCCGCTTCCATCGTGATCTGCGTGAAGAACACCATGTCGTCGGGCAGCTTCGCGAGCCGTTCCATCAGCTCGAACCGCTCATTGCGAATCGCGAGCAGGTTGTTCAGCGTCGTCGGATCGGCGCGTCGCCGCGCCATGCGCAGATCGTCCTGCGCCACCGGATAGAAGTTGTCGTCAGCCAGCGCGATGAAGCGGAAGCCCTTCTGACGGAGCTGGACGATCTCGCCGATCACGGCGTCGGACGTGCGCGGGCGCGGCTTCTGACCGTCCGTGCGCCAGACCGAGCAGAACGAGCAGTGCTTCGGGCAGCCGCGGACCGTCTGCACGGACGCCCACATGTAGGCGTTCGGGGGCATCAGATCCCAGCGGGCCGGCAGGAACTCCTCGCCCTCGATGCGGCCGCCTTCGTACACGCGCTGCAGCGTGCCGGCACGAACGTCGCGCAGCACCTTGCCCCAGACGACGTCGCCGTCGCCCTTCGAGACGGCGTGTGCGCCGCCGATTTCGTGCGGCTCCTCGGGATAGAGCGTGGCGTGAATCCCGCCGTAGATGACCGTCGCTCCGCGCTCGCGCGCCGAGCGGCCGACCTCGTATCCCCGCAGGGCATTACCCGTATGGATGCCGATGCCGACGATGTCGCCCTTCTCGATGATGGTCGGGTCGAGTACCTCGAGTGTCTCATCGGTGATGACCGGATCACCGAATTCGGGCGGTG
>Ga0137451_1000598_pt1 | contig 11158 bp, 8 predicted proteins | sample EasRivERMGT500_2_FD_102336 | JGI IMG/M metagenome (GOLD analysis project Ga0137451, IMG submission 102336) | Soil microbial communities from meander-bound floodplain in the East River, Colorado, USA - East River MetaG ERMGT500_2 | ecosystem: Environmental > Terrestrial > Soil > Floodplain ... | reverse complement strand
TGCTCAAGCTCGAACGCTACGAAACCGCCAGTTTGCAGCTGTCGCGCGGCTGCCCCTACCGCTGCGAGTTCTGCGACATCATCGTCATGTTCGGCCGCAAGCCGCGCTACAAGGCGCCGGCGCAGATCGAGCGCGAACTCGACAGCCTGCGGCGCCTGGGCGCACGCAAGGTGTTCTTCGTCGACGACAACTTCATCGGCAACAAGGCGAAGGCCAAGGAGACGCTGCGCTTCCTCGCCGAGTACCAGGAGCGCCACGGCCGGCGCATGCGCTTCGGCACCGAGGCTTCGCTCAACCTCGCCGACGACCCCGAGCTGCTGGAGCTGTTCCGCGCCGCGGGCTTCGAGTGGGCATTCCTCGGCCTCGAGACCCCGGACGCGCAGACGCTGCGCGAGGCGGCCAAGGCGCAGAACACCACGGGCGACATGCTCGGCGCGGTGCGCCGCATCCACGCGGCGGGCATCGACGTCCTCGGCGGCTTCATCGTCGGCTTCGACCGCGACACACCTGCGGTGTTCGGGCAGCAGCGCCGCTTCATCCTCGACAGCGGCATCATGGTGGCGATGGTCGGCCTGCTCACGGCGCTGCCGCGCACGCCGCTCTACGACCGGCTGAAGCGCGAGGGGCGCCTGGTGGAGGGTGCGGCGCACGGCGACAACACGCGCGCGCGCACCAACATCATCCCCAAGTCGATGAGCGTCGAGGAGTTGGGCGCGGGCTACAAGTGGCTGTACGCGCAGCTGCTGGCCGACGTCGCCATCGCCGAGCGCATCCGCAACAAGCTCGCGCACTTCGGCGCGCCCGCGCGACTGGTGCGCGAGAGGCCGATGGAGGCGGCACGCATTGTCTGGCGTCTGCTCACGCGCGGCATCGCGCGCGGCGGCGTGGCGCGCGCGTGGCACTTCCTGCGCAGCCTGCCGCTCGCGCGCCCGCGCCTGCTGCCGCTCGCGGTGAACGATTGGATCTCCGGCCTGGCCATGCGCGACTACGCCGAGCGGCACTTTGGCGTGCCGGCGCGGCGCGCCGCCATGACCCCCGAGCGCGCGCTGGCGCGTCTGCGCGTGTCGCTTGCGCGCTGGCGCCGCCGCGGCGCGGTGCGCCTCGCGCTGCGCCAGCTTGCCAGCGCCGAGCCGCAGATCGCGGTGCGCATCACAGGTGTGCTGGACCGTGCGCTGGCGCGGCGGCTCGCGCGCCAGCTGCGCGCGGTGCTCGAGCGCTCGCGCACCCGCGTCGTGCTTGCGCTCGAGACGCTCGGCGGGCACGCCGAGCTGGAGCGCCTGGCGCGCACCCTCGGCCGGCATGGCGACCGCGTGCGCATTGTGGTCGGCGAGGGCCTGCGCGAGCTATTGCGCTGCGAACCGGCCGTTGCCGCGCAGGGCTGACGGGCGTCAGCCGCGTGCGGCGAAGAGCGCGCCGCACAGCACCGCACCGTGCAGCATCGCCGCGCCGATCGTGGCGCGGATCGCCGGGTCGAGCGCCTCGGGCCGGCGCGCGTTGCGCGACAGCAGGCGCGCGGCCGCGATCGCGGGAACTGCCGAAACGAGCGCCGCGAGCGCGAGCGGGGGCAATGCCCCCACAATTACCGCGCCGATGAGCCAGAAGTAAGCCGCGCACAGGATCACGGGGTAGAGCCAGCGCGCACGATCCGGGCCGAGGCGAACGACGAGGTTCCTCTTGCCAGCGGCAGCGTCGGCCTTCACGTCCGGGAACTGGTTGATGAACAGCAGGTTCGCGACGTGCAGGGCGTAGCTCAGGCCGGCCGCCAAGGGTGTGGCCGAGAAAGCGCCGCGCTGCGCGTAGTCGGCACCCAGCACGACGATCAGCCAGCCGCACGCCACCGCCGCCTCGCCGAGGCCGCGGCTCATCAGCTTGGGCGGCGGCGCCGAATACGCCCAGCCGATCGCGAGTCCCACCAGTCCGATCCAGATCAGGCCGCCCGCCGAAGCATGCGCGAGCCAGAGGCCGGCCGGGACCACAGCGGCGAGCAGGCTATAGCCGAACAGGCGCGTCGCGCGCAGGCTCAGGACGCCGTTCTGGATGAAACGGCTGCCCCCGGTATACGGAAAGCGCCGCTCGGCATTGGCGGCGTCGCTGCCGTTGAGCGCGTCGTAGTAGTCGTTGAGCACGTTGATGCCCGCGTGCGCGACCAGCGCGAACGCGACCGTCAGGAACGCCGTGAGCGCATGCAGCGCGACGCCGTCCGCGAAGGCGGCCGCCAGCCCGAGCAGGCAGGCGACCAGCGTGACACCCAGGAACGCGGGCCGCGTGGCGGCGAAATAGCGCGCCAGCGGGTTCCGGTATGCAGCGAGGGTGGGTTCGGCGGCTGACATGGCGGCTGCGGCGCACATCATAACGCCCCCTGTGCGGCGGAATTGATCCGGGTCAACGCCGGGCCTTGACCGCGGCCCGCCCCGCGGGGATACAGTGTCCCCTCCAATAACAACATGTTGGGGTAAAAATCGTGGAAACCACTATAGGTAGGGCCCCGGCGCAGGCGGCAGCCGCGCTGCCGCGGGCGGTGCTCAAGCGCGACGGCACGGTTGCGGCCTTCGACGCCGGCAAGATCGCGAGCGCGCTCGCGCGCGCTGGCGCCGCCACCGGCGAGTTCGGCGAGACCGAAGCGGCCACGCTCGCTGCGCAGGCGGTGAAGGTCATCGCGCACCGCTTCAGCGCCGCCACGCCCACCATCGAGAACATCCAGGACGTCGCGGAGCAGGTCCTCATCGCCGCCGACCACGTCGCCACTGCGCGCGCCTATATCGTCTACCGCGAGCAGCACAAGCGGCTGCGCGCGGACCGGCGCACGGTGGTGGACGTCGCCGCCTCGATGAACGAGTACCTGGAGCGGCAGGACTGGCGCATCAACGCCAACGCCAACCAGGGCTACTCGCTCGGCGGGCTGATCCTCAACGTCGCGGGCAAGGTGACGGCCAACTACTGGCTGTCGCACGTCTATCCGCCTGAGGTGGGACGCGCGCACCGCGAAGGCGATATCCACATCCACGACCTCGACATGCTCGCCGGCTACTGCGCGGGATGGTCGCTGCGAACGCTCCTCGCCGAGGGGCTGAACGGCGTGCCGGGCAAGGTGGAAGCGGCGCCCGCGCGGCACCTGTCGAGCGCCGTAGGCCAGATCGTCAACTTCCTCGGCACGCTGCAGAACGAATGGGCCGGGGCGCAGGCGTTCAGCTCCTTCGACACCTACCTCGCGCCCTTCGTGCGCAAGGACCGGCTCGCCTACGCCGAGGTGAAGCAGTCCATCCAGGAGCTGGTCTACAACCTGAACGTGCCATCGCGCTGGGGCACGCAGACGCCCTTCACCAACCTCACTTTCGACTGGACCTGCCCCGCGGACCTCAAGCATCAGGTGCCGGTGATCGGCGGCGAGGAGATGCCCTTCACCTACGGCGAGCTCGCGCCCGAGATGGCGATGATCAACCGCGCCTACCTCGAGGTGATGACGGCGGGCGACGCCAAGGGGCGCGTGTTCACCTTTCCGATCCCGACCTACAACATCACGAAGGATTTCGACTGGGACGGGCCGCTCGCGGACGAGCTCTTCGCCATGACGGCGAAATACGGCTTGCCCTATTTCCAGAACTTCGTGAACTCGGACCTCGAGCCGAACATGGTGCGCTCGATGTGCTGCCGGCTGCAGCTCGACCTGCGCGAGCTGTTGAAGCGCGGCAACGGCCTGTTCGGCTCTGCCGAGCAGACCGGCTCGGTGGGCGTGGTGACGCTCAACTGCGCGCGCCTCGGCTACCTGCACCGCGGCGACGAACGTTCACTTTTCGCGCGGGTGGACGACTTGCTCGAGATCGGCCGCACCAGCCTCGAGATCAAGCGCAAAGTGATCCAGCGCCATATGGATGCGGGGCTGTTCCCCTACACCAAGCGCTACCTCGGCACGCTGCGCAACCACTTCTCCACGCTGGGCGTGAACGGGCTGAACGAGATGATCCGCAACTTCACCGGCGGCGAGCACGACCTCACGAGCGAGTGGGGGCACGCCTTCGCCTGCCGCGTCCTGGACCACGTGCGCGCGCGCATGGTCGAATTCCAGGAAAGCACCGGGCACCTCTACAACCTCGAGGCGACGCCGGCCGAGGGCACCACCTACCGCTTCGCCAAGGAGGACCGCAAGCGCTACGCGGGCATCCTGCAGGCGGGCACCGAAGAGATGCCCTACTACACCAACTCCTCGCAGTTGCCCGTAGGCTTCACCGACGACCCCTTCGAGGCGCTGGAGCGCCAGGAAGAGCTGCAGGCGAAGTACACCGGCGGCACGGTGCTGCACCTGTACATGACCGAGCGCGTGAGTTCCGCGGATGCCTGCAAGACGCTGGTGCGCCGCGCGCTTTCGCGCTTTCGCCTGCCGTACATCACGGTGACGCCCACGTTTTCCATCTGTCCGAGCCATGGCTACCTGCAGGGCGAACATGAGAGCTGCCCGCAATGCGCATCCGCGTGCGAGATCTGGACGCGCGTCATGGGCTACCACCGCCCGGTGTCCTCGTTCAACAAGGGCAAGCAGGGCGAGTTCCACGAGCGGCGCTTCTTCGAGGAGGAGAAGTGCTCCGCGTCGGCGGCCTGACGCGGCTCTCGGCGAGCGACTATCCGGGAAAGCTCGCCGCCGTGGTGTTCTGCCAGGGCTGCGCCTGGCGCTGCGGCTACTGCCACAACCCGGAGCTGCAGCCGCGCCGGGGGCGCGAGGAGATCGCCTGGCCCGACGTGCTGGCGTTCCTCGCGCGCCGGCGCGGGCTGCTCGACGCGGTCGTCTTCAGTGGCGGCGAGCCCACGCTGCAGCGCGGGCTCGCTCAGGCTGCGCGCGAAGTGAAGGCGCTCGGGTTTCTCGTAGGGCTGCACACTGCGGGCATCGTGCCGCGGCGACTTGCCGAGGTGCTGCCGCTAGTGGACTGGGTGGCGATGGACGTGAAGGCGAAATTCGACGAGCACGAGAGCGTGACGCGCGTGCGCGGCAGCGCTCGCCGCGCGCGAGAAAGCCGCGAATTGATCCTCGCAAGCGGGACCGCCTGCGAGATCCATACGATCTGTTAGAACCTACCCCCCGGTACGCAGGTCCTCGATGTGTTCGGCGACCTCCTCGCACACCGCGGCGAGGTCGAGCATCTCCTCGCGCACGACGGGATCCTCGGCGATTCCCGCCAGCTCGCGGTACTTGGCCGCCTGGTCGCGCAGATAGTCGTCGAAATCCACGCCGCGTCTCCTCTCCCGAAGGACACGACAAACGTCACGAAGCTATCCCGAATCGCCGGCCCCGCTTTGATCTGGCTCAAATTGACGCGCTGCGGCGGGGGGTAAGTTGCGCTGTACCGGGTATCGCAATGGCGGAAACCGTCCAGGAGTCGCAGTTCGAGATCGTCAAGCGGGAGGATTTTTCGGACGCGACTTATTTGCTGGAAGTGCTGCACCCCCTGCTCGCCCGCGCCGCCAGGCCGGGCCAGTTCGTCATCGTGATGGCGCACGCGCAAGGCGAGCGCATTCCGCTCACCATCGCGGACTTCGACCGCGAGCGCGGCACGATCACGCTGGTGATCCAGGCCGTCGGCAAGACCACGCGCCAGATGCAGCGCGACTGCCGAGCCGGGACGCACCTGTACGGCCTGGTCGGCCCGATGGGCGAGCCCAGCCACATCGGCAGCGCGAAGAAGGTCGTGTGCGTCGGCGGCGGGCTCGGCGTGGCGCCGATCTATCCACAGGCGCGCGCCTACAAGCAGAGCGGCGCCTACGTGATCGGCATCGTCGGCTTCCGCAACAAGGACCTGGTTTTCTGGGACGACAGGTTCCGCGCCTGCTGCGACGAATTCATCGTCTGCACCGACGACGGCTCGGCGGGCATCAAGGGCCTTGTGACCGAGGGCATCCGGCAAGCGCTGGCGCGTCACGACGACATCGACGAGCTGGTCGCCATCGGGCCGCCCGTCATGATGAAGGGCTGCGCCGAAGCGACGCGCGCGCGCGGCATCCATACCGTGGTGAGCCTCAATCCGGTCATGGTGGACGGCACCGGCATGTGCGGCGGCTGCCGCGTGAAGATCGGCGGCGAGGTCAAGTTCGCGTGCGTCGACGGCCCCGATTTCGACGGCCACCAGGTCGATTTCAACGACCTGATGGCGCGCCTCGCACGCTACCGTCCGGACGAGAAGCGGGCGCTGGAGCGCTGGCAGGATGCCTGCCGCATGGAAGGCCGCAAGGAATAACGGGACATGGCGGCCAAGAAGAAGACCATCCGCACCATCCCGCAGGAGCGCACGCCGATGGCCGAGCGGCCGCCGGCGGAGCGCGCGAAGAATTTCACCGAAGTCGCCTGCGGTTACCGCCTCGAGGACGCGCAGCGCGAGGCCGAGCGCTGCCTGATGTGCCCCGACCAGCCCTGCGTCGGCGGGTGCCCGGTCGGCATCGACATCCCGCAATTCATCGCCAGGATCGCCAGCCAGGACTATCGCGGCGCCTACGACGTCATCACCGACACGAACCTGCTGCCCGCGATCTGCGGCCGCGTCTGCCCGCAGGAGAACCAGTGCGAGGGCGTGTGCACCGTGGGCGACACGCTGGAACCGGTCGCGATCGGCCGGCTGGAGCGCTGGGTCGGCGACATGGCGATCCAGGACGGCTGGGCGAACATTCCCTACATGGAGCCCAACGGCATCAAGGTCGGCATCGTGGGCTCCGGGCCCGCGGGCATGGCCTGCGCGGCCGACATGGCGAAGGCGGGCTGCAGCGTCACCGTGTTCGAGGCGTTCCACCAGCCCGGCGGCGTGCTGCGCTACGGCATTCCCGATTTCCGGCTGCCGAACGAGGTGATCGACGCCGAAATCGAGAAGCTCGCGCGGCTCGGCATCAAGTTCCGCTGCAACACGCTGGTGGGGCGGCTGTTCACCATCGAGCAGATGATCGGCGAGATGGGCTTCGACGCGGTGTTCATCGGCGTGGGCGCGGGCTACCCGAGCTTCATGGGCATCCCCGGTGAATCGCTGAACGGCGTGCTCTCGGCCAACGAGCTGCTCACGCGCTGCAACCTGATGCGCGCGCGCGAATTCCCCGCTTTCGACACGCCGATCGACCTCGGGCGCCGCGTCGCCGTGATCGGCGCGGGCAACACGGCGATGGACGCGATGCGCGTGTCGCTGCGACTCGGCGCGGACAAGGTGATGTGCGTCTACCGCCGCACGCAGGCCGAGGCGCCGGCGCGCGCCGAGGAGATCCACCATGCCGAGCAGGAAGGCATCGAGTTCCACTGGCTGACGGCGCCGCTCGAAATACTCGGCGACGGCAACCAGCGCGTACGCGGCATGCGCTGCCAGAAGATGGCGCTGGGCGAGCCCGATGCGTCCGGGCGCCGGCGCCCGGTGCCGGTGCCCGGCAGCGAGTTCGAGCTCGCGTGCGATGTCGCGGTGTACGCGATCGGCACCAACGCCAACCCGATCCTCGGCCAGACCTCGAAGCTGCGCCTGGACAAGCGCGGCTACATCGCGGTCGACGACAGCCTCGCCACCTCGATCGAAGGCGTGTTCGCGGGCGGCGACATCGTCACCGGCGCCGCGACGGTCATCGAGGCGATGGGCGCCGGGCGGCGGGCCGCGCGCAGCATGAAGGCCTGGCTCGGGCTGCGCGACAGCGCGACGCCGTTCGCCGCCGCGCCGCTGGCCGGCACGCTGTTCGGCATCGCGCCCGGCGAGCGCAATTACGCCCGGGTACGGGCAGCGTAGGCAATCGACATGGACCAGGCGACTCTCGAAAAGCCCGCAGCAGGCAGCAAGACCATCAGCACGCTCACCGAGCACATCGTCGAGATCGTCAGCGACTCGGGCGAAGGGGCGCAGCGCTGCGGGCAATCGCTCGGCGGCATCGCGGCCAGGTCCGGCAACGGCGTGTGGACCGTGGAGATCATCCCGGCAGAAATCCAGCCGCCGGCGCGCAGCGTCGCGGGCGCGAGCGGCAACCGGGTGCGCCTGGGCGCCAGGCGCATCACCAACGGCGGCGACGAAGCCGACCTGGTGGTGGCGTTCAACGAGCAGGTGCTGCTCGGCCGGCTGCACGCGGGCGAGTTGAAACCCGGCTGCATCGTCCTGCTGGAGAGCATGTGGGCCGAGGACCGCGACCCGAAGGTCGCGCGCTCCTACGCCGAGACGCGCGGCCGGCTGGCGGCGGAGGGCTACCGGGTGATCGAGATCCCGATGGAGCGCGAATGCCGCAAGCTCGTCGCGGACGCGCGCCGCGGCAAGAACATGTTCGTGCTCGGCATGCTGTGCGACCTGTACAGCCTCGACATGGGACTGGCGCGCGAGCAGATCGCACGCACCTTCGGCAAGAAGGACCAGGCGATCATCGACGTCAACGTGCGGCTGCTGGAGGCAGGCTGGGCCTGGGCGGAGGCGAATCTGGATTTCGGCTTCCGCATCCCGGCCAAGCGCTCGCGCGAGCCGCAGATCGTCGTCAACGGCAACACCGCGATCGCGCTCGGCGTGCTCGCCTCGGGCATGGAGATCTGCGCCATGTACCCGATCACGCCGGCGACCTCGGCCTCGCACTACCTCTCGGAGGTGTTCGAGAAGGTCGGCGGGATGGTGCACCAGGCCGAGGACGAGATCGCCGCCTGCGCGTTCGCGCTCGGCGCCTCCTACGCCGGCAAGTGCGCCGTGACCATCACCTCGGGCCCCGGCTACTCGCTCAAGCAGGAAGGCATCGGCCTCGCGGTGATGGCGGAAATACCGATGGTGGTGGTGAATGTGCAGCGCGGCGGCCCGAGCACCGGCCAGCCGACCAAGTCCGAGCAGGGCGACCTGCTCAGCGCGATGTTCGGCAGCCACGGCGACGCGCCCAAGGTGGTGCTCGCCCCCAGCTCGATCGAGGACTGCTTCTACTCCATGATCACCGCGCGCAAGATCGCGGAGACCTTCAACATGGTGGTGGTGGTGCTGTCGGATGCAAACCTCGCCACCGCGCAGCAGCCGTTTGCGCGCCCGCAGTTCAGCGAGGACTGGCTCGCGCCGCCGGTGGACCAGAGCGCAGTGCCCGCCGGTGCGCGCCCTTACGACTGGGACGCCGCCAGCGGATTGTTCCGGCGCTTCATTCCGGGGCAGCCGGGGGGGATGCATACGCTGACCGGGCTCGCGCACGACCGCGACAGCCACGTCGCCTACGACGCCGAGAGCAACGAGGAAGGCATCCGCCACCGCAGCCTCAAGCTGGCGGCGCTGCAAAAGACGCTGCGCTGCCCGCGCGTGTTCGGCGAGCCCGAGGGCGACCTGCTGGTGGTCGGCTGGGGGAGCACCAAGGGCGCCATCGAGGAAGCGGTCGAGCGCCTGATCGGCGAGGGGCGTCGCGTGTCGGCCCTGCACCTGGAGTTCATCCAGCCGATGCCCTCGGGCATCGGCGAGATCCTGCGCCGCTTCGACAAGGTGATGACGGTCGAGGCCAACTGGGGCGACCGCCTCGAGGATCCGCTCATCGACGCCGACAACCGCCGCTACACGGCGCTCGCGCAGCTGCTGCGCGCGCGCTATCTGCTCGACATCGACTGCTGGTCGGACGTGCGCGGCCGGCCGATCAAGCCCGGCAGCATCGTGCGCGCGATGCGCGCGAAGCTCGATGGAGCGCCAGCGCCAAGGGAGTGACGCGATGACCACCGCAACCGAGTGCCTGCTGCGCATGTACGAGGACCACCACCGCCTGGAGGACTACCAGAGCGGCGTGCCGCGCTGGTGCAACGGCTGCGGCGACAACGCGATCCTCGCTGCGGTGCAGCGCCTGTGCCGGGACAACGACCTGGCCCCCGAGCGTACCGTGTTCGTCTCCGGCATCGGCTGCTCGAGCCGCTTTCCGCACTACATGAAGACCTACGGCTTCCATGGCATCCACGGGCGCGCGCTGCCGATCGCCGAAGGCGTGAAGATGGCGCGGCCGGAGCTGCAGGTGTTCGTCAATACCGGCGACGGCGACTGCTGCAGCATCGGCGCGGCGCACTGGGTGCACGCGGTGCGCTACAACATGAACCTGACCATGCTGCTGCACGACAACCACGTCTACGGCCTGACCAAGAAGCAGGCCTCGCCGACCTCGCCGCTCGGCATGAAGAGCAACACTACGCCGCGCGGCGCGTACCTCGAGGCACTCAACCCGCTGACCGTCACGCTCGGCGTGCAGAACGTGTCCTTCGTCGCGCAGGCGGTGGACTGGATACCGGAGCTGCTCTACGACATCATCGCGGCGGCCTACCGGCACAAGGGCTTTTCGTTCGTGCGCATCATCCAGCGCTGCCCCGAGTTCCTGCCGAAAATGTTCGATCCGTGGCTGCACGATCCGAACCGCACGCTGCTGCTCGCGCACGAGCGCGGCCTCAAGATCGGCGCCGGCACCTCGAAGATCTACAAGAACCAGCGCCAGCACGACCCCTCCAACATCCACGCCGCGCGCGAGATCGCCTCGCTCGAGGACCCGATCCCGGTCGGCATCCTCTACTGGAACCCGGCGGTGCCCTGCTACGAGGACGTGCGCCACGCCGGCGCGCTGCATACGCCCGGCCAGGTGCGCAAGGGACTGGAAGCCGAGTTCGACAAGTACACGGTGTGGCCCGACGCGGAGGCGGGCGCGCAGCTCGCATGAACAACGCCACGGACATCGCGCCGCGCCTGCAGGAGCACGTCGTCTTTCACCTCACCGGCAAGCGCGTGGGTGCCGGCACCGAGCCGGTCGAGGGCCTGCATCTGAGGCCGGCGCTATTCGCCCGCTTCGGCGACCTCACGCGCCTGCGATACGACTTTCCGCTCGTGCTCGTGCAGCCGGGCGCCGACGGCGAGTACGCCCGCTCGCTCTCGGAGATGCTCGATGCGGCGCTGAAGAAGATCGCGCCCGCCGGCATCGCCGGCGAGCGCCTGCGCAAGAATGTGCTGCGGCAGGAACGGCAGATCCGCGCGCTGCTGCACGAGGGCAAGGCCGGCACGCTGCTCGAGCTCTGGGACGCGGCGGCGGTGCTGCTCGCGGGCCGCGGCGGCGAGGCCGTGCAGGAGGACCTGGTGCGGGCGCGGGCGGCGCTCGAGGCCGACGGCAGGCTCGTGGATTGCGACGGCGCGCTGCCGACGCAGCTGGCGATCCACGCCTGGCGCACGGTGCAGAACGCCAAGACGCGCAGGATGCG
>Ga0137451_1000597_pt1 | contig 11170 bp, 13 predicted proteins | sample EasRivERMGT500_2_FD_102336 | JGI IMG/M metagenome (GOLD analysis project Ga0137451, IMG submission 102336) | Soil microbial communities from meander-bound floodplain in the East River, Colorado, USA - East River MetaG ERMGT500_2 | ecosystem: Environmental > Terrestrial > Soil > Floodplain ... | reverse complement strand
GGCGGCGGCATGAGCAGGAAGCAGGGACCCGCTTGCGGGAGGCGACCGGCCGCGATTGCAGCCGGCCGCCGACAAGACGGCTTTGGTTCTAACTACATTGCATCGGAGGCGGCGGCATGAGCATCACGGCCCAGGAAGCGCTGACGCGGACCATCGAGCACCGCGAGATATTCCACGACGAAATGCTCGACCTGATGCGCCAGATCATGAGCGGGCAGATGTCCCCCGTCATGATCGCCGCGATCATCATCGGGCTGCGGGTGAAGAAGGAAACGATCGGCGAGATCACCGCCGCGGCGAAAGTGATGCGCGAGCTTGCGACCCGGGTGACGGTCAAGGACCCCGACAATCTCGTGGACATCGTCGGCACCGGCGGCGACGGCGCGCACACCTTCAACATCTCCACCGCTGCGATGTTCGTCTGCGCCGCGGCCGGGGGCCGCGTCGCCAAGCACGGCAACCGGGCCGTGTCCTCGAAGTCGGGAAGCGCCGATGTGCTGGAGGCGCTGGGGGCGAACATCAACCTGAAGCCCGAGCAGGTGGGCCGCTGCATCGACGAAGTTGGAGTGGGCTTCATGTTCGCGCCGGCCCATCACGCGGCGATGAAGCACGCCGCGCCGGTGCGGCGCGAGCTGGGAGTGCGCACCCTGTTCAATCTCCTCGGCCCGCTTACCAACCCGGCCGGCGCGCCGACGCAGGTGATGGGCGTATTTCACCCTGATCTTGTCGGCATCCAGATCCGGGTCCTGCAGCGGCTGGGCGCGCGCCACGCGATGACCGTTTACGGCATGGAGGGCCTGGACGAAATCTCAGTGAGCGGCCAGACCATGATCGGGGAGTTGAAGGAGGGCAAGATCATCGAGTACCTCATCCATCCGGAAAAATTCGGCTTGCCCTTGCACGATCCCGGGGCGCTGCGCGTGGCGACGGTGGAGGAGTCGCGCAACGTAATCGTTGCGGCGCTCGAAAACAGGCCGGGGGCCGCGCGAGACATCGTTGCGCTCAACGCGGGCGCTGCAATCTACGTGGCCGGAAAGGCGGGCAGCCTCGAGGACGGCGTGGAAGGGGCCTTCGAAATCCTCAAAAGCGGCGCGGCACGCGCGAAGCTCGATGCTTTCGTAAGATTGACCCAGCAGCTCGCGCGTGGCTGACATCCTGAAGAGGATCCTCGCCGTAAAGGCCGAGGAAGTCGAAACAGCGAAGAAAACCCTCAGTGCCGCCGCGGTGCGAAGTCAGGCGGAGGCGGCGGAAAAACCGCGCGACTTCGTCGGCGCCCTGCGCGCAAAAATCGGCGCCGGGCTTCCGGCGGTGATCGCCGAGATCAAGAAGGCGAGCCCGAGCAAAGGCGTGCTGCGCGAGCCCTTCGATCCGGCCGCGATCGCCCGGTCCTATGCACGCCACGGCGCCGCGTGCCTCTCGGTGCTCACCGACGAGCGGTTTTTTCAAGGGCGCGTGGAGCATCTGTCCGCCGCTCGCGCCGCCTGCGAGCTGCCGGCGCTGCGCAAGGATTTCGTGATCGATTTGTACCAGGTGTACCAGGCGCGAGCCTCGGGCGCGGATTGCATCCTGCTCATCGTGGCAGCGCTTGCGCTCTCGCAGATGCGCGAGCTGGAGGCCCTCGCCGCCTCGCTCGGCATGGCGGTGCTCGCCGAAGTGCACGACCGCGCCGAGCTCGAGCTCGCGCTCGATCTGGCGACCCCGCTCATCGGCGTCAACAACCGCGACCTGCGCAGTTTCGAGACTTCCCTTGAAACCACGCTCGGGCTCCTGCCGCACATTCCGGCTGCGCGGCTGGTCGTCACCGAGAGCGGAATACTGGCGCCGGAGCACGTTGCCGGCCTAAGACGGGCGGGGGTTCATGCCTTTCTCGTGGGCGAAGCGTTCATGCGGGCGGCGGATCCCGGGGCCGAGCTCGAGCGTATTTTCATAAGTCATTGATATATTTATGAACACAACTTCAGCACCTTTGTTGTGAAATTACAACACTGACCGGACAGCCCTGCAAAAAAAATCACGCTAGCCCTTGAGATAAGCGCATCCCATTGGCAGAATTGCAACATCCTCAAACCGAGGGTGGAGCGGGCGGTGCGGCAAGCCGTCTTGTGGTCAATCAAAGAGGAGAATCTCTCGATGAACAAGAAACTGATGGCACTCGCAGTCGCTGGAGCCTTGGGTGCTCCCGCGGCCGCCATGGCGCAGAACTACTCGATCTACGGGCGTTTGACCTTGGGCGTAGATAGCTACGAGGCGAAGGGCGCAACCAACGCAGCGGGGGTTGCCCAGCCCCAAAATGACTTCACCAAGCGTGCCCGGGTCTTTGACAACGGATCGCGCGTCGGCTTCCGCGGCACCGAAGATCTGGGCGGCGGCGTCCAGGCCGTCTTCCTGATCGAGTCGGGCGTCAACGTCGACAACGGCAGCACCACGGGCCAGGGCGGACAGACGAACACGAGCACGGGGAACTGGGGCTCGCGTACCGGCCACGTCGGGCTGGCGGGCAGCATGGGTCGCGTTATCTACGGCCGCGACAACGTGTGGTGGGGCAACGGCGCGATCGAGCAGGTCGGGGCCAACTGGCTCAACGCCGGCGGGCAGCTCTACTCAGGCTCGTTTGGCCGCGGCATGTCGGTAGGCATAACGCGCCAGAGCAACCTCATGCAGTACACCTCGCCAACATTCAGCGGAGTCAATCTCGTCGTCAGCCTCTCGCCGAATCGGTCCGAGGCGCAGCAACAAGGGACTAACGCCGACGGCAAGCTGATGGGCTTCACGGCGCAGGGCACGCATGGTCCGCTAGCCTGGGGCCTTGACTATGTCGTGGACGAAGGGAATACACCAGTAGGCACCACGAAGCAGGGCTCGACCACGGGCACCAAAATTCGTGTGGGCTATCGATACATGCCCGCCGGTCAGATTTCAGTGCTCAGCGTAACAAGCGAGCTGGAGAACGGTGGTCCGACCAATGCTGCAGCAAGTGCTACCGGGCTTGCCGCGAGTTGCGGTACGGCGGCCGGGTGTATCTTGGAGCAAAGTGGTGTCGGCATAAGCTGGGACCACATGTTCGGCCCCTTCCATCCGATCTTCCAGTATTACACGATCGACAAGATCAGCGGATCCGGATGCACGGGGACCGTCTGCGACAATACCGGCGCGAAGCAGATTACGTTGGCCCTGCGTTACATATTTTCCAAGCGCACCCACGCCTACGTGAGCTACAACAAGGTCGACAACGAAATCAACTACAACCAGGACTTCAACGGCGCCAGCTTGACGGCCCGGAACGGAGCCGCCGCGCAGGCGACCGGTGCCGATCCGACGATCATCGCCGTGGGCTTGATGCACAACTTCTGATCGAGTTCGGCATATTGGTCGGAGTTGCGAGTATAGAACGGGCACCTTCGGGTGCCCGTTTTTTTTTGCCGTGTCGATTGCCGATAGCGTCATCGTAGAGTTCGACCGGGCGTTGCGCACCGTGCTCGGCGAGCCGGCGTCGCGTCGCGGAAACCCGGCAGATGCTATCGCCGAGGAGCCGCTCGACGAGGGCCAGCGCCGCCGCGCGGCGGTGCTGATGCGGGTCAACCACTGCGGCGAAGTCTGTGCGCAGGCACTCTACCAGGGTCAGGCGCTCGCCTCATCGAGCCGGGAGATCAAGGCAGCGCTTGCCCGGGCGGCCTCCGAGGAAGCCGATCATCTCGCCTGGAGCGCGCAGCGCATCCGCGAGCTCGGGGGCCGCGCGAGCCTCCTGAACCCCGTGTGGTACGCGGGAGCGCTGGCCATCGGCTATGCCGCGGGTAAGCTGGGGGACCGGTGGAGTTTGGGCTTCCTCGCCGAGACCGAGCGTCAGGTCGAGCACCACCTGCAGGGACACCTCGAGCGCCTCGGCGAGCGCGACGCGAAGACCCGCGCAGTGATCGAGGCGATGCAACGGGAGGAGGCGGGGCACCGGAAGACCGCCGAGGGACTCGGGGCACGCGAGCTGCCGCCGCCCGTCAGGCAGGGAATGCGCTGGGCCGCGAAGTTGATGACGACCACGTCGTACTGGATCTGAACAACCCGCCTTAGTCGGCGACGATCTCGTAATCGTGCGAGATAGTCGCGGTCTTGCCAAGCATGATCGAAGCCGAGCAGTACTTGTTACGCGAGAGCTTGATCGCGCTCTCGACCGTCGAAGCCTTCAAATCCCTGCCGCGCACGACAAAATGCATGTGAATCTTGGTGAACACTTTGGGATCGGTCTCCGCGCGTTCCGAGCTCAGCCGGACTTCGCAACCCGAGACCTTCTGTCCGCTTTTCTTGAGAATCAGCACCACGTCGTAGGCGGTGCAGCCGCCGGTCCCCGCCAGCACGGTTTCCATCGGCCGCGGGCCGAGATTGCGGCCGCCGCCCTCGGGTGCGCCGTCCATAACGAAGGCGTGGCCGCTTTCGGTCTCAGCGACGAAACTCATGCCGTTTGGCCCGACCCATTTCACCGTGCATTCCATTGGTTTACCCCTCCGGCGACCCGTCAGGGTTGCGTTTTTTTTTGCCTGTGGCAAGCGCAAGACGTATTTGACACCTGGCTACTTCTTCAATAAAATCACGCGCTTTCGTCGAATTCTTGGACACAGGAATCTAAGGCATGCCCACCTTCTCCGCCAAGCCGCATGAGGTCAGACGCGACTGGTATCTGGTGGACGCTGGCGGCAAGGTGCTCGGGCGGCTCGCGGCGGAGATCGCCCGCCGACTGCGCGGCAAACACAAGCCGGAGTTCACGCCTCATGTGGACACAGGCGACTATATCGTTGTTGTCAATGCAGGCAAACTCCGCGTGACGGGAAACAAAGGCGAGGCGAAGACGTATTACCGCCACAGCACCTACCCAGGCGGGGTTTATTCGACGACATTCGCCAAGATGCAGTCGCGGTTCCCGACGCGGGCGCTCGAAATCGCCGTGAAGGGAATGCTGCCCAAGGGACCTCTCGGCTACGCCATGTTAAAGAAGCTGAAGGTGTACGCGGGCGGCGAGCACCCGCACGAAGCACAGCAACCAAAAGCGCTGGAGATCAACGCATGATTGGGCAGTACTACTACGGGACCGGCCGACGCAAGAGCGCCGTCGCACGCGTGTTCATAAAGCCTGGGAAGGGCGACTTCATCGTGAACGACCGTCCGGCGAACCAATATTTTGCCCGCGAGACGGGACAGATGGTCGTGCGTCAGCCGCTCGTCTTGACGGACAAGCTGACCCAATTTGACGTCATGGTGAACGTAAACGGGGGAGGCGAATTTGGGCAGGCGGGCGCGGTGCGCCACGGACTCACGCGCGCTCTCATCGAATACGATCCGACTCTCAAGCCGCTTCTGAGCAAGGCGGGACTTGTGACTCGCGACGCGCGTGAGGTCGAGCGAAAGAAGGTCGGCTTGCACAAGGCGCGGAAGCGCAAGCAATACTCCAAACGCTGATGTCGAGAGTTTGCCCTAGCACAGCCGCCCTCGGGCGGCTTTTTTGTTTTCGGTTCGGACCTCCCAATAGCCGGCCCGTCGGGAGCATCGCGCCATTGACAGGGCCGGGCGGTTAAACACTTGTTCCAGAGGACGTGATGATTAAGGTAGGCATTGTGGGCGGGACCGGTTACACCGGGGTCGAGTTGCTGCGCATCCTTGCGCGGCACCCGCAAGCCGAGCTGGCCGTGATCACATCGCGCAAGGAGGCCGGCGTTCCGGTAGCGAAGCTTTTTCCGAGCCTGCGCGGAGCGGTGTCGCTCGATTTCTCGGACCCGACCAAGGGAGATCTTGGCCGCTGTAACGTCGTGTTTTTCGCAACTCCGAACACCGTCGCAATGAGCGAGGCGCGGGCGCTCGTCGAGGCCGGCGTGCGCGTGGTTGACCTGTCGGCGGATTTCCGCATCCGAGCGGTGACCGAGTGGGAAAAGTGGTATAAGGTCAAGCACGCTGCGCGCGAGCTCGTCCCGCAGGCGGTGTACGGACTTCCGGAAGTGCATCGCGCGAAAATCAAGGGCGCGCGCCTGGTGGCGAACCCCGGATGCTATCCGACCGCGGTTCAGCTCGGCTTGCTGCCTCTTGTCGAAGCCGGGGCTGTCGACCTGGATCACTTGATCGCCGACGCCAAGTCCGGAGTGAGCGGCGCCGGCAGGAAGACCGACGAACATCTGCTGTTCTCCGAGGCGTCGGATAATTTCAAGGCGTACGGGGTTGCCGGACACCGGCACTTGCCCGAAATTTTGCAAGAGCTGGAGGCAGCCGCTGGAAGGAGCATTGGTCTGACCTTTGTGCCGCACCTGACGCCCATGATTCGGGGCATATACGCAACTCTGTATGCGCGCATCACGAAGGACATCGACTTCCAGCGGCTATTCGAGGAGCGATATCGCGGCGAGCCTTTCGTCGATGTCCTTCCTGCAGGCAGCGAGCCCGATACGCGCTCGGTGCGCGCCGCGAATGTCTGCCGCATTGCGGTCCACCGACCCCATGGGGGCGACATGCTGGTCGTGATCTCGGTGATCGACAACCTGGTGAAAGGCGCTTCCGGACAGGCAGTGCAGAATATGAATATCATGTATGGCTTCGAGGAAAGCTCGGGGCTTTCGCATCTGGCTATCGTGCCCTGAGGCGGCAGGCGGAGAATCGGATGCCTACTTTGTTGAAGCGATTTCGACGGCGCTTCGGAATCTCGGCGCCGAAGATGACGGTCCAGACGCACGTTGCCTGGTACTGGCGCTGGCTCGGAATGCTCGTGTTCCTCTCGCTTGTGCTCGCCATGGCGGTGTGGATGTACGACACCGGACGCCGGTTCGCCGGCTTCGACCGCGGCGAACTGCAGAACGAGTTCGCAAGACTTCGCGAATCAATGGCGCAGCTCGAGGGCGAAGCGGCGCGGTTGCGTTCGATTTCCAACGCCAGTGAATCGCGCCTGAAGATCGAACAGTCGGCGCAGGCGCAGCTTGCCACCCAGGTCAAAGCGCTCGAAGACGAAAACAACCGGCTCAGGGAAGAACTCGGCTTCTTCGAAAATCTCGTACCGAGCGAACGTCGCGGCGACAAGGTCAGCATTCACCGCTTCAAGGTCGAGCGCGACGTGCTTCCCGGCGAATACCGCTACCGGCTTCTCGTCCTTCAGGGGGGAAGGCTCGACCGCGAATTTCACGGATCATTGCAGCTCGTGGTGGAAATGCAGCAGGAAGGTAGGGATGTTACAATCATCATTCCGGATGCAGCCGAGACGGGCAACGTCGCTTTCAAGCTCAACTTCAAGTATTTTCGCCGAGTTGAGGGGGCATTTCGCGTTCCGGCGAAGGCGAAGGTGCGAACGATACAGGCTCGCATTTTGGAGAACGGATCCAACGAGGCCCGCGCGAGCCAGAACATCAACCTTTCTTAGCAGGCGGATAACACTATGTTTCGCAAGCAGCCGAGCAAGCCGCAGAATCGCATCGACAGCCTGATTGGCGCCGGCACGAAGATCGAGGGAAACGTCAATTTCTCCGGGGGACTTCGAGTCGACGGCGAAGTCGTCGGCAACGTGACCGCGGTTTCCGACCAGCCCTCCACGCTGGTGCTGAGCGAACAGGCGCGGATCGAGGGGGAAATCAGCGTGTCGCACCTGGTCGTGAACGGCGAAATCGCGGGGCCGGTTTACGTCGCGGAATTCCTCGAACTCCAGTCGCGCTGCCGGGTCAAAGGAGACGTGCACTACAATACGTTGGAGATGCATCTTGGGGCGATCGTCGAGGGACATCTGGTACACCGTTCGGGCGAGGCCAAGCCGGTGGAACTGAAGCTCGCGGCGAGCAAACCGGCGGTGTGATAGGGAGCTTTGCCCCACCATGCCCCGTCTCAACAGCAGTTTGTAACAGGAGTTAAGACATGAACGCAGTCGCAGAAATGGCAGTCGCAGAAATGCCCGCGCCGCTCGTTTTCACCGACAACGCCGCGAACAAGGTAAAGCAGTTGATCGACGAGGAGGGCAACGCCGAATTGAAGCTGCGCGTGTTCGTCAGCGGCGGGGGTTGCTCCGGATTTCAGTATGGCTTCACCTTTGACGAGGTAAAGAACGACGAAGACACCGTGATGGAAAAAAACGGGGTCATGCTGCTCATCGACCCCATGAGCTACCAGTACCTCGCCGGCGCTGAAATCGACTACAGCGAAGGCCTTGAAGGCGCTCAGTTCGTAATCAAGAACCCCAATGCGACGAGCACGTGCGGGTGCGGCTCGTCATTTTCAGCCTAAGCGCTCGACATTCGATAAGAACGGGGCCCACGGGCCCCGTTCTTATTTGCGCTTGCGGGGGCGCGGATCAGGCCGCATAAATCGCGCCCAGCACGCGCGCCGCGTCTGCGCCGGTGACCTCGGCAATGCTTCCCGTCTCGCGTTTCAGCGCGCGTTGCGCAAGCCAGGCAAAGGCGGCCGCTTCTACCCAGTCCGGATGGATTCCGAGCTGGTCGGTCGAGCCGACGGCGATGCCGCCGAGCGCACGGGCGAGGCGGTTCACGAGGTCTGCGTTGCGCGCGCCGCCGCCGCACAAATACACTTCCTCAGCGCCGGGACAAAATCTCGCGACTGCGTTTCCGATGCTGCGAGCGGTGAGTTCGGCCAAGGTCGCCTGTACGTCCTCGGGTTGATGCCGCCCGGCGCCAAATCGACGCAGCCAACGGAGATTGAATCGGTTCCGGCCGGTGCTCTTGGGGGGTGGGCGCCGGAAGTAGGGATCGGCGAGCAACGCCTTCAGCAAGCTCGCAACCGGCTTTCCCCGCGCGGCGAGCTTCCCACCCCGGTCGAAGTCTCGTCCGAATCGCTCGCTCGCCCACGCGTCAAGCAGGACATTACCGGGTCCTGTGTCAAAACCGGTCACGGATCCGGTTCGAGGAAGGTTGGTCAGATTGGCTATACCGCCGAGATTGGCGATGACACGATGCCGGTGGAAGTCCTGGAAGCAGGCGGCGTGAAACGCAGGAACTAGCGGTGCACCTTGTCCCCCGGCGGCGATGTCGCGGCTGCGGAAGTCGGCCACGACTGTGATGCCGGTGCGCTCGGCAAGCCATGCAGGGTTGCCGAGTTGCAGCGAATATCCGGACTCTGGTAAGTGCCTCACCGTCTGACCGTGGCAGCCGATCGCCCGAACGCTCCGCGCGGAAACGCCCAGCTTTTTCAGCAGCCGATCGACCGCTCTTGCGTAGAGCTTGGAGAGTTCAATCGCGATGATTGCTGCGCGATCAAGCTCGCCCAGGCCCGGCTCGTGCAGGGCGAGTAGCGCGGTCTTCAGGCTCTTCGGATAGGGCAGAAACTGCGCTCCCAGAAGGGTGGCTGGGCCGCTCAGGTCGAGGAGTGCGGCGTCGACGCCGTCGAGACTCGTGCCCGACATCAATCCGATGTAGATCTCGGAGGACGTGGGGCTCGCGGAACCGCTCACTCGAAAAGGGTGACGTCGCTGTTCTTCAGGAGATCCAGACGCGCGGCGAGCGGTTCGGCCACCCGCCCGAACCCCGGCAACTCGGTGGTCGGAATCGGCTGTGCGGCCGGGAAGGCAATGGTGAGCGGATTGCGATTCTGATTGTGGATGTGGAATTCGTAGTGAAGGTGGGGCCCCGTGGCCCAGCCCGTTTGTCCGACGTACCCGATGACTTCGCCTTGGGCGACGCGTGTGCCCGCCCTCAAGCCCCGCGCGAAGCTCCTCAAGTGCGCGTAATACGTGCTGTATCCGCCGTGGTGCTTGAGCACGATGAGATTTCCATACCCGTTCCGCCGACCCGCGAACGCCGCGACACCGTCACCGGTCGCCCTGACTCCGGTACCGACCGGAGCTCCGTAATCGACTCCTTGATGGGCGCGCCACTGCTGAAACACCGGATGGCGGCGCATCCCGAACCCGGAAGTGACGCGCGAGAACTTGAGCGGCGAGCGCAGAAACGCCTTGCGCAGGTTCGCACCTTCGGGAGTGTAGTAGCCGCCAGTTCCCCAGGGATCCTGGAACCACACGGCACGGTGGATCTTTTTCTCGCTTGAGAATTCGGCTGCGAGCACACGCCCCGATCGGATCGCCCGGCCGCCGTGATAGCGGGCCTCGAACACGACCGCAAAGCGGTCGCCGCGGCGCAATTCGCGGTGAAAATCGATTTCACCCGCGAAGATGTCGGCGAGCTGGGTCGCGACATTGTCCGGAATCCCCGCCGCATCCGTCGCAGCGAAAAGCGAGCTCTTGATCTCACCCGATCTCATCTCGATTCCACGCACGGCCTGGTCCTGCTCTTCAAACGTGACGAAGCTGCGGCCAAGTCGGTCGATCGAGAGAATCGTGTCGCGAGCTGTCAGAAACGCAAGCGACCGCAGCTTGCCGTCGTCGTCGATTTTCGCACGGACCGTCATGCCAGGCCGCAGAAGGCGGAACGACCGCATGGCCTGGGGCGAGCGCGAGAACTCTGCCGCTTCGTTGCCATCGGCGCCGAGCCGCTCGAGCAGTGTCGCGAGCGTGTCACCGCTCTGGATCCGCTCTTCCCGGAAGTAGATGATCGTTCCCAGGTCCCCGACCGGGGTTGCGGCCAGCGCAAGCGTCTCGAGAATATCGCGGACGGAAACCGGCTCCTGGACGTCCCGGACCGTTCCAAACGCCGCCACGACGCCGAACAGGGGCGCGACGAGGGCGACCCCCAGCCATCGGAGGCGCCTTCCTCCTGAGCGCGCTACAATTCCTCCCCTGTCGCTTTGCATGGTTCCGTTGCGGATCGACGTGGAAAAGTCTAACAAATAACCGCCCGATCAGCCATCTGCGCTCCAATGGACGAAATCGACCGGCAACTGAAAGTCATCAAGCGCGGTTGCGATGAGCTGATCGTCGAGGCGGAGTTGTGCGACAAAATCAAGACTGGGCGGCCCTTGCGCGTGAAGCTCGGCATGGACCCCACGGCGCCCGACTTGCACCTTGGGCACACGGTCGTGATCAACAAGCTGCGACAGTTTCAGGATCTGGGACATCACATCCAGTTCCTGATCGGAGATTTCACAGGGATGATCGGTGACCCGAGCGGGAAAAATGCGACGCGGCCACCGCTCTCCCGCGAGCAGATCCTGCAGAACGCGAAGACCTACCAGGATCAGGTATTCAAGATTCTCGACGCCAACCGCACTGAGATCCTGTTCAACTCCAGGTGGTCGGACGAATTGGGCGCGGCGGGCT
>Ga0137451_1000596_pt1 | contig 11192 bp, 6 predicted proteins | sample EasRivERMGT500_2_FD_102336 | JGI IMG/M metagenome (GOLD analysis project Ga0137451, IMG submission 102336) | Soil microbial communities from meander-bound floodplain in the East River, Colorado, USA - East River MetaG ERMGT500_2 | ecosystem: Environmental > Terrestrial > Soil > Floodplain ... | reverse complement strand
GTCCTGAAGCTCAGCGATCTCGAGTGCCTGGGCGAGGCGCTTCTCGGACTCCGCCAGCGCAAGGCTGTCGCGGCGCCACTTGGCGTTCAGGAAGCTGATGGAGATCCCGATGATCACGAAGACGAGCATGCCGAGCGCCTGCCCCGGATCGGCGATGACGAGAGAACCCCGGGGTGTGAGCCAGAAGTACGACGCCGCGGCCGCTGAGAGGACTGTCGTGAGGATGCCGGGACCGACGCCGCCCACGTAGCTGCTGAGCATCACCGCCGGGAAGAACATGATGTACGGCAGTCGCGACTCCCACGCGGTGTCGAACGCCGCACGCAGCAGGACGCCGGCCCCCGTGGAAAGCACGGCGACGAGATATCGCGCCGGAAGCGACAGCGCGAGAAGAGACGGGACACCTCGAGACGTTCTCAAGATATTTGTCACCCTTGCCGACGGGGTGGGAACCACGCCTACCGAATGACGGTTATCGACGCGCGCCAGAAGGCCGTGCGATCGCTGGAGGGATCGAGCACGGTGACCTGGCAGTCATATTGACCCAGCTGGAGCTGGTTTGGAGAGAGACTGAGCCGAATCGGAACCGCTTTTGACTTGGCATCCCAGGTGTCGACGCCAAGCGGCTCGGTCTCGAACACCTTGGCGCCATCGCGATAGAACGTCGCGAATGCCACGAGCGGGCGCATCGCGGCGGCGTCTCGCTCGTACGCCTGCAGGAAGATGTAGAGCGGCACGCTCGCCCTGAACGTGCGCGTGACACTGGGGATGAGCTTCAACCCATCATGCACGAGCGGGTTCGCGACCGTCGCCGCAATCTTCTGATTCACCGTGTACAACGCGTCCGCCGGCACGACGCGCTGGGTCGAGAGGACCACGGTGCTGATCGGCAGATGTGCCTTCTCGCGTTCGAGATTCGGGACCACGAACGACTGCATGAAGGTGCCCATGCGCCCGGTCGTCTGATCGCGCGCGAGGACTTTGATCACGTAGCTGCCCGGCAGCAGCGTAAATCCTGTCTCGTACTGAATCGGACGTCGCGCGACCTCGGCGGCCTTGGCCGGATCCAGCTTGAACTCGAGCTTGTCGCGCGCGTTGCGCATCGTGACGCCGTACTCGTCCTTGATCTCGCCGATCATGTCGATGACGGCTTTCGTGTCGCCGGCCGGCCGCGGGCGCGCGAGCTCGCTGCCCGGCATGCGGACCGAAATCGGGACGAAGTACTCGGCGCTGCTGACCTGGAAGTAGTTGATCTCCATCGCGATCGGAATCTCGGTGATGGGATCCTCGAGGCGCAACGCCTCCTCCAGATGGCGCTCCCTGTCGAACTCGTTGAACTTCGCCCACTCTTTGGCGCCGTAATAGCCGGGACGAAATGACAGGTCGGCGTTCTCGGCGATCGCGCCGTTGAGCGAGACCTTCACTCGGCGGAACTTGCCGTCCTTCAGCGCGTTCTTCGTGTAGTAGCCGAGCATGTAGTACCCGGTGACGGCCTGCGTCGCGTTGGTGATCCCCATGGAGAGATCGTTGTTGTCGAACGTCGCCTTGCCGCCGGTGTCCTTGGCGAGCGAGTAGTAGGTGTCCTGCGCCGTCATCTGCCGGCGAATGGCACCCTGCGCAATCGCGCCCGAGAACATGCCGACGCCGCCCGGCGACCGCTGCGTCGCATTTCCGAGCGGCGCGCTGGCGCGGAGGCCACCGGGATCGACCGGATTGAGCGTGACGTTCGACCGAACGGCGGCATTCACCGTCGCGCGAAACTGCGCGACGTTGTCGACGTTGAGCTGGAGGCCGCCGCCGAAATAGACCAGCGTCTTCAGCTCCGGAAACGGACCGAGATTCGTGACCGTCGTCTGCAACGCCGCCAGCCGGCGATCCATCGTGAACATGTTGAACGTGTCGCCGTCTTCGCCGAACGCGGTCGCGAAGTCCTCGACGGCCATGATGCCCTGCTCGGCATCCAGTTGTGCCTGCTCGATGTCGTCGATGGCCTTGCGCAGCGCAATGCGATCGTCGCTGAAGTCCTGCTTCACGCGCACACGGCTGTTCAGGTACACAACCACGCTGACCATGTCGGCAGCGGTCATCCCTGAGTCGAGGTATTTGCGGACGCCGTCGAAGACGCGGAACCTGTCGAAGAACCCGAGCGAGGCCAGATCCAGATACAACACGACCAGCCGCTTGCCGCGAAAGCGAGTGTCGCCGGGCAACGGCACGGCGTTAAGCGATTCGCCAACCGCGGTCACGGGCGCGACACTGGGGTCGGACGGTGGTCTGACCCCGGTCTGACCCCGGTCCGGCCCCAGGTCGATCGCGCCCAACGGTGGAGCGTCCAGCTTCTGATACTCGACGAACGCGATCTCCTGAGGCACGCCGTCCTCAGTCACGATGAAATCTTTCGCCGTGAGCCCTTCGATGGGCTTGCCCTTCTTGTCCTTCACCGTCACGGTCTGGACGATGAGCAGCGTCGACGAACGGAACGTGGGCGTCGGCTGCTGCGCGAACGTCGACGCGGACAGCAGAAGAACCAGTACGTAGGCCGTGCCTCTCAGGCCCGGCAGCACCGGCGGACCTGAGAGGTCCGCCCTACGTACGTCAATTCCGCAACGTGCTCTTAGCCGCATGGTCAGAACTTGAAACTCAGGAACGTCTGGATTCGCCGCATCTGACTCGCGGCCGTCGGCCGGCCGAACTGCGGGCTGGTGATGATGCGGTCGACCGTCGCGAACGTGACGCGATTGAGCACGTTCGTCGCCGCCAGGCGCCACTCGAGCGTCTTGCGCTTCGGAAACCTGAATGCGCGCGCCAGCGTCAGGTCGAACGACGACGTCGACGGTCCGCGAATCGAGTTGCGGACCGCATTGCCCCACGTGCCGGGCGCGGGCGCCGTGAACGCCGCGGGATTCACATATCTGCCGTTCTCCGTGGGGGCGATCGGTTCGCCGGTGAGCGACGGCCGCATGCCGACCACCCCGCTCCCAGGCACCGTCGCAAAGAACACGGGCGTCAACGGAAGGCCGCTGCCGGCGTTGAAGCGCGCCGTCACCGTCCAGTCCTTGAACAGCCCGCCCCAGAATCCGTCGACGAGCGTTCCACCAGTCAGGCCCATGCCCGACGTGTACTGCATATCGATCGACACGAGATGCCGTTGATCGAATGACGACGGCCCGCGCTCGGCATCGAGATCGCGCCAGTCCTGCGCGACGGCCAGCGAACCCGGCGACACAGATGTGTTGCTGAACGTCGACGCGTTGTCCATCGCTTTCGCCAGCGTGTAAGTCACGCTGGAGGTGAAGCCCGCGTAGAGCCGGCGGCGAACGATGAATTGCGCCGCGTTTCTCGTCGACGTTCCGCCGGACGTCAGGTACATGAAGCCCGACGGACACGAGACACACGGATTCACCGAGCCAGGCGCGTAGGTATTCGGCAGGAATGCCTGCGCGAGATGCGTGCCGCGATCGCCAAAGTACGCGACGAGCGTCGTCAGCGACGCCGGCAAGTCGCGTTGCAGGGTCACCTGCCAGGAATGAAGGAGCGCGGTCGTGAACTCCGGATCGACGGCAAACGTCGTGGCGCTCGCGATCGCTGCCGGAAACGGATTCGCGAGCGTCAGCGGCGTGGCGGCGGTGTTCTGGATGTTCGAGGTGCTCGTGAACGGCGGCTGTTGCGCGAGCAGCGTGCCAATCGACTGATACACGCCGAGGTTGCGATACAGGCCATAGCCGCCCTTGATCACGAGCGACGACGCGAGCATCGGCCGCCAGGACACGCCGATGCGAGGCTCGAACCCGAGCCGATCGCGCTGCACGAGTGACGCGCGATACCGCGTGCCCGTCAATCCGCCGATCGGATCGGACCCGAGGACCGACGCCACCGCGCCGAAACCGGGCGAGACGTCGAGATTCGCGAGGCGTCCATGGCGCTCGGTATACGGCGTCTCGTACTCCCAGCGGACGCCGACATCGAATGTGAGTCCGGCTCTGAAACGGAAGTCGTCGTTCACATACGCGTCGTACAGCCCCCCGCGGATGCGGGCATTCGAATTGCCCGTGGCGATGGCGCTGGTCGTCGGAATGCCGAGCAGGAAGTCTGCAAATGCGTCACCCGTCGCAGCACCAGTGAAGGTCAGCGTGCCGCGCGGATCCGGCTGCGTCAGGAGATCTGAACGATTGAAGCGCGCGTCGGCTCCCATCGTGATGTTGTGCGAACCGCGCCGCATCATGATCTGGCCGCCCATGAAATGCGACGCGCGGCTCGTGCTCTGGTAGGTGGTGTCTCGCAGGTCCGCGAAGTCCGGGAACAGGATCGTCGGCGGGCCCCAGTTGAACGGGTCCTGCGCGTTCCCGAAGATCCCGGCTTCGCCCGAGACGTTCAGCCGATTCGCAAAGAACGGCGTGGCCACCGTGCTGGCCGACGTGAACTGGTAGTTGACGCGCATGGTGATGCGTCGCGAGAGCTGTTGGTTCCACGTCAGACCGGCGGCGATCGACGAGCTGCGGTTGCTGTCGATGAAGTCGAACAGATTGACGGGGTTCCCTCGCGTGCGCTGATACGAGAATGTGCCGTTCAGCGACGAACGCGGGTTCAGGGCATAGTTCGACGACACCTGGACGGAATTCGAGGTCGACTGGCCGACCAGGGCCCGCTGGTAGTTCGCCCCGGTCGAGGTCGTGACGTTCGGCTGCGGATAGAACGGCAGCAGCGCGGCGGCCTGCGGCACGATGCGATCGGCAGGAATCACATTGCCGTCGAACGGCAGCCCCGTCAGCGGGTCGCGAATCACGCCGAGCCGGCTCGACAAGTCACCGCTGCGCTCGGCGAACGTCGGCACCAGGGCCGATTGCGAGCTGGCATTGTTCTGGACGCCGTGTTGATAGGTGACTTGTGTGTTCGGGCCGTACTTCAGAAGAAATGGAATCCTCAACGGACCACCAAAGGTCACCGACAGCTGCGTGTCGGCGTAGTTGGGCTTCGGCGCGGCCGATCCGGTAAACGAGTAAGGCTGCGCGTTCCAGGCCGAATTGCCGAGCGTCGCATTGAACGCGCCGCTGTAGAGTCCCGCCGGCCGCGGCCGGTTGTTGCCGATCGCGCGCGGCTGCGCGAATCGCGATGCCGCGCCGTTGACCGTGGACCCGGTGAGAATTGTCGGGTCCTCCGCACCTGCCGTCACCGTCGCGTCGCCCGGCTTCGGCAGACCATCCGCGGTCACTGACAATGCCGGCCACGAGACATTGCTGAGGCCCGCCCCGACCATCTCTTCGTACTTCCGCATCGTCAGCGTGACGCTGAGCTCAGGCTGATCGAATGGAATCGTGATGTCCTGCGTGACGGTGGCGAAGCCGCGCATCTCAATCTTGGTCGTCCAGCCACCGGGCTCGAGACCTGCGAACCGGAACACGCCGTTCTCGTCGGACGTCGTCGTGACCGTGCGCTGGCCTCGCGTGGCCGTCACGGTCGCGCCCGGCACCGGAAGATCCGCATGCAGGACACGACCGACGAGGTTGGGTTGCTGTGGTGATTGGTCGCCGGGTCTAAAGACCCGGCCTCCATCAGAGAAGTCGAACACCGCCGTCGCCCGCGCGCGAGCGACGACGGATTGCCCGGACGGGATCGCCACAGGAAGGATTGCGACGACCACGGCCAGGACAATATTCATCGATTGGCCTTTGAGCCCGTCGCGCGCGCCTGCGCCTCGACGGCGGGGAGATTCGGCGACGGTTTTTCCACGCGGTCGATCGCGAGGTACTCGGCGGGGCCCTTCGTCGGTTCGATTTTCAGACCAATGGATTCGAAGGCCTTGAAGATCGTGCTGCCAGTCCCCGTCGGCGTCTCAGGCCGGCGAGTGCCGCCGTAATCAGGACGCGAGGCCACGAGAAAGACGCCGCCGCCGGCGGCGGTACTCTCATCGCCTTTGAACTCGACGGCCAACAGGAACTCGCCGGTGAGCCCGGTCTTGTCGAGCACCCATCGGTCCATCGCGTGCGCCAGATGGTTGGCGACCGCCTGCATCGAGACGCCGCGGTACTCGTAGCGGCGATCGAGATCGGTCGTGGCCCTGACGGTTTCCCTTGTTTCCCCGGCCCAGATCCGTGCTTGCATGCCGAGCGGCGCCGTCCAAAACGTGCCGCAGAACCAATTGCCCTCAAAGAAACCGTCGAAGGTCGGACGGCCCTGTGTGCCAGGCGGTCGAACGGAGGGCGGCACGTCGCAATCGCCGGGTGCGCGCGGCTTCGCTTTCAATCCGCTCGTCGCGACGGTCAATCCATACATCGGGAGCTCTTCCGTCTCGCGCCGCAGCTTCAGTTGAAAGCGATCCACCAGCATCGCGCGGAGCGCGGCGTTCATCGGGGCTGGAAGGCGCATCAGGTTGACGCCGCCTTTCGGCGGATTGATGACATCGACCGGCGCCGTCGCTTCGATCGTGAACCGCTCGGAATACATCCATGCGGGCCCGCCGCGGACGCGCTTCCGGGGGTCGGGCCTCTCTCCCGGCAACCCCTCGAACGCGATCGGGTCATCCGCCCTGTTGAGCAGCGGAAAGTCGAGGCCGGCATACGCCTGATCGACGAGCGACGCCAGCGTCACGCACGCCCAGAACACATGGCCCGGCGACGTCTGCGCGAGATTCGGTCCGGCACCGCGACCGGTCTGTGCTGTTGACACGTCAGCGCAGGGTTTGACGGAGACGACGTCGAACTTCTCCTGCGGAGACGCGGACGATGTCTGTCCGTGACGTGCAGGCTGCGCCTCAGTCGCGGCGACAATGCGCAGCGGCGAGACGGCGACGAGTACGACCATTGCGGCGGCGATGGCTGCGATCGTCCAGACACGACCGGCCCGACCGCGCGCCTGATGCTGATTCAGCACCGCGAGCACCCGCGTGGACAGGTCCGCACGATTCGCCATCGCCAGGAGCGGCTGGCGCGCTCCCGCTGACAGCTGCCCAGCCAGCGCGACGAGCTGGTCCGCATACGCCGTCGCCTCCGACCGGCGAAGCACCGCGTCGTCGCATGCGCGTTCGGCTTCCAGGACGAAACGGCGCCGGACGATCCAGACGAGCGGATGGCACCAATAGACCGCACATGCAGCACGCACCAGACACTGGCTGAGCCAGTCGCCACGGCGGATGTGCTCGACTTCGTGGACGATCGCGCGCCTGACATCGGCATCGCGCCAGGTTGTCACCGAGAGGGGCAGCAGGATGATGGGGCGAATGAGGCCGAACGTCAGCGGACTCGGAGTCCCCTCGTGCCGCAGCACCTCGACATGACGACTGATGCCGGCGTCGACCGCGAGGCCATCGGCAATCGCCTGGCCCTCCGGCCAGCCGAGACCGGAACGGCGCAAAGACCGGACCTGCAGCAAGCCTACGACAAGCGGCAGCAGCGACACCGCCGCGCCGACGAGCCAGACAATCGTCACCCACGGCCATGACACGCTCGTCGAGCGACGCAAGGATGACGGATTCGCAGCGGCGCTGGACACCGGCGCAATCACGTCGGACGCCGTGGCGGGATTCTCGAGGAGCAGGCTGCCGACCTCACTCAGGACGTTCGACTGGCCTCTTACAGGGACGGGAATCCCGATCGTGGGCGTCCACATCGACGCAAGTGGCAGCGCCATCGCGACGATGAAGGTCGCAGCGAGCAGGAGATGACGCACAGCGGCGCGGCTTCGCGATGCGAGACGTGACGCCGCGAGCCCGACGGCGAGCACGACGGTGACCTTTCCAAGCATCAGTATGGCGAGCCCCGTCATCATCGCCCAGCTCCCACCTTCGCCGGTCCCGCCGCGCGCGCAGGCGGGACCGACTCGGGCGAATTCGGCGTCGGCCGCTCGATGTGATCGATCACGAGGTACCCGCGCGGCGCCTTGGTCTTCTCGAGCTTCAACCCGATCGCCTCGAGCGCGGCCGTCAGCGACAGCACGGGCTGGCCGGATCCTGCTGACGACGAGGCCGAATCGTCACGCTGGAACTCGAACCGGAAGACGAACTTGTCGGCGACGCCCGTGCTGTCGATCACGTGCACCTTGAGGTTGCTCGTCAACATGCTGGCCAGGCTACTGAGCGGGTAGCCGCCAAAGATCCAGCGAGTGCCGAGATCGGAGTTCATCAAGTTGATGTTGCCGCAGCGCGGCTTGGCGGTATTCACGGTCTTCGGGTCGGGGGGACCGGTGGGCGGCGTGCCGTCGCCCGGGTCGCAGTCGCCGTCCTTCATCGGCGTCATCTTGAGGCCGCCCTTCGCGAGCTTCAACTCGAGCATGTCGACCTGCTCGGTCTCGCGATGCAGCTTCAGCTTGAAGCGATCTTCGAGGAGCGACTGGAGCATGTCCCCCATCAGCACCACGCGTTCCGTCGCGCCGGCGGCGGTGGCTTCAATCGCGTACTTCTCTTTGAGCGAGTGCACCCACTCCGGACCGCCACGGACCTTCACCTGATTCGACGCCGAGCCGATGTTGTCATTGACGAGATGCTGATCATCGCGCGCGCCGTAGGCCGCATACGCGAGGTAGATCAGTTGCTCGGCCGTGACGCACGGCACCTGAAACCGTCCGGGCGAGATGCTCGCGTTCGTACCGCCCGCGGCGCCACGCGCGCCCGTGGGGACCGGCTCCTCCTCGCAGCGCTTGATCGAGGCGACGTCGTAGCGCGGCTTGCCGGGCGAGCCCGGCGTCTGTGGGGCCTGCGATGCCGCGACGATTTTCAGCGGCGACAGCACAAGCACGAGTGCGATCGATGCCGCGATGGCGATTCTGATCGACTGCGCCCCAGCGCGACCGCGGGGCTGGTCCGAATTCAGCACCGCGCGAACACGGGTCGACAGATCCCGGCGATTCGCCATCGCCAGCAACGGCTGACGCGCCGCGGCCGACAATCGCGCCGCAAGCCCGACGAGTTGATCGGCATACGCCGTCGCCTCCGAGCGACGCAGCACCGCGTCGTCACACGCGCGCTCAGCCTCAATCACGAACTGACGCCACGCCACCCACGCGAGCGGATGGAACCAGTACACGGCGCACACAACGCGGCCGAGACACTGCGTCAACCAGTCAGCACGGCGGACGTGCTCGAGCTCGTGGACGATGGCGCGCCGGAGATCGCCGTCGGACCACGTCTCCGCATCGACCGGTAACAGAATCGCGGGCGAGACAATGCCGAACGTGAGTGGACCGGGCGTGGACTCATGCAGCAGCACGTCGACGACGCGCGGACGATGTACCGGGTCTGAAGACCCGGCCTCCATCCTGTCGGCTACCAGTGCATCCGCTAGCGCCTGGCCGTGCGCCCATGGCAGCGCAGATCGACGCAGCGATCGCACCTGCCAGAGACCAGCTAACAAGGGCAGCAGCAAGAACGACGCACCGGCCATCCACGCCAACATCACCCACGACCAGCTCGAGAGCGGCGATGCCTGGGCGAACGGCGAGCTGTTCTGTTGCGTCCGCATGCGCACGGTGTTCGCTTGTTCCGTCGCGACCAACTCGGGGACTGCTCCGCCTGTGTCGGTGCTCGCTGATGGCACTGCGATTGGCACTGCCACGGTGATGCCGGGGACCAACATCGAGGCGGCCGGCACGGCCGCGGCCACAACGAACGTCGCCGCAAGCAGCAGATGACGCACGGCGGCGCGACCCCGGCGCGCGAGATGCGCTGCCGTCAGGCCGATCGTGAGGACGATCGTGAGTTTGCCGAGCATCAACAGCGTGGCCGCAAGAGACGCGCTCATGACTTCCTCCGTTCCTTGCGCACGCGATCGATCTCGGCCTTGAGCGTCGCAAGATCGTCGTCGCTCCAGGAGCCTTCGCTGACGAGCGACGTCATCATCTCGGTCAGCGAGCCGCCGAAGAACGTGTGCACCACCTGCTGCAGCGCCGTCCGCTTGGCGACCGTCTGCGACGTCGTCGCCGAGTAGAGGTACTTGAGACCGTCCTGCTCGTGCTTGAGGACGCCTTTCTTCTCGAGCCGGCCGAGCATGACGCGCACCGAGGAATCACTCGGGGCGGCGTGCAGGCGCGCTCGGATGTCTTCCGCCGACGCCCGGTTGCCGAGGGCGAACACGGCGTTCATGATTTCCCGCTCGCGGCGGGTCAGATGCTCGGGACGGTGCTTCGCATGCGACATGTGTCGCAGCTTACGTGCGACATTTGTCGCATGTCAACGGGATTCGCGCATCGACACGTCTTTCCGGCCGCCCTGACACGAACGGGCGCGTCCGGTGTTGTTGGCCGTTCAGTTCGGTATCAAACGCGAGACGCTGTCGATGACGAGCACCTTCGCCGGTCCGGTTCGCGACTCGAGCTTCAGGCCGAGCTGTTCTTTCAACGCCGAGGTGAGAGCACCGATCATCGTCCTGCTCCCGCGGGATCATTCGGCGTCGGCCGCTCGACAGAATCGATCACCAGAAAGTCGCGCGGCCCCTTCGACGCGCGCACATCCAGGCCGAGTTGATTCCTGAGCGCGGCGATGACGGCTGCCTGCCGATCTCCCGTCTCGGCCTCTCTGCTGTACTCGAACCGGTAACTGACGGGCGCGGTGATGCCCGTGCCGTTGACGAGCGGCGGGTCGAAGTTCAGGAGGCTCGCGAGCTCACGGAGGGGCAAGACGCCCTCGCGGATGAACCGATCGCCGTCCACTCTCGATCGGTCCCCACAGTAGCGCTGGCCTGCAGGGAGTGCGGGGGGCGGCCAGGCGGCTTCGTCCCTGATGATGCAGTCGTGGCCCGTGTACGGCGCGACTTTCGCGCCGGACTTGGCGATGACCAGTTCGTGGATGGGCATCTCGCGCGTGACACGACGGATCTTCAGCTTGAATCGGTCTTCGAGAACGGCCTGCAACATCGGCCCGCGCATGACGGCGGCTGTCGCAGGCTGCTCCGTCCTCGCATCGATCAAGTACCGCTCCGATTTCATCCAGTCAGGTCCACCCTCGACGCCAACACTGATGACGGACGACAAGCCATGCGCGCGGCCGTCAGCGAAATAGAGATACGCCTCCGTGAGCATGGTGGAAAGCGGGTAGCACTGCAGATAGAGCCGCCCAGGTGACGTGATCGGCGTCCCGCCACCATCGCGGGTTTGACTGGCCGCGTCGCGTTCGCAGGGCTTGACCGAGACCACGTCGAACTTCGGGAACGATGCCGCTGCTCCCGTGGCTTGCGTGCCCGCCGTAGCCAGGTCTTTGGCGGAGGCGG
>Ga0137451_1000594_pt1 | contig 11198 bp, 10 predicted proteins | sample EasRivERMGT500_2_FD_102336 | JGI IMG/M metagenome (GOLD analysis project Ga0137451, IMG submission 102336) | Soil microbial communities from meander-bound floodplain in the East River, Colorado, USA - East River MetaG ERMGT500_2 | ecosystem: Environmental > Terrestrial > Soil > Floodplain ... | reverse complement strand
GCTCGCGTTCGGCACGACGGTGCTCGACGGCATTCCCGTGCGCCTGTCCGGCGAGGACACCGGACGCGGCACGTTCAGCCAGCGGCACGCGATCCTCTACGACCACCGCTCGGAGGCGCGGCACATCCCGCTGGCCCACCTGGAGGCGGGACAGGCGCGGTTCCAGGTGTTCGATTCGCACCTCTCGGAGTTCGCGGTGCTCGGGTTCGAGTACGGCTACAGCGTCGCCGCGCCCGAGGCGCTCGTGCTCTGGGAGGCCCAGTTCGGCGATTTCGCCAACGGCGCGCAGGTGGTGATCGATCAGTTCATCGCCTCGGCCGAGACGAAGTGGAGGCTGAAGAGCGCGGTCGCGCTGTTGCTCCCGCACGGCTACGAGGGGCAGGGCCCGGAGCACTCCTCCGCCCGCCTCGAGCGGTTCCTCCAGCTCGCGGCGGAGGGGAACATCCGGGTCGCGTGCCCGACGACGCCGGCGTCGTACTTCCACCTCCTCCGGCGTCAGGCCCTCGACCAGGTGAGAAAGCCCCTGGTCGTCATGACCCCGAAGAGCCTCCTGCGCCACCGCGAGGCCGTCTCGAAGGCAGCGGCCTTCTCCGAAGGGAGGCTCGAGCCGGTCTTGGACGACCCCGCCGTGCGCGATCCCGCGGCGGTCCGGCGCGTGCTGTTCTGCTCCGGCAAGGTCTATTACGAGCTCGACGCCGCACGGCGGGAGTCGGCGGCCGGAGACGTCGCGATCGCGCGCCTTGAGCAGCTCTACCCGTTCCCCGTCGAGGCGCTCCAGACGGCGCTCGCGCGCTACCCGCTCGCCTCGGACGTCTGCTGGGTGCAGGAGGAGCCGCGCAACATGGGAGCGTGGACCTTCGTCCAGGAGCGCCTCGCGCGCTTGCGGCCGGAGCTGCGCCTGCGTTACGCCGGCCGCCCGCAGGGGTCGTCGACCGCGACGGGCTCGCACAAGCGTCACGCGGCCGAGCAGGCCGCCCTCGTCCGCGACGCGCTGAGCGGCGCGCGACCGGCGCCGGAGCTGGTCCGGCGATGAGCGCCCCCCGCCCGCGGGTGGTCATCGTCGGGGCGGGATTCGGAGGGCTCGAAGCGGCGCGCGCGCTGAGGCGGGCACCCGTCGACGTCCTCCTCGTCGACCGTCACAACTATCACCTGTTCCAGCCGCTGCTGTACCAGGTCTCGGTCGCGGCACTCCCCCCGTCGGAGATCGCCTACCCTATCCGCTCGATCTTCCGGCGTCAGCGCAACCTCACCTTCCGGATCGCGGAGGTCGAACGGGTCGACCCGGTGCGCCGGGTCGTCGTCATGGGCGGGAGTGAGATCCCCTTCGACTACGCGATCCTCGCCCCGGGCTCCGTGACGAGCTTCTTCGACAACGCGTCCATCCCCCGGCACGCCTTCGAGCTCAAGGACCTCCCGGGGGCGCTGCGGCTGAGGAACCACCTCATCCGCTGCTTCGAAGCCGCGATCGGCGCCGACGATCCCATCGAGCGGCAGGCGTTCCTGACGATCGCGGTGGCCGGTGGAGGGCCGACCGGCGTCGAGGTTGCGGGTGCCGTCTCCGAGCTCCTGCGCCGCCTGCTCCGCCGCGACTATCCCGCGCTTCCCGCCGGGGACGTCCGCGTCCTCCTCTACGAGGGCGGCCCGCGCGTGCTCGCCGCGTTTCCCGAGTCCCTCAGCGCGGCGGCGGCGAAGTCCCTCGTCCGGATCGGCGTCGAGGTCCACACGCACACCTTGGTCGAGTCCTTCGACGGCCACACCCTGACCCTGCGCTCGGGCGAGTCGCTCCGCGCGGGGACGCTCGTCTGGGCGGCGGGCGTGCGCGCGACCCCGCTGCCCGCGACCCTCGGCATCCCGGTCGACTCCACGGGGCGGGTCGCGGTGCTTCCGACCCTGCAGACGCGCGAGCACCCCGAGGTCTTCGTGGTCGGGGATGCCGCGCGCGTCGACACGCCCGGGGGCACCGTCCCCGCGCAGGCCCCTCCCGCGATTCAGATGGGGAGGACCGCGGCGCGAAACGTCGCGAACGCCCTCGCGGGGCGCCCGCTCGAAGCGTTCGCCTACAAGGACCCGGGGACGATGGCGACGATCGGGCGCAAGGCGGCCGTGGCCTCGATCCACGGGATCCGGATCACCGGCTTCCCCGCCTGGATCGTCTGGCTGTTCGTCCACCTGATGCAGCTCGTGGGGTTCCGCAACCGCATCGTCGTGTTCGTCGACTGGGCGTGGCAGTACGTGTTCTACCGGCCGGCCTCCCCGATCATCCTGTCGATCGACGAGGAGACTTTGCATAGCAAAGTACTTGACGATTCGGCCCGCCGCACGTAGACTCCCCCCATGGCCTCGGCCCCTTCCCCCATCGGCGATCACGCGCTCGAGAGCCTGAAGGTCATCCGTCACGCCATGGAGCGGGCGGGTGCTTTCACCGCGGTCCCCGGCTGGAGCACGGTGCTCATCGGCGTCACGGCACTGGCGGCGGCCGCCTTCGCGGCCGCGTCCCCGGGGGGGCCGCGATGGCTGACGATCTGGCTCGTCGAGGGCGCCTGCGCCGCGGCGCTGTCCGCGGGGGCGGTCGCGTGGAAGGCGCGCCGCCTCGGGCTGTCGCTCTCGTCGGGCGTCTCGCGGCGCTTCGCCCTCGCCTTCGTGCCGGCCCTCGTCGCCGGTGCGGCGATGACGTGGGTGGTAGCAGGGCACGGCCTCGGCGGGCTCCTTCCGGGAACGTGGCTCCTGCTCTACGGCACGGCCGTCGTGGCCGGCGGCGCGCTCTCGGTCCGCATCGTCCCGCTCATGGGCATCGCGTTCATGGCCTTGGGGCTCGTCGCCTTGGCCCTTCCGGCCACGTGGGGAAATTCGATGATGGCAATCGGGTTCGGCGGCTTTCACATCGTGTTCGGGATCGCGATCGCGCGGAGGCACGGTGGCTAGGCGCGCGGCGGCGGCATCGCGCGGGGCGCCGGCACCGAAAGCCCGGCCGGCCCCGCTTCCGGATCTCGACCGGGTCATCCACGAGCGCGTGCGGCTCGCGATCGTCTCCGCCCTCGCGGCCGGCGACGAGATGAGCTTCGGCGATCTCAAGGAGCTGCTCGGCACGACCGACGGCAATCTCTCGGTCCACGCCCGCAAGCTCGAAGAGGCCGGGTACGTCGCGTGCGAGAAGGGATTCGAGGGACGCGTTCCCAAGACGCGGTACCGGCTGACCGCCGCCGGCCGGAAGGCGCTCGAGAGGTACCTCGCTCACATGGAATCGATCATCCGCGCGGCGCGCAAGTCATGAGCGTGGCCGCGACCCTCCCTCATCACACCGCGATCATCCTCGACGGGAACGGGAGGTGGGCCGCCTCGCGCGGGCTCCCGAGGCTGGCGGGGCACAAGGCGGGCGCCTCGGCCGTCCGCCGCACGGTCGAAGCCGCCTGCGAGATCGGGCTGCCGGTCCTCACGCTCTACGCGTTCTCCTCGGACAACTGGCGCCGCCCCGCCACGGAGGTGGGCGGCCTGTTCGGCCTGCTCCGCGAGTACCTCGAGTCGGAGACGAGGCGGCTCCGCCGTCACGGCGTGCGGCTCACCGTGATCGGGCGCCGCGACCGCTTGGCGCCCGCCGTCGCCGACGCGATCGCCGCCGCCGAGCGCGCCACCTCCGCGGGACGCCGGCTGGATCTGAGGCTTGCGATCGACTACTCCGCGCGGGAGGCGATCGCCCACGCCGCCCACCGTCTGTCGCGGCGCAGCACGTCACCCACCGCCGAGCTGTCGAACCTCCTGGGAGGGCCCGCGGTCGACCTGCTCATCCGGACGGGGGGCGAGCGCCGGCTCTCCGACTTCCTGCTCTGGGAGTGCGCCTACGCGGAGCTGGCGTTTCTCGACGTCGCGTGGCCCGACTTCGCCCGGGAGAACCTGGACGCCGCGCTCGCGGACTTCGCGGGCCGCTCGCGCCGCTTCGGCGGCGTGGGGACGGCAACCGAATCGGAAAAAGGGGTCTGACCCTATTTCTTGCCGAGGGCGGCCCGGAGCGCCTCGCCGAGATGACCGCCGAAGCCCCCACCCGACTCCGCGGACGGAGGCGGAGGAGGTAGCGGCTCGCGGCGCGACCGCTCGCGCGGGGCGTCGCGGCGGGGACGCGCGGCGCTCTCCCTCCGCGACGCGTGCTCCGCGTCGGCCGCCTCGCGGTCGACACCGGCGACGGAGAGCCGGATGCGGCGCCCCTCGTCCTGCACGTCCACGACCTCGACCTCGAGATCCGCTCCCGCCGGGAACCGCGACTCGAACCCCGGCCCGTTGGCGGCACCACTCCACACGCGGGGCACCATGCCGACGCGACCCGGCCCCAGCCACACGAAGATTCCGAAGACCTCCGTTTTCGCGACCTTGCCGGTGAGCTTCGCGCCGGGCTCGGGGAGCGCTCCGAAGAACGCCTCCCATCCCGGAAACGCCGGGACCACCGTGATCCGCCGCCGCGGCCCGTCGACCGCGATGACGATCCAGTCGTAGGTGCCTTCGACGTCGAGCCCGTCGCGCCAGCCTCCCGTCTTCGGGGGGAACTCGCGCGCGGGCGCCAGCGCCTCGATCCCGCGCCGCAGCTCGACGAACGCGCCGAAGTCCGCGAAGCGCTTGAGCGTGCCGTGGTACGCCTTGCCGACCTCGAACAGCGCAGGCACCGAGTCCCACGGGTCCGTGATCGCCTGCCGGATGGACAGCGAGATCTTCCCGGTCGCCTCGTCGAGCTTCGTCACCTTGACCGGAACGCGATCCCCCACCGAGACGATGTCCGCCGGACGCACGACGCGCCCGTGCGCGAGCTCGGTCGTGTGGACGAGGCCGGTGACTCCCGCGCCCAGGTCCACGAACGCGCCGAACTCGGCGAGGCGCGCGACGCGGCCGGTCATCACCGCGCCTTCGATGAGCGTGGCGCGCACCGCCTTCATCTCTTCCTCGTGCTCCGCCTCGAGCAGCGCGCGCCGCGAGATCACCACGTCCTCGCCGCCGCGGCGGAGCTGGAGGATTCGGAACGCGTACGTCTTGCCGACGTGCGCTTCCGCGTGCTCGGAGCGGTGGACGTCCATCTGCGACTGAGGGCAGAAGCCCCGGCAGCGACCGACCTTCACCTCGTACCCGCCCTTGATGACCTTCTCGACCGTCCCCTGCACGGGCTGCCCGGCGCGGAACGCGCGGATCACCGCGGGGTCGCGAGGCTTCCTCGGCGCCGGCTTCTTGGCCGCGGCCTCGGCGGCTGCGGGAGCTTCGGCTTCCGTGGCCGCGGGCTCCTGCGGGGTCTCGGGTGGCTCGGAGGACGCCTCGTGGGCGGGCGGCTCCCCGTCCGCCTGCGGGACCGCTTCGGGAGGAAGCGCGGCGTGCTCGGTCTCAGGGTTCTGGGTGGCCTCGTCGATCACATCGCTCCCCGTTCCGGCTCGTCGCGAGGCACCTCACCCCGGGGCACTTCGGCGCGACCCATGTTCGGACCTAAGATATGTACCCGTGGCCCGGGCATTGTGCCATAGGAGTCGTGTGATGCATCCGGCCGCTCGCGACCCGCAGCTCGGCCCATCCGCCGCGATTCCGGCGCGGCGGCGGCCCTGGATGCGCCGGCTCTACCTCACGCTCCGCACCGAGCACACGACCCCGATCAAGGTCGCCTTGGCGGTCGGCCTCGGCGTCTTCGTGGGCGTCTCTCCGGTCTGGGGGCTGCACCTGGCCCTCTGCATGCTCCTCGCCACCGCGTTCCGCCTCAACCGCGTCCTGGTCTACGCCTCCGCGAACTTCGGGAACCCCCTCACCGCGGCGCCGATCCTGTTCGCGGAGCTCCAGATCGGGCACCGTCTGCTCCACGAGAGCTGGCTCCCGATCGCGCTGCGCGACATCCGGGCGGTGGGCTTCCAGGGGCTCGTCGCCAGCCTCGCGGTCGGAAGCGTGGCGGTCGGCCTGGTCCTCGGCGCGACGATGGGAGCCGCAGCCTGGCTCGTCACCCGCTGGGGCAACCGCCACCGCGACGACTACCGCGACATCGCGGATGCGATCGTGCTGCGTTACGTGGACGTTTCCATTCGGGACGCCGAGGCCGCGCGGGCGGTCCTCCTGCGGGACCCGCTTTACCCCTTCCTCTTGGAGGAGGGCTTCCATCTCGACGGCCGGCGCGTGCTCGATCTGGGGTGCGGACGGGCGCTCGCCGGTGCCTTGATCGGCCTGTACGGCGACCCGCCTGCCGCGCGCAGCTATCTCGGCGTGGACGCCTCCGAGCGCTACGTCCGCACGGCGCGGCAGGTCCTGGAGGAGTTCCCGGGCTGCGGCGTGGTCGCCTCCGACCTTCGCGACTTCGACCCGCCCGCGGCCGACATCGTCATTGTCAACGACGTGCTCCGTTACCTGCCGTTCACGGCGCAAGACGCGCTCTTGCGGCGGATCGCGCGTGTGGCCCCTCCGGGAGCGCGCGTGTTCGTGCGCGAGAAGAACTCGGGGGCCGGCTGGAGATTCCGTCTCGCCGCCTTGCGCGACGCGCACGGCCACCACTATCGCCGCGCGGAAGACCTCAAGAACGCGCTGATCGCCGCCGGCTTTTCGGTGAGCGACCGCGCGCTGGCGCGCTCGGCCTCGTCTGTGTGGCTGCTCTTCGAGGCGATCCGCCGCCCCGCAGCCGCGCGAGGATGAGGGCGCTGACGATCTCGCGGCCGGGAGGCCCCGAGGTCTTGGCGATTCGCGACGTCCCCGATCCCGCTCCGGCGGCCCAAGAGGTACTCGTCCGCGTGCGCGCGGCGGGGCTGAACCGCGCCGACCTGCTCCAGCGCCGCGGCCTCTACCCGCCTCCGCCCGGCGTGCCGCAAGACATCCCCGGTCTCGAGTTCGCCGGCGAGATCGAGGGCACCGGCCGCCGCGTGATGGGGATCGTCGCGGGCGGCGCCCAGGCGGAGCGGCTCGCCGTCCACGAGGCGATGTGTCTGCCCGTCCCCCCCGGCATGGGATTCACCGACGCGGCCGCCATCCCCGAGGCGTACCTCACCGCCTACGACGCCCTGTTCGAGCGCGCGCACCTCGTCCGGGGCGAGACCGTTCTGATCCACGCCGCCGCGTCGGGGGTCGGCCTGGCAGCCGCCGCGATCGCCGAGGCGTCGGGGTGCCGCGTCATCGCGCTCTCCCGCACGGACGCGAAGCGCCGCCGTCTCGCCGAGCTCGGCTACGAGACCGCCCTTGACCCCTCCGCGGCCGTGGACGTCGTGATCGATTTCGTGGGCGCCGCGACGTGGGGGCTCAATCTCGAGCACCTCGCTCCGAAGGGGCGCCTCGTGCTGGTCGGCACGCTCTCGGGCGGGAGGGTCGAGGCCGACCTCCACGTCCTGATGGCGAAGCGCCTCACGGTCGTAGGCACCGTCCTGCGCTCGCGCCCGGTCGAGGAGAAGATCGCGCTCGCCCGGGGCTTCTCCCGCGCGATCCTCCCCCTCTTCGAGGGGGGACGCCTCCGGCCGATCGTCGATCGCGTCGTACCGCTGTCGGAAGCCGCCGCCGCCCACGCCGCCATGGAGCGGAACGAGAACTTCGGGAAAATCGTCCTCACGCTATGATGCAGGGGCTTGCACGCACCCCACAATCGCACGGAGGAGACCCGATGACCCGATTCCGCTTCGCTCCCGCGGCGGCCGCCGTCCTGGCGCTCGCGATCGCCCCCGCGGCTGCCGAGACTTGGCAGATCGACAGTAGCCACTCCAATGCCTCGTTCTCGGTGACGCACATGATGGTCTCGACCGTCCGCGGCGAGTTCGCGGCTCCCACCGGCACGCTCGAGTTCGACGGCAAGGACCCCGCCTCGATCAAGATCGAAGCCGCCGTGGACGCGAACACGATCGACACGCGCAACGACAAGCGCGACGGCCATCTCAAGACCGACGACTTCTTCGACACGACCAACAACCCGAAGATCACCTTCAAGTCGAAGAAGGCCACGCCCGGCACCAAGCCCGGCACGTTCACGCTCACGGGCGACCTGACGATCCGCGGCGTCACCAAGGAAGTCACCTTCGACGGCACCGGACCCTCGCCGGTCGTCAAGGGCATGCGCGGCGAATCGCGCGTCGGCGCTTCGGTCACCGGCAAGATCAACCGGCTCGACTACGGCATCAAGTGGAATCCCGCGCTCGAGGCGGGAGGTTTCGTCGTGAGCAACCAGGTGGACATCACGATCGACATCGAGGCGCTGCAACCGCCTGCCGCTCCGCCCGCCGCGGCGGCCAAGCCGTAAGTCCGTGATCACGCGGCGCCCGGCGGAGGAGAGGGGGCGGAGCGACTTCGGCTGGCTCGACTCCCGCCACACCTTCTCGTTCGGGGAGTACCACGATCCCCGCCACATGGGCTTCCGCACGCTCCGCGTGATCAACGACGACCGGGTCTTGGGGGGGGCCGGCTTCGGCCGGCACCCCCACCGCGACATGGAGATCTTCAGCTACGTCCTGGACGGCGCCCTCTCGCACCAGGACAGCCTCGGCACCGGATCGACCGTGCGCGCGGGGGGCGTGCAGAAGATGAGCGCGGGCACGGGGATCCTCCACAGCGAGTACAACCCCTCCGACGAGCCCACGCGCTTCCTCCAGGTCTGGATCGAGCCCGACCGCAAGGGTCTGACCCCCTCCTACCAGGACGCGAAGCCCGCCGACGTCGCCAAGCGTGGGAAGCTCGCGCTCATCGGCTCGAAGAACGGGCGCGACGGCTCGATCACGTTCCATCAGGACGTCGCGATTTACGCCTCGGTGCTCCCCACGGGCGCCCAGATCACCTACGCCCTCGCCCCGGGCCTCGGCGCGTGGGTGCAAGTGGCGCGCGGCCAGATCGAGCTCGACGGCACGCCCCTCGACGAGGGGGACGGCGCGGCGGTCGAGAGCCAGTCCTCGCTGACGATCCGCGGCGTCACCGAATCCGAGATTCTGCTGTTCGACCTGGCGTAAGCTTCGCCGCGTGAGCCTCCCCGAGAACGCGTACCGCGAGCTGCGGGACGGCGAAACCTACGAGCCCCTCGTCCCCGCCGCTGCGACCGTTCCCGAGGTGACGAGGCGCTCGATCGCCTTCGGCCTGATCATGACGACGATCTTCTCCGCGGCGGCGGCGTACATCTCGCTGAAGCTGGGGCAAGGGATCGAATCCGCGATCCCGATCGCGATCCTCGCGATCGGCTTCTCCGCGATGGCGCGGCGCAAGTCGACCCTCCTCGAGAACGTCCACATCGTCACGCTCGGCGCCTGCGCCGGGATCGTCGTCGGCGGCTCCACGTTCACGATGCCGGCGATCTTCATCCTCGGGCTCGAGCACCAGTCGAGCTTCGGCCAGGTCTTCGTCGTCCCCCTGCTCGGCGCGATCTTGGGCGTCTTGTTCCTGATCCCGTTCCGCCGCTACTTCGTCGCCGAGATGCACGGCAAGCTCCCCTTCCCGGAGGGGACCGCGACCGCGGAGATCCTCGTGGCCGGCGGGCGGGGCGGACGCCAAGCGCTCGTGCTGCTCACCTCGATGGCGGTCGCCTTCGTCGTGGACTTCCTCGCCCTCCATTTCAAGATGTGGCGCGACACGTTCACGACCGCGCTCATCCCCCAGCTCAAGACGCTGACCGAGGACGTCAAGGCGATCTTCGTCCTCAACACCTCCGCCGCCGTGCTCGGCCTGGGGTACATCGTCGGCCTGCGGTACGCGACGATCATCGCGGCGGGGAGCTTCCTGTCGTACTGGGTCTTCGTGCCGCTGATCGGCTATCTGGGCGCCCACGTTCCCGGCGAGATCATTCCGGGCCGCCCGCCGATCCCGGGGCTCTCCGCCGAGGACCTGTTCTTCCAGTACGTCCGCTACATAGGGATCGGCGCGATCTTCGCGGCGGGGGTGCTCTCGGTCCTCAAGATGTCGCCCGTGATCGCGCAGGCCGTGTCACGAGTCTTCGGTGAGCTCCGCCGCGCCGGCCGCCCCTCCGACACGACCCGCCGCACCGACCGCGACCTCCCGATCGGCGGCGTCATGGCGGGGGCCGCGGCCCTCGCGGTCGTGCTCTTCCTCTACTTCCGGTTCTCGGTGCTCACCGACACGGCCCATCCGACCCTGATCTCCTTCGTGTCGGTCCTGCTCATCTTCGCGATCACCTTCCTGTTCTCCGCCGTGTCGGCGTGGGCGATCGCGATGATCTCGACGACCCCGATCTCGGGGATGACGCTGACGACGCTGATCATCTCGGCGCTGGCGCTCTCGTCGATGGGCCTCGCGGGAGCGAGCGGCATGCTCTCCGTCCTCCTCATCGGCGGTGTGGTCTGCACCGCGCTCTCGATGACCGGATCGATGGTGACGCTCCTCAAGGTCGGCTACTGGACCGGCGCCACGCCCAAGACGATCGAGTGGACACTGATCGCGGGTGCTGCGATCGCTTCGGTCACGGTGACCGCCGTCATGTTCATGTTCGCGCGGGTCTACGGATACACCCCCGGCCCCCTGCACCCGAACCCGGTCGCCGCCCCGCAGGCGAACGCGATGGCGGCCGTGATCTCCTCCGTGATGCAGTCGGGCCAAGCGCCGTGGTTCCTCTACGGGATCGGTGCCGTGGTCGCCGTGATCGTGCAGAGCCTCGGGATCTCCGCCCTCGCCTTCGCGCTCGGCATGTACCTCCCGATCGAGCTCAACACGCCGATCCTCGCCGGCGCCGCCGTCGCGTGGCTCGTCAAGCGTCCCGCCGGCAATCCCGTCATCGAGCGTGCCCGCGGCAACCGCGGCACCCTGATCGCGTCGGGGTTCATCGCGGGAGGCGCCATCGCCGGCGTCCTCGACGGCGTGATCCGGTTCCTGTTCGACGTCAACGGCAAGTCGGTCGGCTACGAGCTCCACGTCCCGGACAAGCTCGGAAACGGCTTGGGCCTTCTCGCCTTCCTCCTCCTCGGCGCCTACGTCTACTGGGACGCGTTGAAGGCGAAGGAGGAAGAGGGCGCCGGCCCCGAGATCGCGCTGTAGTGCCGGAGTCCTGGCGCTCGCGGCTCGCCCGGTGGGGCTTCAACTGGTTCCCCGCGTACCGCGGCACCGGGGCCCGCATCGAGTACGTCGCCTCGGACTGGCGCGAAGTCCGCATCCGCCTCCCGCTCTCCTGGCGGTCGCGCAACTACGTCGGCACGATCTACGGCGGCAGCCTTTACGGCGCCGTCGACCCGATCTACATGATCATGCTCATCAAGATCCTGGGACCCGGCTACGAGGTGTGGGACAAGGCG
>Ga0137451_1000593_pt1 | contig 11207 bp, 11 predicted proteins | sample EasRivERMGT500_2_FD_102336 | JGI IMG/M metagenome (GOLD analysis project Ga0137451, IMG submission 102336) | Soil microbial communities from meander-bound floodplain in the East River, Colorado, USA - East River MetaG ERMGT500_2 | ecosystem: Environmental > Terrestrial > Soil > Floodplain ... | reverse complement strand
TCGCCGCATGCGTATTGGCAAACGGCCGCGCCTCATCTTCCAGCCGGTTCCTGCCGACGTTCACCGTGTACGCATCGCCCGGCGTGGGCGCGGTGATGTCGAACCACGGCGCGAGCCAGCTTACGCGCCCGAAGGGCCGGTGCTCATGTCGCGCGTAGTGCGCCGCGCCCCAGCGCCAGGCGCCCATGTCCTCGCCGTAACGCTTGCGCAGGTCGGCGAGCGCGGCGTCCAGCGTCGATGCGAGCACATCGTCGCAGGTCTCGGCGGTCTTGGTGCGCGCGTTGTCGCACCAACGGCCCTGGCGGTCCTTGTCGTTGAGTACGTTGAGCATGAACCGCGCGCGCAGCAGCCAGTTGCCGCGGAAAGCGTCGCCCAGCTCGTCGGCGTAGATGGCGCGCGAGAACTCGCGCCACCACGCGGACAGGATGAGCGGCTCGGCACGCTCGGCGGCCATGGCGCCGTCCCACTTGGCGAGCAGCGCCAGCGCGCGGCGCGCGGCCTCGCTCCTTGGCTTCACCTTGGCAAGGCGCGGGAGGAGCTCTTTCACCGGCAGCGACACCACATCGCCCTGCATGCGCGCGAAGCTGCCGATGGAGTGGTTGCGCACCGCGCCGAGCAGCTCGTTGATGCGGTTCGCGCGATACGGCGGCTGCCATTCGCTGGTGATGTAGTGACGGTACCCGGGCGGAGTGATGCGATGGTTCGCGGTCACCACCGCGCCGTCCGACGGGTTGTGGGCACGCGGCAGCTCCTCGAACGGGATGAAGCCCGCCCAGTCGTACTTCGCCATCCAACCCGGCGCCGGCGCGAGGCCCTTCAGGTCGTTCTCCGGCTTGCGCACCGGCACGCGGCCGGCGGCGACGAAGCCGATGTTGCCCTGCGTGTCGGCGTAGACGATGTTTTGCTGCGGCGAGTGGTAGTCGCGCAGCGCCGCGAGGAAACCGGGCCAGTCCTTCGCCCGCGCGATCTTCACCGCCGACTGCATGGTGAGGTCGTCCTCGCGCAGCGCGGTCCACTGCATCGCGATGACGTGGCCGCGCGGCGCGACTTCCTGCGCGGTGCGCGAGGCGTCCGAAATCACCGGACCGTGGCGCGAGACGCGCACCTGCAGGCGCACGTCCTCGCCGCCCTTCACCTTGATCACCTCCTCGTGCACGGTGAAGGGCTTCGGGCCCTCGGGCGTGAGGTAGTTGCCCGCGCCGTCGAGCCGCTCAATGTAGAGGTCCTGCACGTCCGGCCCGGTGTTGGTGAAGCCCCAGGCGAAATGCGTGTTGCGCCCGAGCACGATCGCCGGCACGCCGGGCAGCGTGGCGCCGATCGCCTCGAACCCCGGCGTGGAAATGTGCGCGAAGTACCACACCGCCGGCGCGGTGAGGCCAAGGTGCGGGTCGTTGGCGAGCAGCGGCTTGCCGGTCGCGCTGCGCGCGCCCGAGACTACCCAGTTGTTGGAGCCAAGGCCCTCGATGGAAGTATCGAGGTCAAGGCCTGAATCCAGAGAGGCACTTGAACTGGAACCGGCATTGAGAATTTGCTTTTCTATGATCTCGCCTTTTCCGGCGCGATGAATCTCCGAGCCGGAAAAGGCGAGACCGTTTTTAGATGCCAAATCCAAGCCCGATGCCGAACCTGCGCCCGCCTCCGCCAGGCTGACCCCTTCCTTCTCGATGCTGTTGTAGAGCCGCCGCAGGTCGGCGATCTCGGGCGGCACCTCGCCGGGATAGGGCGGCAGGAGCTCGTGGATGCGTGCAAGCGGCAGTGTTTTCGACAAGCGCATGCGCAGGAGCTCGCTCCGCCAGTTGCCGCCGAGGTCCCAGGCCATCATCTTGATCCAGCCGAGCGAGTCCGTCGGCGTCCAGGGCTCGAACCTGGCGCCGGTGAGCCAGAACTCGATCGGCAGCACCGGGCTCGTGTTCATGAACGCGTTCACGCCCGCCGCGTAGGTCTCGAGCAGCGCGCGCGTGTCCTTGTCGAGGTGCTTGAAGTTCGCCTCCGCCGAGCGCCTCACCCCGAGCGTGCGCAGGAACCGGTCGGCCTCCAGCGCGCGCTCGCCGAAGACCTCGGCGAGCCGGCCGGCGGCGGTGCGCCGGTTGACTTCCATCTGCCAGAGACGGTCCTGCGCGTGCACGAAGCCGAGCGCGTAGATCGCGTCATCGACGTTCGCCGCGCTGATGTGGGGAACGCCGTAGGCGTCGCGCACGACCTCGACCGGCTTCTCAAGGCCCCCGAGGCGCAGCTGGCCTTCCTCCCGTGGCAGGGACTGGCGCAGGTAGAGGAAAGCGGCGGCCAGCGCCACCGCGGCCAGGACCAGGAGCATGAAAAACAGTCGCAGGAGGGTCAGCATCTGAAAAGGATACGGTCTCCCCGTGATTTCGGCCAATGTCGCAGCGCCGCAAATCTGCTATAAAGGGGCCATTATCCAACCGGTTACCCGGTTCCACGGCAGGGAGGAGGCCTCTTTCGGTGCTCTACAACCTGTACGAAGCGCATCACATCTGGCTCACGCCGTACCGCTTCCTGGCGGAGGCGCAGCGCGGTTGGTTCGGGCACCCCTTCAGCCCCTGGGCGCAGGGGCCGTTGGCCAAGCAACTCGCCGCGTCGAACGACCTGTTCCTGCGCATCACCCAACGCTACGACAAGCCCGCCTGGCGCGTCGAGAACGCCGACATGGAAGTCGCGCTCGACAAGCCGTTCTGCAGGCTCCTGCACTTCAAGTCCCGCCTCGCTGCAACGCGCAACGCGCCCAAAGTCCTCGTCGTCGCTCCCCTCTCCGGCCACCACGCCACGCTGCTGCGCGACACGGTGCGCACGCTTGTCGCCGAGCACGACGTCTGGATCACGGACTGGGTGGACGCGCGCATGGTGCCGATGTCGGCCGGCCCGTTCCACCTCGCCGACTACGTGGATTACGTGCGCGAGTTCGTGCGCCTGCTGTCGCCCGATGTGCACGTCATTTCAGTGTGCCAGCCGACGGTGCCGGTGCTGTGCGCGATCTCGCTGATGGCGGAAGAGCGCTCATCGCACCTGCCCAAGACGATGGTGATGATGGGCGGGCCGATCGACGCGCGCAAGAGCCCGACCGCGGTCAACAACCTCGCGATGACGCGGCCGTACTCCTGGTTCGAGAGGAACGTCATCCAGCGCGTGCCCTCCAAGTACCCCGGCTACGCGCGCCGCGTCTACCCGGGCTTCCTGCAGCACATGGGCTTCGTGGCGATGAACCCGGACCGCCACGTCAACGCGCACTGGGACTATTTCAACCACCTGGTCGAGGGCGACGACGACTCGGCCGACCGCCACCGCGAGTTCTACGACGAGTACAACGCGGTGATCGACCTGCCGGCCGAGTACTACCTCGACACCGTGAAGGCCGTGTTCCAGGACTTCGCGCTGCCCAAGGGCCGCATGTTCATCCGCGATCGCCTGGTGCGGCCGCAGACCATCCGCGACACGGCGCTGCTCACCATCGAAGGCGAGCTGGACGACATCTCCGGCAACGGCCAGACCGAGGCCGCGCACCTGCTGTGCCTGAACATCCCGAGGGAGCGGCGCCAGCATTTCCTCGCGCCGAAGGTCGGCCACTACGGCATCTTCAGCGGGCGGCGGTGGCGCGAAATGATCTATCCCAAGGTCAGGGATTTCATCAGGACGCATGGCTGAATCCCGTTCGGCGCTGCTGGTCGGCGCCACGGGGCTGGTGGGTTCCTTCGTGTTGCAGCGCCTCCTCGCTAGCGAGCGATACGCCCACGTCGTCGTCTGGGCGCGGCGCGACGTCGGCAAGACGCATCCGAAGCTGAAGGTCGAGATCGTCGACTTCGAGCGGCTGGAGGCGCGCCGCGCAGAGGCCGAGGACGTCTTCTGCTGCCTCGGCACCACCATCAAGCAAGCGGGATCGCAAGCGGCTTTCCGCCGCGTGGACCACGACTATCCGGTGGTTTTGGCGCGCGCTGCGGCGCGCGACGGCGCGAAGCGCCTGCTCGTCATCTCGGCGCTGGGCGCAAACCCGCATGCGACCGTGTTCTACAACCGCGTGAAAGGCGAGATGGAGGAAGCGGTGCGCGCGGCGGGCGTGCCGAAAACGGTCTTCTTCCGGCCTTCGCTGTTGTCCGGTCCCCGCGTGGAGGAGCGGCTGGGCGAGAAAGTCGGCCTGGTCGTCGGATCGATCCTGGGACCGCTCCTAGGGAAGTACCGGCCGATCCACGCCGACATCGTTGCGGCGGCGATGCTGAAGGTGGCGATGGAGGAACTGCCGCTGCGAACTCTTGAATCGGATGAAATACGCAGGGCGGGCCTGGGTCCACCCTACAACTCGTAGCTCGAGCCTTCCGCTCCCGTCACTGCCGGCTCGACGATCGAGCGGGGCAGGTGGGGCGCGAACAATTCGATGAACTCGTAAGCGTAGCGCCTGAGGTAGGCGCCGCGCTTGATGCCGAGGCGCGTGGTGCTCGATTCGAAGAGGTGCGAGGCGTCCAGCGCCTTCAAGCCCTGGTCGCGCTTCGCGTTGAATGCCATCGCCGCCATGATCCCCACGCCGAGGCCCAGCTCGACGTAGGTCTTGATCACGTCCGCGTCCAGCGCGGTGAGCACGACCTTGGGCTTCAGGCTGCGCTGCTCGAAGGCTTTCTCGACAAGGCTGCGGTTGGCAAAGGCGAAGTCGTAGGTGACGATCGGGTAATTGGCCACCGCCTCGAGCGTGAGCGGCTTTACCTTGGCGAGCGGATGTCGCGAGAGCACGACCACGCAACGGTTCCACTGGTAACAAGGCAGCGACACGAGCTCCGGGTACAGCGCGATCTGCTCGGTGGCGATGGCGAACTCGGCTTCGCCGCGCAACACCATCTCGCAGATCTGCGTCGGGTTGCCCTGGTGGATGACGAGCTGCACGTCGGGGTAGCGGCGCTTGAACGCCGCCACCGCCTTGGGCAGCGCGTAGCGCGCCTGCGTGTGCGTGGTGGCGATGGTGAGGGTACCCAGCTTCTCGTTGGCGAACTCCTCGCCCGCGCGCTTCATGTTGGCGGCCTCGGCGAGGATGCGTTCGGCGATCGCCAGCACGGCGCGGCCGGGTTCGGTGAGCGCGGTGAGGCGCTTGCCGTGGCGCACGAAGATCTCGACCCCCAGCTCCTCCTCCAGGTCCCTGATCTGGCGGGAGACCCCCGGCTGCGAGGTGTGCAGGGCCTCGGCCGCCGCCGAGACGCTCAGGTCCTGGCGGGAAATCTCGGACAGAAAGCGCAGCTGCTGGATTTTCATAATAACTAATAGGCATAAGATACTAACATCTTAGTCTTTGTAGGTATATGTGGTCCCGGTAGCATCCGCGGCCATGTACCTCTACGACGCGATCGACCAGAAGATCGTCGACGAGCGCGTCGCGCAGTTCCGCGACCAGACGCGGCGCTTCCTCGCCGGCAAGATCTCCGAGGACGATTTCCGGCCGCTGCGGCTGCAGAACGGCCTGTACCTCCAGCGCTACGCGCCGATGCTGCGCGTCGCGATCCCCTACGGCATCCTCTCCTCGCGCCAGTTGCACATGCTCGCGCACATCGCGCGCAAATACGACCGCGGCTATGGCCACTTCTCCACGCGCCAGAACCTGCAGTACAACTGGCCGAAGCTGGAGGAAGTGCCCGACATCCTCGCGGACCTCGCCAGCGTGCAGATGCACGCCATCCAGACTTCCGGCAACTGCATTCGCAACATCACCACGGATCACTTCGCGGGTGTGGCACGCGACGAGATCGTGGACTCCTTCGTCTGGTGCGAACTCCTGCGGCAATGGTCGACGTTCCACCCCGAGTTCGCCTACCTGCCGCGCAAGTTCAAGATCGCGGTGAACGGGGCCCAAGCCGACCGCGCCGCGACTTTCCTGCACGACATCGGCCTGCACGCCGTAGGGAAATCGGGCTCCGACCCCGATCTTGACGACGTGGGTTTCCGCGTCATCGTCGGCGGCGGCATGGGCAGGACGCCCCTCATCGGGCACGTGATCCGCGAATTCCTGCCCTGGCAGCACCTGCTCACCTACGTCGAGGCGATCCTGCGCGTCTATAACCGCCACGGCCGCCGCGACAACAAGTACAAGGCCCGCATCAAGATCCTGGTGAAGGAGCGCGGGCCGGACATATTCCGCGAGGAGGTCGAGGCCGAGTGGGAGCAGCTGCGCGACGGCCTCTCGACTCTCACCAGGGCGGAAGTGCGCCGCGTGGAGAGCCGCTTCGTGCGGCCGCGCTACGAGCCGCTGGAGGATCTCCACCTCGCCCCGTCCGGCCCCTTCGGCGCCTGGATGAAGCGCAACGTCCACCCGCACAAGCAACCCGGCTACGCCGCGGTGACGCTCTCGCTAAAGAAGACCGGCGTGCCGCCGGGCGACGTCACCGATGCCCAGATGGACGCCATCGCCGGCCTGGCCGAGCACTACAGCTTCGGGGAACTCCGCGTCACGCACGAGCAGAACCTGGTGTTCGCGCAAGTGCGCCAGGACCAGCTCGAAGCCCTTTGGCAGGAGCTGAAGGTGCTCGGGCTCGCCACGCCGAACATCGGCCTCTTGACCAACATCATCGCCTGCCCGGGCGGGGACTTCTGCTCGCTGGCGAACGCCAAGTCGATCCCGGTGGCGGAAGCGATCCAGCGCCTGTTCGACGATCTCGACTATCTGCACGAGATCGGCGAGCTCGACCTCAACATCTCCGGCTGCATCAATTCCTGCGGCCACCACCACGTCGGCCACATCGGCGTGCTGGGGGTGGACAAGCAGGGCGCGGAGTTCTACCAGATCACGATCGGGGGCAACCAGGGAAATCGGGCTCTGACCCCGATTTCTGCGCCGGCCGCAGTCGGCAAGGTGATCGGCCCGGCATTCGCGCAACACGAAGTGCCTTGGGTGGTGGAGCGCCTCATCGAGGTGTATCTGCGCGTGCGCGAGAGCGAGGACGAGCGCTTCGTGGACTGCGTGCAGCGCATCGGCATCGACCCATTCAGGCAGAACGTCTATGGCCACGCTGATTCGCCGCGGCAGGATCGCGAACCCGTCCCGGCCTGAGGCGGGCGAAGTGTTGCGCCTCGAGCCGGGCGACGACCCGGCCAGGGTCGCCGATCGCCTGGGCGCAGCCGCGCGCGTCGAGGTGAACTTCCCGAGCTTCACCGACGGCCGCGGCTACTCCATCGCGCGCCTGCTGCGCGAGCGCTACGCGTACCAGGGCGAGCTGCGAGCCGTGGGCGACGTGCAGCGCGAGCATCTCTTCTACCTCTCGCGCTGCGGCTTCGACGCGTTCCTCCTGCGCGATGGCCAGGACGCGGAGGATTCGCTCTCCGCGCTGCATGATTTCAGCGAGGCCTACCAGGCCTCGGTCGAGCGGCCCGAGCCGCTGTTTCGCCGCCGATGAGAAATCGGGGTCAGAGCCCGATTTCCTTCTCCAACGGAAATCGGGCTCTGACCCCGATTTTTCCCAGCCAGAGCGCGTAGAGCGCGAAGAAGGCGAACCAGGCGAGCGACCACTCGGCGATCGACAGGCCGAGGAATCTCCAGTGCACTTCCGCGCACTGCCCGGAGCCGCGCAGCAGCAGCTGCAGCGTGCGCCCGAGCGGAAGGTTGTCCAGCATGAAGAACAGGTCCGGGCCGCAGGCCGGGACCTGGTCGGGCGGGAGGTGCTGCAGCCACACGTGGCGCGTGGCGGTGGCGAGGCCGCCGGCGGCGAAGACGAATGCCGCGATCGAGTAGATGCGCGCGCCGAGCCGGCCTGGACCGTGGATCGCTCCCGCCAGGAGGACGAGCCCGGTCGCATAATAGAAAAGCCGCTGCACCAGGCACAGCGGGCAGGGATCCTGGCCTTCGAAGTACTGCAGGAAATAGCCGAAGGCCAGGAGCCCGGCGCAGGCCGCAGCCCCTGCGGCTGCCAGCTGCCGGAAAGTCAGTTGAGAAATCCTCATTGCAATCGGGACGTTATCATGGGTCGGACGGACGGAACCTCGCTACAACAAGATAATTCGGACGCGTCCGTGCCTCATAAGTTCTCACATATTCTTGAAGGTCCGGCGATTGCCCCGGGCCACCACCTGGGAATAGACTTTATTGCGCAAGTGTTACATCTGTCACGGATTCCAATCGCTGCACATTTGTGTCACTTGTAGGGGGCGCACATGCTTAACTTGACCAGGGTTTCCTTCGCAGTAATTTGCGCGCTCGGCGTGACCGTCGCCCTCGCGCAGACCGTCCAACCGCGCGGCGCCGCCACGCAAGTGCGCCCACCTCTGCAGACCGCGCAGGCTCCGGCTCCCGCCGGCGGCGCAGCCACCGGTGCATCGGGCGCCACGGGGGCGGCTTCAGCAGCTGGAGTCGCGACCGCGGGCGCGGTGACCTTCATCACGCTTGGCGTGGTGGCCGTCGCCGGCGCGAGTGAATCGAGCAGCTCGACGGTGACGCACAACCCGTAAGCCGCAGCGAGATCGCCCTGCAAAGGCCCCGCGAGGGGCCTTTTGCTTTTCAGGGGCGTGTTCCTGATAGGAGTTCTCACTTGTTCATGGGAACCATGAGTCTTCACGCTTATGCGCGCGAGACAGTAGAATGTGAATGGGAACTTGTTGACAATTTGATTGGGAAGAGACTTTCCAAGTCGCTTTACTTTGTCGAAGGAATGACCATGCATAACTTGACCAGGATTTCCATCGCAGTCGTCTGCGCGCTGGGCGTGACCGCCGCCATTGCGCAAACCGTGCAGCCGAGCGGTCAAGGGGCGACGCAGGTGCGTCCGCCGCTGCAGACCGCGCAAGCTCCGGCTCCGGCCCCTGCGGGCGGCGCGGCTTCAGGTGCATCCACCGCCACGGGGGCGACTGGCGCCGGCGGAGCCACGATCGCGGGCACACTCGTCTTCGTCGGCATTGGCCTTGCCGCTGTCGCTGGCTCGACGAGCGGTTCAGGCAGCCCGGCGGTCAGCCACACCCCGTAAGCCGCAGCGACATCGCCCTGCAAAGGCCCCGCGAGGGGCCTTTTGCTTTTCAGGGCCGGCGCATCGTTCCCGGAAACACGCACGCAGCGCTGGGGGCGCCGCCCTTCACCAGATCGGCGGCGAGCTGCTCGCACTCGCGGCGCACCCGCTCCTTCGGCCCTTCCATCGCCAGGCGCAGGCCCGGCGAGATCACCACGTGCACGGGCACCGGATCGCCCATCAGCAGCGCGAGCTCCAGGCCCTGCAGCTCGCGCTCGCAGCGTGCGTACACCACGTCGCACTGCAGGCAGCGTGCCTTGATCGGCGCGAGGAACCGGTTGTTCGCCTCTGCGCAGGCGTTCCGCTGCGCGCGGCGGTCCTGCACCATGTGGAAGGTGTAGCCGTCGGCGGAGGCGAGCTTGGAGACCGGGAAATAGCTCTGGTTGGCGACGTGGTAGTACGCGAGCACCGAACCCACCACCAGCAGCGCGACGATGACGAGGGCCTGCTTCATCGTTCAGTAAACACCCGGCACCAGGCGCGCGGTCCGCGCGCGATAGCCGGCGTAGTCGGGGAACTGCGCTTCGAGCACTTTCTCCTCCTCGTGCATGCGCCACAACTGCACCGCGAACTGCGCCGCGACAAGGAGTGCCGCGCCCAGCGAGCGGTATTGCAAGAATACGCCAAGCGTGGCCACTCCTTCCGCCAGGTACAGGGGATGGCGGATTTGCGAGTAGAGCCCCGCGGTGACGAGCTTTCGTGCCTCGGGCATCACGGAGAAGGATCGCCCGAGCTGCGCAAGCGTCACCGCGCAGAGGAAGTGCCCCGCGACGAGGAGCGCGAGCGCGGCGGCGTCCCAGGGCGCCTCTGGCGCCGCACGCGGGAACAGCAGCAGCCCGTAGAGCATGAGCAGTCCCGCGAGCGCCGCCATGCGCGGCAGCCAGCCCTCGGATTTGCGCACCGGCCGGCGACGCGCGAGCGTCATCACGGCGATGAGCGCGAGGAACAGCATCGTCGCCACGTGCGCGGAGACCTTGAGCCAGCCCTGCGCCATTTCGAGCGCCTGCCACTCGCGCCACAGGAAATACCCCGCCAGCACCGTCATCGGCAGGCGCATCAAGGCGTCGAAAAAAATCGGGGTCAGAGCCCGATTTCCTTCCGCAACGGAAATCGGGCTCTGACCCCGATTTTTTACCAGCACGGGGTCCACGCGGTGGGCGCGTCCCACACCACGTCGCCGGCGCGCAGCTCGACGCCCGCCACCACGTGGCGGTTCACGCCCGGCTCGTCCACGCGCACGCCGACCTGCTCGCTGGAGATGCCCACCACCACGCCGCGGATCCACTCGGTGAGCGCGAGGCCGACCGGCATCTCGCGGCAGACCTTCTGGCCTTCCTTCGCCACCGCCTTCCTCGCTTCCTCCTCGAACTTGCGGCGCGCCAGCATCATCGGCGTGGCGTAGCCGGCGATAGCGTCCTCCACGAAGGCGCCCTTGTACACGTCGCCGCTGGGCCAGCGGTAGACGCCCTCGCCGTGGCGCTTGTCGTTCACGTATGGCCCCTCGTAGCTCTCGCCCCGCCAGGGCCCGCTACCCCAGGTGTACTTGCCGCGGCCCTCGCGGCGATCCTCCGCGAATCCGCCTTCGTAGCGGTCGCCGTTCGGCCACGCCTTCACGCCCTGGCCGTGCTTCTTGCCGGCGCGGAACCCGCCGCGGTACTCCGCCGTTCCGCGCGCCTCGCCCTCGCCCTCGGCGAGGCCGTCCCTGCATGGGCCGGCGTAGGCGCCCTTCAGCTCGGGGTCGAGGACGCCGCAGTCCTGTGCCGCGACGGCACCGGCGAAGAGGAGGAGAAAAATCGGGGTCAGGGCCGGATGTCGCGCGATTGGCAGCCGCCCGTGCCGCCTTTGACCTTCCATGGTCTCCTGTTTTTTGGCTCGGTGAATCTTCGAGCCAAAAAACAGGAGATCGATTTGAAATGCCAAACCCGCGAACCGGCGGTTCGATCCGCGCGATATCCGGCCCTGACCCCGATTTTGGTTTACAAGTCCCATGCCACGCTCACCGAGTCCATGCCCAGCGCGATCCTGGGCGCATTCTTGCCCTGGCGCGAGTCGCGGCGCGCCTCCCAGGCGAGGCTGCCGAGCGCGTAGCCCAGGAGCGACCCCGCCACAGTGTCCGAGACCCAGTGCTCGCGGCTGCCCGCGCGCGCGAGGTTGGTGAGCGCCGCCACGCCGTAGAGCCACGGCGCGCCGAATTCCTTGGCGTAAGGAGTCACCGCAGCCCACATCACCGCG
>Ga0137451_1000592_pt1 | contig 11216 bp, 8 predicted proteins | sample EasRivERMGT500_2_FD_102336 | JGI IMG/M metagenome (GOLD analysis project Ga0137451, IMG submission 102336) | Soil microbial communities from meander-bound floodplain in the East River, Colorado, USA - East River MetaG ERMGT500_2 | ecosystem: Environmental > Terrestrial > Soil > Floodplain ... | reverse complement strand
GCCTGGCAGACCGGGACGAACAGCTCCAGCCGCTCCCGCGGGGTGAGCTGCCGGTCGTCGCAGAACGCGGTGACGGGAACGCCCTTGACCAGCTCCATGACGAAGTACGGGCGGCCGTCCTCGCCGGCGCCGGCCTCGAGCGCCTGTGCGATGTACGGATGGTTCATCATCGCGAGCGCCTGCCGCTCGGATTCGAACCGCGCGATCACGCGGGCCGTGTCCATCCCGAACGGGACGATCTTCAGCGCGACGTCGCGATGAATCGGCGCCGTCTGCTCGGCGTGATAGACGACGCCCATGCCGCCTTCGCCGAGAACGTCGACGAGCCGGTACGGGCCGACGTGCCGGCCGAGCGCGGACCGGTCGTCCGCCATCATCGGGATGACTTTCGCCGCGAGGCCGCCCGTGCGCATGATGCTCGGCAGGTCGTCCTGCATCAGCGACTCCACGTCTTCGCGCAGCTCGTCATCGCCCGCGCAGGCGCGATCGAGATAGGCCGCGCGCCCGGAGGCCGGCAACTCCTCGAGGTCGGCGAGCAGGCGTTTGACGAGTTCGAATCGCTCGGGCGTCATCTCGCGCCTACTTCGCGGGAAGTTGCGCGCGGTACTTCGCCGCGTCGTCCGGTTTGCCGGACTTTTCGTACAGCTGGACGAGCAGGTGGAGCGTGGCGCGTCGATCGTAGAGCGCCGACGTGGCCGCGCTCGGCGCGGTGTGCAACGCCGACAGGAGCAGCGGCTCGGCTTCGGTCAGCTTCGATTGCCGCAACAGGCAGTCTCCGAGCGCGACTTCGACGCTGCCGATCGACCGATGTCCGGCCGGGAGGCTCTGACGTCTGAGCGACAGCGCCTCCCTCAAGTGCGTCTCGGCGCCGGCGAAGTTCTTTTCCACGATCATCACGTGCCCGAGCGCAAGGAGCGCATTGGCGGGCGCCGAACTGCCCGAGGGCGACCCGGTCCGGTAGATCGACAGCGCGTTCGTGTATTGCGCTGTTGCGTCAGCGAGCCGGCCTCGCGCTTCGAGCACACGTCCGAGCCAGACCAGCGTGTCGGCATAGCGAGGTTGATTGGCCGTCTTGAGCGCCTCCCGAATCGCCATCGATCGGCGAAGCGCACGTTCCGCGTCGTCCAATGCGCCCTGCGTCAACCGCAAGTCGCCGATGTTGTTCAGCATCGTCGCGACGGATGGATGGTTCTCACCCTGGAGCGCGATCCGAATCTCCAGGGACTCCTGGTAGAGTCTGGCGGCCTCGTCGACCTTTCCGCGATCCTTGAGCAATCCTCCAAGGTTGTTGAGATCCACGGCGACATCCATGTGCTGGTTGCCGGCCCGGCGTCGATCGGCGGCCAGCGCCTCTCGCAACAGCGCCTCGGCCTCGTCCACACGGCCGAGCGCTTCCACAACTCCGGCGAGATTCACCAGACTCGTGGTGTAGTCCGAATGCTCAGGACTCAGGACCTTCTTCCGGATGGCCAGCGCTTCCCGAAACATCTGCTCGGCCTCGATCGGGACAGTGCTCTGGATCAGCCAGGCGACGTTGTTCAGACTGATCGCGAGCCTGGGGTCGTCTGCCGGCAGGATTCTGCGCCTGGTTGCCAGCACTTCGCGGTACAGCCGCTCGGCTTCGGGGCGATGTCCGCTGCTGGCCTCGATGTCACCGAGCACGTTCATGCTGGCGAGCGTCTCGGTCTGTTCCGGCCCCAGCTTCTCGCGACGAATCGCGAGCGCTTCCTGTGCGAGTGGTCTCGCCTCGTCGTACTTCCCGCGCTCGCGCAGTGCCAGCGCCAGGTTGCCTGCGCTTTCACCGAGAGCCGCGTCGCCGGGCGGGAGCAGCTTGCGCCGCATCGCGAGTGCGTCGCGGTGATACTGCTCGGCCTGTTCGTACCGGGTTCTCTCGCGAGCCAGCTGACCCAGGTGGTCGAGGGTGGCCGCGACGTCGGGATGTTCCGCGCCAAACGCTCGCCGCCGAATGGCCAGGGCCTCGGTCGTGATCTTTTCCCCGTCGTCGATCAGGCCCAACGCCCGATAGACGACGCCGATGGTGTCCATCATGGTGCCGCGAACGGCATCCTGTGATGCGAGCTCCGTCGCGACGCGATTGGCGCCGCGGTCGAGCAGTTCGCGCGCGGTCACGGACGCTCCACGGGCATTGGCCGGGTCGCTTTCGCGAAACAGTCCGACGAGGAAACGTGAGACCTCGGACGCCTTGTCGGCTTCCGCTTTGGCGCGCGTCGCTTCGTCCACCGCGCGTGCTTCCGACGCGATCGCCCGATTCCGTTGCCCGACGATGCCGGCGGCGCCGCTCAGGACGAGGATCACGACGAGCGCGGCGGTCGTGACGCTGGCGGCATTCCGGCGGACGAACTTCTGCGCGCGATACGTCCACGTCTGCGTACGCGCCCGGACCGGGCGGTGCTCGAGCACGCGCCGCACGTCGTCGGCCAGTTGCTCGACCGACGAGTAACGGTCGTCTGGCTGTCGTTCCATCGCCATCAACGCGACGGCGTCGATGTCTGAGGATCCGGTGGGCGGCGGCGGTGGCGTACGGAGAGCGCGTTCAAGTTCGAAAACACTACGTTTCTTCAGATCGTAGGGCCGCTGGCCGCTGACCAGCTCGTAGAGCATCACACCGAGCGAGTACACGTCGGTACGCGTGTCGAGACCGGCATCGATCACGCCGGCCTGCTCGGGACTCATGTATTCGGGCGTGCCCGCAATCTGTCCGTCGGTGGTGGTCAGGAATTGCCGTGATTCGGCATCGCCGATGGCCATGGCGATGCCGAAGTCGATGATCTTGGGCACGACCTCGGAGCCCTGTGTGGTCACGAGCACGTTCGACGGCTTGAGATCGCGATGGATGATGCCGCGCTGATGGGCGTGCTGAATGGCTTCGCAGATCTGCAGGAAGATCTTGAGACGCGCTGCGAGCGGAGGCTTCTCGCGCGCGCAGTAGTCCGTCACCGGCTCTCCGCGGACCAGCTCCATCACGAAGTACGGCCGCCCATCTTCGCCGGCGCCCGCTTCGAGCGCCTGCGCGATGCACGGATGGTTCATCAGCGCGAGCGTCTGCCGTTCGGACTCGAAGCGCGCCACGACGCGCGAGGTGTCCATGCCGAATGGCACGACCTTCAGCGCAACTTCACGCTGAATCGGCGACGTCTGCTCGGCGCGATAGACGACGCCCATGCCGCCCTCGCCGAGAACCTCGAGCAGCCGGTACGGTCCGATCTGCCGTCCATCGACGGCGCGATCGCGTTCAGGATTCACGCGCGCCTTCCTTCAGGTCGCGGGCGAGCCATCGCCGCGCGACGGTCCAGTCCAGCTCGACGGTGCGCGTCGAGACTTTCAGGACGTGCGCGACTTCCTGGACGCTCATACCGCCAAAGACGCGCGCCTCGACGACCTTCGCGCCGCGTGGATCGAGGAGCGCGAAGCGCTCGAGCGCATCGTGAAGTGCGAGGACTTCGAAGCTGGCCGATGCGCCGTGGCCGGCGTCGTCGTTGAAGGTGATGCGCTCGCCGGCGCCCAGACGCTTCTGCGCACTGCGGCGTCGCGCGTGATCGACGAGCACCTGCCGCATCGCGCGTCCGGCGATGTTCAGGAAGTGCGCACGGTCCGTCCACATCACGCGTGATTGATCGACGAGCTTGAACCACGCGTCGTGGACGAGCTCGGTCGGCTGCAGCGTGTGCCCGGGACGCTCACGCCGCATCAGCGCGCCGGCGATGTGCCGGAGCTGCGCGTACGTGGCCTCGAACACCGCTTCCATTGCCGAAGGGGTGCCGCGCTGCGCCTCGGCCAGCAGCTTGGTGAGGTCGGTCCTCGGCGCATCCGTCAGGGGAGCCTCCTGTGCGCGAGATCGCTATAACGAACGGTTGAGTCCGGCTAAGCTATCACTGGTCCTTAATAATGTGGAGGCCGGGATTTCACATCCGCACGACGTAGGCCGGGCCTCTTAGGCCCGGCATTTACCGGCGGACCTGAGAGGTCCGCCCTACGTACTGACGCGTTCGATCGATCTCATGTCCAGCGCAAACACCCTTCAACCCGCCGATCTCGACCCGTCTCGCAGTCAATTAGCCGCCCTCGAGCTCGAGGTCGCCGCGCGTGAGCGCGAGCTATCGGTGCTGAAGGGCGAGCTGCAGCAGTTACAGACGCGTTACCTCAACGAGATCGGCGCGTTGTATTCGGAGTTGGCGCGACTCGAGACCGACGTCCGCGAAGAGGAGATTCGTGCCGGCCTGCGACCCGCGATCTCGATGGACGAGATCGGCGAAGACGCCGAGTCCGTAGACAGCGGCGCGAGGTCTGCGACTGAGTCGGAATGTTCGAATCGGGGCGCCTTCGACGGGCTCAGGGCAGGCGAGCCGTCTGTCGATCTGAAAAAGATGTTCCGTGAGGTCGCTCGCGCGATTCATCCCGATCTCGCGATGAACGACCCCGCACGCTGGCGCCGCCATTCCCTCATGGCCGAAGCGAATCGCGCGTACGCCGAGCGCGACGAGGATCGCCTCCGCCTCATCATGCGCGTCTGGGAACGGAGCCCCGAAGCCGTGATCGGCGACGATCCCGAGGCCGAAGCGCAGCGCGTCAGCCGGCGCATCGCGATTCTCGGCGATCGCCTGGTCGAGCTCGACGCCGAGTTCGCCGACGTGCGCGACTCGGCCATCGGGCGCCTCAAGCGGAGAATCGACGACACGCTTGAACAGGGCTGGGATCTGTTCGCCGAAATGCTGCGATCGGTCGAGCGAGACATTGCGAGAGCAAGGGCGAGGCTGGCGACGCTGAAGAGACGGAAGAAATCCTGAAGTCCCCGGTGCTACCATGCGGCCGGCGGTGCCTGATGAGAACACGCCTCGTTTTGTTTGCAGTCTTCGCCCTCGCGCCCGTCGTCCTTGTCGCCCAACAACAGACGATCAAGTTCACGCCCACGGCCGGCGTGCCGACGTACGCCGTGCGCGAGCCGGTGTTGCGCATTCAGCCGGGCACGATTGTCGAAACGCGCTCGTTCTCGACGCCCGGCGACTACTACGAAGGTGGCGCGTGGCCCGGTGAGGTCGGTCCGTTTCACATCGAAGGCGCGACGACGGCTGACACGCTGGTGGTGAAGATCCTCCGGCTGCGGCCGAACCGCGACACAGCCGTCTCGCGGTACAACCCCGGCGGCATCAGCGGCGTGGCCGGCGACAGCCGCACGCGCATGCTGAACGATCCGCTGCCGGCTCGCGCGTTCACGTGGAAACTCGATCGCCAGCGCATGGTCGGCATCCTCGAGATGCCCAACTCCGCGAGCAAGCGGATCGAAGTGCCGCTGAAACCGATGCTCGGCCGCGTCGCCGTCGCGCCGGCCGGCCAGGAACAGTTCGGCGGCCTCTGGCCCGGCGACTTCGGCGGAAATCTCGACGCATCGGACGTCCGCGAAGGCGCGACCGTCTACCTGCCGATCTTTCATCCGGGCGCGCAGTTCTACTTCGGCGACGGCCACGCGCTGCAGGGCGACGGCGAGATCATCGGGTCGGGCCTCGAGACCACAATGGACGTGACGTTTCAGTTCGACCTGATCAAAGGGAAACGCATTCGCTGGCCGCGTCTCGAGGACGCCGACCACATCATGGTGCTCGGCAGCGTCCGGCCGCTCACCGACGCGATGCGCATCGCGTACGTCGAGCTGATCGAATGGCTCGTCGCCGACTACGGCTTCGACAAGATGGACGCGTTCCAGCTCGCGTCCCAGCTCGGCGAAGTCCGCGTCGCGAACATCGTCGATCCGAATTACACAGTGGTTGCGAAGTTTCCGAAGAAGTTTCTGCCAGCTCGACGATGAGGTTCACATGACCAGAGATCGCGTTCGCACGCTGTGGATGCCATTGGCGATGGCGATGCTCCTCGCGGGCGTCGCAGTGTTTACGGTGGAAGGACAGGGTCGGCAGGGCGGTGGAGCAACAGCCGTCACGGAGCCCTTCGTCGGCGTGACGACGAACGGGACGCCGGTCTCGGGGCTGTTTCCCGTGAAGGCGACCGGCGTGTCCACGGCGGCGGTGCGCACGGCCGCCGAGCGATTTCTCGCAGCGCTCACGCCTGAGCAGAAGACCAAGACGACGTACGCGGTGGACGACAGCGAGTGGCGCAAGTGGAATAACGTGCACCGCTACGAGCGGCAGGGCGTGAGCTTCAAGGAGATGACGCCGGCGCAGCGCGAGCGCGGGTTCGATCTGATGAAGGCCGCGCTGAGTGCGAAGGGCTTCGCGAAGTCACGCGACATCATGCGGCTGAACGGCTACGTCGCCGAGTTGCGCAACAACTTCGATGAGTATGGCGAGTTCCTGTATCACCTGACGGTGATGGGCACGCCGTCCGCCAAAGATCCCTGGGGCTGGCAGCTCGACGGTCACCATCTGATCCTCAACTACTTCGTGCTCGGCGATCAGGTCGTGATGACGCCGGCGTTCATGGGATCCGAGCCGATCTCCGCGGAGACCGGACAGTACGCCGGTGCGCGCGTGTTCGACGACGAGCAGAATCTCGGCCTGACGTTCATGCAGTCGCTGTCGGCGGCCGAGCGGCAGAAGGCCACGATTCAAACGAGCAAGACGGCGAACAACTCGCTCGCGCAGGCGTTTCGCGACAACCTTCAGCTCGACTACGCGGGCATCCGCGCCACCGACCTCAGCGCGGCGCAGCGCGATCGGCTGGTCACGCTCATCGGCGAGTACATCGGCGCGATGGACGACGGCCACGCGAAGGTGAGGATGGCGGAAGTCCGCGCGCATCTCGACCAGACGTGGTTTGCGTGGATCGGCGAGTCGGGTCCGGAGAGCGTCTTCTATTACCGCATTCACAGCCCGGTGATTCTGATCGAGTTCGATCATCAGACGCCGGTCGCACTCGAAGGCCCGCGCGTGCCGGGACGGCGGCATGTGCACACGGTGGTCCGCACGCCGAACGGCAACGACTACGGCAAGGATTTGTTGAAGCAGCATTACCAGAAGGACCCGCACGAGGGCGTGAAGAAGTGAAGGGCGTGAAGAAAGGCTGACGTGAAGGACATGAAGACGTGAAGGCCATGAAGGCTCCGCACGCGGGGGCGCGGAGCCGCGGAGCTCGCAGAGAAGGCCACGCACGGTATGCGTGGCGTCGCCGACCGAGCGCGTGAGACCGCGAGATGAAGACCTGCTGCGGGATTACGTCACTGGTCTTCAGCTCGCGGCCCCACGCACTCGGTCAGGCGGCGTTGCCGCCGGCGGGCTTGCCCGCCGGCGACGCCACGCTCGTCAGTCTTCACGGTGAGTGCTTCACGCCTTCATGTGCTTCACGTCCGCTTTTGCGACAGGGTGTTCACTTTGTAATCTCCGCGTTCCCCGCGCCTCCGCGTGCGGAGCTCTTGTTGCCGTCATGATGCCGGCGCGCCAGGCCGTGCAGACGGCTGAGGACGCGCGACTGATCGCGCTCAATGGGCGGTAACGGACAACGCATAGCAAGTACGTAGGGCGGACCGGTTTTCGGTCCGCCCCTTTTGGCTTCGTGGTCTTCGTGTCTTGTCAGGGAGGTACCGCGAGTGCCATCCTTTCAGACGCTCAACTCGTCTGAAGGGACATGTCGCGAACACTCCTCAGGTTCGTGTGCGTGATCGGGCTGGCGGTGCCGGTCGCGTGGTTTTCCGCCCACGGCGCCGGCCTCAGCGCCTGGCAGAGCAACGCCTGGACGCTCGTCCTGGAGCGTCCGATCGTCGGCAAGTACGAGGACTTCGCGTTTCCTGATGCGAAGCACGGCTGGCTTGTCTCGGCGCGCGGCGACATTCTCAATACAACCGACGGCGGCACGACGTGGACGCAGCAGGCGAGTGGCAAGGGCGGGTTACGCAGCGTCGACTTCCTCGACGACCATCGCGGGTTTGCGGGATCGATCAGCGGCGTGTTGTACGGAACCACCGACGGCGGCGTCACGTGGACGGACATTACGAAGTCGCTGCCGCGTCCGACCAAGGGCTTCTGCGGCATGACGCACGTCGGCGAGCACGTGCACATCGTGGGCAAGTACACGGGTGGCGCGGCCGACTATTACTTCTCACCTGATGGCGGCAAGACATGGCGCGACACGAACCTGCTCTCGCTCGCGCAGGGGTTGGTGGACGTGATGTTCGTCAATCAGTCTGTCGGCTTCATCGGCGGCATGTCGGTGACCGGTCCGGCGGGGCAGGGGCCGGCGGTGATTCTCAAGACGACGGACGGCGGCAAGAACTGGCACACGGTATTCACGCACGACGGCGGTCGCGGGTTCGTCTGGAAACTGTGGCCGATCTCCGCGACGCTCATCTACGCGTCGCTGCAGTCACAGGACGGCACGCACCGCATCGCGAAGACGACGGACGGCGGCGACACGTGGCAGGTGCTCACCGTCGCGACTGGTCAGGCGCAGGGTCCAGGCATCCAGGGCATCGGCTTCCTCGACGAGAACACCGGCTGGGTCGGCGGCTTCTTCCCGGGCATGTTCATGACGAAGGACGCCGGCCGCACGTGGACGCAGGTCCAGATGAGCGACCGCACGATCAACCGCTTCGAGAAAGTGAACGGCACGCTGATCACGGCCGGCACGCGCGGGATTCTGAGATACGAGCCGCCGGCGACTCGCCGCTGATGGAGGCCGGGTCTTCAGACCCGGCTGAAGTTGCAGGCATGTGGTAGCCTCGCCTTCACAAACATCCCCATGGTTCGACGCTTTCGCGTCGTTCTGCTCCTTGCGGCTACGGTCTTCGTTCTGCCTTCAAGCAGCAGGCAGAAGTCCCTGCATGCCGCTGCGACCGTATCGCTGGTCGACGCGCTCGAGGCCTACGGCGATGGCCGAACGCTGCGGATTGAGTTCAAGACGATCGAGGACTTGAGGTACGCACTGAACAGGAGTGGCCGGGCCTGGGCCGAGTCAGGTCCAGTCGACGATCGACGGCGTCGCCGGAATGTCGTCGCGCTCTTCGCGCTTGACGCGGTGCTGAACTCTCCACCCCAGGGTTCCACCGTCGCGCTCCTCGAGTGGGCGTGTGACTACCTGCGCGCCGGCGAGCCCAGCGAGTTCGAACGTACCTGGATGCTCGCGTCAATCGCGTACGCGCAATCGCAACGCCGCGAGGATTTCCTGCTCGATGAGGCGTGCGGGAGCGGGCAATCAGGTTCTCCCTGTCTGCATGTGCGGCACGCGAGGTCCAGGTTTCCTGACGATCGACGTTTCGCGGTCGGGAATGTGTTCGGTCGGACGGAGGTCAACGTCCTGACTCGTCGGCCGGTCTTGAGTCCGACGCAGCTCGTGCGCGCGCGAACCTGGCTCAGCCCGCACCCTCCAGCCGCGCCCAGCAGTTTCGATACGGAACGGATTGCCGACACGCTCGGCCGCCTCCAGGAGTTGACGACCGACCCAGTGGTCGGCTCGATCGCGCAATTGCGGATTGGCATCCTGCACTACGAACTCCGAAGGCAAAGCGACAGCCGCCGCGTATTGACCGGGTTGCTCGAGGGAACGTCCGATCGATATCTGCGGAACTTCGCGCATCTCATCATGGGCCTGGGCTTCGCCAGCGAGGGGCGGCAGGTCGACGCTGAACGCGAGTTTGCTGCGGCTGTCGTCGCAGATTCCGGCGTCGTGTCGACAGCGATGGAGTTAGCGGCGTTGTACTTTTCGAGCGGACGTCGCGACCAGGGTTCAGTTCTGCTCGATCGCGCGCTGGCCGCGGCTCCTCACGACGACCCCTGGCAGTATCCGTGTCCTGATTGCGGCGGTTGGACCAGGAGGCTCGAGGATCTCCACGCATGGGTGCGGCGATGATTCGCGTGGCCATCGCATTGCTCGCGCTCCTCGCCGCCGCTCAGCAGGTCCCGTCGTTTCGCGGCGTCACGCGTCGGGTCGCCGTGGACGTGGCCGTGTTGTCGGGAAACGCGCCGGTTCCTGGACTGACGAGTGCGGACTTCACCCTTGCCGACAATGGAATCCTTCAGCAGATCGATGCTGTTGGCCTTGCCGAGGTGCCCGTCGACGTCTCGCTCGTCGTAGATGTCAGCGGCAGCACGGCGGCGCAGTTGGAAACGTATCGGCGCGACGTGTCAGCGATCGCCAAGGTGGTCCGGCCGATCGATCGGCTTCGCGTCATCGCATTCGAAACCGCAGTTCGCGAGATCATGCCGCTCGCTCCGTCCACGGGCACCGTACCCGTAGAAAGGCTTGATAGCGGACGGACGTCGTCGGTCTATGACGGCATTGCGGCAGCGCTCTTGCGCCGAACTGAATCGGGCCGGAGACACCTCATCGTCGCCTACACGGACGGCGCGGAGAACCGAAGCATTCTGACGAGTGATCAGATTGTCGAGATCGGCAAGTCATCGGAGGCCGTGCTGAACCTGATCGCACCGGGCCGACTGCCGTTCATCGTGGAGACCGACAAGCCGTGCCGTACGGGCGCTCGGACGGAAATGAACGCTGCGCCCGCGCCGCCGTGCAAGGGGCCGCCTGCACTGGAGCAAGTGGTTGAGATCACGGGCGGCAAAGTCCACGTCGGTGCGGAAATGGTCGGCGCGTTCAAGAAGATCTTTCGTGACTACTTGAACAGTTACATTCTGTACTTCCAACCGACCGGGGTGGCCTCCAGCGGCTGGCACGAGCTGACCGTCAAGATCACGCGTCGAGGGCGCTTCACGGTGCACGCAAGACGCGGGTACTTTGCGGGTTCGTAGTTGGCTGATTCAGATCGGCGGACCTGAGAGGTCCGCCCTACGTACCGTCTCTCTCCGCGTGCTCCGCGCCCCCGCGTGAGATGGTCTTGGCGCCTTCGCGCATCGCGCCTTCGTGATCTTCGCGTCTTGTCAGCGTCTAGATACGACAGCCTCCTCGAGTGTCTCGAAGAGTAGCGTCGCGTCGATGGGCTTCGTGAGGTATCCGTCCATTCCGGCCGCGAGGCAGCGTTCGCGGTCGCCGGTCATGGCATGCGCGGTCATCGCGATGATGGGCGTGTGGCGGCGGTTGCGTTGCTCGATGTCGCGAATCTGCTGCGTCGCGTCGAAGCCGCTCATGTCCGGCATCTGCACGTCCATGAGAATCGCATCGAAGGTCTGTCGTTGGTACGCCGCGACTGCCTCCTGGCCGTTTTCAGCAAGCGTGACGACGTAGCCAGCCTTCTCGAGGAGGCGGATCGCGAGGCGCTGATTGATCGCGTTGTCTTCGGCGAGCAGGATGTGCCGGCG
>Ga0137451_1000591_pt1 | contig 11224 bp, 14 predicted proteins | sample EasRivERMGT500_2_FD_102336 | JGI IMG/M metagenome (GOLD analysis project Ga0137451, IMG submission 102336) | Soil microbial communities from meander-bound floodplain in the East River, Colorado, USA - East River MetaG ERMGT500_2 | ecosystem: Environmental > Terrestrial > Soil > Floodplain ... | reverse complement strand
CATCGATGCCGTCAATCAACACCTAACCAAGCAGGCCGCAGCCGATGCACTGGGTCTGCCGTACATGACCTTCGTCAATCGATTGAAAATCGCGAAGCGTTTCAAGATGGGGCCTAGCAAGGAGGCCATGACGAAGGCCGGCGAGGAACCGAAGCTGCTGCGTGCCGAGATCAAGCGGCTGGAAACGGCACTCAAGGATGTCAGCAAGCAGGCCGAGGATGCCAAGCTCACTGAATCCAAGGTGCAACAGCAGATCATCGGGCTCGTTCGCTCCCCGCTCGTGGTACCTGACTGGGTGGCATCGCTGCCGACCAAGCATTCCTCGCCCGGCACGCCGACCCTGTTCGCTTCCGACTGGCACTGGGACGAAGTGGTTCAGCCCTCGCAAATCGGCGGCGTGAACACGTACAACAGGGAAATCGCGCACAAGCGTTTAAAGGCGCTGGTCGAGACGGCCATCTATCTGCTGAAGATCATCTCGCCGAAGATGGACTACCCCGGCATCGTCGTGCCGCTGGGTGGGGACATGATCTCGGGCAATATCCATGACGAACTCGTGGCGACGAACCAGTTCAACACCATGCCGACGATCCTCGACATCCTGAGCAAGCTGATCTGGATGATCGACGAACTCCTCAAGTTCTTCCCGCGCGTGTTCCTGCCCTGTGTCACCGGCAACCACGGTCGCAACACGCACAAGATTTGGGCAAAGGATCGCCATGCCACGTCATTCGACTGGCTGATCTACAATCTGCTCGCGCGCCACTATGAGAACGATCCGCGCGTGACATTCCTGATCCCCGATGGGCCGGATGCCTACTACCGGGTATACGATCATCGATTCCTGTTGACGCACGGAGACCAATTCCGCGGCGGCGATGGGTTGATCGGCTGCCTCGGGCCCATCATCCGGGGTGACCACAAGAAGCGCAGCCGCAACGCGCAGATCGACATGGAATACGATACGATGCTGCTGGGGCACTGGCACCAGTACATCCACCACTCGCGCGTGATCGTGAATGGTTCGCTCAAGGGCTACGACGAGTACGCCTACTCCAACAACTTCGGCTTCGAGCTTCCGCGACAGGCACTGTTTATCAATCACCCGAAGTACGGCATCACGTTCGGCATGCCGGTGCAGGTGGAGCGCAACAGGTCCGAGCACGACATGGCCGCTAAGCCGTGGGTGTCAGTCAAGTGAGTGGCACCCCCCTCCTCGTTATCGACTTCGGTCAGGGCCGGGTGCGTCGCTACGTGCGTCGCGAACTCGGCCTCGGCGTAACGCGTTTAGACATGAGCCACGAAGCGGTGCTGGAAGTAACCTGTCCCGAGACTCTGCCGGCCGACTTGGAGAGTTTTCGCACCCAGCCACGTGAGTTCCCGCAGGATCACATCCCCGACGGCGCAGCATGAAAATCTTCGGCGGCATCATCCCCTTCCTCGGGCTACGAGTCTACCCCGTGACGCTCGACGGCGACATCACCGACGTAGCGAACGCCAACTACGAGGCCGACTGTCTCGTGATCGAGTGGTTCAACGAGGGGATTCAACTGGCAGCGTACGATGTCCGCAGGCGGCGTCATGGCTAGGAAAGCCTACGAGCCGGGACAGGTAATCACGTGGAGTCCATCGCGTGTAAACACTTTCAAGAAGTGCAGTCGCATGTTCCACGAGGAGGCCAACCTCCGCACGGTGCCGTTCGTTCAGAGCGAGCCACAACTCTACGGCGACCGGGTGCACAAGATGCTCGACAAGCGCATCAAGGGCGAAGCCGAACTGCCCATCGAGGAGAAGCATCTCGAACCACTGGTGCTGTCGCTCTTTAACGCTCCGGGCAGAACGATGGCCGAGCAGAAGATGACCATCAATGCCAAGTTCGAACCGACCGGCTGGTTCTCGGATGACGCATGGTGCCGCATCATCGTGGACGTGATGAAGATCAACGGGCCACATGGATTCATGGGCGACTGGAAGACCGGCAAGCCGAACTTCGATCAGTACCAGTTGAAGCTGAATGCCGCCATCGGATTCATCTTCTACCCGTCACTGGAGCAGATCACGACTGCGTACATCTGGCTGAAGACGAAGACGCTGGACCCGGAAGTCTACCATCGCAGCAACTACAACCGCATGTGGCAAGAGCTTCTACAGGAGCCAGCCCGCATGCAGGAATGCAGCAACCGCAACCATTGGCCGGAGCGTCCCGGCAAACACTGCGGTTGGTGCGGGGTCAACAAGCAGCAACGATGCACATCCGCATCTGAAAAATACAAGGGGGCCTGATGTCATTCACCGAGCAGGAAGTGAAAGAACTCGAAGCCGACAACCAGAAACTTGCCGAAGAACTGGCGGCCAAGAAAAACGGCGAGCGCGTCGTGATGCTCGTGAGTCCGACCGAGTACGCGGAGGTCATTAGCAAGAGCCCCATCGCCGTCACGCTCGTTACCCACAACCGCTACTACGAAACGCTGCTCAGCGAGATCGAGAAGCGTGGAATGAAACCGACCGTTGGTTACCGTGTCTCCAAGGCCAACGGTACCGTCATGTACCTTGTTCCGACGGACGAGGGTCCGGACGTTTACACGATGGGCAAGTGCTTCCCAGCGGTTAAGAGAAAGAAGACATGAGCGATCTCCCGCCGATGCCGAAGTGCTGGACCAGTGCCGATGATTGGCATTGGTGGAACCGTTACAACGTGCTCGCGCGGGATAACCCGCGCCGACCACTCGACAATTTCTGCGCCGACTGCGTGCCTGCGTTTAAACAGGAGCAGGTCAGGCTCGGGCGTTGCGCCCATCCGACAGTGACGTTCGTGTCCATCATCGAGCGGCAATACGATCCACGTCTCATGGCGCGCAAGGATGTGAAGACCAGAGCGGTCAGGGGAGTACGCGATGACGAGACTTAAATTTCCCATGACCGAGAATAAGGTGAAGGACCTCGTGAAAAAGTGGTATGATGCGCGTGGCGCATGGTCCTACGCTCCGATCCAGAACGGCATGGGCGAGCACGGCATCCCCGACCGGGTGGGCTGCGTGCCAGTGAAGATCACGCCTGAGATGGTAGGCAAGACGCTCGGATTGTTCGTAGCGGTGGAATCGAAGAAGCCCGGTCGCCGCGGCGAGAAAAACTGCGGTGCCTCGTCGGCACAGGTGAATCAGTTGCGCGAGATCAACGTCGCGCACGGAGTGGGGGTCTTGGCAGATGGACAGTCTGACATCGAGGTGCTCGACGCGCTTCTCAGTTCCATCTTCGCGGGACGAAACATTGCAGGGGAAGTATTCGAACGGAGGATCGGCAACAATGACTGACATCATCGACGACGCGCAAGCGTACAACGAACTGCACCAAGAGGTGTCGCTCAAGAACCAACTCGTGCACGCGCAGCCGGAGACCCATCCCGGCTTCGATGGCTGGCACTGCGTGGACTGCGAGGACGAGATTCCAGCCAAGAGGCTCGGGCTCGGGCGTGTCCGTTGCATGGATTGCCAAGGGCACAAGGATCGCGTGGACGCGGCTGCGCGGCGCAATGGCCGGCCGGAGGAAGCATGACGACCGCATGGATCGACCGCACCGCTAACTTCTCGCTGTTCCTGTTCAACGGCGGGTCCATCGCTCTGCTCGGGCTGGACTACCCGCTTGCCGGGGCCATCTCAGGGTTGCTGTCCGAGCCGGCGTTCGCTTACTTCTCGTGGAAGGCGCGTAGCTGGGCGCTGGGCGCTCTTACCGCGTGGTGGACCGGCTGGTGGGCCATCGTGGCATGGAAGGCGCTGTGAAACCGCGCATCCGCTGGTCCCGGTGGTGGAGGAGATGGATTTGCTACGGCCCCCGCCCGCTCCGTGGACACTGGAAAGTTGGCGCGGGCCCGACGCCGCTTGAAGCCTACGGAGACTGGAGAGCCCGCTGAACTACCTGATCCATCCGCAGCGTCGCGCCGTGATCGTACCGGGGGGTGAAGACCTCCCGGTTCGCATTCCATCAGCACGCCCGCTCGACTACAAGGGCAAGCGCCTGTGGGCTGTGCCTTTCAATACGTGGGAAGCGCAGATGCTGCGCACGATGGGTTACCTCGTGCCATCTCCCATTGGCGCGTACTACAACTGGCCTCGCGACATCACGCTGGTTCCCCAGCCATTCCACAATCAGGTCGAGACGGCCGCCTTCCTCACACTTAACCACCGAGCTTACTGTTTAAACGAGATCGGGACAGGCAAGACGCTGAGCGCGATGTGGGCTGCCGACTGGCTCATGCTCGAACGTATGGTGCGCAAGGTCGTGATCCTGTCACCGCTGTCCACGCTCGAACGCGTGTGGGCTGACGCCGCATTCATCCATCTTGGTCACCGCAATCTCGCCGTGCTGCACGGCACCGCTGAGAAGCGTCGTCGCTTGTTTGCCAACAACGCGTTCGACTTCTACGTGATCAATCACGACGCGCTCGACATCATCAGTGAAGTTAAGTGGAAAGACAAGAAGCGCGGCACCAATCCCCTTACACACGAGCCAGTGTACGAGCGCGTGATCGACAGCGTGCGGTTCATGCGTGATGACATCGACCTCGTTATTATCGACGAGATCGGTGCGTACCGCAACGGGACCACGGATCGCTGGAAGGTGCTCGACTACGCATTGCGCCCCGAGATGTGGGTGTGGGGCATGACCGGCACGCCGATTCCCAACGCTCCCTCCGATGCCTACTCCGAGATCAAACTGGTCACGCCGAAGCGCGTGCCGCAATACTATACTGAGTTCCGCCAGATGACGATGCAACAGATGACCGACTACATCTGGATTCCGCGGCGCGAGGCGGTTAGCATCGTGCACGATGCCATGCAGCCGGCCATCCGCTTCACACGGGACGAGTGTTTCGACCTGCCGCCGTGCACCTACTCGACGCGCGAGGTGGAGCTTACAGCCGAACAGAAGCGCCACTACAAGGAACTGGCCCAGCAGCTTTACACCGAGATTGGCGAGGGCAAGATCACCGCCGTCAATGAGGGTGTGAAGATGGGCAAGCTGATCCAAGCCGCGTGCGGTGTGGTGTATGACAACGAGGGCATCCCGCGCGAGATCAATGCGAAGCCCCGCATCGACGAGGTGCGCGAGATCATCAATCAGACCGAGCACAAGGTCATCATCTTCGTGCCCTATACTGCGCCGTTGCTCATGCTCTATCGCGAGTTGTCGAAGGAGTTTAAATGCGCGATGGTGTATGGCGGGGTATCCAGAGGACACCGTGATACCATCTTCGCCGAGTTCCAGATGATGCGTGATCCCCGTATCCTGATCGCGGATGCGGGCACCATGTCACACGGATTGACGCTCACCGAGGCGGCCACGATCATCTGGTATGGGCCCGAGGTGTCGAATGACACCTACGTACAGGCGAACGGTCGTATTACACGACCGGGCCAGAAGAACAACCAGCACATCATCCACATCGCCGGCACCGAGATCGAGCGCCGTATCTATGGGAGATTGCGCGAGCGTGGTAGAATCCAAGGATTGCTACTTGACATGGTGCAAAAGGGGATTGCGCTATGAAGCGCCGCACGATGGGGGCACCAGCCCCGGCCAAACCGACCGAGATCGACGCCGAGTTCCTGCGGCAACTGAAGCAGCTTTGTCATCCTGATCGTCACGATTCGTCCCCCTTAGCAGTTAAGGTGTTTCAGCGTTTAAATGACATCAGTAAAGAACTTGACAAGAACACAGGCGCACGGTAAGATGCGCAGATCATCAACGTGAACGGGGGAACAATGACCGAAGCCACCGCACCTGCACCGCAGCCGAATATCGACGACGTGATCGGCAAGTATATCGATCTTCGCGATTCCGTCGAGCGCGAGAACGCCGCGCTGAAGGACAAGCTCGCACCGATGCAGGCCGCGATGAAGACCATCGAGACCTACCTGATGCAGGTCGCCATCACGACCGGGCAGACCAAGTTCGGCACCAAGCACGGCACCGCATTCATCACGACCAAGACCGGCTGCAACGTCGCCGACTGGGACGCGGCGCTCCGTTTCATCCTCGACGGCCATACCCACCTGCTGAACAAGGCGGTGAACAAGACCGCCGTGGGCGAATACATCGATAAGAATGGCAGCCCGCCGCCGGGTATCAACTGGGTCGCCATGAAAGAAATCCAAATCCGTCGTTCTTAACCAAGGGAGGAACCCATGTCCAGCACCACTCAACTCGCAATTCCCATCGACATCCCTGCGCACATCCGCGCCCTCGCCGAGAAGGCCGGCGAGCAGAACAAGGGTGCGCTCGGTGGCATCAAGGCCGGCAGTTTCCCGCGCATCAGCATCGGCGGGTCGAAGTTTTCCATCGTGGAGAACGGCGAAAAGGTTCTGCTGACCGACGCCGACAAGCCTGACCTCCCGGCGATGGAGCTTCGCCTCGCGGTCGTCGGATTCAACCCCAATGTGTCGAAGCAGTTCTATCCGGGGGAGTTCGAGGAAGGCAGCGACAAGGAACCGGCCTGCTCGTCCGACAACGGCGTGACGCCGGACCCGCATATCGCGGCTCCGCAATCGCGCTCGTGCGCCAACTGCGCGCAGAACGTGTGGGGCTCGAAGATCACGAAGCAAGGCAAGCAGGTGAAGGCGTGCTCCGACAACAAGCGGATCGCCGTCATCCCCGAACACGACATCATCAACGAGCAGGCGCTGGACCTGACCATCAAGCCCGCATCGCTGAAGAACTGGGCCGAGTACGTCCGCGCGCTCGACGCCAAGGGCATTCCGGCCGACTCCGTAGTGACCAAGGTGCAGTTCGATCCGAGCGCCAACTTTCCGAAGCTGGTGTTCAAGTTCGGCGGGTTCCTCACGCCCGAGCAGATCGTCTCGCTTGCGGCACGTGCCAAGGGCGATGACGTGCGGCTGATCACCAGCCCGCGTCAGAGCACCGCATCCGGCCCGGTTACCCAGCCCGCATCGCAGCCCGTTCCGGCCGCCACACCCGCTCCGGCTGCCCCCGTGGCTACCGCTCCGGTCGCTCCTGCGGCCCCCGCACCCGCTCCGGTACCGACCCCCGCCCCGGCTCCCGCGCCTGCCGCATTCGACCCGTACGCCGGTCTGGCACCGCACGTGAAGCAGGCGGTGGACGGCGCTGGCGGGCTCAACAGCGACGCCGGGAAATCGGTCTACGCGGCCATCGTCGGTCGCCCCGCACCGGCAGCCCCGGTCGCCGCTCCGAAGCCGGTGGACCCCTTCGAGGGCATCGCACCGCACGTGAAGCAGGCGGTTGAGGCAGTCGGCGGTCTCGGCTCCGAGACGGGCCGTAGCGTCTACAAGACCCTGACGGGCAAGGACGCCCCGGCAGCCGACGCTCAGGCTGCGGCTCCGGCTGCACCGAAAGCCGCTCGCACCCGTTCGACCGGCAAGAAGGCGGACATCCCGCCGCCCGTACCGCCGGCACAGGCTCCCGCACCGGTTGCTCCCGCCGCCGGCCCTGCGCCTGCCGCGGCTCCGGCTGCGAGTTTCGCGACCGCTCCGGCCGCTGCATCCGGCGGCCTGAGTTCGGACCTCGATGCGTTGCTCGCCAACGCAATGAGCACGCCTACCAAGTAGTAAGCTGCGCGGCCGATGTAGCCGCGCGTGGCACCCCGACGGGTGTTGTGTCACCCTTTACCTCGGTTGACGACCAAGGGCACCCGTCGGATTTTCTCGGGAGGGATCATGGCGTTCGACTGTATGAAATTCCGACGTGTTATGACCGAGAGCGGGCTCACGAAGCATGAGCTTACCGGGCTCTACGGTGTCAGTCGCCAGACTCTTTACATCTGGCAGATCAATGCACCGGGTCAGAAGACCCTCGCCGAGCGCGCCGAGAAGTACACCGATGGACTCGTCGCCGCGCTGGACAAGAATCTGCTGCCGTTTCCCTCGAACGTGTCACCCGAGCGTCGCGCCGAGTTTCTGTTAACAATGGCGAAGCGCCTGCATACTCTCACGGCACCCAAGTAGAGGACCAGTTGCAAACCTTCGAGTTCCTCAAGGCCATCCTGCCGGAGGACGCGTGGTACTTTGTTGCCACGCCGTCGCCTTCAGGCAAGGGCTTCGCCCATACCGCCTGCTCGTCCATCGAGGAGTTGGCGCACCGCATCGCGCATCTCGAAGCGAACACGGTGCAGAACATCTACTTTGCCACCTCCGGCTACCGCGAGGAGTTCGTGGACCGTCCGGTACAGGATCACGTGAACGGTGGCACGAAGATCAAGCGCCAATACCGCATCAAGGAGAACGTCAAGCTAGTTAAGGCATTCTGGCTCGATCTCGACGTGGGGGTAGCCGAGCCCGGCAAGGCAGCGAAATATCCCGACCAGCGCGCGGCCATCCTCGCACTGGCTGAGTTTCTGAAGCAGACCAAACTGCCGATGCCGATGGTCGTATCCTCCGGCTACGGCGTGCACGTGTACTGGCCTCTGACCAACAGCGTGCTGCCCGGCCAGTGGCGTGCCACAGCCCTACAGTTGAAAGAACTCACGGTTGGACTTGGCATGCTTGCCGACTCCACGCGCACCGCCGACGAGGCCAGCGTGCTGCGCCCGGTCGGAACCTCCAACCGCAAGGTTAAGGAGGGGGTCGCCGCTGCGGTCCCGGTTTTCTGCATCACGCCGCGTGAGGGCCTGCCCGTGCCGACCGATTACGGCCTGTTCCATGCCGCCATCCTCTCGGCGCTCAAGACCAACAAGCTCGAACCCGTAGACACCGACAAGAGCAAGACGATGAAGGTGAACCCCGAGGACATGATCGTCCCGGTAGGCGGCTTCCAGAAAGTCTCGGCCATCAAGGTCGCGGATCGCTGCCAGCAGATCAAGCTGTTTCGTGAGACCGGCGGTATCAGCGAACCACACTGGTATCGCGCGCTCCAGATCATGCCGCACACCATCGAGGGCGAGAAGCTCGCGCATCAGTGGAGCGCCGTGCACAAGGAATACACCGAGGCCGGGACCGAATCGAAGCTCGCGCAAATCCGCGGCATGGGTCCGACACTGTGCTCGACGTTCGATACGGCCAATCCTGATGGCTGCAAGAACTGCCCGTTTGCTGGTAAGATTAGCACTCCGCTCCAGCTTGGCATGATCGTCGAGGACGCGCCGGCACCGAAGGTAAAGGAGATCGTGGATGGCGAGGAGCGCGAGATCGAACTGCCGAATCCGCCGTGGCCGTTTAAACGCGGCTCAGGAGAACAGCCGGGGCTCTACGTCGAGATCGACCAAGGAGTCCCGGTGCGCTTCTATGCGTACGATCTGTATCCCTACGTCATTGTTAATGACGAGGGGAAGCGTGAGGGGAGCGTCGGCATGCGGCACTGGTTGCCGCGAGAGGGCTGGCGCGATTTTAACGTGCGGCTGGAGTTGATCGAATCGCCGCGTGAGTTCTTGGGGAAGATGCGCAACAACTTCGTCAACCCTGAGAACGGAAAGTACATGGTGGCCTATATGGACGCATACCTGCGCGAGTTGCAGGACAAAATCAAGATCAAGCAGCTTCACACCAAAATGGGGTGGCTGCCGGATCACTCGTTCCTGATCGGCACAAAGATGTTCACTGCTAAGGGTACCTTCCCGGCGGGGCTGTCTTCTACGGTCAGCACGAAGATCGTCAACAGTTATCACGCCAAAGGGACGGCCGAGGCTTGGGCCGACGCCCTTCGCAAGTTCGATCAGCCGGGGCTGGAGGCCCACCTGTTCAGCATCCTGATCGGCTACGGCGCACCGTTGTTTAAACTCACCGGCCACGGGGGCGCGATTGCTGCCATGCTCGGCGAGACCAACGCCGGCAAGACGCTCGCCGCTCGGGCGATGGCGTCGATCTACGGGAACTTCGATCCGTTCAAAGCGGGGAAGTCCGATACGTTCAATGCGCGCATCGAGCGCCTTGGCATGCTGTCGAACCTGCCGGTTTACCTCGACGAGACGACCAACATCAAGGCCGAGGACGTGAGCGAACTCATGTACCAGATCAGCCAAGGTGTCGGACGCACGCGCCTGCGCAGCGACTCGACCGTGCGCGAAGCCGCGGAGTGGAGCACCATCGTCCTTACCTCGGGCAACCGCTCGATGGTCGGCCGCCTCATGGAGGCCAAGGTCGATCCCGAAGCCGAGCTTGTGCGGCTGTTCGAGTACGAAGTGCCCAAGCTCAAGTGGTTCGAGAAGGACATGCCGGCCATCTACGACGTGCTCGATGTTAACTATGGGCACTCGGGCGAGAAGTACATCAAGTACCTTGTTCAACTGGGAGAAGAAGACACCAAGGTTCGCGTGCGCGAAATGGGCGAGAACTTCAGCAAGGCCGTCGGCTTCGATGGCAAGGAGCGATTCTGGTACGCACTAGTCGCCTGCGTCCTGTACGGTCTATGGCTGGCCGATGCCTCGGGTGCGCTCAAGCTCGCCGACGTGAACGCGACCTACCAGCGCCTATGGAAGTGGTGCGTTGAACAAGTGATGCGCCAGCGCACGACCGTCACGGACAACAAGCTCACGTCCGTCGAGGCCCTGTCCATGTTCCTCAACGCGCACCTCGCCGACCGGCTGGTCGTGCTGGAGAACAAGACCGGGCTCGGCGATGTCGCCGTGCTAAAGCCGCCGGCCGCGCATGGCAAGCTGCTGGTCGAGTTCAACCAGAGCACCGGGATGATCAACATCGACCAGAACGCCATCCGCAATTGGTTCACGAAGAACCAGCTTAACGCGCACCAGATCAAGCAGGACCTGCTGAACGAGAAGATCATGCTCGACCACGGGGCGCGAGACTACAAGGTCACGCTCGGGCGTGGCACGCAATTCAAGGGAGGCCAGACCCGCGTGTGGCAGATCAACGCTAAACACCCGAAGCTGGACAACATCGGCGCGATTCTCGAACGAGACCCGGAGGTGACAGAGTGATCCAAACGTACACAGCGGTACTGGTGTTTAAACGGATGGATGCGCTGGTCGCGCTGGTGCGCAAGGAGTCGCAGAAGCTCCCGAACCTGAACATGCGCTGGAACGGGATCGGCGGCAAGATCGAGATCGGCGAATCGCCAGTCGGGTCAGCCATCCGAGAGCTACGCGAGGAGACAGGGATCGTCGTCGAGAAGGACAACATGGTCATCATCGAGCACCAGCGGTTCGATATCCTCACCGATCACGAGCATCACATCTACTGGTACGCGGCGCGCGTGCCGAACGGGACCGATCTGCCGCCGGCTAACGATGTCGGCGAGCTAT
>Ga0137451_1000589_pt1 | contig 11232 bp, 10 predicted proteins | sample EasRivERMGT500_2_FD_102336 | JGI IMG/M metagenome (GOLD analysis project Ga0137451, IMG submission 102336) | Soil microbial communities from meander-bound floodplain in the East River, Colorado, USA - East River MetaG ERMGT500_2 | ecosystem: Environmental > Terrestrial > Soil > Floodplain ... | reverse complement strand
TGCCCGTGTGCAAGTCGGGACCGAAATGCTCGGCGTGGCGTGCCCGGACGGCGCTGTTGATGCCGTCGGCAGCGACAACGACGTCGGCGTCGGCCAGGCCGAGCGGCGTGAGATCGCGATCGTCGCGAAGGTCGGTCTCGAAGCGGAGCGAAACGCCAAGTGCCGCTGCCCGCGCCTGCAGGATGTTCAGCAGCCGCTTGCGCGCGATGCCGGCAAAGCCATGGCCGCTCGACGTGATGACGCGGTCACGAATGTGAACGTCGATGTCGTCCCAATGCGAGAAGCTCGCCGTGATCTCGTCGCACGTCTCCGCATCCGCCGCACGGAAGTTCTCCATCGTCTGGTCGGAGAACACGACGCCCCAGCCGAACGTGTCGTCCGGCCGATTACGCTCGAGCACGGTGATGTCCGCGGACGGCTGCGCTTTCTTGAGCAGGAGAGAAAAGTAGAGCCCGGCGGGACCGCCGCCGATGACGGCAACTTTCACGCGAAGGCCTCAGACAAGTCTTGGAAAGGATATGACGGTTCCGCCCCTCGGCGTTGCTCGGGGCGCAAGGTTCTAGACGGGAGCCAGGCGCACGAGCGAGCGATCGAGTGTGATGAGCTCGGCATCGCGCGATCGTGAGAGCCAGAGGTAGCTCGCATCGTACGCGGTGAGGCCGGTTTCGATGGCCAGCAGGCCGACTTCATTCGCGGGTACAGGAAGTCGAGTGATCGGCAGCGTCAGCGCCACGTGGAACCCTGCCAGAATCGCCGCGACCTCGGCCGGCTGTCTCTTCGCCTTGACCGCAGCGATGTTGGCCAGCTCGTAGTCGATCAAGGTCGGCGCGATCAGCGTCTCGCCTTCGAGATGAGCTATAAGAGTGCCGCGTTCCGTCTCTCCAAACGCGATCGCGCCGATAGCTGACGCATCAACGACTACGGCCATCGCGCATCTCCCTGATGATCGCTGCCGAGTCCGACGGTGTCTTGAGCCCGATTCGCTTCACGAATGCGGCCAACTCGCCGACGGTCGTCACGTGCCCGGCATCCGTAAGGATGGCGAGCAGCTCGCCCTGGAGCGACCGGTGATTGCGCTCGGCCCGCTCGCGCAACCGTTTGGCGAGATCCTTGGGGACGTTCTTGACGGAGAGGGTGACGGTGGTTGCCATATGGAGCCATTATAGATCCACTCTGGAACCGGATCAACGCCGGGTCTAAAGACCCGGCCTCCATCTCGCAGACCCGGCCTCCATCAGAGCGCGTTTCTGATCTCCCACAAGTCCGGGAAGAACGACCTGAACACCGTCTCCCGCAGATAGGTCACGCCGGGCGAGCCGCCGGTCCCGGGCTTGAATCCGATCGTGCGCTCGACCATCTTCACGTGCCGGTAGCGCCACTCCTGCAGGCCCTCGTCAACGTCGGTGATCTCTTCGAGCAGCAGCCGGACATCGGGCTGAGTCTTGTAGGCGTCGATCAGCTGTTTCTGGAGTTCCGGGCTGGGCACCGTCGGCTCGGTGTGCGGCCGCGCGCGCAGTGACGATGGAATCGCCACGCCGTGTTGTTCGAGGAAATCGTAGAGATGCCAGTTGAGTGACGGCTCTTCGTAGCGCTTCCGCAGCCGTTCGTACCCTGCGGAGTGCGGCTCGTGATGCTTGAGCATGGGCTCGCGCTTGTAGCCGAGCGCGAACTCGAGCTCGCGGAATTGCGCGGACTGAAAACCCGACGCAGTGTCGAGGCGCGAGCGGAAGCTCGCGAACGACGTCGGGGTCATCGTCTCGAGGATGTCGATCTGCCCGACGATCGTCTTGAGCACCATGCGGATGCGCTTGAAGGTGTGCAGGGCGTCGTGCAGCCGGTTGGCGGACAGATCGCCCTTCACCTTGTCGATCTCGTGGAGGATCAGCTTGAACCAGAGCTCGTACACCTGGTGAATGACGATGAAGAGCTCTTCGTCGTGTTCGACCGGGTTTGACTCCGGCACCTGCAGACGCAGCAGTTCTTCGAGCTTCAGGTAACTCCCGTACGTGATGACTTTGCGATCGGCCATAAGGGAGATCGTACGCGATCGCGTTCGGGTAAGCTTTCGACATGCCGTTACGCGTTTGGGGGCGCGCCGCCCTGCTGGCCATCGTGGCGCTCGGGAGTTCCTCGCCGTTTCTCGCCGCAACGCCGGTCGCCTGGCCCGGGTTCCGTGGCCCCGACATGAGCGGGCTCGCGCTCGAGGCGAAGCTGCCGGACACGTGGTCGAAGACGCAGAACGTGAAGTGGGTCGTGGACGTTCCCGGTCAGGGCTGGTCGTCGCCCGTCGTCGCGGGCACGACGCTGTTCCTGACGTCGGCTGTCAGCGCCAGGACTCCGAAGAAGGGCGACACCGGCATCTACGGCAACGACTACATCGCCGAGCTCCGTGCGCAGGGCGTGCCCAACGCGGAAATCAACGCGCGCGTCCGCGCGCGTGACATTGAAATCCCGGAGGAATCCGGCGCGGTCCGCTACGTGGTCTACGCGCTGGATGCGACAACCGGCAAGATCAAGTGGGAACGGGAGGCGTTTCAGGGCACCCCGTCTGGCGGGCGTCATCGGAAGAACACGTTCGCCTCCGAAACGCCGTTTACGGATGGCGAACGGGTGTACGCGTACTTCGGCGCCAACGTCGGGCTCTACTGCTACTCGCTCGACGGCAAGCTGCTCTGGAAGCGCGAGTGGCCGCCGCAGCCGATCTATCTCGACTTCGGCACCGGCTCGTCGCCGATCGTCCACGACGGGCGCGTCTTTCTTCTGCAGGACAGCGAGAAGGAGTGCTTCCTGACTGCGCTCGACGCGAAGACCGGTGCGGACGTCTGGCGCGTGGCTCGCCCCGATCGCGGCACGTTCTCGCGGACGTCGTCGTGGTCCACGCCGTTCATCTGGAAGAACTCGAAGCGCACGGAAGTCATCACGACGGGACATGGATTCGTCATGAGCTACAGCCTCGATGGCAAAGAGCTGTGGCGCATGAACAAGACCTACATGCCGCTGGCGTCGCCGCTGGCTGTGGGCGACGTGCTCTACGCGGGCACCGGCGCGCAGGAAGGCGACGCGGCGCGGCCGTTCTTCGCGATCAAGGCCGGTGCAAGCGGCGACATCACGCTCGCGGCGGACCAGACGAGCAATGACTACGTGCTGTGGTCGCATCAGCGTGCCGCCGGCTATACGCCGTCAGCGCTCGTCCATCAAGGCCGCGTGTATCTGGTCCACGATCTCGGCACGATGCTCGTGCTCAACGCGACGACCGGCAAGGAGCTCTACCGGGCTCGCGTCGGCGGCATCGGACACACCTTCTCGGCCTCGCCCATCGCAACCGGTAACCGGATCTACTTTCCCGACGAAGAGGGGAAGACGATCGTGATCGAGGCCGCCGACGAATACAAAGAGATCGCGCAGAACGATCTCGGCGAGATGGCGCTGGCGTCGCCGGCGGTCGCGGGCAACGCGATGTTCTTCAGGACGCAGAAGAAGCTCTATCGGATTCAGCGGTAATGGCTCGACGTCAACGCGGGGCGGCCGCTCGGAGCCAGCAGGCTCCGCGCCGCTCCTTTTTCGATCGCTCCTCGGCCTGGCTCGTTCCCGCCATCATCCTCGGCGCGACCTTCCTGACGTTTCTCCCGGGCCTTTCCGGCGGATTCGTCACGTGGGATGACGACCGGAACTTCCTGATGAACGACGCCTATCGCGGACTGGGCCCGGACAAGCTCCGGTGGATGTTCACGACGTTTCATCTGGGCCCGTATCAGCCGCTGAGCTGGATGTCGCTGGGACTCGACTACGTGCTGTATGGCATGGATCCGTACGGCTACCACGTGACGAGCCTGCTGATTCACGTCGTCAACGCGTGGCTGGTGTACGTGCTGGCGCTGAAGCTGCTGCAGTACGCCGGGTCTAAAGACCCGGCCTCCACAAGCAAGAGCGACCCGGCCTCCATCAGCACACTTCGCATTGCTGCGGGTGTGGCCGCTTTGCTCTTCGCCATTCATCCGTTGCGCGTCGAGTCGGTGTCGTGGGTCACCGAGCGGCGCGACGTGTTGTCCGGGCTGTTCGCGATCCTCGCGATGATTGCGTATACGGACGCCGCGGAGCGCAGCCGCCGGGATCAGCCGGCCAGCAAATGGTACTGGCTCTCGGTCGTCCTCTACGGCCTCTCGCTGCTGGCGAAAGCGACGGCGATGGCGCTCGCGCCGGCGCTGCTGGTGATGGATCTGTGGCTGTTCCAGCGACGCGCGTCGCTTCGCCGTCTGCTGCTGGAGAAGATTCCATTTCTGGCATTGGGCGTCGCCGCGGCGATCGTGGCCGCGATCGGCCAGCGCACGCCTGATGTGATCGCGACGATGGATCGCGGCGGGCCGCTGCAACGCATCGCACGCGCGTTCTATGGGCTGATCTTCTACGTGTGGAAAACGGTCTGGCCCGTCGATCTGTCGAACCTCTACGAGGTCCCCTTCCGCGCAAACGCGTTTGATTGGCACTTCATCGCGTCGGCCCTGCTGGTCGTCGCGATCACGGTGGCGACGTTCGTCCTCCGCCGCCGCTGGCCGGCACTTCTCGTCGCGTGGGCCGGATACGCGGTGGTGGTGCTGCCGGTCTCAGGTATCGCGCATGGCGGCGGTCAGATCGTCGCGGATCGCTACAGCTATCTTCCGTGCCTTGCGCTGGCGCTGCTGGCCGGTGCTGGTGTCATCGCCTGTGCTCGCGCGGTGCGGGAGGGTCGGCTCAACGCAGGCCGTGCGAGGGTCCTGGCTGCAGCTGTGGCCGCCATCCTCGTCACGCTCGCGGTGATGGCTTCCATTCAGACGCGGGTCTGGCAGAACTCAGTCGTGCTGTGGGAGCACGCCTACCAGTTGCATCCGCTCGAACAGTTGCGACGCGGCGGACCGGCGAATGACGAGAAGGTGCGTCAGTACGAAGACACCCTTCGCCAGCTCGGCAATCAGTCCGCCTACTGGGCGACGGCGTACAACCTCGGCGGTGTGCTGCGAGCCGCCGGCCGCATCGAAGAAGCCTCGGCGGTCTACGAACGCGGCGCCGAAGTAAATCCGGCCAACGCCGACATCAGAAACAGCTGGGCCGCAGCGCTCATCGACCTCAAGCGGTACGACGAAGCCGCACTCCTGCTCGAAGACGCGATCCGGCTCGAACCCGGCTACGCCAAGGCGCACTTCAATCTCGGCATCGTCCGCAGTGCGCAAGGCCGGCGCGAGGAGGCGATCGCGGCCTATCGCCAGTCGATTGCGCTCGAACCCGCCGGCGCCGAGGCGCACTACAACATGGGCGTGATCCTTGCGGATCTGAACCGGCTCGATGAGGCGGCTGACGCGTATCGTCGCGCGATCGCGAACCGGCCGGATCACGCCGAGGCGTATAACAACCTCGGCGTGGCCCTGGGACGGCAAGGCCGGACTGTTGAAGCGATAGAGGCCTTCCGGAAATCGCTGTCGATCAATCCGCGAAATCCGAGCGCCGAGAAGAACCTCGCGCAGGCGCTTGCGATTCGGGGCGGACGATAGATCGTTCCTCGTTCCTCGTTCCTCGTTCCTCGTTCGCGAGAACACGGAATCAGAACGACGAACGAGAACCGAACGAGGAACGCGGAACCGGGAACGGGGAACGATCACTCACCAGCTAGGCTCGACGCGCGCGGCCGCTTCGCGCACCTGCACGAACAGGCGATCGGCGTCCTGACGCTGGAGGTAGTCCACGTCGACGCGATGCGTGTCGTCACCGGACCCGGCGGTGTCGACGGCGACGCTCGCCATCGACCAGCGACGATCGAACCAGTTCTCGCTCAGCGTCACGGTCTGGACCCGCGTCACGCGGACGATGCTCATCTTCCGCGTGAGCCAGCCGCTGCGAAACGCCACGGCCTCGTCGCCCACGGCGTAGGCGTAGCTTCGCGCCGCGCCGCGCGCACCGAACCAGGACAGGGCGGCCATGAACGGCACCAGCGCCAGGCCTGACCAGCCGAACACCAACATCGCGATCGCAATCACCATCGCCGAGAAGATCAGCCCCTGGCGAAAGATCCGGGCCCTGGCTCTCGGCGCGACCGGCGACCACACGAGCCGCTCCGGATCGATGCCCGGCAGCACTTCGGCGATGAGCGCGGGAATGCGTGCGCGCTCGATGACCGGCGCGAGCCACTGTGCGCCACCGCTGTGTTCCTTCTGCGCAAACTTCGCAGCGGTCTCGACCTTCACCGCCGCGCGACCCGCAAGCCGCATCACCGGCGTCTCGACAATCGTCAGCAACTGGACGCGTCCGCGCGGAATCGCGGCCGAGAACCGCGTGAGCAATCCGTAGCGCGACCGCAACAGATCGCCTTCACGCGTCAGCGTGAAGCCGTGCAGTCTGACGAGCGCCCAGCCGACCGACAGCAGGCGGAAGAGCAGCGCGATGCCCAGCACGATCAGCACGGCCATCGCGATCGACGGGATCCAGCCCAGGCCGCCACGCACGGCCTGTCGAACTTCGTCGCGTCCGAAGACGTTCGGCACATCGATGTTGAAGGTCTCGGCGCCCTGCCACGCGAGCGCAATCGCGCCACCGACCACCAGCCAGCCGCGGCCCTGGGCGAGGCCGCACAGAACCAGGTCGCGCGTCGTCAGCTGCAGCACGACGTCGGCCGCGGACGCCGTCTCGGCCGGCTGGGTCCGTCTGGCGAGATCGATGCGGCGGCGAAGCTCCTCGGCCTCGGGAAGCGCGAGCACTTTCAACGCCGCCTCCGCTTCGTCGGGGCTGCCACCGCTCTGCACGGCGACTTCGGCGACGCCGAGCAGGCGCTGCAACGGCCCCTGCGTCAGCTCGACATGCTGGATTCGGCTGAGCGGAACCTGCCGGACGCGCTTCTCCAGCCAGCCGTCCGCAATCGTCAGCTTCTCGTCGTCGAGCGTGTAGGTCAGCGTGAAGTAGGTGACGACCGATCCGAGCGTGAACGGGATCAGGGCGATGAGCCCCCAGAGCTGATAGACGGAATCACGAGCGAACGCGAGCAGGATGAAAAGCGTGATCGCGCTGCGGACCGTCGGCCCGAGCCTGAAGATGATCGAGCTCCAGTGCAGCCGAGAGGGACCAATGGTCCCGTCCGCCGGAGTGTTAGACGACGTCGTCACTTTGCCAACCCGTCAGTTCGGTGCGCAGCCGCCGCGCCTCGTCAATGCGGATGCCGGAGAGCGAGATCTCGCCATGCTGAGCGCCGGCGGTGTGAATCGACAGCGTCGCGAGGCCGAAGGCGCGCTGGACCGGTCCCTGCGTGACATCTGAATACTGAATCCGCGATCGCAGCACGCCGAGTTCGCTGTGGAAGAGCCGGCCTCGATGCACGAGCAGGCCGAGATGATCGAGCCGATAGCGCGTGTACCGAAAACGTCGCTCGGGCATGACCCACGCGAGCCAGGCCACGAAGCACGTGAACACGACGGCCCCGCCAGCCAGGCTCAACGCCAGCCACGCACTCGCCGGCTCTGTCAGCCACATGATCGCGCAGCCGAGCAGCGACACTGAACCCACGATGGCAGCCGCGATGAACCCGCCGAGGCGCCCGACTTTCACGCTCTCCGGATCGAGCTGCCGCCAGGCAGTCTCCGGCGCGGGCTCGCTGGGTGTCGTGTCAATCGTCACGGACCAGATCTTATCTCCGACAAAAGCTCACCATGGGGTAAGGTCGTGACGGATGACGACCGCTTCTGGCAACCGCACGACGCGCTCGGCAGACATCGCCGCCTGGCTCATCACCGCCGTCGCGCTGTTTCTGGTCCTGCGGCTGCATCTGCTGCCCGCGCTGCTGGCGGGACTGCTGATCTACGAGCTGGTCCATATCCTCGAGCCAAAGCTGCGCATCGCCCGGATCCAGCGGCGGTTTGCGAAACTCGTCGCGGTGGGCCTACTGGTGACCGGCATCGTCCTGGTGCTGACACTCGCGGTCGTCGGTCTGGTCATCTACATGCGCAGTGAGGCGGGCAGCGTGCCGGCGTTGATGCAGAAGATGGCCGACGTCCTCGAGACCTGGCGCACCACGATGCCGGCCTGGATCGTGGCCTATCTGCCGTTGGATGTGGACGAGCTCAAGGAGACGGCCGTGCAGTGGCTGCGCGAACACGCGGGCGCCGTCCAGCATGCGGGCGCGGAAGCCGGGCGCGGACTCGCGCACATCATCGTAGGCATTGGCGTCGGGGCGCTCGTGGCGCTCCACGACGCCGGACGGCCCGGCTCGCTCGGGCCGCTCGCGCAATCGCTTGCTGAACGCGCACGCCGCCTGGGGGACGCCTTCCGCCGGGTGGTCTTCGGCCAGGTCCGCATCTCCGCCGTCAACGCGCTGCTCACCGCCATCTACCTCGTCATCGCGCTGCCGATTGCCGGCATTCAGCTGCCGTTGGCGAAGACGATGATCGCCGTCGTGTTTCTCGTCGGACTGCTGCCGGTCGTCGGCAATCTGATCTCGAACACGATCATCGTCGTGTTGAGCCTGAGCGTGTCGCTCAACGTCGCGATCGCATCGCTCATCTTCCTCGTCGTCATTCACAAGCTCGAGTACTTCCTCAACGCGCACATCGTGGGCTCGCACGTCCGCGCACATGCGTGGGAGCTGCTGATCGCGATGCTGGTGATGGAGGCCGCGTTCGGTCTCGCCGGACTCGTCGCGGCGCCGATTTACTACGCGTACTTGAAGGATGAGCTCGTGAGTGAGAAGCAAATCTAGCCGGACCTAAGAGGTCCGGCCTACGTACAGCAGTTTCCCAATCGCCTGTGCCGCGGCATCCGCACCGCCCTCTGACTGCACGATGCGCGCAATGGCGTTCGCGCGATCGGCGTACGACGGCTGTTCGAGCAGCGTGCGAAGTTCGGCGGCGACTCGTGCCGCCTTGTATTGCCGTGGATAGCAGACACGCGCGCAGCCCGTTCGTGCCGTTCTGAACGCATTGTCCGGCTGATCGTGGGCGTGCGGCACAATCAGCGTCGGCCGTCCGGCTCGGAGTGCCTGGCCCGTCGTGCCGATGCCGCCTTGATGCACGACCGCGGCCGAGCGCGGAAACAACGCGTCGTGCGGCGCGGCCTCGACGGCGATCACGCTCGCCGGCAAATCTCGCGGCCGATTCTCTGCGTTGAGGCCTACGAGCAGCACCGCTCGCCGGCCGAGCGCGATGACGGCCTTTACGCTCTCTTCATAGAAACCACCGGCGGCGCCGACGGCAGACGTGCCGAGTGTGAACGCAATCGGCGGCTCGCCGGCGTCGAGAAATCGTGAAAGCTCGTCCGGCATTGGAATCGCGCGATTGAAAAACGGAAACCCGGTGATCTGCGTGCGCACCGGCCAGTCGGGCTGCGGTTCGGCGAGCACGCGTGAGAACAGTGCCAGCGTTCCGTATGGCGAGAACTGGCCTTCGTAGAGCGGGTCCGCGGCAGGCGGCAGACCCAGCTCGGCTCTGAAGCTGGTCACCGGTGCCGTCCACGGTCCGGTCATGCGGCGTGCGACGCGCATCAACACGCGCGATGTCCACGGACCCAGCCGGCGCAGTTGCTGCGTGAGGCCCGGCAGATTCGGCAACACCGGAAAGTCCGTGACCGAAAAAAACGAAAGCGGCGCCAGCGTCGTCGAGATCCACGGCAATCGGAGCCGCTCGGCCAGCATTGGTGCGGCGAACGTGACGGGATGGCTCACGATGACGTCCGCGCCTTCTGCCGCCTGCTCGAGGTCGGCATAGGCGTCTCGCACCGCGGGCACGAGCAGCTCCTTGATGACGACCTCGGACCCGCGGTTCGGATCCATCACGCGCTCGATGATGTCTGTGCGGCCTGGATCGACGTCCGGCCGCACGCCGTGAAAGGCGAAGCCTTCGCCCTCGACGAGCTCCCGATAGTACGGACAGGAAGCCACTACGGGCGTGTGACCAAGCGCCTTGAGGCTTGCCGCTAGTGCAAGTGTGGGAAAGAGGTCGCCGTAAGACCCCCAGGACGTCAGGACGATACGTGCCATGGCAACGGGCGATCGTACCAGCGATCCGTGAGACGATGGGGCGGCCCCAGTCCGACCAGTGGAGCGATCATGGCGCTCGAGCCAACAGAGACGAGAGTTTTTGAAGTTCTTGAAGTCGGCGACCTGAACAAGAGTCCCAAAGGCCACACGTGGATTGAATGTGAAACCGACGCCGGCACGGTGGTCTTCTGGGGCGGCACCTCCACGTCCACTAACCTGAAGCAGATTCAACGGCGCCAGCCGCCGTTCACCGTCCGATGCGGATGCCGTCAGCCGCTGCCGAATTACCCGACACACGCGTGGTGGGTGCCGGATGGCGCGCCGGTCGACTTCGTCGAATCCCGTCTCACACGGGAGGATCGCGAGGAACCACGCGAGGAAGAAGACGTCGTCGAGCGTCCGCGCCCGCGTCCGACGGCGGTCGCCACGCCCGCCGCATCACCATTTCGCGCGCTCGCCCGGGAAGAGCGCACGCTCTTCGTCATCGGCGGCTCGAAGACGACGATCTGGGACGACGACCCGAGCGGCGACGCCCAGTCGTTCGTGCCGGCCCTCTATGCGTACCGCGGTCGCATGGTGAAGGAATGGCTCGCGAGCCAGCAACGCGCGGAGGCGACGCACTGGCTGTTTCTCAGTCCGCGTTACGGCTTCATCGAACCGGACCATCCGATCAGCCGTCATGACTACAACTTTTCGGACAAACAATCCGGATCGATGTCTGACGAGGCCCTGAAGAGCCAGGTCGAACATCAGCGGCGCTGGAACGATCGCATTCCGCTCGCGACGTTCCAGCTGGTCTACGTGTGGTCGGACTCGGCGGCGTTCGAGGACAAGGTGCGGGCGGCGTTCGAAGGCGTCGGCGCGAGGATACAGAGACTGAAGGCGTTGAAAACTGCGAAGTAGCCGACTATCCCCCGCCCTTTTTCTTCGCTTCCTCGACCAGCTTGTTGGCGTTCGCGTTGCCCTCGTCGATGATCTTCTGCGCCTTCTGATCGGTTTCCTTGCGCAACGCCGACGCGGTCCTCTGTGCGATCGCCTTCTTGATTGGATTGCTGCCGGCCTCCGCCACGAGTTTGTCGGCCGCCTCGTAGCCTTCCTTCTTCACTTTGTCGGCTGAGGTTTTTGCGGTCTCGCGAATCTGCTGCGCCTGCGCCTCGGCCTCGGCAAGAAGCTTCGCGGCCTCTTCCTTCGCTTTCTCTGCAGCCTTTGCAGGATCGGCGAGGTCAGAGACCTTGTCCGGCGCACTG
>Ga0137451_1000588_pt1 | contig 11236 bp, 20 predicted proteins | sample EasRivERMGT500_2_FD_102336 | JGI IMG/M metagenome (GOLD analysis project Ga0137451, IMG submission 102336) | Soil microbial communities from meander-bound floodplain in the East River, Colorado, USA - East River MetaG ERMGT500_2 | ecosystem: Environmental > Terrestrial > Soil > Floodplain ... | reverse complement strand
CGCAGGTCCGTGTGACCGGTGATCGCCGCGACCTGGTGCGGCGTCATCCCCTGGCGCACCAGGCGGATGCAGATCGCCTTGCGCAGGCCGTGGGCGCGGAACGACACGCCGGCCGCCACGCACTGGTCGCGGAACCAATTGCCGAACCCTGCGACCGTGAACGCCTTGCCATGGCCGGACACTAGGAACGTCAGCGCGGTGGCATCGCCTGGCCTGGTTTCCCTGGCCGGCATCGCAGCCAGCGCAGCCTGCAGGTCCGAGTGCATCGGCATCATCACGGTGGCGCCGGTCTTTTGCGTTTTGATCGTGATCACGCCATCGCTGACGTGCTGGCGGCCGAACCGCACCGCATCCGATCGGCGCAGGCCAGTGTTCAACATGAGTTCCAGCGCGAGCCGCGGCATGGTGCCGAGCGCGTGGTGCTGCTGATAGATTTCGATTTCGGTTTCGGCCGCGCGTTTGAAGCCATCCGTTTTCGGACGCTTCTTTCCCTTCAGGTCGGCGGTCGGATCGATCTGGATCAGCTTCGCCATTTTGCAGAACTTCATCAGCGCACGAAGCGCGTTCAACAGGTGGCGCTGCGCGTTCGGGCTGTCGATGTCTTTCAGCATCTTCACCAGCGCGTCATGGCTGAACCCTTGCAGCAGGCGATCGCCGCGCGGGATATCGTTGGCGGTTTTTTCCTGCCGGAATTTTTCAAGCTTCTGACGGTGGCGCGCCTGGTGCGCGGGTCCGAGGTTCGTGAACAGTTCGTGTTCGTAGAACCGCAGGATGGCATCGCTGAGTGTGCCAGGCTTAACGCGAGCTGCGCCGATCGGCAGCGCCGTCATCGTCACCGGCTGGCCGGCCATCGCCGCCTCATGCGCGGCCATGAACACCGGCGACCATGGCAGGCCCGGTAGCGTCACCGCCGGCCGACCGACCGGCCGCACCAGGTAGCGCATCCGGTTCAGCCGCGCGTCAAAGAAACCATTGACGCGAATTGGCAGCTTCATTGGCGGTTCTCCAGGCGGGTTCGTTGTTCGTGCGCAGTTCCGTATTTAGGGCCAAGCAAATCAAGCAAGATCAAAAAACCCAGCATCACAATCGCCAGAGCGATGACAGTCACGATTTCATCCCTCATCGGCAATCCGGGGCCGGCAGCCCTTGCAACCGCAGCATCCCACACTTTTGGTAACCATCGATCAGTCTGTTTGTGAGTTCCGTCGAGAACCCGCTGGCATTCATGTCTTTGCGCAGCGCCTCGTAGGCATCAAACGTCATATTAAATTTGCGCGCCGCTTCGACAGAGGCGGCATGGTGGCTGGCGGCAGAGGCAGCTTGGTGGCTGGCGGCGCCAATGTAATTGAGCGCGACCAGCATCATCAAAACCAGCGCGCCGACCGTAACTGTAAACCCGGCATTGCTTGTTATTTTTTGGTACGCCATTCGTCTGCATCCTCTATGTCGGGCACCGTTGCCGGCGCCGGCTCGCCCATCGTCACGACGATCGTGCCGTCGGGCTTCACCTGCACGGTGGCAACCTTGGCGCCGGACTGTTCGACAGCCTTGAGGGCTGCCTTCAGGTCGCGTTGCCGAAAGGTGCAATCACCGCGCGCCATTGTGTAACCCGTTGCCGGACAGTTTCCAAATTGGAAATTTTGGATGGGGCGCCAGCCGGATCCGGTTGCGGTTCCGGTTCCAGACCGCCAGGCCGAACACCACCGCCAGCCAGCCGGCCAGGGCCACGATGGCCATTCCGGCCGCATTAAACGGGGCAGGCTGGGGTAAGGCGGGCCACACGTCGGGTTCGGGGCCGTCGAAGGTGGTGAACACCGGGCCGGTCTCGAATTCCGCACCGGTGGCCCGCGCCTGGGCAATCCAGCCCCATTGGCCAGGCGGGTGATTGTCCTGCCAGCGCGGCGGCATCAGCTCGGCCAGGGTTTCGGCCGGCGGTGGTTCGGAAGGGGGTGGCGGTGCGGGCATCCCCCGAACAACCCGCACCGCCTGGCGCGACGAACGGGATCCGCCGCGCCGACTAGACCAGCAACGGGTGCCGCTGCTGTAGTTCCAATAGAGGTGCGTGCGAGGATACAGCGCACGCGCCTCGGATCGGGATAGGCATCGATCGGCCGCTTGGGTGACGCTGCCAGGAAGAGCGGAAAGCAGCGCCACCGTCACGACCACGGCGCACGAACGGGGGGCGCGCCGCAATTTCATCACGCACCGCCGATGATCGCCGCCTCGTCGGCATCGTTGCGCTGTCTGACCATCGGTTCGTGCGCAATTTGGAACGTGCGCAACAGCGACAGGATCGAGGCCAGGACGGTCTCAAGCTCGGCACGCCGCGCGACAGCCTGATCGCGCACAAGCATGGCGGTTTCCGCGCGCGATTTGGCATCATTCAGCAAGGTTTCCAGCTCATCAATCTTGACCGCATCACCGGTGCGCGCGGCTTTGAGGTGCGTCACCTCATCGGCGAATTCGTTGCGCTCGGCGCGATGCTTGGCCAGATAGGCGGCGATCTCGCGCTCGTGTTCGGACGGTTGGACTGCGCTGCCGTTCGTGTCGGTGTTTGTCATGGTGTTGCCCTTTCGTTAGACGCCGCAGCTACCTTCACAGTCATTTTCAAACAGGCTTAGTTGTCCGCGATCTTCAGGCGTTGAAAAATCAACCTGATCCAGCGGCACCAGCGAACGGTGCAAGAATATTTTGCGATCGATAAAGCGGCGTTCCAGTTCCACCGCTGCCGCGAATTCATCCGTGGTTAGTGCGCGCCATTCATCGTTGTTCCGATATGGGCAAAACGTGCAGGCTGATTTTGGTGGGCGCGGATAGTCGTGCCGTTCCAGCCAGCGCAAGCAATCCTGGCGGTTCATGCGCAGGTCAATCAACGGCCAGCGATGTTCGATCCACGGCTCGCGCGACGGTTTCATGCGCGAGGCTTCATCCAGCGAAATGCCGAGCCATTTCGTGGCCAGGATCCCCGGCGGCTTTCGGCTGCCAACCTGCAACATTTTGCGGACGGCTTTGCTAATCGGCCGAACTTTGTGATTGCGCGTGCATTGCCGAAACAGCATCCCGGTGTTGTCCTGGTTTGCTGTGAAAGCCGGAATGGCGATGCGGTCGACGTTTGCCGGCGAGGCAATTTCATCTTTGAGATCGCCGGCGGTGACAACCTGAACCGGAAACGGCAACACGCCAGGCGAACGCAACCACTCCAAATGCTTGTAAACGGCAGCCGGTTCGCTTTGCGTGTCGGCAAAGATCGCGCAGTCAGGCATCGGTGTAATTTCCCCGTGAGCAGCCATCAGCGACATCGTGGTGCTTTGAACGCCGGCGCCTAGTGAAATCACGTGCAGCATCATCATTTCCGTTTCGGCTTGTAGCTGGCAAAACCGCGCTGCCATTCCGCCATGCGTTCGGGATCGTTTTTGATGTCGCTGTTCAAGCAACCGGTGCGGCCGTGTTCGGCATCGTGCCGGCCGATCCCATAGTCGCCAGCCTCGATCGGATCACGATCGAGATCGGCTTTTAGCTGCGCGTCGTATTCCTCTTTCGTGGCCGGCGCCTTTCCGGTGCTGATGCTGCCGCTATCATCGTCGCGCGGCGTCCAGTCGCTGGTGTCCGCGCCAGGCTTCAGCGTGACGTGGTGCTGCCGCCCGCTCTGATCTTCCGATTGTGTTGTGGGGCCATTGTCCAAACGGTCGGTCAGATGCGGGCGGCGTTCCGTTGGCCAGCGCGGCAGCGGCTGCGGCCTGAATTCCTCATCGGTGTCGTCGTCCTGCGCCAGCACATCGGCGGCGTCGGACGACATCGGCAAAACCTTGGCGTGCCGTTTCGCTACGGTCTTGCGCGCCATTTCATCCCACCAATCAACCCAGGGGCCATCGTTCTTCGCGCGTGAACTCTCGCGCACCTTGTCAATCTCGGCGGCCGTCATCACCTCGCGCGAAAGCGTGTGATCCTTGAACTGCGCGATCGAATAAACCAGGATCGGGATGCCGCGATCGTTCAGCGCGGGTTCGTGCGAGATGTGCGGCTGATCGCCGAGCTGAAACGCGAACTTGTCGTTTGAATAGACCACGGTTTGTTCGAACCGGGTGATCTCGCCGGACTGCTGCACCAGCTTGCGGATCCCTGCCACCATCGGCTGATAGCGTGCGACCGGGCCGCGCTGGCTTTTGTAGATCACCAGCACCGCCTCGCGTCCGTCGGGGCGCAGGCCGTCGTGGGCGCAGCGCATCAGCTCATTGATCAGCGACCGCCGATCAGCTTCCAATAGTTTCGGATTGAGCGCGATCGCCGTCAGTGCCGCGCGAATAAAATGGTCCGGCTTGACGTGCGCCGGCAATGCGTTGGCGAATTCGGTGGCGCGGTTGTCGAGCTGTTCGCGGAATTCCTGCGCCAGCGATGTGCCGCCGCGCTGTTCGGGCAATGCCATGTTATTCCCCTTTGTGTTGTGCGCTGGCCAGTGCGTGCGCCAGGCGTGCCGCGCCTGAGTTCAGGTGGTGGTAGGAATGCGGGCCGACGTATTCGATCGCCACTTCATCGCCGTGGCGGTGTTCGACCAGTGCTAGACCCAGCACCAGGCCGGTGCGCGCGCGCAGCAGCAGGCTTTCGATCATGTCCAGCAGGCCAGACGGCACATGATCGGTGTGAACGTTCATTGGCTTAGTGCTTCATTGCGGATGCGCTTCTGACGGATCGGCCGTTGCGTGCGCGGCTTCACCGTGTAGCCGGCAACCTGTTGCGTTTTCAGCGTCAGGCGGAAATCGCCGGCGGTGATGATTTCGTGCGCGCCGGCCTTGAACCGGATCATGGCGTCGATCGCCTCTAGATCCTCATCAAGCATTCCCATTAGCTTTTTGTGTTCCTCGCGCTTGTGCAGCGCATCGACCAGTTCGTTGTCGGTCGAGAGATCGATGGCGCTGCCGTCGCTGGCGCCGACCAGCTCGGCGATCGCCTTGCCGTCGCGGGTGAAGTCGGGCGGCGGCGGCGTGTCGGTCTCGACCAAGTGCCAGAAGTTCGTGACCAGGCCGGCTAGGCCGTGCCAAACGTCGGCGTTTGGTGTCACCTCGATCAGATCGAATTCGACGGCGTGGCCGACGCGCAGCACGCCGACGGCCGCCCATTGCGCGCCGACGATGTGCGCCTGTGCCTGCACCTGCAGGTCGATGTGCGTCGGCACCCTGCCGTCTGTCCAGTTCTTGGCGAACTGCGACGGCTCGATCGCCTTGAGTTCGATCACGCCAATGCCGCGCTCGGACACCGCCAACACATCCGGCGTGCAACCGACGCGCAGGAACGTGTCGCGCCAGTAAAACGGCGCGGTGGCATCGTTGTGTTCCAGTTTGCAGCCAGGCAATTGTTCGGCGGCCAGCGTGAATGCCAGATCCTCAAGCAGCCGGCCGCGGCGCATGGCGGCGTTGTCGATGTCGTCGTCGGGCACCTTGCGCCCGGTTTTTTCCTGCCATAACTGCAGCGCGGTGCAGTAGGGGTGCGCGTTCGCCAGTGCCGCGATCGCCGATGCCGTGACATCCGCGCGGCGCAGTGACAGCCATTCGGTGCGTGTTTTCGGCATCAGCCGTTCGATGTGGGGGTTCATTTCTTGGTCATCCGTTTGATCAGCCGTTCGTCGGCGGCTTGCGTGTTGCGCGTCAGGATGTCCGCGATGTCGCCGCGGCGTGTTCGTGCCAGCACCTGCGCGCGCGGCAGGTAGTGGCTGATCTGTTCGTCGTCATAGCCGACGAATGCGAGCGCGGTGCGGCAGGCTTTCCGGTCTTTAATTTCCGGCACCTGTTCGGCCAGCACCTCGGCCATTTTCCAGACGTCGATACACTGCATTTTTTTGGTCCGCATCGTTCGCCCCGAACTTGCTGACCCCACGCGTGGACCGTAAATTTAATTTCCAAACTTACAACGCAGCATTTCGCGTGCAGAAAGTTCTGCCCGCTATCCCGTATTTGAAAACAACTTTTCAAAACGGCGCGCGGCACGTTTCGCTTGCGGTAATTGTTTACCGATGTTTCCGAAATGGAAACTGCAAAACGCAAAACAGCAAACACGTCAGCGTGTTCGTTGCTGCAACATAATTAGGCATGTCGGTGCTTAGTTTCCATTTTGGAATTTATGCGACAGTACCACTGTCGTTTTGAAAGTAGCGCATCGAACGTTTACGCTGCGCGGCGTGGGGCCACTTCAGTGAGGTGGCCAATGTCTGCCCTCTACGATCAGATCGTCGCTGCGCTCGGCGGCACCGGCAAAGCAGCAAAAGCTCTCGGCCGGCGCTCGTCGGAAATCTGCCAATGGCGCAGCAAAGATCGGCGCTTTCCGGCTGAAATGTATTTCACGGTTCAAGACGCGCTGAAGCCGCTGCGGCGCAAGAAAAAAAACCGGGTGCCATTGCCGGCCGAACTGCCGCGCGAGCTGTTCCGGTTCGACGATCGCGCGGCGGGCTGAAGCATGAAAGCCAAATCCCCGCAGCCGGACTTGTTCGGCACCGATCCCTATATTCTTTATCGGCACGGCGCGCCTGAAACCAGCGTGGCGGCGGCGCACGCGGTCAACACCGGCAAGCGCGAACGCGAAGTGTTGAAAGCCATTTCCTATTTTCCGCATGGCTGCATTTCTGACGAAGTGCGCGAAGTGTTTCCGGGAAACACGCCATATTCCAGTGTCACGGCACGTTACAGCGCGTTGGAAAATAAAGGTTTGATAAGACGGGGGCCGGATACGCGAACGGGTCGAAGTCGAAAAGAACAAATGGTTATGCGCCTAACTTCGCTTGGGCGTGAACAGTTAAAATGAACGCGCCTCGCCAGATCGATTGGCTGGCAACGCCAGGCGAGCGCAAAGGCAACCGCTATTCCGAGTTCAAGCTGCAGTGCGCGGTGGCGTCAACGATCCGGCAGTTCCTCAATCCGAAATGGCGGGCGGTTCACCTGCCGTTCGGCGAACACCGCAACCCGTCGACCGCCGGCCGGCTGAAGCGCATGGGCGTCGAACCGGGCTGGCCGGATTGGCTGCTGGTCGGGCCGAACAAGGTTTGTTTCCTCGAGCTGAAGCGCGGCAACGGCAAGCCATCGCCCCAGCAAGAGGCGATCGCCGCGCACCTGGTCATGTCCGGCTGCGCCTACAGCATCGCCTGGTCGTATGCCCGAGCGATCCAAGAGCTGAAAAACTGGGGCGCGCTGCCGATGACCATCCATCCGCAATAGGGGCAGCCGTGACCGCAACATCGTGGTTCAAGTTTTTCCCCAGCGACTGGCGCGGTGACACCGGGCTGCGTTCCTGTTCACTTGCTGCGCGAGGTTTGTGGATCCATCTCATTACAATCATGCACGAAGCGAAGCCTTACGGGCATTTGCTGATTAACGGCAAGCGGCCGACTTATTACCGCATTGCACAGCTTGTCGGCACAGATCAGCACACAATCAAAAGATTGATGCGTCAGCTCAAAACTAATGACGTTTTTAGTGTCGATGTTAATGACGTTTTATACTCAAGACGCATGGTGCGTGATGAGAGGAAAGCCAAGACGGCACGGGAACTTAGCAAAATTCGGTGGGGTGATTTCCGGAATGCACCAGATACCAGACAGAAAGAAAGAGGCCAACCGAAGGAAAGCAAGGGCAGAAAAACCAGGCAGGCCGAACAAGCCTGGCAACGTGACCTGCTGCACGATCAGGGGCCGGACGGTTTTGCCAAAGCCATAGACCTGCTGGCGGCGAACCCGGCGCTGGTTGAGCGCGCAACCCGTGCCGAACTGCGCAAGCCTGGCAGCGGTGTGATGGCGGCCGTGATAGGACTAAGCAAGCTAATGGGGCAGCCGACTGCATGACACGCCGCGCCGCGATCGAGATCGACCTGAACCCCGGTGACATGCCGGATCGCTGGACGGCGTCATGGGTGCAATGCCGGATCGTGGAAGCCTACCAGGTCGAGCGACGGTTGCCTGGCGTGGCGAAGTTCTTCAGCAGCGGCACCTGGCCGATCGTCAACTATGAATTCGCCGACGTGGTGGCGCAGGGCGAGAACGCCAGCGCCAACGTGCTGGACACCTGGCAGAACGAGCGCGGCGGCGTGACGGCGCACGAGCTGACGCGCATGGATCAGGCTCAGGACTGGCTGCGGATCCACTTAGGCCAGCACCATGTCGAGCGCCTGTGCCTGTCGCATTGGGCGACGTCGGTGGCGTATCACCGGCCGCTGCGGCGCCTGCTGCAAAGCCGGCACTGGTCACGGACCACGTTCTATCGGCGCGTCCATGCCGGCGCGTTTGTGATCTCGAATGCGCTGCAGGCCGATCGCGTGCCGGTGACATGACACGGCCGCCGAATAGCGCGGACGATGCCATCACAGTAGGAAACCGACATGACTTTGACCCTAATTCAAATCGGCATTCTCAAGGACATTGCCGCAAACAAGATTTCTCTGGATGAAGAAACTAGCGACTTTCTGCGGGATCAGATCGTGGCGCTGGCCATGCTAGACGGGCCAGCCCTAATCGACGTTCGGGGGTCTGCGGTGTTCTTGACTGATGCCGGTCAAGCGTTGTTAGCCCCACAAGCCGCCACCATGGGAACGCGCAGGACACCAGCGAATTGATCAGCGTGGATGCGACACCGCATCCCGAATAGGAGGAAAGGCTATGCAACAGAACCCAAAGCCGGATCCGAACAATCCAAACCCAAAACCGCAACCGGATCCACCGCCGGGTGACAATTCCCCGGTGACGTAGGGCAGCACGAAATGACGTGCTTCAAACTGTTGGGACGATTGTAAGCGTCCGCCTATGTTGGAAGTGGCGCACCGTTTGGTCCAGTTGGGGGTTGCGAGGGTTAAGTTAACCGCCCGATGCGCCACGGCCAGCATAGCATTTACAACAGGGGGCAGGAATGGTTATCGAACACGGACCCAGCATCGGCACATTCAAACAGAAACCGATACCGGCCTATATTGTCACCGAGAATAAGATCCGCTGGAAGTTTCATCGGGTCGCCAATTTGGACGCTGACGGCGGCTTTACGTTGAGCAAGCTCAAAAAGAACGAATGCGTGATTGCGCCCGGTCTGATTTACATCCAGTGACGTGAAAACCATCCTGATCATTATTTTGTTGCATTCGACGGCCAGCGTGACGGCAATTGAATTCGATGATGCGCAAGCGTGCGAGCGTGCCGCCGATGCGATCCGCAAATTGACATGGGCGAAAACGGTGTGCGCGCAGAAAGGCCAGTGATGCCGCGCAGCAATGTCGTCCCGTTCAAGCAGCTCGATGACGTTCCGATCCCGCCACCGATGCGGTTCACCTATGGCCTGGACAAGCTGAAGGTCGGGCAATCGAAACTGTTCACCAATTACAACCGCGCCGATGCGGTTTACAAACTGGCGCAGCAGAACGCCAAGCGCACTGGCAACACATACGTTTGCCGCACCATGGACGGCGGCGGAATTCGGATCTGGCGCACCAAATAGGAGGGCAGAAAATGCGAACCGCGATTGTGCTGCTGCTGTTGAGTTCGATCAGCTCGGCGTTCGGGCAAGCTTGGACACCGCCATTCTGTTCGGGCACCAACGCCGCTTTGCAGTACGGCCCGCAAGGCTGGATCTGCGCAACGGTGGTCGGCACGCAAGGACCGGCTGGACCGCAAGGACCAGCGGGACCACCAGGCGCAGCCGGCGCAGCTCTGCCGGCGCAGCCATCACCGTCGCAGTGCATCACCTCGCATTGGGATGGCACGAAATGGGCGTGCGTGCCGACGGACTATCTGACGGCCGGCGAACCAACAAAACGCTAAACCGTCAATTCCTTGGTCAGCCGCTTCAGCAATTCCATTTCCAGATGTTGCACGTTGCCGAAATAGATAAATTCCAGTGACGCGCCAGTCACCCGGCGCAGTTCGAATGCGTGGTTGAGCGAAATGCGCTGGCCGTGCTTTTCGTATCGCTGCCAGTTCGTCGCTCGGATCCCGGTCCAGGCACAAATTTCGAACTGCTGCCAATGGTAGGCTTGGCGCAACTGCCGAAGTCTATCGCCCATGGTAGCCGGGTTAACCTTCCGTTTTGTTTTTCGTTTTTTCACGGAAAATTCCCAGATCAACGGTGTTTTTGATCATACCAAATTTCCAAAATAGAAACAAAGCGCACTGCATCTAGATCACATCCACAGCCCAACCCACAACTAATTGATTTCCATTGAACCTTCTGGCACCATTGGAACCATAGCAAACGGGTAGTGCCCTAAGTCCGTCTGCTGCTGCGCCTACCACTTCGAGATCCCCTCGGTGGTGGGCGCTTTGCGTTTGGAGGTTCAACCGTGAAACCGTTTCTGTTGGCGTTCGCCACACTGATCGCGCTGTCGCTGCCGGCCAAGGCCGACGCGATCAACAACCTGACATTCGGGGTTCTGCCGAACCCGGTGCCGCAATCGTTGAGTGCCCCTTGCGTGATCTGCGCCACGCAACAGGTTCACAATCCGGTCGGCTTTGGCTTCAATGATTTCGTCAACACCGGCAGCAGCACGAATTTCAATCTGTTCAGCAGCAACATCACCGGCGCGTTTGCCAACGGCGACGACATCAACGTCACGCCATACACTGGCGGGCAGCTTCGATCCTTTCTGGAAGGATTGGGCGATGTGCAACTAACATTCGGCGTTGCGGTGGACATCAACACCGCCGGCGGCCCGAACGGTGACGCGCACTACCTTGAACTTTTCCAACTGATCAACCTCGATGCAGCGCCAGGCGAGCGGATCATCTTTGACATCCGCAACCAAGCCATGCCGGTGGTCGATAACGGAAACGGTAAAGCGGATTATTTGATTTCTGGTTTCGATTTATCGTCCGTCAATATCGGCGATCGCCTGCTATTCCGCGCACAGTGGTCGGGTGCGAGCGATGGTGGCGAAAGCTTCTACATCGTGCCCATCTTGCAGCAAGTACCAGGCCCTAACGTTGGTGCAGGCTTACCTGCAGCACTGGCTGCACTGGTGGCGTTGGGTTGGTACAGGCGCAGGCGAACAGCCTAAAAACAAATACCCCCTATGGTCCTGCGCACACTGGCACCCATGCTGCGCACCGTGAACGGGCGCAGCGTTCGACTACCACCAAAACAAAAGGCTGATGTTTACAACACACCAGAGTTTAGAACCTGGCGTGCCATGGTGGTGCAGCGTGCAGGCTACAGGTGCGAGGCAATCGAGAATGGATACCGCTGCAGGAAGGCACATCCCGAACATCGTGTGTATGCTG
>Ga0137451_1000587_pt1 | contig 11241 bp, 7 predicted proteins | sample EasRivERMGT500_2_FD_102336 | JGI IMG/M metagenome (GOLD analysis project Ga0137451, IMG submission 102336) | Soil microbial communities from meander-bound floodplain in the East River, Colorado, USA - East River MetaG ERMGT500_2 | ecosystem: Environmental > Terrestrial > Soil > Floodplain ... | reverse complement strand
GGTGCTCTACACGAACTACACACATGTGGTCGCGCGCGCCGGTGCGGGCTTCCGCAAGGTGGCGGATCTCCGCGGCAAGGTTGTCTCCGTCGGATCGCCGGGCAGCGGCACGGAACTGCTGGCGGACCGTCTTCTGATCGCGGCCGGCCTCGATCCTCGGAAGGACATCACGCGCCACACCCTCGGTGTGGCCGAATCGGCCGGCGCGCTGAAGGACGGCAAGGTCGACGCGTTCTTCTGGAGCGGGGGCGTACCCACGGCCGCAGTCGAGGACCTTGCCGCGACGCCGGGACTTCAGATCGCGCTGCTGCCACAGGGCGACCTCCTGGCTTCGCTACAGTCGCTCGTTGACGGCCGGCTCTATCGATTAGCGACACTTCCCGGCGGCAGCTACGGCGGGATCGCCGCAGATACGCCGACCATCGGCGTGAGCAATCTCCTGGTCGCCTCGTCGACGCTCGACGAGGGGCTGGTCGAGGCGATCGTGCGCACGATGTTCGAGAACAAGGCCGCGCTCGTCGCCGCGCATCCGGAAGCGGCGCATCTCGAGTTGCTCACGTCCGGAGATGGGTTGCCGGCTCCACTTCATCCAGGCGCGCTGAAGTACTACCGTGAGCGTGGCGCGATGAAGAACGTGCCATAAACTTCAGCCCGTGCGTCCGGCCCGGATCCTCTGCGCCCTCCTGGGCGCGATCTCCCTCGTCTGGGTCCTGGCCGTCATCAGTCCACAGACGTATCGCCCGCTCATGCTGCTCGTGGCGGTGGTGGCGACGTTTGCCATCAAGCCGTCGACGGGCCGGTTCGGTCGAGTCATCGACGCGGCATGGATCGCCGGAGCGCTCGCAGGCCTGGCGTGGCCGCTCATCTCCGGCGAAGGCTTCTGGTACCGCGCCGCCAATCCCACGAACACGGATCTCGTCGCCGGGCTGATCGCGCTCGCAGTGGTGGTCGAAGCCGCGCGGCGCACGACAGGCTGGATTCTGCCGATGTCCGCTCTCGTGTTCGTCGTCTATGCGGTCGCCGGACCGTTGCTCGTGTCGATCGGTCTCACCGGGCTCGCGCATCGCGGCTACGACCTGCAACGGTTGATCGGCAACCTCTACATGACGCTCGAAGGTCTGTACGGGCTGCCACTCGACGTCGCCGTGACCTACATCATCTTGTTCAGCGTTTACGGCGCGGTGCTCGAGCGCTCGGGAGCGGGGCAGTTCTTCCTCGACTGGTCGATGTCGTTGTCGTCGCGCGGCGACGGTCATCAGGCCGCGGCCGCAGGGCGTTCGGTCACGCTCGCCGGCTTTCTCCTCGGCACGGTCTCCGGCAGCGGCGTCGCGACAACGGTGACGCTGGGATCGGTTGCGTGGCCGGTGCTGAAGCGCGTCGGATTTGCCGCAGACACCGCGGGCGCCATGCTCGCCGCGTCGGGCATCGGCGCGCTGCTCTCGCCGCCGACACTCGGCGCCGCGGCGTTCCTCATCGCTGAGTACCTGCGGATCTCATACCTGCAGGTTCTGATCATGGCGACGATCCCGACCCTCCTTTATTACCTGTCGATCCTGCTGATGATCGAGGGCGAAACGCGGCGATTGGAGCACGGCGGTGTCGTAGGGCAGGCCTTCAGGCCTGCCGAGCCAGGCAAACCTGAAGGTTTGCCCTACGAAAGAACGTGGCGTCGCTATCTACATTTCTCATCGCTCGTGCTCGTCGCGGTACTGATGGCTGTCGGCCTCACACCGTTTCGAGCGGTGTTCTGGGCGACGCTTGGCGCCGTCGCGGTCTGGATGCTGATGCGCGAGACGGATCGCGTCGAGCCCGCCAGCCCGCGCACGCTGTATCAAGCGTTGGGCGACGCCGGCGAAGACGTTCTGTCCGTCATCGCCACCACCGCTGTCGCCGGCATCATCGTCGGCGTCATCACGCTTACTGGACTCGGACTGAAGGCCGCCGGTCTCATCGTTGGCCTGGCGAGTGGCTCGTTGCCGCTGACCGTGTTGTTCTCAGCGGCGGCCGTCTGGATTCTCGGATTGGCCGTGCCCGTCACGGCCTCGTACATCATCTCGGCTGTGATGGTGGTGCCGGCGCTCACGTCCGTGGGTGTGTCCCCGGTGGCTGCGCACATGTTCATCTTCTATTACGCGGTGCTTTCGGAAGTCAGTCCGCCGACCGCACTCGCGCCGTTTGCGGCGGCCGCACTGACCGGCGGAAAACCGTTCCGCACGATGATGCTGACGTGGAAGTACTCGCTGCCGGCTTTCGTCGTGCCGTTCGCGTTCACCCTGGATCCGCGCGGTGTGGGCCTGCTACTTCAGGGCGGATGGGTGGACATCGTGCTCGGCACTGGTTCAGCGATGGCTGGTGTCGCGGCACTCGCGTACGCCTGCAGTCCAAGCCGTCACACCGCGGCCTCATGGATCTCTCGAGGGCTGGCCGCGCTGGGCGGCCTGTGTCTGGTTCACCCGGCGCCGCTGGCCGATCTTGCGGGTCTGGTTGTGGTGACGATTGCCGTCGCCATTGGGTGGCGGGTCCGGCGCGGCTGACTTATCATCCGCGAATGCGCCAAGTCATTCGCGTCGTTGCTTGCGTCGTCATCTCATTACTGGTCGCCGGTGGCGGACCCGAGGCTCGTCAGAAGCGCGGCATCACCGAATCGGACCTTCTGAAGTTCGTCTGGGTCGCCGATCCGCAGATCTCGCCCGACGGCAAACAGGTGACGTTCGTCCGCGTGGTCGTGAACGAGAAATCCGACGACTACGACACGAGCATCTGGGTCGTACCCGCTGACGGCAGCGCGCCGCCACGATCGCTGACATCCGGCACGCGCGACTCCTCACCGCGCTGGTCATCTGACGGGCGCAAGCTCGCTTTTGTGAGGAGCGCCGGCGGCCCGCCGCAGATCTTCGTGCTGCCGTTTGCCGGTGGCGAGGCGGCGGCCGTGACCGATCTTCCACGCGGAGCGGGTGCGCCGCTCTGGTCTCCCGACGGCCGGCGCATCGCGTTCGCCAGCACGACGAAACCTGAAGACTTCGAGAAGAAGCCCGGCGAGGCGCCGAAGAGCGACGTGCGCGTGATCTCGTCGACGACGTACCGCAGCAATGGTGGCGGCTGGAACGAGCAGGACCGGCCCGCGCACGTGTGGGTGACCGACGTTGGCGGCACGGAGATCGCGAAGGCACGGCAGCTGACAACCGGAAAGTTCAGTGAAGGCGGACAGGCGTGGTCGACGGACGGTTCGAGAATCTATGTCCTCTCGAGCCGGATCGACGAGCCGGAGTTCGCGCAGACGAAGGTCGAGTTGTTCGCCGTTCCGGCCGGGGGCGGGGAGTTGGCAAAGGGCGCGAGCATCAACGGCGCCATTGGTTCCGTGAAGCCGTCGCCGGATGGACGGACGCTCGCGTTCGTCGGCGTGCTGAACGGGACGCCGCAGCGCTCTTACGATCAACCGGATCTCTTCGTCGCGCCGGCGGATGGATCAGCCGCCCCGCGCAATCTCACGGCGAACTACGACTTCGACATCAACGGCGGGATCGGCGGCGATCAGTCCGCACCGCGCGGAGGCCGATCTGCCGGGCCGATCTGGTCCGCTGACGGCAAATCAGTGGTGGTTGTGTCCGGCGAACGCGGCGCTGCGAATCTCATTCGCGTTGATACGACCTCGGGCGCTGTGACGCCGCTCACGAAGGGCGAGCAGGCGGTGCAGTCGTACTCGGCCGCGGCGGATGGACGGACGTTTGCTGCGACGGTGTCCACACCTGTCGCCGTCGGCGACATCTTCGTGGTGGATGCAGCCAGTCCGGCCGCACCGCGCCAGGTCACGCGTCTCAACGAGGGCCTCTTCTCGACGCTCGACATTCCGAAACCTGAGGAAGTCTGGTGGACGAGCTTCGACGGCCGGAAGATTCAGGGCTGGATACTGCATCCGCCAGGATTCGACCGGACGAAGAAGTACCCGTTCATCCTTCAGATCCACGGCGGCCCCCATTCGGCGTACGGGAACACGTTCACCCACGAGTTCGATCTCATGGCCGCGCGCGGCTATGTCGTTCTGTATTCGAATCCGCGTGGCAGCAGCAACTACGGTCAGGAATTCGGGAACATCATCCAGTTTCGCTACCCGGGCGACGACTACAAGGACCTGATGGCCGGCGTGGACGACGTCGTCAAGCGCGGCTACCTCGACACGACCAAGCTTGGTGTCACGGGCGGCAGCGGTGGCGGGCTGCTCACGAACTGGACGATCACACAGACGACTCGTTTCGCTGCTGCCGTCTCGCAGCGGGACATTGCTGATTGGTACGGCTTCTGGTTCACGGCGGACTTCAGCCAGTTCACGGCGTCATGGTTCCGCAAGGCGCCGTGGGAAGACCCGGAAGACTTCGCCGCCAGGTCGCCCATCACGCACGTCGGCAAGGTGAAGACGCCACTGATGCTGATCCTCGGCGACGACGACCTGCGCACGCCGCCGGCTGATGGTGGCGAGATGATGTTCCGCGCGCTGAAGTACATGAAGGTGCCGACGGTCATGGTCCGCTTTCCGGGCGAGACGCACGAGCTCTCGCGCGCCGGCAAACCGCGTCATCGCATCGAGCGCCTGCAGCACATCGTCGGCTGGTTCGACAAATGGCTGCAGGGCAAGGGCGGGCTGTACGAGAGCAAGGACTGATTAAACGTTCCTCGTTCCACGTTCCTCGTTCAACGTTCTGCTGCACGCCGAACGAAGAACGGAACGCGGAACGAGGAACGGGAAGGTTGTTGTAGGATCGCCGTCCGGAGGATTCGCATCGTGAACATCGTCGACCGCATTGACGCGCAAGTGTCGCGCCGCCGTCTGCTCGATCATCCTTTCTATTCCGCCTGGTCGAAGGGCGAGCTCACGCGTGAGGGGCGGCGACGACGGCGATTGATGCGATCTACACGCTGCTCGACGGGATCGAACGAGTGCGTCGAGTGCACTAGCCGGGTCTAAAGACCCGGCCTCCAACCGCCCGCTCAAAAGGAGTTCGTATGCGCGCCTTCCGACTGACTCTTGTCGTTGCACTCGCGCTCGGCTGCCTGTCGCTCGAAGCGGCACGGTTGACGCAAGCGCCCGCCGGAGCTCGGTACTTTCCGCCGGCGGGGAAGTGGGAGACACGCACTCCCGCTCAGATGGGGCTGGACCCGGTCGCGCTCGACGCCGCCTTGAAGACGGCGCTCGCGACCGAGGCGACGTCGGACAAGGACCTCGCGGTCGCCACCCCGGCGCAGTTTCGCAGCGAAGCTCCGTACAACAACCTGCTCGGCCCGACGCAGGTGCGCGCCGGTGGCAGTGCGTTGGTGATCTACAAGGGCCACGTCGTGGCGACCGCAGGCGACATCGACCGGGCTGACATGACGTTCAGCGTCACGAAGACCTTTCTGTCGACGGTCGTCGGAGAGGCGTTCGAGCGCGGCCTGATCAAGGACCTGAACGATAAGGTCGGACCTTACATGCCGGCGGGCGTGGATCTCTTCAAGAGCGAGCACAACGCGAAGATCACGTGGGACCACCTGCTGCGCCAGACGAGCGACTGGTACGGCACGCTCTGGGGCAAGCCGGACTGGGCGGATCGGCCGCAGAATTGCCTCGGTCCGGGGATCCCCGTTCCGAACATCGAACAGTGCAAGGATCGCCCGCTGCGCGAGCCCGGCACGGCCTACAAGTACAACGACACGCGCGTGAATGTTCTGGCGCTGGCCACGCTCTATCTCTTCAAGGAGCCGCTGCCCGCCGTTCTCAAGCGCGAGATCATGGACCCGATCGGCGCGTCGTCGGCCTGGCACTGGGAGCCGTACGAGAACGCGTACGTGACGATCGACGGGAAGCGGATGCCGTCGATTCCCGGAGGCGGCCACCACGGCGGTGGCATGTTCATCAGTGCCTGGGACATGGCGCGGTTCGGCTACCTCTTCCTGAACAACGGCAAGTGGAACGGCCGGCAGCTCGTGACCGAAGGCTGGATTGCCAAAGCACGAACGCCTGGCGTCAACCCGGGCTACGGTTTCATGAACTGGATGTTGAACGCGAATCGTCCGAACCGCGTGTCGTTCCAGGGGAATGGCCCGAACACGATCTACATCGACTGGAACAACGACCTGGTCGTCGTGACCCGTTGGCTCGGTGGCGGTAACGCGTTCGTCGACGCCGTCGTGGCGGCGATTCAGAAGTAGGCGCGGGCTTTAGCCCGCGCCAATCCCGGGTCGGGCCCCGGGATTAGCCGCCGCGAGTGTGCATTTCGAGGTGCGCGTCCGTCCGCAGAACGCTGAGCGGGATGAACGCGCCACGGTCGCGGACGCCGCGCCGTTCTTCGGCGCCACGGTCCGCGCGGCTCTCCCAGACAGCCTGAATCACTCGCATCAACGTGTCTCGTGACGCGCCCGCGCGCAGCGGCCTTCGCAGATCCGTGCCGTGCTGCGCGTAGAGACAGAGGAGCAGCACGCCGTCAGCCGTGAGGCGCAGGCGATCGCAGGTTCGGCAGAACGGCTGTGTGGTCGAAGAGATGATGCCGAACGTCTGTCCGGACGGCAGCTGGAACCGCGCGGCCGGCGCTGAGGATCCTTCGTCAATCGGAGTCGGCGTGCCCAGGGTGCCGGCGATGCGCTCGAGCATCTCGACGCGCGAGACGACGGCTTCCGGGCGCCAGCGCGTTGCGCCGCCCACGTCCATGTACTCGATGAACCGCACCTCGGCATCGACGTCGCGCGCGAACTTCAGGAGATCCAGCAGCTCGTCGTCGTTGTCACCACGCGTGATCACGGAGTCCAGCTTCAGCCCGGTGAATCCCACACGCCGTGCTGTCTCGATTCCGCTCATGACCTGCCGCAGAGCGTCGAGTCGCGCGAGGCGTTCGAAACGATCGGGGCGCAGCGTGTCCAGACTGACGGTCAATCGATGGAGACCGGCTTGCTTGAGCGCATCGGCCTGGCCTTCGAGGAGGACGCCGTTGGTCGTGAGCGCCAGATCCTTCAGCCAGGACCGGGTCGCCAGTTCTTTGACCAGAGTCGGGAGGTCGCGGCGGAGCAGTGGCTCGCCACCGGTCAGCCGCACGCGATCCACGCCCGAGGCCGCCAGCAGGTCGGTCACCTGCACGATCTCCTCGAACGTCAGCACATCTTCGCGCGGCAGCCACAAATACTGATCCTCGGGCATGCAGTAGTGGCACCGGAGATTGCACCGGTCCGTTACTGAGATGCGAAGACTGCGCATCGGGCGCCCGAGGGTGTCAAGAATCGCCATTGGTTCTTTGCTGAGATCGAGACCTGACCTCATAATACTTCCCGCCTTCGCCAAGCGCACGCTGCGCGTGCGGCTTCGGCGGGCAGGCCGCAACAGGGGGATGACGTAATGGGCAGGTTTCGACTCGTCGTGATTGGCTTCGTCTTCTTGGCGAGCCTCGTGTCATTGAGCGCACAGGGCCGCGGCGGACGCGGCGGTGGTGCCAATGTTCCGCCGCTGGATCTGCCGGCCGACACGCCGAAGATGACGCAGCTCAAGGAAGAGGCCGCCGCTGAGGTCGAGAAGTTGAAGGACTTCTCCCAGCAGATGGTCGATCAGATCTTCAGCTACGGTGAGCTCGGCTTCCAGGAGTTCGAGACGTCGAAGTACCTCGTCAACATTCTCAAGAAGAACGGCTTCACCGTCGAAGAAGGCGTCGCGGGCATGCCGACGGCGTTCGTCGCGACCTGGGGCAACGGCAAGCCGGTGATCGCGATGGGATCGGACATCGACTGCATTCCGCAGGCGTCCCAGAAGCCGGGCGTCGCGTATCACGACCCGATGATCGAAGGCGGGCCCGGTCACGGCGAAGGGCACAACTCGGGCCAGGCGGTGAACATCACGGCGGCGATCGTGCTCAAGAAGATCATGGAGCGCGAGAAGATTCCGGGCACGATCCGGATCTGGCCGGGCGTGGCCGAAGAGCTCGTGGGCGCGAAGGCGTTTCTCGTTCGCGCCGGGCTCTTCAAAGACGTCGACGTCGTGATGTTCACGCACGTCGGCAACAACCTTTCCACGTCGTGGGGCGATGGCGGCGGCACGGGGCTCGTCTCCGTGCTCTACAGCTACAAGGGCGAGAGTGCGCACGCTGCCGGGAATCCGTGGCGCGGCCGAAGCGCGCTCGACGCGGTCGAGCTCATGAACATCGGCTGGAACTACCGCCGTGAGCACCTGCCGTTGTCACAGCGTTCGCACTACGTGATTCCGGACGGCGGCGATCAGCCCAACGTCGTGCCGCCCACGGCCTCGGTCTGGTACTACTTCCGGCAGGTGACATACCCCGGCATCAAAGAGATGTGGGCCACGGGCGACAAGATCGCTCAGGGCGCCGCGATGATGACCGACACCACCTTGTTGCCGACGCGCGTGCTCGGCGCGGCGTGGCCGCAACACTACAATCGCGCCATCGCGCAGGTCACGCAGGCGAACATCGCCAAGGTCGGGATGCCCACCTGGAGCGAGGCCGATCAGCAACTGGCGCGTGCGCTGCAGAAGGAGCTCGGCGTCAATCAGAACGGTCTGTCGACGAACGTCGGGCAACTCGGCGGGCCGGTGGATCAGGCGACGAACACCGGCGGCGGATCGGACGATATCGGCGACATCTCGTGGACGGTGCCGACGGTCAGGTTGTCGTATCCGTCGAACATCCCCGGTCTGCCGGGCCACAACTGGGCAAACGGCGTCGCGATGGCCACGCCGATTGCGCACAAGGGCGTCACGGCCGGCGCGAAGGTGCAGGCGATGACGCTCGTCGACATCCTGATGAAGCCGGAAGTCGTGACGGAGTCCTGGAATTACTTCCGGAATGTGCAGACGGCCAACCAGAAGTACGAGCCGCTCATTCGTCCGCAGGATCAGCCGGCGATCGAGTTGAACCGCGAGATCATGGCGAAGTACCGCGATCAGATGAAGAAGCTGTACTTCGACCCGACGAAATACAAGACGTATCTCCAGCAGCTCGGGATCGAGTACCCGATGATCAAGAAGCAGTAGCTGCCGTGCTTCGTCCTTATCGCGGCCGTCTGCCAGTCGTTGATCCCACGGCGTACGTCGACCAGAGCGCGCAGGTCATTGGCGACGTCGAGATCGGCGCCGACAGCAGCGTGTGGATGAACGCCGTCATCCGCGGCGACGTCAACGTCGTTCGGATCGGCGCGCGCTCGAACGTGCAGGACGGGACCGTGATACACGTCATGCACGAGACGTGTCCCACGCATGTCGGTGACGACGTCACGATTGGCCACGCCGCCGTGATCCATGGCTGTTCGATCGGCCATCGCGTGCTGATTGGCATGGGCGCCATCGTCCTGAATGCCGCCGGGATCGGCAGCGACTCGATTGTGGCGGCCGGCTCGCTCGTGACCGAAGGGATGCAGGTGCCCCAGCGGTCGCTCGTCATGGGCAGCCCGGCGCGGGTCAAGCGCACCCTGAGCGACAGCGAAGTGGCATCGATTCTGGAATACGCTGGGAACTACGTCCGCTACAAGCGCGACTACACCTCATGATTTCTGCGATTCGGGGAACCCACGACATCCTGCCCGGTGATGTCGAGAAGTGGCAGTACGTGGAACAGACGGCACGCCGCCTGTGCGAGCGTTACGGCTATCTCGAGCTGCGTACGCCGGTGATCGAGCGCGAAGAGCTGTTCTCCAAAGGCACTGGGGAGACGACGGACATCGTCCAGAAGGAGATGTACAGCTTCACCGACAAGGGCGGCGACCGCGTGACGCTGCGTCCCGAAGCCACGCCGAGCATGGTGCGGTCCTACATCGAGCACGGCCTCGAGCAGACGTTGCCGTCGGTCAAACTCTTCTCGATGGGCCCGATGTTCCGATACGAGCGCCCGCAGAAGGGGCGCTATCGGCAGTTCCATCAGCTCGACGTCGAGGTGATCGGCCAGAGCGATCCCGCGGTCGACGCCGAAGTGATCGATCTCGCATGGACGCTGGTGAGAGAGCTCGGCATTCAGCAGACCGAGCTCGTGATCAACTCGGTCGGTTGCAAGGAATGCCGGCCGCGTTTTCAGGAAGCTTTGCTCAAGGCGCTGGGCGACGACCTGCCGAAGCTCTGCCAGGACTGCCAGCGGCGCGCGAAGACGAACCCGCTCAGGATCTACGACTGCAAGGTCCCGGCGGACCAGGACATCATCGATCGTCTGCCGCACTCCGTCGACTATCTGTGCGAGTCATGTGCGACGCACTTCGCTGGGGTGCAGCACACGCTTGACCTCTGGGAGATTCCCTGGCGCATTTCACACCGGCTCGTGCGTGGGCTCGACTACTACACGCGGACCACGTTCGAGATACTCGGACAGACACTCGGAGCGCAGAACGCGCTGCTTGGCGGCGGTCGCTACGACGGACTGGTGAAGGATCTTGGAGGTCCGGACCGGCCGGGGATTGGCTTTGCCGCGGGTCTCGAGCGCCTCGTTCTGGCGTTGCCTGAGGGCGCCGGCAGTACTCGACCCGCGCGGGTGTTCGTGGCCGCGATCGGTGACGACGCTGTTCGCGGTGAAGCGCTGAAGCTGCTTCGCGCGCTACGGCAGGCCGGCGTGCCGGCGCAGATGGAATTCGAAGCGCGCAGCGCGAAGGCGCAGATGAAGCGGGCAGATCGCCTGGGCGTGCGCGCCGTGCTCATCGTCGGCGGCGACGAACTGGCACGCGGCGAGGTCACGCTTCGCGACATGCGCGCCGGAGAGCAGCGGCTGGTGCCGCGCGCGACAGCAGTCGAGGTTGCGGCTGCGCTGGTAAAGGAATCGGTCTGATGAATTCGGCATTCTCGTATCGAACCCACACCTGCGGCGACCTGCGCGCGACGGATGTCGGGCAGTCGGTCGTACTGCTCGGCTGGGTGCACAAGGTGCGCAACCTCGGCGGTCTGTTGTTCTTCGACCTGCGAGACCGGTATGGGTTGACGCAGGTCGTGGTTCGCGAGGCCGGCACCGCCGGCGACGATCCCACGAAGATCCGCTCGGAGTTCGTCGTCGCCGTCGAAGGCAAGGTCGATCGACGGGGCGCCGACGTCATCAATACCAAGCTGGGCACCGGCGAGATCGAGGTCGTCGCGTCATCGGTGAAGATCCTGAACGACGCCAAAACGCCGCCGTTCTCGATCAGCGACGAGACGACACAGGCCGCAGAAGAGATCCGGCTGCGTTATCGGTACCTCGACCTTCGACGGCCGGAGTTACAGCGCAATCTGGTGATGCGGCACAAGGTGGCGCTGACCGCGCGCCG